>PJEL010001572.1_pt1 | contig 22610 bp, 20 predicted proteins | sample 1853271 | NCBI WGS metagenome assembly PJEL01 (sample SAMN08108733, study PRJNA415343) | Invertebrate metagenome, whole genome shotgun sequencing project. | host: Globobulimina | place: Sweden: Gullmar Fjord | collected 2015-08
TCACAGGTCATTACCTTGATCACTTCTTTATTACTGAAAACTGGCGTGGCATGTTCTCTGTTGAATTTCTGCCTGCAATCATCTTCCTTGCTTTGGTCGTATTTTTCCCAGAGTCCCCTCGCTGGTTGATATCTAAATCGAGAGAGAGAGAAGCAGCTAACATTCTCAAAAAGCTCCTAACCAAAGGCGAAGCGGAAGAAGCGATCATTGAATGTCGACAGGTAATTCGCTCTGAAAAAACAGGATCGTACAAACAATTAGTCAAAAACCCTGTAATGCGCTTTGGCCTGATGACTGGTGTACTACTGGCCATCTGGTCTGAATGGTCTGGCGTGACAGTTGTAATGTACTACGGCCCAGTAATGCTAGAAGAAATTATGGGAAGTCAGGGGTCAGCACTTGGAGGGTTCGGCTGGATCTGCCTAGTAAGCGTAATCTTTACTTCGCTGTCAATGGTATTCATTGACAAGGTCGGGCGTAGAAAAATGCTAATAACCTCAGCGGTTGGCTGTTTTGTCTGCCTGATTGGTTTGGCTATCTTCTTCGATAAGCCAGGTACACCACCAATGCTTATTGTTGGCTTAATGGCGTTCTTTGTGGCTTTCACTGCATTGGGTTTAGGTCCTCTAAAGTTCACTATCTCAGCAGAAATCTTGCCAACTTCCGTCCGTGGTCGAGCGGTATCTATCACGACAGCGGCAATCTGGATTCAAGGTGTTATCTTGAACTCATTTACCCCTGCGTTTAGAGAGTCATTTGGTACATCTGCATTGTTCATTATGTTTGCTGTAATTCTGCTTGGGCAAATTTGGTTTGCTATCAAAATACTTCCAGAAACTGCAAACCGTAGCCTAGAAAGCATCGAAAAAGAACTAAAGCAAAGATTTGATATAAAGTCGGCAGACGATACAAAATTTCAATCAGAACGAGTGTAACTGCCTAGAGTGGGATTTCAATTCCACGCATTAAGAAAGTTATCCGTAACACTAACTTTGCTGATGTTAAAGCTATGGTAGAGCAAGCTCTTTCTCTACCAACAGCAGCTGAAATCGAAGGCACACGTAGAAAAATTTATCGTAGAAAAGACCATCTGCTCATATAGCTGCAGATAGAATCACAACGCTAAGGAGCAACGATATGGAGCTGTTTGACAAATTGAAGAAGCTGGTTTCTGACGACAGCAACGAAACTGGTGCAATCGAAATTATCGCACCACTTTCTGGCGAAATCGTAAACATCGAAGATGTGCCAGATGTTGTTTTTGCAGAGAAGATTGTTGGTGACGGCATCGCTATCAAGCCTGCTGGAAACAAAATGGTTGCACCAGTAAACGGTACAATCGGCAAGATCTTCGAAACAAACCACGCTTTCTCTATTGAGTCTGACGATGGTATTGAGCTTTTCGTTCACTTTGGTATTGATACTGTTGAACTGAAAGGTGAAGGCTTCACTCGCATTGCAGAGGAAGGTCAAACGGTTAAAGTCGGTGATATTGTTATCGAATTCGATCTTGCACTACTAGAAGAAAAAGCAAAGTCAACTCTGACTCCTGTTGTTATCTCTAACATGGACGAGATCAAAGAACTGAACAAACTTTCTGGCGCTGTAACTGTGGGTGAAACTCCAGTTCTACGCATCAAGAAGTAAGATTATCTCAATCTTAACGAAACGCCGCCTTCGGGTGGCGTTTCTTGTTTATGGGAGCAAAAAATAGATACGAGTATCTAGGGGGCGTTCTCAATTAAGCCAGCCAAATTAGAGAGGCGATTGTTCGTCGCTGTGACGCTACAATCCGTTGTTTTCCCTGGAGGTAAGTGTTTAATTCGCTCCCACTGGTCATCACGTAAGACCATACGAGTCATCTTTAATTCCCAAATCAGAATATTTTCGTCCAGTTTAGGCAATACTGATGATTGAGAACGCCCCCTAGTCAATCCATCATGAATAGAGCCTCTATGTGCAGCGGCTCTTTTTGTGTTTTTGTAACCTCCTTTTTAATCCCACTGTGCTTACCAGATATAAGAAAAAATTAAAATTGTAGATAACCATTTATAATAATATCAACGATCTACGCACGCTTACTTTGGATAACTTTTTGTAGGGTAAATTCGAATTAACAAGATATGAATGCGTTTTTAATCTAGGTAATAATGGGGCAACAGCTTGTCAGAATAGTGGCTAATGGAAGTGTGACTAATGGAAACCCTAAGAAATAGGGTTTCTTTCGGCTAGCAATCAGTGCCTTCTGAAAGTAACAATGCGTCTTCTAATTCAACACCAAGGTAGCGGATCGTGTTATCTACCTTTGTATGCCCCAGTAAAAGCTGCACCGCTCGAATATTTTTCGTTTTTGCATAGACTAATGTCGCTTTAGTTCGTCTCATCGAATGAGTGCCATACAGGTTAGGATCCAACCCAAGATTTGACGCCCATTTTCTGACTAGATATCGATAGTATGAATAGCTAATTGGTTGCTGCTTCCGTCTTTGACTTGGAAAAAGAAAATCGCTAGCGTTTAGCGAAGCAATCAAAATCCATTTCAGAAGACTTTGTTGAGTTCTTGTCGTTATTTCAAATTGAACTTCAATGTCTGTTTTTCTCTGGATATGCTTAACACGATTAAATATTCTATCTTGTGAAGATACATCGCAAACCCTGAGCGGGAGCAAGTCACTAGCTCTAAGTTTGCTATCAATAGCTAAGTTAAGTAGCGCAAGCTGCATCAAACTATTTTCAATCTCTAGTCTGGTTCTGATCCGCCAAATCTCCTCAAGCCGAAAAGGCTTTTTGACGCCACTTCTTTTCGTTTTGTTGAAAAACACCATGATGACCTCCCTCTTTATTTGGTCACCACGATTGTAGTTGGAAGGAAATGGACAAAAACGAGTCAGCAACATTGCTAATTTAGCAGGTCATAAATTACTTTAGGTATCGGGTACCTCCATCTTCGTGACCAGCTTTGCCATTCCACTACAATTACAACTCACTCGCCGTATAGGCTTTCGCGATGTCTCGATCACAACATCTACAAATAGTATCCATACACTTAGCCAAACAGAGTTAAGTCCATAAAATTACAACACCCGCCAAATGGCAGGTGTTGTTTAATCACTAATCCCAGCAAAAATCATTCGAGATTAGGCAACTTTGTACTTGCCAAGCAGGCGGTTCATCCATGGAGCATTGGTCAACCAGGTCGGAAATACGTCTGTATCATAGAAAAAAGCCCCTGCCCATAGCAGCGTGATGACGGAACCCGATGGAATAGCCCAAGCCGCACCATCAGAGTGAATCGGTAAATGCGACGTGATCGCACCTGCTAGTAGTGCGGTGCCAAACAGGAACCCAAGGCGGAAAGTAGAAGGAATGAGGATCATTGTTCCAAAAACCACTTCGCTGAAGCCAACAAACTTAAACAGGTGCACCAGCCCCATATGTGTAAACTTGAGTACCATAGGTTCAAGGCCAATCAGCTTACCAAACCCACTCATGACAAGCGTTAGTCCCGCCAAAATAGACAACATACGCCCCAACTGCTTTGCTTTGCTGGTTTGCTGGCGAACGTCACGAAATAGGCCACACGCGTATAAACCCACGCCGACAAGACTAGCGGCTAAGGCAAAAATGAAAAATCCAGCAGTCGCATTGAGAATCTGGTTGTCGCCAAAAAGATGAAAAAAGTCCATATTGAAAACCGTTATAAAAATTTGCACATATCAGGAGCTTAGAAGCTTAAGTCCCCCCTCCCGATAATAGCAGGTGGATGGAAAACCGATGTTGGTTAGCCTATAAAATGTAACTTACAGGGATAAACTCACATCAGTCATATAGGTAATACTGCCAACAACATAGTTGATACACTCAACAATATAGTTACCAGTGTCAACCATATTGTTGGTAATGTCAACTATATGGTAATTAGCGTCAAGTATAAACTTGGTATTCTGTAAGCAAGTTTATAAATTGATAAGGCAAAGATTTAGAGAAAAGTAATAACTAGAGAGTTAATGAAGAGCAAATCAATTTAGATCTTTACTAAGTTTTTACGATGTCACATTAAATAAAAATCTTTTTAGATGTTAAATGGTTGAGAGTCTTTTTTTTGCCGTAAATGTATCTGTTTAACAAAATTAAAGGCGGTAAAAACATTTTAGTAAATATGCTTTGCTCGTAGTATTGGAAGCCGATAAGCAAGGCAAGGAGTGAAGTCGATTACAAAGTGTTTGGGTCAAATCTCTGCCAACTATTCTAGCGACAATACCTGTTCATAAGGTATTATTTTACCGAAGAGCCGAAATTCAATACCTGGTTTATCTGCACTGATTTTCAGGTGAATACGGTCACTTTTTAGAGCAATATGTAGGCGGCGTTGAAAGTACAAGTAATCTTCCACCTCACGACGGAGACAACACACTGCCTCATCAACAATTGAGTTCAATATATTGAGTTTATTAACTTTTACTAACATTCCGTCAGAAGACATGTTCTCCAGTTTTCCCCACGAGCACTGCTGTTCAGTTCTATAACACTCTCTTTCTAATTCATCTTCAGGAATGTATTTCGAGCATCGAGTATAAGGAAAATATACCTTGTAGATTATATCATCTCTTTGATGTTTTCGATAAACACCTTTGACGACGCCTTTATGGACAGATTGATTTTTGATCCAATCTGGCTGTAATTTGTGGCAATCAAAAAAGTAAAGTTTTTCTCCAATAGCGTATTTTGAGTCAATTTGATTTACTGTTTCAAGTTTCCCACATTGGATCTGTGGCCTTCGAATAATTGACAAGTTCTTTCCTATCGGTTCTTTAGGTTAGATTTCATAATTAAAACAACTTTATTGAATAGTTCAATCTCTTCTGCACTTAATCTTTGTTTCATTTTTTCACCAACCAAACTTTCTTCTATTTCAACTTTTGCTAGCAGATTTCCCCCAAGGGAAGTCACCTCTATCAACCTACTTCTTTTATCTTGTGGGTTAGGTAGCAACTCAATCCAACCCTTCTTAACCATATCTTTTATCACCAGGGAGACTTGTGATTTATCTCTATCTAAACCTTGCTCGATAGCCTTTGCTGTACAATGATCAGTTTCTTGAATAAACCGCATACATAGAATATGCATGGCGTTCAAATTTAACTCTTTTGCCCCTACCGCTTTTTTCATTTCATGCCGATAGAGTTGCATTAAATCGAATAAATTTGTTGCATTTGCATTAACCACAGTAGAACCTCAACTAATAACACAAGCTTGATGTACATTTTAAAAACATACTTGATGATGTCAAGCATATAACCAGATCTAATATTGGTTTTCGACTATGCTCTGCCTCTTACTCGACTAAGAAGTATTATCCGGTGCCCGATAGCCTGTTCTGCGGCCTTTTTACCGAGGCAGTGTGCGTTGGGACAAACAACCACAAATCAGTCAGATATAGGCTAGATCAACAGCAAAAAACTCACTTGGCTCGACTGATTCAACCTCAATTTCATTTAATCCCATTTGGTAATTTATATTCATCTTTCTCGTAAAGCAGTGCAATTTACAAGATACTCCTTTTTTGAAGAAAACTTGCTAAACACTTGTTTAAAGAATATTCACTATGTCAAAGCAGATATAATGAACTATAAAAAATCGCTTTTAACTGGTCAAATATCCGTGTTCGTTAAAAAGCATTAGCTCTGGTAGGGTAAAATCAGATAAATAGATTGTGAATGAACCTTTGCTCTAACTAACAAAGGGGCATAAATGATTTAGCTACCTCTGGTGGTGTTTATTAGAAGTAATAAGGTGATTCTCAATCAATAAAAGTACTACTGTTCATCTATCATCGAATATAAGAAACCTCTCTGGTTATAACTGTAAAGCTTCTGCTTTTCTATACTCGCTTGGTGTCATCTTTGTTACCCGAGAAAACTCTCGATTAAAATTTGATTTAGTCTGAAACCCTGAGTTCATAAATACCTGTGTAATCGTGTTATCGGTGTGGGTCAGTTCCTGTTTTGCATGCTCAATTCGATATTCATTAATCAGTTTCGATATGTTCTTTCGATGAACTAGATTCACTGCAATTGAAATCTGTTTGGCGGGAATACCCAGCTTCCGAGATAACTTAGAAAGGGTTAAATCTGGATCTAAATAGATGGCCTTATCTCGGATTTTTTTATCCAACATCTCTACAATTTCTTGAGATCGTTCTTCTGTGACTAAAGGGGGGAACACTTTTTGCTCTTCTGGAGCACTTTGTTTTGATGTTGCTTCACCTGAAGGCGTGTTGACCCCCACAATCACCACCGAAAGCGATAATACTGGCAGCAATACCAAATGGCCGACGGTCAATATGTATTCGGAAAATCGACCTTGATTGACAGCAAAGTCTAATGACAGAAACGTATCGATTAATGCCGAAAACAATAACATCCAGCCAGCGATATTCTCTGCTCTTTTTACACCTTCCCAATTACTTAATGTAACGTTAATTAGCAGCGTATTTTTAGATGAATACTGCACCAAAGCCATGCCGTAAAATAAATAAGTACAAGTAAGAAAAATATCTAAAGGTAACCCCAAAAGTGGCTGAGTCACGATACTCACAATAACCAAAACAGGTCCTAATAGATGCTTATAAGCAATGGATTTTAAGCCAGTGCTTACGCTGGTAAAAGCATACCAAGCAAAGACAGGAATAAGGGACGCTAATATTGGTTGAGCGTAACTAAAGGCAGCCACATTAAACGTCCACCTTAGCCCTACCATTGCAGTCGTGGATGCACACAAGGCTAAAAACAGGCAAACCGTCTTCGTTTGATTACCAAATCGCACGTACAGAGTCATTGCCAGCAAAGTAAGTAGCATGGAGACAACAAACGGAACGGGAATCGCCAACATAAATAATCCTGATAAAGCTAAGTAGGTTCAACAACAACTTAGCAATAGCATATCCGTTTGAACCCGCACAAAAAAGCATTCCGCTGATAAATGCGGGTTTCAGTACATCCTAAAACAGGTTTAAGGACGTTTTTAGAACAAGTTTATACCAAGATAATTTCACTAATCGACAATAGGAAAGGTGGACTAATGGTATTTAACTTAATGGCGTTTTATCTGAATGCGTGGAGACGCTATTTTGATTTCTCTGGGTGCTCGTCTCGACAAGAATTCTGGATGTTTATGTTGGCTCATTTATGTGTGACGTTGTTATTTATAGCGGCAGACATCTGGCTGCAAAATTCAGGCTGGTTGGATGTTTCTTATAGCATAGTTAGCTTGATTCCTATGGTGGCGATCATGCTTCGCCGTTTACACGATATCGGTCGTTCCGGTTGGTGGAGTTGGGTGTTTATTATTCCTGCTATCGGCCCTTTCTGGCTGATCTATTTGTTAAGTAAAAATGGCACCTCAGCTTGTAGCAATGAGAGGATTTCATGGTGAGATTATTTATCACTTTGCTCGCCTTAATGAGTATGTTTGCTACCGCTCAGACAACTAAAACAGAGAACTTACCAGAAGGAACAATGGGGATATTAACCGTTAAGAGTATGACAGAAGGACAACTATTTTGGCTTAAAGGTCGGGTTGGACAAGGTGTATATACTCGTGTCGATGAGCAAAATCGTCACTGCTCGATTGAAGTACCAATAGCGATTGGCGGTTTCTCTAAAACTCAGTTGGCAATTCACTCGGTACAGGGGCTAATGATTGCTATTACTAGCCGAGAGCTAAGTGATTCGCTTATGAGTGGTCAACGAATCAACAGCGGTGACTGGGTGTTTAGATCCGCAATAGAAAATCAGTCTGCTGATGGCTATATCATTAGTGGTATCGAGCCTACTGAACAGTTTATATTAAACTCGCGAAGGCGTTGGGTGTCTTGGTTGCTAGATGACACATCTAAGCTAATCTGTCTGCCGGTATCACAATAAAAGGAGCCGAAATCACATCGGCTTTCTCAGGAAAAAGGTCATAGAGCTTTTCGACCATCATAAAAAACCTAATCAATTTATCACTACTCAGTAATGTGACAGATAACGTCTAATTTTTTACTTATGGATAAAAAAGCGGCAACCTAATGGCTGCCGCTTTTTATATCAATTACGTTGCTAAATATGTTTATTACGCAACGTGAGGTGATGCAACTTTCGCTTCAGCAGCTTTACAAGCAGCGGCAGTGAAAAGAACATCTGTTGAGCTGTTTAATGCTGTTTCAGCTGAATCCTGAATAACACCAATGATAAAGCCAACAGCAACAACTTGCATCGCTACTTCGTTTGGAATACCGAACAAGCTACATGCTAGTGGGATAAGTAGTAGAGAACCACCTGCCACACCTGATGCACCACAAGCAGAAACCGCAGCGACAACACTTAGCAGTACAGCTGTTGCGATATCAACTTCAACGCCCATAGTATGAACAGCAGCAAGCGTTAGCACTGTAATCGTAATTGCAGCGCCTGCCATGTTGATTGTTGCACCTAGTGGGATAGATACAGAGTATGTATCTTCATGCAGGTCTAAATCTTTACACAGCTGCATGTTTACGGGGATGTTTGCTGCAGAGCTACGAGTGAAGAATGCAGTAATACCACTTTCACGAATACAACGGAAAACCAATGGGTATGGGTTTTCTTTTGTTTTGAAGAAAACAATCGCAGGGTTAACCACTAAAGCAATAGCTGCCATAGAGCCAAGCAGTACAGCAAGTAAGTGTGCGTAACCTGCTAGTGCTGCAAAACCTGTTTCTGCAAATGTGTTAGCAACCAGACCGAAAATACCGATTGGTGCTAAGCGAATAACAAAGCGAACAATCAATGTTACGCCGTTAGACATGTCGTGAAACACTTGCTTCGTTGCATCACTTGCTTGGTGCAGTGCAAAACCTAGTGCGATAGCCCATGCAAGAATACCAATGAAGTTACCTGACATTAGTGCATTTACAGGGTTATCAACGATTTTGAATAAAAGCGTGTTAAGAACTTCAGCAATACCTTCAGGGGGGGATGCTGTCGCGTTGCCAGCAACAAGCGTTAAAGTGGTTGGGAAAAGGAAGCTCATTACTACTGCGGTTAATGCTGCCATTAGTGTACCGAATAGGTACAGCATAATGATTGGCTTCATATTCGTGTGCGCACCTTTCTTTTGGTTTGCAATCGAAGACGCGACAAGAATGAAGACCAGAATAGGTGCTACAGCTTTAAGTGCACTAACAAATAAACCACCAAGGAAACCAACACTGATTGCTGATTCTGGTGCTACAGACGCAAGGAGAATACCTGCGACGATACCAACGATAATTTGGATAACCAAACTTCCGCTAGCGACTCGGGCTAAAAATGGTTGTGTTTGACTCATAATATATCCTGCATATTTTATATTTATATATCGGAGCGTTTTATTTCACTCTCAGGCCAATTTTTAACAGGATCTGCGATAGATTACCAGCTATCTTTTTAGAAACTTTTGCATTACAAGCTTTTAACCTTATTTGTTGTGATGTAGGTAACCAATGGGTTTTAAATAAGACTGATGGATTTTTTGAGTTGTTATTTTAATGACTTTTGTTAAAAAAGCTCATGTTTTAGCATGAGCTTCTGAAGGGCGAATCCTATCATTTGTCTGAATGAATATTCAGGATTTTGTTGGGATGAGATCTTCTAGCGCCGAAGATTGTAATGATTGGGCAGAATGATTACGTGCTTTTTGCAATAAAGACAGCAATATTGTGTTATTCCATACCGTACTGCTATCTCCTTCTTGGTTATGCTTGCTGTAAATAGCAGCCATCATGTTCGCGACTTCTTGATCCATTTGGGTAATTAAATCGTTAGGTAGAGAATGTTTAGCCCACTGTTGATAGTAGGTTTGCACTTTTAATGCGTCATTCACAGTTACCGCTTGTACTAACCGATGGTAATTATCTGATGATATGGCTGTATTCTTAGCCGAGGTGTTAGTAGCAGGAGCTACGTTCTTTCTCGCACGTAACCAAAGCAGTAGGGTTATTACCCATAAGCTGGCAAAGGTAGCCGTTAGCCAAGGCCACCAACCAGAATCAGTAACCACGGTTATTTCTGTTGGTTTTGCTTCCGTTGTTGGTTGGCTATCAGGTAAAGCTGGCACCATAGGCGTACTGACTGTATTCGTGTTATCACCCGGCAATACCGTTAATGAAAGCCCGTCAACTTTGCTGGTTTCTTGAGTGCCTGTAATTGTATTCCACCAGTTGATTGAAAGCTCAGGAAGAACGAGCGAACCGTCTTTTCGTGGAATAATAACTTGTTTTACCGTCATGCTAGTGAAGCCATTGTTACTGCTGTACACTGGTTTTTCGTCATACATTCTGACTGAACTAGGGTAGGTTAATGCTAGATTCGGCATACTGCTTTGGGCGGTATTTTTAATGTGTAACGTGATGACGCGTGTGATTGGCTCACCCACATGAATGTTATTTAACTGCGATGATCCCTGTTGTGGCTGCCATTGCTGTTCAATTTTTAGCTCTGGGGTTGGTAACCATAAGCCTTGATAATTATCTGGCTTACCTTTGATATTCAGTGTGATGTCTTTCGTTTTTTTATCAACAGGCACACTTAATGTTGAGCCAAAACCACGACTGCCTTTTACAACACTCCCTTTAAATTTCGCACCTTCTAACGTAATTGTGCCTGCTTTGGTGGCACTAATTTGGTAATAGCGAGTAATCACTATATATCGACGTCCGTTAAGCACCGTTTCTGTTTGTCTATCATCACCATCTTGCACAATATCAAGGCCATCACCAAGTGGCGCCACTAAAGCCGCTTGATCCATTTGCTCTCCGATTCGAATTTGAACTCGATAGCGTAAACTCTCACCTACGTATAGCTGACTTTTATCTATTTCAGCATCGACTTTAATGTCGGGCTCTGTTGATTTAGCGGCAGGGCTTGCGTTACTACTTTTTAAGGACGTGATGGTAATGGGTTCTGTGGTGGAGCTGCCAATTCGAAAGCTCGGTATCGTAAATTCGCCAATTGCTTTGGTTGCTATAGCCACTTTCCACTCTGTAATACGTGAAACCACCCCATTATTGAACGAATTTATGCTGCTAACGCTAGGGCGTCCATAGGTAAAATAGGTCGCAAGCGGTGATAAATCCAGAGAGTTAGTATTTATATTGGCATCGACAGAGACGACTAATTGAAAGACTTCGTTCACACCCACAATATTTTTAGACACCGTTGCCACTGCTTGTGCAGCTGAAGCAGCTGTTGGTAGTGAGCCAATAATGAATAGCAATGCCCCTAAAAAATGGACAGTCGGGCGCTTTAACTGAAAATAACGTTTCATCATTTTGTTCATTGTTTTTATCACCATGAATTTTCGGTAGCTTTAGGTGCTTGTTTTTGTCTGGCTTGCAGTAGCAGTTGGGCTCGAATAAGACCGCTCGTATTGTCTGGTACTTGTTCGAGTTTCTTTAGCACAGGATTGCTGGCTGATAAGGGATTAGCATTGCTGTTTTCTGGGCTGTTTTTTATGTCGCTACTCTCTGCGGGAACAGCTTTTATCTTTTTGTCGGCATCTTTTTTCTTGTCGCCTTTTGGTGAACCTTGCTGCTGAGCAATGTTATCTTCGTCACTTGGTTCATTGCTATCGGCTTCATTGGCTTGTTGATTTTGGTTTGGTGAATCATTAGCGCTAGCGTCTTGATCACTTTGTTTTTCGTTTTGTTGCTGGCTATCTTGTTGTTGATTCTGCTGTGGGTCATTTTTTTTACCATCAGCGCCTGATTGCTGGTCTTTCGCTTCTTGCTTTTGATTGTTACTTTGCTGAGAGTCAGATTGATCTGATGGTGACTGCTGATTGTTGCTGTTATCAGGTTTATCTTGTTTTGAATCGGATTGTTGATTCTTTTGATCCGACTTATTTTTATCAGCCTTGTTCTTGTCTGAGTTGTTTTGCTCCGATTTTTGTTGCTGTTGCTTTTCTTGCGCTTCTTTCACTATCTTAAGGTTCTTTTTTGCATCAGCGTCATTAGGGTCATCTTTTAAGATTGATTCATAGATAGCTTCTGATTCCTCAAGTTTCCCTGTTTGTGCGTAAGCATTCGCTAAGTTATAACGCGATTTTATATCGGTTAATGGCTTTAAGGTTTCAATGGCTTTTTCGTAGTCGCCGGACTTGTATTCAGCAATCCCTTTCCAAGCGGGAGAATTAAAGTTTTTTGCGGCTTCAGCAAAGTTACCTTGCTCATAAAGTTGATAACCGCGCAAGTTACTGTTTACCCAAGGGGAAGCATTGGCATTATCGATTGGCATTAATACGAACATTGCAGCAATCACCACACCACGTCGAAATCCAAGCAATGCGAATAAAGCCAGTGGAAGTAATAGCCAAAAGCCGTTGTTTACGCTCTCTTCTAATTCTTTGGTTTTATCTAAATTGGCTTGTTCTTGCGGTTTAGCCGTTAATGCCACAATGGTGTCGACATCACGGTTATTGGCTTGAGATAACTGCAAATTTCCTCCTGTGCTTTTTACCAGTGGTAGTAGTGTATCTACCTCTACACGGGCAATAACAGGGTTACCATTGCTGTTACTTAACAATGTGCCATCAGGTTGTTTGATGGGCGCGCCTTGCTGTGTACCTATGGCTAATATTGATAAGCGGTAATCCTGATCTTTGACTAAGGCCATGGTTTGATCGGATTCTTGCTCGGTCATACCATCGGTAATAATAATGATGTCGCCAGCTTGATGCCCCGCTTGTTTTAATAGTGAAATTGCTTCTTGCACACCCGCTGCCGCATTGCTGCCTTGAATTGGCATGATCTCTGGCGATAAATTTGGGATCAAATTCTTTAAGGTGCTGCTGTCTTCGGTGAGTGGGCTAACCACATAGCCATCAGCAGCGTAAGCGACTAAACCAGTGCTACCTTCTTTCCAGCCTGGCAACATATCTAATGCCTTAAATCGTGCCTGTGTTAAGCGGTTTGGAGCAATATCTGTTGCGTACATTGATGTCGACATGTCCATTACCAATACTCGCGCACCAGAAAGACTGTAAGCGGGTAGGGTATTTTTTTCCCAACTTGGTCCTGCTAATGCGAGTACTGATAGTAACCAACCCAGCGCTAAGATAACGAAAGGTGTGTTTTTCACCTTGCCTCGTTCAAGCCCTAAATGCTTGGCAAGGTGCGGTGCAATCAATCCTGAATGGTGTGCTTTACCTTTTAACCAAGGCAATATTAGCCCTAAAGGAATAAGAGCGAAGAACCAATACGGATGAAGAAATGTAAAATTAGCCACGACGTTTCCTTATAAAAGCAATGATAACGGAGAGCATCAATGCGATGGCTAATGGATAGCGGAACAGTTCATCACGTGGACGCCATGTTTGCTGTGCAGTGTTTATTGGTTCCAGTTGGTCGATAAGCTGATAGATGTGTTCAAGTTCTTGTGGGTTGCGTGCTCGGAAGTATTGCCCCCCAGTCATATCTGCAATCTTGGTCAGCATTCTTTCATCAAGGTCTTGTGAAGGGTTCACTTTACGATTACCAAAGAAGCTTTTTTGAATCATTTCTTCAGCGCCAATCCCGACGGTATAAATAGTGACATTACTTTCTGCGGCAAGTTTTGCCGCTTCTAATGGCTCAATAACACCGGCGGTATTTGCGCCATCACTGAGCAAGATAATCACCCGCTGCGGAGCCTCGCTGTTGATAAAGGTTTTGGTGGCAATGCCAAGGCCTTCACCAATGGCGGTGCTTTGTCCTATTAACCCTAATACTGTACGTTCGAGCTGTTGTTTAACGGTATTACGGTCAAAAGTGAGTGGGGTTTGCAAATAGGCATGCTGGGCAAATAAAACTAAACCTAAGCGGTCACCTTTACGTTGCTCAATAAATTCAGCCAGTACATGTTTAACTGCTGCTAGACGATCAATGCTTTCACCACTTTTGGTTACCATATCTTCGATCGACATCGATCCTGATAGATCGACAGCCAGTAGCATATCGCGATGATCCGGCTGTACTTCGATAGGATCGCCATACCAAACAGGACGGGCTAACGCAGCTACTAAGCATACCCAGAGTAAAGACATCATCACTTTGCGCCAAATACTATTTGGCTGCTGTTGTCCTATGCCTTCAGGCAATTTAGGTAAGGTTGTTGCTGCAGGTTTCATTACTGGTTTACTAAATCGATAAACCAGCCAAGCGAGGGGCAATAGTGCCCAAGCCCAAATCCATATGAATTCATACATCTTGTTGCTCCTGCTTAGAAGCCGAGGTGTTATCGACAGATACATTATCTGTTACGTGTTTATTTGGCTTTGGCGGCAATGCGCAGGTGATCCAGTTTGATGCGAGCTTTTTACATTGCATTAATTCGTCTTCACTAAGGCCATTGGGAGAGAAAAGACCTTGTTGCCAAACATCAGAATAGGCTAAAAAACCTTGTTGCTTCGGTGGCAATTGTTGATCAAGAAAAGATAGCCAGCGTTGACCTGTTAACCCTGCAACTTGTTGGCGAGGAAAATAGCTAAGGGCTGCTTTACGCAGCAATTCATTAATATCACCCAGTTGGGTTGTTTGTGCCATTGCTTTAAGCTGTTGTTTTGCTTCGTGCTGAGCTTGTTTGGATGCACGATGTTGTTTGATCTTTCTGAATAACAATCTAGAAAGATATGAAAGCGCAATTACGCCAATAATAATACATAGCCACCATCCCCAAGCGAGTGGCCAAGTACCCGGTATATCTTGAAGATGTACATCGGCAAGTGGCAGCGTAGTGGTGGCTTTATTCATTGGTATTGTTGGATCAGCCATGGTGAATGCGTTGACCTCCTAACTGTTGAAGCAAAGGTATAGCTGCAGATAAAGAATGCAAGGGTATCGCTAAGGTTTGTGCCATGTCTTTAATGAAGAGTTGATGGGCTAGGTATTGTTCACTCAGTTTCTCTTTGGTTTTTTTTGCAGAAAAGTCGAGCCACAACGATTGCTTATTATCTGTGACGCTTTCATACCCTGTAAAACTCGTTTGCCCTTGCTCTAAAGGATCATGGATCTGTACAAATTGAATGCGGTTATGGTGGCGTAGTTGACTTAAACGGCGTTTATCACTTAACGCTAGCTGGTAAAAGTCACTAATGACCACAATCTCACTGCCTTTCGGGCACAGGTGATGAAGGTGTTTCAATGCATCTGAAAAAGGCAGTGAATAGTTGTTTTCGTTAGATTGCTTATGCTGACTATATTGATCCTCGGATACTGCTGACGTCTGTGCTTTGTGTGCTTCAATCAGTGCATTAATAAGCCGTAATGGTCCCTGTCGGCGTGCGGTCGGTTTACATTCGGTCAATTGCTTACCGTCATAGATAATTGCACCAATACGATCTTTTTCTCGTACCGCTAACCAGCTGAGTAAACTGGCAAAATGTGCAGCCTGTACTGATTTCAATAATAACTGTGAACCGAACCTCATGCTGTTACTAATATCAATTAATAACATAACGGGTTGTTCGCGCTCTTCGGTAAATAGTTTGGTATGGGTTTTACCTGTCCGTGCGGTTACACGCCAATCAATGGCGCGAATATCATCACCCGCTTGATATGGACGAACTTCTGAAAAGTTCATTCCCCGTCCTTTTTGACGGCTCACGTGTTGACCGTTTAACTGAGACCAAACACTTTGCGCTGGTGGAAGCCAGCGCACAGCTTGGTTTTTGTATTGCAGTAACTCAGCCAGACACAAATTCACACCATCGCTATGCGAAGGGAGAGTTGGTGCTATCTGTGATTCTGTCATGCGCAAGCAACCCGCTCGATCAAGTGGCTTATAATCGAATCCGCTGCAATGCCTTCTGCTTGTGCTTCATAGCTCAATAACAATCGGTGGCGCAGTGCCGGATAAGCCATTTTTTGCACATCTTCTGGCGTGACAAAATCACGCCCATTCAACCATGCATGGGCGCGTGCACAGCGGTCGAGAGCCAATGTTGCTCGTGGGCTAACTCCCATTTGTAACCAGTTGGCTAATTGATCGCTGTAACGCTCTGGCTGGCGTGTTGCCATGGTTAAGCGAATTATATAACGCTCAACATCCTCTGCCATATGAATGCTCAGTACTGCTTTACGTGCAGAAAAAATAGATTCTTGTGTAATGTGTACTGGGTCTGCCTTCTCAATACCCAGCGCTTCGCCGCGATTAAGACGAAGAATTTCCAACTCGCTGGCTTCATCGGGGTAGTTCACATTCAACTGTAACAAGAAGCGATCAAGTTGTGCTTCAGGTAACGGGTAGGTACCTTCCTGTTCGATTGGGTTTTGTGTTGCCATTACTAAGAACAGCTCAGGTAATGGGTATGTTTTTCGTCCAGTAGTAATTTGTTTTTCAGCCATTGCTTCTAACATTGCCGCTTGTACTTTCGCTGGCGCGCGGTTGATTTCATCGGCTAGTAATAATGAATTGAAAATAGGACCCGGCTGAAAGGTAAATTCAGCGGTCTCTGGACGAAATATATCCGTACCTGTTAAGTCTGCGGGTAATAGATCGGGGGTAAACTGCACGCGATGAAAACTACCTTCAATGCAATCCGATAGGATTTTTACTGCGCGTGTTTTCGCTAAACCAGGGGGGCCTTCTACCAAGATATGCCCATCTGCAAGTAAGGCAATCAGTAACTGTTTTACAAGATCGGGCTGACCGATGACCTGAGTTTCGAGATAAGTTTTAAGGCGTTGAAATGTTGAAGCTAACATCGAAATATATGTCCTTGAAATACAAACAGTCAAACAGAAATGATGAAATTTAAGACTTAAAAATGACAATAAAGTTCATGAATTTTATCGTTTAAGTCTTTGAATCGTCATGTGTGTTCTTATTTAAGGGTAGTGCGAAAACAAAGGAATTAACATTAATTATTTTTTATTCATAGACTTATAGATAATCAATGAACAGGCGCTATTAAGGTGACACAAGAAATGAATCTGAACTTTCTTGGTGCAAAAAGAGTCATTCGGCTTTCTCCACGATATTCTTCAGAGCATTAGCATTGCACAATATCAGCGTTGAGTTTTGGAATAACGGGCATATGCTGAGGCTAATTGAAATTATCCTTATAAGGCATATGTTAAATAGCCAACCTGTATAAAGAGGTTGGTTATGGTAACTAAACTCAGTACTAATGGGGGGAGCCGAGCTTTATCTGAGTGCTTCATCAAAGCAGTTTGCGACAGAACCTTCTGTATTTGATCATCCTCTACAAAGACGCGTAGAGCCAATATCTTTGACAAGAAAAAGCAGTGGTCGAAACCGACCACTGCTTTGAGGGTGATAAAAGAATGACTAAACGCGGTTGATATCCGTTTCTGGGAAGAAGTTAGCCCAGGTGATCCAGTACGCGGCAGCTGTATAGAAAAGCCAGAGCTAAATGCTCTGGCTTTTTTTTACCTAGAATATGCCAAAAAAATGAGCTGTTAATATTCCCCATAGATAATGTTAACCATCTATTAACATTGTCGTTACGCGTCATGGCAATTTAAATATGCAAATATGCGTTCGAATGAATAATTAAATTGCACCAGTACACATATAAGATGCAAGGAAATGATTGTTTATATTATTTTTATATCGAAGTTGTCCTGTATGTCTATTCCGTATTAATTTACTTGTTTCTGCTTAAATCAAGCACTGCGTTATGTAAATGAAATGTTATCGGTGCTGATTTCTTAGTATTGGGTTAATATTCAATACTACATAAGAATATTGGTCTGACCATTAATGTCATGTATTGATATTGCTATGCGTGTGTGTTCTTATAATGTTTATGCAACATGTTTTTCATAATAGTGTCGCATTTTGTAATTAAGATGTATTCAAATCAATTTGTTATTTGTAGTTAGTATTAACTTTTACAATATTATTTTTTGTAATGTTGTTTTTAGAATTTTCAATTATTTCATGGTGATAGTTCATCTTTGTGATGGGCGCGGAGTCTTTTAAATGAACAAGAAAGCATTAGTTACTGGCGCTAAAGGTGGTATTGGTTCGTCGATTACAAAAGGATTAGTTGAGGCTGGTTATCGAGTAATAGCCACATATTTTCCAAACGGAGAAGCTAAGGCAATAGAATGGTTTGAAGAGAATAATTATTCAGAAGAGCAGGTTCGTTTATTCCCTTTGGATGTTACGGATACAAGCTTTTGTAAAGAGGCTATTGCAACATTATTGCGAGAAGAAGGTAATATTGACGTATTGGTTAATAATGCAGGCATTACTCGTGACTCGACATTTAAACGTATGTCTGCGGCACAATGGAATGAAGTAATTAATACAAACCTCAACAGTTTGTTCAATGTTACACACCCTTTGTTTGACTCTATGTGCCAGCATGGAAATGCTCGAATTATTAACATTACTTCTGTAAACGGTCTAAAAGGTCAGTTTGGTCAGGCGAACTACTCAGCAGCAAAAGCTGGAATGATTGGCTTTACCAAAGCCTTAGCTGCTGAAGGTGCCCGTTCGGGTGTAACCGTTAATGCAATTGCACCTGGTTACACTGGTACACCAATGGTTGAAGCGATTCAATCGGAAGTATTAGACTCAATTAAAGCTGATATTCCAATGAAACGTCTAGCTATGCCACAAGAAATTGCCGGTGCAGTCACTTTCTTAGCAAGTGATGCAGCAGCATATATTACAGGCGAAACGCTGTCGGTAAATGGCGGTTTGTACATGAACTAATCCATAACCTTCAAGAAAGAATGGTTGGATAAATTTGATTGGAAAGGGAAGTTAAGATCATGACTAAAGTATTTATTGTTGCAGCTAAACGTACAGCTATTGGCAGCTTCAACGGTGCATTAAAAACAGTTTCAGCAGCACAACTGGCAGCTGTAGCAATTAAGGGGACTTTGGCACAAGGCAATATACCTGTAGAAGCTATTGATGAAGTTGTTGTTGGTAATGTTATTGGCGCAGGTCAAGGAATGGGACCAGGTCGTCAAGCTGCAATTTTTGCAGGGATCCCAAATGAAGTACCAGCTTATAGCTTAAATATGGTTTGCGGTAGTGGCATGAAAGCTGTCATGGATGCAGCTGCGCACATCAAAGCGGGTGATGCTGAACTCGTGGTTGCAGCTGGTGCTGAGTGTATGTCACAGATCCCTTTCTGTGCATCATCAAAGATTCGTGATGGTCAGAAAATGGGTAACTTAGAGTTAACTGATTTACTTATTGCTGATGGTTTAACAGATGCCTTCAATGATTACCACATGGGTGTAACTGCTGAAAACGTAGTTGCAAAAGTGGGTCTAAATCGTGAGCAACAAGATAATTTTGCATTAGCAAGTCAACAAAAAGCGATAGCAGCTATCGAGCAAGGTAAGTTTGTCGATGAGATTGTACCTGTTGAAGTGAAATCACGTCGTGAAACAAAAGTAATTGATACAGACGAATATCCAAAGTCAGATGCCTCTTTTGAAGGTTTAGCAAAGCTACGTCCTGCATTTAAGAAAGAAGGTTCAGTTACTGCGGGTAACGCATCGGGTATTAATGATGGTGGTAGTGCCATTATCGTGGCTTCTGAAGCTGCAGTAGAAAAATACGGTCTAACACCATTAGCTGAAATTGAAAGCTACGCACAGGCGGGTGTTGCACCTGAACTTATGGGGCTAGGACCTGTTCCTGCTGTTATTAAAGCTTTAACTAAAGCAGATCTAAATATTGAGTCTGTTGGCTTATTTGAATTCAATGAAGCGTTCGCTGGTCAAGCTCTTGGTGTGCTGCATGAAGTCGCTAAAGAGTTAGATACGTCAGTAGAAGATTTAGCTGAACGTTCAAACGTAAATGGTGGTGCCATTGCATTGGGCCACCCGCTAGGTGCTTCAGGTAACCGTATTATTGTTAGCCTTTTACATGAAATGCGTCGTCGCAATACTGAATACGGCTTAGCAACACTATGTGTCGGTGGTGGTATGGGTACAGCGATTGTACTGAAGAGTGTTTAAGTAGTACCTGTTTTACATTAACGCAGAATATTTACAGATTGTACCTAGATAAAATATGGCTAGGTACTTCAATTATACTTTTATATTAAGGAATCATGACTATGTATACGGAAATGTTTAAATCTTTTTCTGAGCAAACTGAAAAAACACTTGCACCTTACGCTAAGTTTAACAAGCTATTTTCTAAAAATGTTGAAGAGCTAACTGAGCTTCAACTTACAGCTGTTCGCACTTACAGTGAATTGGGTCTTTCTCAGTTAAAAGCAGTTGGTGAAGTTAAAGATCTTCAATCATTGGCTGAGTTCAATGGCCAGCAGCTTGAAACACTAACTAAGCTTTCTCAGCAGTTAATGGAAGACAGCAAGAAGTTCTCATCAGTTGCACAAACATTTAAAACTGAAGTTGATGAACTAGTTGCAGAAAATGTAAAAGAAGTAACGCCAGCATAATTGCATGACCATTCTGCCGCCCAATTCATGGGCGGCATTTTAGTCCAAATACAGAGGTCATTGTAATGAACGACAACTTCTTCTCGGACTACTTTGCCAAGCTCCAAGATATGAACCAGCTATGGTGGAAGGAATTGGATTCCGGCAAAGCAGCTCTAAATACTCCCCTCAATAAAGCGATGAATGAAATCAACTTGAAAGATACTGTTGAGTTGATCGATAAAGCCAGCGCTCAGCCAGGAGTACTTGCGAAAGTGCAAATGGATTGGTGGGAAAGTCAGATGAAAATCTGGCAAAGCGTTACTATGCCAAGTAGTGATGGTGATAATAAAATTAAACCTGAAAAAGATGATAAGCGCTTTAGTGATCCCGCTTGGGATAATGAGGCGTATTATAGCTATATAAAGCAGTCATATTTACTGTTCAGTAATACAATGAAAGAAAGTATTGAATCAATTGAAGGGTTGGATGACAAAGCGAAAGAACGTCTTGGCTTTTTCTCTCGACAAGCTATTAATGCACTTTCTCCTACAAATTTCGTAACAACGAATCCTGAACTTGCTAAATTAACTGTTGAAACTAACGGTGAAAACTTAGTTAAAGGTATGGAGTTGTATCAAGAAGACGTACAAGCAAGTGCCGATGTTCTTAAAATCCGAATGACAAATGATAGTGCATTTGAATTGGGTGAGAATATTGCCAACACTGCAGGTGATGTTGTTTTCAAAAATGATTTATTTGAATTGATTCAGTACAAGCCATTGACTGAAAAAGTGAATCAAACACCGCTTCTTATCGTGCCTCCTTTCATTAATAAATACTATATCCTTGATCTTCGCGAGAAGAACTCAATGGTACGTTGGCTAGTAGAGCAAGGCCATACAGTATTTATGATGTCTTGGCGTAATCCTGATGCCACAATGGCAAATATTGATTTTGATGACTACGTGCTAGACGGCGTAGTTAGAGCCGTTGATGCTGTCGAAAATATTACTGGTGAGAAGCAAATCAATGCTGCAGGTTATTGCATTGGTGGAACGTTATTGGCGACGACTTTAGCTTATTATTCCGCTAAACGAATGCGTAATCGTATCAAGTCTGCTTCGTTTTTCACTACGTTGTTAGACTTCTCTCAACCAGGTGAAATAGGTGCGTATGTTAACGATCCTATTGTCTCTGCAATTGAAGCCCAGAATGAAGCTAATGGTTATATGGATGGACGCTCACTGAGTGTCACGTTCAGTTTGTTACGTGAAAATAGCCTTTATTGGAATTATTACGTAAATAATTATCTAAAAGGCAATAGCCCAATAGATTTTGATCTGCTTTATTGGAATGGCGATAGTACCAATGTTGCCGTTGCATGCCATAGCACTTTATTACGACAGTTCTATCTAGAGAATAAACTGGTCGATCCAAAGGGATATAAAGTGGGTGGGGTCTTTATTGATTTGTCGAAGATTAAAGTACCAACATACTTTATCTCTACGCAAGAAGACCATATTGCATTGTGGCAAGGCACATACCGTGGTGCACAGAACTTAAATAGTAAATCAACATTTGTTCTTGGTGAATCAGGTCATATTGCGGGCATTGTTAATCACCCAGCTAAAAATAAGTATGGGTACTGGATCAATGATGAAAAAATTGACGATCCAGAAGCATGGCTAAGTAATGCAAAGCGTGAAGAAGGTTCTTGGTGGAATCATTGGGACACATGGCTAGCTGACTTTAATCCAGAAGAACAAGTTGAGCCTCGTGAAGCAGGTAATGCTAATTATCCTTCTATAATGACAGCCCCTGGTAATTATGTTCGCCAAACACTGCCAATAGAGGTTTCAAATGTAAAATCTCAACAGGTAAAGTATGTTGAAGATGTTTAAAATCTAAATATTGCAGAATAATGATATATAGCCGACGTTAATACGTCGGTTTTTTGCTTTTGGCTGCAGATAAAATTACATTTTTGCTCTAAATTGCTGACGAAGGGAACAGGTTGATTGCTTATTGAGCGGTTGGTGGTTAAATTAATAAAAACTATTGTCATGGCTGAATATCTCCCTATAATGCGACCTCACTGACACGGAGCACGGCGCTTAGCCAGCAACCTAGTCAGTATGTTCTTTAACAATTTGACCATGCAATCTGTGTGGGCACTCGTGAAATTTTAA
>PJEL010001573.1_pt1 | contig 22608 bp, 14 predicted proteins | sample 1853271 | NCBI WGS metagenome assembly PJEL01 (sample SAMN08108733, study PRJNA415343) | Invertebrate metagenome, whole genome shotgun sequencing project. | host: Globobulimina | place: Sweden: Gullmar Fjord | collected 2015-08
CAGACATTTATAATAAATCTGATTACGAAAAAATAAATACAGAGAAACACTACGAGTTAGGCAAAGAATACAGAAGGGAATATACTCATGATTTTGAAAATAGAATTAAGTTTACCAAACAAAAAGAGGTTGAAGAGGTTAATATTAGTAACGCTTTAAAGGAGAAAGCTTTTGGGTATTTTAAAATTATATCAACTTCTATTCGCTTTTTTACTCTTGAAGAGACATATAATAAAAATAAAAAAAGATATATAAGAGGGAAAAAACTTTATACAGAACTTAATGCTAATGCTAAAGAACTTGATGATTTAAACTCAAATTCATCTAAATTTTTATTCAAAGTATTAAAAGAAAATATAACTAAAAAAGATCTATCTTATAAATATCGCGATGATGAAATAGCTAATAAAATTTTTAATAAAATAAGTAAAAATGAAGCGCTTGAAAGATTAGAATTAAGATCTTTAAGTGAGATCTTGGAGCAAAAAGATAATTTTAATGCTAAAAAACTGATTGCTATTTATAATGTTCTTTCTCAACGATACTTAAATATTAAGCTAAAGCATATAGATAAAAATTTAGTTCAAAAATTAGACATAAAACCAAAAATATCTGTTACAAAAGTATTAAGTAAGCTCATGGAAAATGGCTATATGTATTTAGATATAGGTAATGAGGATAATTTGAGAGTAAAATTTGCTGAGTGTATAGGAGAAGGTAGTTTGGATCAAGAAAGTAAAGATGTTCAAGGCAAAGTTACTATTAATGTATTAACAATTATCGCTTTATATGATGCTCTAAATAATTTTTTCAGTTTAAAAAAAGACAAAGAAGCTATTAGTGAGATGTCTAAAAGAGAGATGAGTATTGGTAATATGATTGCAGCCAAAAAAGAACAAATTAATTTACAAAAACCAAACCCCAAAAAAAAAACCAGAATATTTAAAAAAGGGAGTAAGGAGTTACAAAAGCTAAAAAAAGAATTAAAAGAGCATCAAAAGACTTTAAGTATTGTGGGTGTTATGAAAGGTACAATGGAAGAGATATTAGAAGCACATAAAAAATCCCTAGCTACTGTTTTTTATTCAGGATATGAAAAAATATTCGATAATACTAATGATTTATTTAAAATAAGTACAGAAGATGAAGAAGATATTAAAGAAGTATTAGAGGGAATTGATATAACCAAAACTGTTAAGATGGAAGAAGTTCAAGGCTTAAAGGATATTATTGCAAAATTCGAGGCAAATAATCTAAGTATTAAATTACTTACAGAGAGAGACAGACAAAAAATTGATAAGCTAGTGGGCTCAACAAAAAGAAAAAAATTAGAAGAATTAATAAAACAAGCAGAAAAATTAGGAACTGGTAGTAACTATAGTTATGCGTATTCTTTAGTCATAGCTCTTATTTCAAGTATGATATCTAGTTTGATGGCAATTGGTTATTACTCAGAGCTTAAGGAAGAAGAAGAACAGCAACAATAATAGTTGCAATATGGGTTAAATAATTTGTTGAAAAAATAACATAAGTTTAATCATCTATTAATATATTAGAAGTTAACACATTAGTTAAAGTTTAAAGAAAGGCAAGACTTTGCCATATCTTTTGAGTGAGAGTTTAGCGTCGTTAGTAGGGTTGTTTATACAATACTACTAACGACGCATTGTTTTAGGTAGTCCAAACATCTAAAAATAATAGAACTAACGCATATAACAGGTATGACTATTCCTTTATTTTAAATATGAATTGTATTTTTGTATTAATACTACAATTTTACTATGCATAGCTTTGCCCCTTTATTAGAGAAAAAATCATATTTCAAATTATTACGTAAAATTGCAGAAGCAAGAAAAATAAAAATTTATCTTGTTGGTGGATTTGTAAGAGATCTTCTTATGGGAAGGAATTCAAAAGATATTGATATTGTTTGCCTGGGAGACAGCATCGCTTTTTCACGAATTTTTGCAAAAAGAGTGAGAGTGACTCCTCCTGTAGTCTTTAAAAACTTTGGTACTGCAATGGTGCGCTTTCAAGGAATTGAGTTTGAATTTGTGATGGCGAGAAAGGAGTCATATGTTAGAGGATCTCGTAAGCCATTTGTTTCTGAAGGTAGTCTGGAAGATGACCAGCTGCGTAGAGATTTTACAATTAATGCGTTGGCTATTTCACTAAATAAGTATGATTTTGGAACACTTATAGATCCATTTGAAGGTCGAAAAGATATAGAAAAAAAAATTATTCGCACTCCTCTTAGTCCAAATCAAACATTTTCTGATGACCCTCTTCGTATGCTAAGAGCAATTCGTTTTTCATCTCAGCTTGGTTTTAGGATTGTTGAAGAGGCAAAAAAGTCAATTATAGAAGAGCAAAAACGGTTTTTAATTCTTTCGAAGCAAAGAATTATTAATGAAATTAATAAAATATTACTTTCTCCAGATCCAAGTAAAGGTTTTTATTTGTTAGATGAACTTGGGCTGCTTGACTTTATATTACCAGAGCTTCAAAAATTAAAAGGAGTAGAGGTGCGAGGAAAACATTCACATAAAGATAATTTTATACACACTCTTAAAGTTTTAAGAAATATTTCTAAAGTAACTAAAAATATTTGGCTACTTTGGAGTGCACTACTTCATGATATTGCTAAACCTAAAACAAAAGGATTTGATCCTTTAGTTGGTTTTACATTTCATGGACATGAAGAGATAGGAGCACGTATGATTCCAATAATCTTTAGACGACTAAATCTACCCCTACGAAAAAATATGAAATATGTTCAATGTCTTGTCCGCTACCATTTAAGACCAATGGCACTAGTTAATGAAAATGTAACAGATTCAGCTATTCGTCGTCTTATTTTTGACTTAGGAGATAGTTTAGATGACCTTTTCTTGTTGTGCAGAGCAGATATTACTTCAAAAAATGATCAAAAAGTTACATTATATCTACGTAATTTTGATTATGTGGAAAAAAGAATTGCAAAAGTTAGGGAAAAAGATAGAATTCGTAATCTACAACCAGCAATAGATGGAAATAAGATTATGAGTATTTTTAAAATCTCTCAAGGACCACAAGTAGGCAAGTTAAAAAAAATTCTAAAGGATGCGGTTCTCAATGGAGTTATACCTAATGAATATGATGCAACGTATAATTTTCTGATAAAAGAAGCCTTTTTGCTAGGACTATTACCAAAGTGAGAAAAATGTTAATTAGCTTTATCAGATATAGATTACAGCCAAAGATGAATAATTACCTTAATATCTCTTATCATACTCCAGTCATGTTGGCTGAAAGTATTAATGCACTAAAAATCAATCCAAGTGGTATTTATGTAGATACTACATTTGGAGCAGGAGGACATAGTAGAGCAATTTTAGAAAAACTTAGCGATGAAGGACATCTTATTGCCTTTGATCAAGATCCAGATGCAACAAAGCAAGCTGAAAAAATTAAGAATAATAATTTTACATTTATAGAAGCTAATTTTCGTTTTATAAAACCATTTTTAGAGTTCAATAAAGTAAAAAAAGTTGATGGAATTTTGGCAGACTTAGGTGTTTCTTCTCACCAAATTGATTGTGGAGAGCGTGGATTTTCTTCAAGGTTAGATGGTCCACTAGATATGCGTATGAATATAAATGGAAATACAGCGGCTGATATTTTATCAAGTTATAGTGAGAATGAATTAGCTAAGATTTTAAAAAATTATGGAGGAGTTAGTAGCTCACATCTAATATCCTCTATAATTATTAGAGAAGGAAAAATTGAACCTATTAAAACAACAAAAAGGCTTAAAGAAATTTTAACTCCTTACGCTCCAAAAGGCCTACAAAATAAATTTTATGCTAAAGTATTTCAAGCATTACGTATTCAAGTAAATGGAGAACTTCTAGCATTAGAAGAAATGTTAACACAAAGTATAGAGCTTCTAAAAAAAAAAGGACGTCTTGTTGTTCTTTCCTATCATTCTCTAGAAGATCGTATAGTGAAGCAAATAATGAGAAAAGGAATTATAAGGGGAGGAGAACCAAAAGACTTTTATGGAGCATCACTATCTCCATTAAAGAGGGTTTTCAATAAAGTGATACAGCCAACAAATGAAGAAATCAAAAAAAACAATAGAGCACGAAGCGCACGTCTAAGAGTCGCAGAGAAGGTAATCTAATTAATTTTTACAATATTTATTAACTAAATATGACATTCGTAAATTAATAACTAGTGAAAGTGTAGAATATCCAATAAGCATTCCAATAAATATACCCTTAATTCCCAAATCTAATATAAAAGTAAATATAAATGCTGCTGGGAGGCCAATTAAAAAATATATAAAAAAAGTGGCCGCTGATGGAAATAAAGTATCTTTTAATCCCCACAAAAGTCCCATCCCAATAATCACAAATGCATCAAATATATACATTAGAACAGACATATTAATAAGAGAATAAACAATAGATCTTACTTCAAGGTTGGGGCTAAAAATATTTTCTAAAATCCAATTTGAAAATAAGTATATAATAGAGGCCATAGTAATGGCAATAATAATTGTTAGCATATAACCAACTCCTGTTATTTTTATAATTCTTTTTTTGTTAGACATTCCTGCTTCTGCAATAAAAACAGAGGCTACATTACTTATAGATATTGCAAATACAAGGAAAATATTAATTAATGTAAAAATAATAGAGGTTGCTGATAAATGAAGTCCACTAACAACGCCAATCATAATTTTAATTATCAAAAGGTATATAATACGAATAGATAAACTAAATCCTGCTGGAATACCAACCTTTAGAATTTTAAAAAATCTTTGCTTATTCCAATGCTTAAAAATCAAGCTACCTTTATATCTATTATTTGACAAATAGTATGTTATAATAATGTATATACTCATCGTAATAAGTTTACAAATAAGAGTTGCCAAACCGGAGCCAAATAAACCAAGAGCAGGAAAAGCAAAATGCCCATTAATGAGAATATAGTTAAGAATAATATTTATTATTGAGCTAGAAATTTGGAGCCACATAACAAGTGATTGCCAACCAAGCCCCATAAGGTATCTTCTCATAGGTTGATAGATTGATGTAACAAATATTGATATTGAAATCATCTGAAAGTATCCAGAGCAAGCAAACTCAGTAACTTCTTTATCTTGCCCAAGACAGCAAACTAAAGGACATCCTAATAGTAGTAATAAGGAGCTTAATGCACCAAAACCTATTGCAATAACCATCATATACTGGAGTGAATTAGTAGCTTTTTTATAACCACTCACTAATACATCTCCAGCAACCAGTGGCATTAAAACAGCTGAGATCCCAGCTAAAAAAAAGAGAGGCACAGAACAAATAGAGTTTGTAAGCGCAGAAGCTGCTCTTATTTTTTCACTCAAATGCCCAACCATAATATTGTCCGCGGCTTGTATTAACATTGGACTAAGTGAGCCTATAGTAATAGGTAATATTTTTTTTATAAACTCTGTTATGTAATAGATGTAAGTAAATTTCTCTTTTTTATATACCATAGTGTTATTATAATAAGTATTATAACAATAAGCATATTCATACTAAAATGGTTGTAATAATTTCATATAAAAAATATAGCGATACCCACTAAAAGTAGTTTTATAATAATAGTTTTATATATTTGAAGAAAGAATCTCGAGTCTTTGAGCATGCTTTTTAGCCTCATTTACAAGCCTTGACTTAGGATATAGATTCCATATACGTTCATAGCACTCATATGCCTTATCATATTGTTCTGTTCCTTCCTCATATATATTTGCCTTTTTAATTAAAAAGCGAGGTGATATAAGTTCATTTGGCAAAATAGTAGCTGCTTTTTCCATAGCCTCTAGTGCCAATTCATACTCTTGTTGATTACAATAAATATCTCCGAGTAATCCATAGCAAAACTGCTTTAATTCCTTATAATCATCAGATACTCCTTCAAGGATTTCTATTGCCTCATCGTAGCGCTCATCATTATAATAAGCTTCTGCTACCAAATATCTTGCTCTGTGTGCTTCACGGTACTTATCATTTTTTTCTATGATTTCAAGCAAGCCAACTACCCACTCATTACCATTTATGGCAAGATCATCATTACCACTTTTTAGAGCGTATTCTGCCTTCCACATATCTTCTTTTACTTTATTGTGTGCGACTTCTCTCCTGTTATTTAAAAATATATAAATTCCAAATCCAAGGAAAGTAAAAATAGCTACCCCTTGAAAAAAAACTAAATTATTTCCAAAAAAATTTTCTAATCGTTCACCAAAAGATGAACTATTCTTAGTTTTATTTTTTTCAAAAAAAGTTTTCTTCATAGGAACTTGCAGAATTGTATTTTAATATTGGTAGATGATATTCTTTTCTAATCCATCATTTACAAATCTAAAAAAAACAACATCTTTTCTACTCAAATCTTTGGGGAATATTTCATTAAAGAAAAATTTCATGCAATATTATTTCTAGTTAATTACGTTATTATAATCTTTTTGGCGGTCTGTTTTATCAATAGTGCTTTTTTAGTTATTTTCTGTTGTGCTATGTTATACTTAATATAAAAAAAATGAGTTTTTGAAAATCATCAAATTTATCTTCTAAACTATTGTTTGAGTGAAGTACCATAAAAAATAATAACCCCAACTAATAACTAATATTCCTTGATGATTATTTTGAGAGTTATTATCAACTCTACTATTTTTATTTGTTGCGGCTGAGGATATTTTACTCTATCTAAATAAGTAACCCAATAGATAAATTAAATTTTGCATGATCATGGATTATATTACATTATGCAACCTCACTATATTTTATAGTAAAAAAAACAAAATTCCTATCCAAGAAACGAAATTAACTGCAGGTGTAGGTAATAACAAAACTCTATCTAGTAAAAAATACTTAAATGTAATATTTGGCTTTTATTAAATAATCATGTGTAAAAATTAATAGATATGCCTTTTAGTAGAGTTTGCTATGCATTGTTTTATTTATACCGATATACAAAACAACTCCCAATAATACTTAATATTCTAATTAAAGCAAATGATAATTTAATGAATGTAGTTAAAAAAAAGAAAGATTAAGAAACATTGTAGTTGACAAAGATCTTGTTATAAAGCAAGAAAAAGTGAAAATAAATCGATAAACAAAAATTAAGTTAATGAAGAGAAAAAGTCCTAAAAAGCGAAGGCAAGTTAAGACAAGGTGATATAGAAACCATAAAAATAAACACAGAATTTAAGAAAAGAGAAAGCAACTAATATTAAAACTAGTTAAAGAAAAAAACATCTAACTAAAAGTCAGGACTAAGGAGGAAAGAGCAAGCAAATAATATTAAACAACTAGGTTGTTTAATAGGTGGGGTTTGTGTACTTATTTTCAACTACAAGCTTAGCACACAAGCCTGATGAGGGCTTAAGGAGATTTACTATCTTCTTGAAAAGACTTGTGGTTGAATTTCTCTTTTTTATCTCATTGCCTATAGGCGAGTATCTCATTTATCATACAACAATGTTTGGGTTTTTTATATATGCTGCTTGTTTTATTGTTATGTCTTTTAAGTTAGATATTAGTTTTTACTAAAGCTTTTGAGATACCTGCGAAGCTTTTGTGTTATATTGATTTGTTTGTTGGGTTATCTTTTTTTTCCCACTTATTTAATAGAAAGAAGGGTTAGATGCACCAATCCTGCATATACTATTGTTTGTTGTCTATATTTAGTTTTTGAGCGCTTTAGCTCATGTGCAAAGACTCTTTTCCCAGCATGTTTTTCGCCTATATACTCTAAACTACGAAAATATAGTTAGAGACTCGAAAAGCTTCCATCACTGATGGGCGATCATATGTAGCCTGAAAAATTTTGTGTGGATTATAAAAAAGAAGTTAAAAGTTTAAGCTCTACAAAGTATATAATTTCTCTACACATATGCTACTTATTATATGCCTATATCCTCTTGCAACCTACCTTCTTCATCTTACATAACATACCTTCACAAACATTAGAGTGAAGTATCTAAAAGTCCCAATTAAGATTATTTTTTATTATTTGAGCATATTTTATTTTACTGTTTATAAAATGGTAATACAAGTTGGCTTTTTACCTCATATTAATAAATGTAGCTTTAATCCTTCGATAGTGAAGGAGCGTTATTTTTTTAACGTTTATGGAATCTATGATATTGTATTCTAGGCTATTAATATCCTCCTTCTTTGAAAGGTTGGCTTTCTCTCTTTTAACTCATATTCTTTTACTAAATACTTTTTTTGCTAACTGCCGCCTTAGGGGTGAGGCTACCGATAATGGGTTTTTTTGCATTGAGTTGTTTTTTAGGCTGACTTAGATCATATTATCTATGCATATGCTTTTGTGCTCATTCTTTAAAAAATAGCAAAGAGTTCTGTTTAGCATATATGTAGCTTCTTTGAAGCTACTCATTGGCTATCTCTTATCTTAAGAGATTCACATAAGAAGTGCGTTGTATTGCTGTTTCGCAACCCAAAATAGTTTTTTTAAACTTAGAGTATTATCTGCTATTAGCTTTTAGGTAAACTTATGTTGAAAAATAGGGAAGAGTTGCTTTGCTCTATTCTTATATATTGGTTATTGTTATAATAAACGAAAGTGATCAATAAAAGAAAATTAAGGGAGGTAGAGGTATGTATTTCTAATGCACCTACATTTGTGGTTTATTACTAAGTATCGTAGATGTATTTTTTCTAAAAAAATCTTGATTTCATGAAAAATATATTTCAAAAAGCTTGCTTTGGCTTAGAAGCTGAGTTCACCGAAATTTAATCAAGGAGATACACCCACTTATTGCTTAATTATTCACCTAAAGTTGAGGTTTCATAGAATAGTTAATAGAAAAAGGAGATTCTTAGTGTGATTATCAGACAACATTATACAGATTTAAAAAGTCTATTACTGCAATTCTTTATGGGTTGTTAGCTATTTTGTATAGCAGTTGTGGATGTGCTTCTATTAGTGTAGTTTGCTCCTACTTCTAAAAATCAATTTACTCCTAACTAAAAACCCCTCAGATTATATCACTATCCTAAACAAAGGAGGCTCCCACGATGCCCTATGGTAATTCTATATATTTTAATTATCTATAGAAAAAACCGCTAACTCAACCAATCTAGTCTATCTAAGCTTCTGTAAGAAATAGCTTCTGCAATATGAGGAACCTCTATAGATGAAGAGCCTGATAAATCAGCAATAGTTCGCGAAACTTTACAGATTCGATCATAGGCACGCGCAGAAAGATTAAGGCGCTCCATTGCATTAATAAGAATAGAGCTACATTCTTTTGACAAAGAACAAAACTTTTTTACATAGTAAGGGGGCATAAGTGCATTACAGTTTATAAACTTATTTGCTAGGAATCTATCTTTTTGAAATTTCCTGGCTTTAATTACTTCAGCTCTTAACTGAGTACTGGAGGTTGAATGTTTTCTATACTGTATATCTTTTAATAAAACGGGGTCTATTTGAACATGAAGATCGATTCTGTCAAGCAAGGGACCACTTATCTTACTTAAATACCTTTTTCTCATTATAGAAGAGCAACTACAACGGGACTCCATATTTGTGTAATAGCCACAAGGACAAGGATTCATGGTTGCAACAAGCATAAAATTTGCAGGAAAAGTAACGCCCATCTTTGCACGATTGATTTGTATTTTTTTATCTTCTAGTGGTTGACGCAAAACTTCTAAAACAGAACGTTTAAATTCGGTAAGTTCTTCTAGGGCAAGTATACCATGATGAGCAAGAGAAATTTCCCCAGGTTTGGGGATAGAGCCACCTCCCACAAGTGCAACTTGGCTAATTGTATGGTGTGGCGACCTAAAAGGCCTCTCTGTTATCAAGCGTTTATTTGGGGAAAATTTTCCTGAAGCAGAATAGATCTGAGTTGTTTCCAAAGCTTCATCAAGGCTTAATGGAGGAAGAATGGAATTAATTCGTTGTGCTAGCATGCTTTTCCCAGAACCTGGAACTCCAATCATAAGTAGGTTGTGGCCGCCTGCCGCGGCCACAACCAATGCACGTTTTGCTACTTCTTGCCCAACAACATCTTTGAAGTCGAGCATAGAAGTATTGGCTTTAGTGGAGGTAAAAATACTATTGTGGTGAGGTTTAAGTGGAGTGAGTTTTTTTGCGCCTTTTAAAAATTGAATAACATCGCTAATGTGCTTCATTGGAAAAATTGGAACACTATCTACAAGTAATGCTTCTTGTCCATTTTCTTCAGGTAGAATAAACCCTTTAAATAGGTTTTTTTTAGATAATAGTGTCATTGATAAAGCACCCTGAATAGGACAAAGTGTTCCATCTAAAGATAATTCTCCTGCAATAAGATAAGATCCAAGCAAAGGTAAGTTCAGCTGCCCAGATGCTTTCAAAATAGCTAATGCAATTGGCAAGTCATATGATGCTCCCTCTTTTTTCATACTAGCAGGAGCCAAATTAACAATTACACGTTGTCTTGGCATACGCATCCCTAAATGTTTAATAACAGACTCTATGCGATGTTGACTCTCTCTAAGAGCATTATCAGGAAGTCCAACAATAAAAAGACCTGCTCCGCTTATAATTGTTACCTCAATTGAGATTAATTTTGCTTCAATCCCATGAAGTGTTGCACTAAATGTTTTTGTAACCATAAAAAGGAAAGGCTACATATTATATAAAAAAAAATTAAACGATTAGTTTTTTTGTTGTTTTTAGAACTTCAACACAATATAATATGGCTAAATTATTTGGAAGCCAAGGAGTCCAATGCCCCATGATCTATTTGTTGAACTACTAAAAGCAAAGCTGAAAGTACTGACAAGAAAGTAGAATAGATAAGAAACTTAAGAAAACAAGCAATATATCTGCCCCTCATTATGGTGACTTTAAGAATAAGCCACTTTGTAGGTGTGGTCAACTTAAGAGGTAATAAGCCTTTTTCTAAGGAGTGTTTGAGGAAGGCAACAGTCAAGAAAAAAGGCATATCACCTTACCCAGAAGCCCTAAATAGATTTAGCTAAAGAGTAGTTCGCTTGACTTTATCATAAATATTAGCACTGACTAATATGTTTTTAGGTGCCATTCGCCTGTAGACAATAAGCTTCCCTTGTTTTTTTTACCATAGATGGTATATTAAAGGTAAGCATGTTATATGCGATTCAACAAGTAAGTTAAATTATATATTATGAAAAATGAAATTAAGAACTCATTATATAGATACTATTTGTTTATATCTGTTTTCTACTTAAATACAAGTGGTAAAATATTTGCAACTTCTAGTTATGATAGTGAGCAATCAGATGTTACTGATCAAGATAATAAGAAAAATTCGAGCAATTTTGTATCGCTTCCAGCATCAGCAGCAGTGTGGCTTATAGTACTAGTAGGATATTATTTTTTTTACGATAATAATGACTCTAGCCCAGCCTTTAGTGAAACTCAATTGGGAGCTGAATATAGTGATAATTTACAAAAGAGACAAGATATAATACAAAGAGAAAAAAAAGTAAGTCCCCTAGACACAGAGGTAAAAAATAATAAACCTGAAAGAGTAGAAAAAAAAACAGGGAAGATAGAAAGGAAAAAATCTAAGCAAAATAAAGAATTTAGATTAATCGAAGAAAATAGCAACCCACTAAAATTAAATGAATTTTTTAAAAAAATCAATTATAATGAATTAGGATTAGACTCAAAAGAATTAATCAATACCATTTTTGATAAACTAGAAGAAGGTGGAATATCTCTTGTAAAAAGATATACTGATAGGGGATATTTTTTGAACGATTATGAGGTTTTATGGGTACTTAAACATGATAATCTTGCTTTAACTCAAGATGATTATTTTGATTTACTATTAGCTCTTGTTACTATTCTTAAAAATAGTTATAAAGAAACCGACGTTGCAAATACTCTAAATTATAGAGGTATAAAAGGAGATAAAAAAAACTGTTTTGATATAATTGTTACAGATCAAGAAGTTGTTAGTTTATTTTTAGATAGTATTTACAAAAAAAAAAAATGGATTAAGTTTGTCGAAGAGCTTTTTAGTTGTGGTTATATAGTAAAACAATCCGAAGAAACACTAAATGAATTACTTCTCAAGAACGAACTTCAAATTTTTAAAGAAGAAAATAAATGTAGGCTTGTACACATTTAAAAAAATTTTAGTAATGAAGAAGAAAATCTATTAGCTTTGTTCTAAATTCCACACTATTGCAGTGGTAGGAATTGTGAATAATGTAAATTAGATTTTTTTGTTAATTAGGTTGTTGTCTCTAGCTGAGATAATCCGTTTAAAAGTTAATAGAGAAAAATAATTCTTTCTTCCTTAATCATTGAATAAAAGCCTAGGTAACCTCCTTTTCTTTAGCTGTGAGTCAAGTACGCCTATTTTTTCCTTTACCTACTCTACTACTATCACCTCTTCTACATCTTTCTCTTGTGTGCTGCTCGACACTCCTTTATGGAAGATGAACTTCTTCTCTCTATTTACATACTATTTAACTGCATCTAAGATAGTTCCACTCTAAAATACTCTCTTTGATAACTAGAATTCTGTAAATGGTAACTCAATAACTTCGCTTTTATTTGACTCCTAAACTTTTTTCTTAACTCATGAACTAATCCCCATTTTAACAGGACAAAAATTAAATTTTAGCTATTGCAGGGAAACAGAAACCAATTAAATTATATGAGATTGTGTTCACTTCCAACCTCTAAGGGTTGCCGTTTATTTTTTTACAAGATATTAAATAGTTTATTTCTTTAAATGTGTTTTGTCCTATTGACTGATAATACAGTCAAAATGAGATTTTCATGTTTTAAGAAAAATTAGTTATCTTTGTGTTTGTGTTTGTGTTTTTAAAAAACCACAGTACAACTCAATACAAAACAGATATATGAAAATTATTAAAAAGACCAACTCATTAAGAGTTCTTCTGATAGGAGTAAGTTTATTTTTACACAAAGGAGCAAATTGCACTAATATTGGTATAGGTAATCAGTATAGCCAAAGTAATTTGCTTAAGACAAGCAGAAAAAGAAACTTATTTTATGCACTTGAAATGAATGAATCTCAAAAATACAATAAGATTAATCTGTATGATATAACAACAGAAGATATCAAAAAAGCTTACCACAAAATCTCACAAAAATGTCACCCTAACAACAATGTGAATGAGTCAAATGAAGCTAAAAAAAGACGAGAAGAAGAATACCAAATGGCTTTAAATTCTTACGACATTTTAAAAGAAGAACTTAACCTTAAAAAATATCTTGATTATTGTTTAATGGAAAATAGAATAGATTCTTTCGAGAGTCAGACGTGGAATAGCTACCTTGAAAATGTAGCTTTCAAAGAGGCAAAACAAAAAGAATCAAGGAAAAAAACACATTCATTTTTAGGTTTATTATTTTTTTATGTTGTTTGTACAATATATTTCTATGACAATCAAAATGCTTATTTTGTAAAAAAAACTAACGTTGTACTAAGTCAACTAGAAGAAACTTACGAAAATTATAGTAACCTCAGTGTTAAATTTAGTGAACTAAAGAATATTATATCGGAGAAAGAAGGAACTATAGAAAATCTAAAAGAAGAAAACTATAACGATCGTTTAACATGTCAATACAAAGAAGTCCTCCTTGAGATAAAGGTACTTGAGAAAAAAAATGAGATTAAAGGTCTATCAAAAGAAAATGCCGATTTAGAAAGTGGAAAGGAATTTTTTCAATATATTTATGGTGCTCAAAGTTATAAGTGTAGAAAATCCCAATCAGATAACCAAGAGCTTAAGGAAGAGGTAGAAGAACAAGCCCATCAGATTCAAAAGCTTCAAGAAGATGTAAATAAGAAAGACGATCAGATTCAAAAGCTTCAAGAAGAACTAGAAGAACAAGCCCATCAGATTCAAGATCTAACAGTATTAAAAAACAACTTTAATGATTCTAGTCTTGGAAGCAGTTCTCAATCTATATGTCAAGATAGTGCTAGTGATAGAGATAAAACAAACAGCTTGAACGGTGAGTTTAAAAAACAAAATGCTGAAGAAAGTCAACCAACAGCAGAGCCAACATCATGGATTGGAACAATATTAAAAGCTATAGGCTTTTTAGCGATTATAAATACTATATACAAAAACGTGCAAAAAAGATCTCTAAAAGACAGCTCATCAGATTCAGAAAAGAACTTTTCACAAGAACCCTTGCTTGAAAATAATGAGGACAAATTAGAAGAACAAGATGAAAACAACGTTAAGATAGAAAAACTAGAAGAGAGAACAAATGCTACATTAAATACTAATAACAACAACCAAGTTCATCTAGAAGAACAAATAAGTAGATTAAATTCAAATCTTGAAAAAAGTGAAGCTTTAATTTCACAACAAGGCCAAAAAATCAAGAAGCTTCAAAGTAAAGCCGATACGCGTATTGCAAAAACAAAATCATATGAAGATAAAATAAGTAAATTAAACACTGATAATAATAGGAACTCGTCAGATAAAGCTCTTCTTCAACAACAAATCCAGCTACTTCAAACTAAAGTAAAAAAGATGCTTTTAAGTACCCAAACTGCTAAGAGAAATAGCTCTAATAAACTAAAAATCACCCTCTGTGTACTTTTTGGGTGTATATTAAGCGTATTAATTTACTTGATGGCTGACTTAGGTATAACTGAAATTTTTCTGGATATGATTTCTATGGAAGAGTCAGTATAAGATAATTTAGACAAAATATAAGAAGGTGTAATGCATCTCTTTTTTTTAATCATTACCATACAAAACCAGAGTTCGGCTAAATTAAGAAAGGTAGTCGTAAAGCTAGACAAATAAAAAATAAATTATTATGAATATGAACTTAAAATCCTACTTACTGACTATAATACTTTGTTTTTGTGCACGCAACAATCTTTTTGCAAGTTATTGGAGGAATGTATCACTAGAAATGCTAAAGTATTTCATAGTGAATGGAGCATGGGTTGATGACTCGAAGAAAAAAGGCATTATATGGCATTGACTCTTGCGAAGTCTGGCATGGCCGATTTTATAAATAAGATGTTAAAAAACAAAAAGTAAAAAACTCAAACATAGTGTCATTGGTTGCGTTAATAGTGGGAAGTGTAAATACCACCTGATAATAGTACTAACAAAAAATATTATAATAAAAACAAATAGACTTTCTTCTTCAATAGAGCTTTCTGTAGAACCTTCAAGAAGTTTAATGGTATTTGTTTTAGCTTCAGAGTTGTTGTTATAAATCCTAGCCGAATATATGGCTGTTTTGTAGCTGCTATTTCTTATGGTAATGAAACACATTGTTTTTCAACATCAACTCTATTACATTATTGTTACCTTTAAATGACAGCTAAATTAAAGATGTGGATTTATTATTGGGGCGTATGTTAATATTAATTTTTTTTGCTAAGTAAAAGACCTACTATCTCTTGATATCCAAGTAATGCTGCGAAGGTTAAAATTGGAGCTTTAGTGATATTAGCGCCCCTGGCTGTTAACAATAGCTTTATCTGATTTTCAGGTGTTTTATGTGCGGTTGTTTCTCTTGCCAAAGAACCATCCCGCTTCTTTAGGTGCTCCAACTATTGAAGCAAGGTTTCGCTTTTTTAAAAAAACAAACTGTTTATTGTATCATGAATTGTCAGTTTGTTTGCTGTAGTTGCTTCTAAGAATGAAGGTGATATCATCAAGTATATGAGCTATTTTTTTCCTTATCTCTATAGTAATTTATACTTTTTAAAAGGTAAGGTAGGTAAATCTACATTTTTTTTAATCTACTATCTCACACAGGCCTTTTAATATGTCAGCTTCTACTTTTTTGTATTTGACATCCTCTTTTATTGTTCCATCTTGATACTTTACAGTAATGCGAAGATTTCTAGCTACTGTTTTTTTTGCACTATTTTGCACAGTACTTATATCTTCATTTGTCCCCATTTTATGTGGAATTATTGGGCTATTGGATGATAAATGTTGTTGATTGCTTTTTATCGTTTGGTTATCTACTAATGTAGGTTTCCAGTTGAATATAAAGCTTACTACTGATGAATCAATGCGATTAATTAATAATTTAAATAGATCTAAAGACTCAAATTTATATGTCATTATAGGTGATTTTTGCTCATAAACAGAGTTTCTAACAGCATCTCTTAGTCTATCCATATCAAGAAGATGTTGACGCCAAAATTTATCGATAAAGTGTAGTATGATTGAACACTCTATCCTATCTGTTGCTAGTTGGATTTTTCTCTGCGATAGCAGAGAAAAATCCAACACCGCAGAGACCTCTACTTCTTTATGAATGATTGGAAGTGTAACCTCTCCTGTAGTTGGGAGCTCAGAGATAGAAGCTTCTGAGAGTGTTGTTAAATTTTTTTCAAGCTCATTTCTTCTTTCCCTATACTTTGTTTGTGCTTCTCTGTATAGTAGGTCAGTTAATATTTTTTCTTTTTCTTCTCTGAGCATTTGCTCTGTAATAGAACTACTTATATTAAATTTTTCTCTTATTTCAAGCTCAAGAGATTGGAAGTTTTGTTGATTTTTAGCATCTTCAATTAAACTAGATACTGTTTTGTATATAATATTCAATATGTCTAGAGATAGACGTTGTCCATCAAGAGCGTGATTTCTTTTTTTGTAAATAACAACTCTTTGCATATCCATTACATCATCGTAGTCTAGAGAGTTTTTCCTACTAGCAAAGTGCTCCATTTCTTTATTTTTTTGTACTTTTCTAATAAGTTTCGTTACCTCAGGATCTTCAATTGCTTCTCCTTCTTCCATAAATGCACGATCCATTAATTTTCCTACCATCCCATAGCGGAAATGCTTTAATAGGTCATCTTCTAGTGAGCAGATTACTTGAGATGAGCCAGGATCACCTTGCCTTCCAAATCTACCTCTTACCTGATTATCAATACTTTCACTATCATTTTTTTCACTAATAATCGCATGACCTCCTCCAGCCTCTAGTGCTTCTTTGCTTAGTTTAATATCAGTACCCCTGCCTCCCATTTGTGTTGTGATGGTTACGCGTCCTGCTTCTCCTGCTTTGGATATTATTTGAGATTCAATTGAGTGGTTTTTTGCATTAAGAACCTGTTTATTTCCAAGACCTAGGGTACGTCTCATCTCTTCAGAAGCCTCAACGGTTGGTGTATTAATTAAAACTGGCCTTCCAGAATCTATTAATTTTTCCACTTCTTTTTTTATAAAGCTCATTTTTTCCTCTTTTGTGCGGAAAAGTTTATCATCCATGTCATCTCTGATAACAGGCCTATGAGTTGGAATAACCATAACAGGAAGTTTGTATATTTCCCAAAATTCTTTTGAAGAACTATGGGCAGTACCAGTCATTCCTGATAGCTTGTAGTATCGTCTGAACTGATTTTGTGTTGTGATGGTTGCGTATGTTTGGGTTGGCTCTTGTATCTTAACATGCTCTTTTGCCTCGAGTGCTTGATGTAGTCCATCTGAGTATCGTCTTCCTTTGAGTATTCTACCTGTCTTTTCGTCTACTAATTTTACCTGTCTGTCTATGACAACATACTCTATTCCCTTTTCAAATAATGCATATGCCTTTAATAATTGATTTGTAGCATGAATACGTGCTGATTTTACTTTGTAGTTGTATAAAAGCTTATCTTTTTTTTCTATCTTATTTTTTTCTTCAGAGTCCCTTTCTATTTTGTCAAGATCGATCGAGAGGTCAGGTAATAAGAAGAATGTAGGGTCATTTTTTTCTTTTGAAAGAAATTGAATGCCTTTTTCAGTAAGAGTAATAACCCTAGAGCGACTTTCAATTGTGTAATATAGCTCTTTGTCTGCTTCTGGCATTAATATAGAGTTATTTTCCAAATAAAGATCCTCTGTCTCGGAAAGTAACTGCTTCATGCCTTTTTCACTCAATAATGAGATTAGTTGTTTTGACTTTGGAGCTCCACGATATGCTCTAAAAAGTGCAAGCCCACGCTCTTTCTTGTCCTTATCTTCTGTTTCTGTTTTTATATTAACTTCATTCAAAAACCCCTCAACTAATTTACTTTGAACTTTGTATAGTTTGTGAAGTAATGGTTGTAGTGTAAAGTATTCTTGAAGGTCACTATTTTCAACTGCCCCAGAAATAATTAATGGAGTTCTCACATCATCTATAAGAATTGAATCTACTTCATCAATTAAAGCGTAGTGCTGTCCTCTATGCACTCTTCTTGATGAATTTTTGACCATATTGTCTCTTAGATAATCAAATCCAAACCCATTATTTGTACCATAAGTAATATCAGCTAGGTATGCTTGTTGCCTCTTTATTGAGGATGGAGGATATTTATCAATACAATCTACAGAAACTGTAAGAAACTCTAATAGAGGCCCCATCCACTCAGCATCTCTTTGTGCCAAATAGGGGTTTACTGTAACAATATGTACCCCTTTGCCTGCTAATGCATTTAAAAAAATCGGTAGAGTAGCTGCTAGAGTCTTACCCTCTCCAGTTTTCATCTCTGCTATTTTACCCTGATGTAGCGCAATACCACCCATTAATTGTACATCGTAGTGTATCATTTTCCATGTTATTTTTTGTCCTCCAGCTTCCCAACAATTGCTCCAAATAGCATTACCATCTTTGATGGTTACATATGGAGATTTTGCTGCAATTTCCCTATCATATTTTGAGGCATCTAGACTAAGCGAGTCATTGTTTGATAGCCTCCTAGATGTCTCACGCACCAAGGCAAATGCTCTTGGTAAAATTTTATTTAGGATTATTTCTTGATTGTCTGTTGCTTTGAGGTTGAGCTGGTCTATTTGATGGTAGTTACGTGACTTTTCTAGTAAATCGTCTGTTGATTGGGCTCTCAAGCGAATATCTTCGATATTCGCTTGAAAGGAAGCATTTTCTTCTTTAATTATGTTTTTTAATGCGATGGCCTCATTTCGCAGTCCTTGGTCATCTTTTTTCTTTAATAATTCTTCCTCCTTATGTATTAGTATGACTTGCTGTCTTAAATAATCTAGCTCTTTGTCGGAAGATGAGCCAAAAATACGACCAATCCAATTTTTAAACGGTTTTAGAAAAGATTCCATAAAAGATTTTTTAGGGGCTAATATAAGCTGATTTTTGTAAAAAATTAGCCATACTTTACTACAATAGCAAAATATTTTAGATATTAGGTGAGTTGCAATAAAAATTACTGTATTCAGGAGTTTTATAATATCAATAGGAATAATATTTTAGTGGATGGTAATACTATTCTTTAGCTGCCCTTGGATTAGATTAGGCAACTAAAAAAAAATGTTATATCTGTAGATAAATTAAATTATCATGAATATGAATTTAAAAAACTAATTGCTGACCACCATACTATGTTTTATGGTAGAAACAATATTTTTGCAAGTGCTTTAATGGATGCGACACATGAAGCTAATAAAGGAGTAATAGATGTATTATTAGAAAAATGAGAAGAAGTTAATACAGCAAACAGTAAAGGTTATACGGCATTGACTCTAGCAACATCTAGTGTGAGCAAGACTATATTTGAGCAAAAAGAGTACGCGGCCTCTCGTGCTTTAGCTACCTAGTTACCTACGCCTAATCTGACCTATATTTTTTAAAATAGGTTGTTTTTATTGTTATATTATGCTAAGCTAAATTGGTGGGTAGCATGCTCACAGGAATTCGCTTTAAGTCCAACCTACCTTTGCAAAAAAAAATATTAAGTCAACCGATTGGTTGTGCTCGCTATATTTGTGATACAAAAAACGTAGATGAGAAGGGAAAGAGCCATATTGTCAAAAAAAAAGTTTTTTCTGATATTAACAAAACAGACTCTCAATATAGGGTAAAAGACCAAACACCTTAGTTCTCTTACGTGGTGCTCGTTTTACCTTAGTAATACCACCAGTAATTGGTATAATGCTTACCAAAACTTTTTTAAAAAAACGCTTCCCTCAACCGACAGAACAAAAGAAAAGATGGAACAGGAAGCACTCATTTAACTATTTTTAGGTTCATTAAATGTAAGGATGGTGTAATACGACTTTTTATTATGAAAGTCAAACTCAAAATAAACAACAATCTACTCTTAAACAACAACGAGCATTTCTAAAAAAACAAAGTAAGGATTATTATCGAAAAAAACACCATAGGATAGATGGGGTATGTAAAAATCCCTATCCAGTGTTGTGGTAGTGATGGTTCTTTTGACTATAGCAAAGAAGCGAAAAACAAAAAAACTATTTTAGAACCTCACCAAAGACGTTTTCAAAAAACTTTCAAAGGGGGAAATGGAAGGAAATTAAATATTTTCTACAAAGAAAATGCTTTCTTTATCAACGCAGAGCAGAAAAAATAGTGGAGAATTTTTGTCACAAAACAAGTTTGTAAATTAGTTGATAATAAAGAAACTAAGATTCTTTGTCTTCCAATACTTAAATGTCAAACAAATGAGGGAGAAAACCCAGAGCAAAGAGAACAGAATAATGGTAGATAAAAAGCAAGGTGTAAAGTAGGCTTAAATAAACGCCTAGTAAATAAAGGGTGGCATTTGGAAGAATCACCTACCACATACAAAGAAAAAAATAAACAAAGCAGTCTTTAAACTATGTTGATTTATCATAACCTTGGGAATGTGCTAATTGTATTTATTTATCACCGCAGATAATCGTAAGAGTCAAACTATATTTTACCTTCTAATGTTCAACATTCTGGCAACCTAGTACAAAAATATTTGATGGGTGTATTAAACCTCGGCAATAAAACTAATACTAAACTTTATATAAAATTGTTGTAAGGAGCTGTATTATCTTCTAAGGAGTGCTTGAGGCAGGCAATAGTCAAAAAAAAAGCCACCTGTACATCTAAGCCCAAGGACTTTAGCTAAAGAGTAGTTGAGATTCTAGTTTCATACAAGTGTTTTTCAAATACAAGAGTTAACAAAATTTTCTTAATAAACTATTTTATATTTAATCAATGCTACTTTTAATAATTAAGAAAAACTCAGGTTAATGCCTGGATGCAGCAGAAGGATTTTGATTACTCTAATAGAATTAAGCAAAAAAAACTGTTTGTGAGGCTGTTAAAAAACATCTTGCTTTATTCTAAAAGTTGATAGAAATTTAATTAACTTTGCTGCAGGGTTAATTTTAGTGAGGCATACTTATGTGTGTTTCTATACTAATAAAAAATATGACTTTTTAAAATATGAATATAATGAAAAAATCAATCAAATTATCAACTACTTTTATCCTTCCCTTAGCGAGCAGCTTGTATTCCAGTGCTAATTATAACAACAGTACTGAAATTAACAGTAGGCCTCAAAACCATGCACTTAATAGCAGAGCTTTTGAACAAATAGCTGGGTTAGATGTTGGAGAGTCGGATGATGAAGCCTCACAGCAGTCTATCAAAAAAACCTTAATAAAAAGTTTGAGTTGTTGTCATGGCAGCGAGTTTAAACTAAATGTTCAACACGATAAGCAAAAACAGGAAGAATCTTTAAGGATTGCAGCAACGAATAACAATATTGAAAAACTAAATGTTTTAATAAAAAGAGGAGTTAATATCGAAAGTAGGAGCCAAGGTGATGGTAGAACAGCATTGATGTGTGCATCGAGGTATTTAAATCTAGATGCGATAAAGGTATTAATGTACAGTGGAGCTAGTGTTAATTCAAGTGATAATTACAATTTAACGGCATTAGACTTTGTAATAAAAAAAATAGCAGAGCTAGAAAAATCGATCTGTACAGAAGAAAGAGAAGAATGCATTAGATTAATTAAAGAAAGCAACATCGATACTTCCAAAATTTTAGATTGCAAGATTTTTATGAGCTCTAAAGAATTGCATAAATATACACCTCGCAATGTGTATTCAAGGGATTATAGCAGACTTAAACTAGTAGATATAGTTAAGTATGAAGCAAGGTCAGAATACATAAGACTACTTATAAATAATGATACAGATTTTTCCAAAATGAAATTAGCAAGAAACAGAATTCATCACTATGACTGCAATTGCAATTGCAATTGCAAGAAATTTATAAAATATCTTCCTAATGGTATAGAAATGACAAGAGACCAAATAGTACAATTAAGTCTCAGTGAAGAAGTAATTAAAAAAAAAGGTATTAAAACTGTTTCTATAGAGAAAATCTACGATTCTTTAATCAATTTGGTTGAACTTTGGGAGAATGAAGCTTTATGCCAGGTTGGAAGCGAGATAAATTACATTATAATTAGTTATGTAGTAAATGTAATAAGTAAAAAAAATAAAGCTTCCACAATACTTAAAAAAATAATATACTCTCCATTCGATAGTTGCAAATACATTCAGTTTAAATATAGAACATATAATGATGAATTTGCCAGAGAGGTAAAAGAGGAGTATGAAGAACCATTAAAAAAACTTAAAGTTAGTATAGGAGAGATATTTATAAGCTCTCTGTTGTGTTTTTTTGAGAAAGAAGAAATTGATATAGATTCTTTTTCTGAAGCCCTTTATGATTCTCAACACTATAGAAATGCCCTTGTTGTTGATTTTTTTCTACGAGAAGATGCTTCACCTTTTATAAAAAATAAACTT
>PJEL010001574.1_pt1 | contig 22596 bp, 16 predicted proteins | sample 1853271 | NCBI WGS metagenome assembly PJEL01 (sample SAMN08108733, study PRJNA415343) | Invertebrate metagenome, whole genome shotgun sequencing project. | host: Globobulimina | place: Sweden: Gullmar Fjord | collected 2015-08
TCCACTACAGTTACTGTCGTACTATGTAGCGGTCATTAAAGGCACTGATGTTGACCAACCACGTAACCTAGCAAAATCGGTTACAGTTGAGTAAAATCAAAAGGTTATAGGTTTTTATTGTGGGTGAACAATAAAGTTTCACCCCATACAATAAAGTGTCATCCCAAACAATAAAGTTTCATACTAAAATGAATGCCATTGTGAAGTTTGTTGACAATAAGTAAGAGATATAAATTAACTGAACGGCTGTACCATCTTTTAACTAATTACTCTCATTTTTAATTTAATGTTTAACAATCCAGTGACTAAGAGTTCAAAGCTATTGGGCTCATCAAAAAGGTGGCCAGTAAAATCTACACGTTTCCCCACCTGTTTTTTACAATAGTATTCCTAATATTCTTATCTTTTATTTCTTCAACGGTTAGTCAATGACTGACTTCTGTTTTATATATCCGAAGAGTGATATTAGGCAAAATCAAAATCCCAACCAATTGGTTAGTATTAAAATTATTATAGAACACAAAATCTAGTCGAATCTATGAAGTAAAAGGCTTATTAATTTTTAAATCTTTTAGTATAAAAGGTGAACAAATTTAATCTGTATGATATGTTTCGTATAATACAAAACACAATATACGAGTTTAAGATATGCAATATGGATTATCAAGAATCATACTAATAGATTCCTATCTGCCAGGTCGCCTCTATGAAATTGATATTAACGGTCATACCAACATCATGGGTGAGAACGATATGGGTAAGACAACTCTTATTAAACTCGCTGTCCTATTTTACGGTGAGTCACCTGTTAAACTCGGCATAAAAAGAAATGATGCCTTAAAGCACAAAGGATTTGCTGAACATTATCTACCACGCTCAAGTAGTTACGTAATCTTTGAATATTTAACAGCTGGTGAGCCCAGGATGGTTGTAATGTCTTCTCTGCAAGATACGAAAGATCAATTTCGCCGCACGTTTGTTAAATCTGCTTTCAACAGAGAAGACTTCTGGCTCGATGATTCGGATACTCCACTTAGAGCTGGGCAATGGTTAAAAGAAGCGCCTCTAAAGTATAAGGTTGAACATTGTCAAAGTGGTGATGCTCAGAATCGTAAATTGTTAGAAGGAAGAGACTCCCACTTTTCGATGGTTCCATCTCGATTGAATCTGACTCGGATGAAAAGCCTAATGACTAGTATGTTTTCACGAAATGCAGGGCATACAGAGCTTACAAAGATTATTGAAGAATGGGCGCGGAGTGACTTAGGGAGTGATTTTTCAAGAAACTTAGAAACCATATCAGTCCCTAAAGTTGAATTAGAAGAATGGGCGGCCAATTACCATAGCTACAGGAGTCTTGATAGAGCAAAAGATCGCTTCGTATTGTTGGATAACTTGATCAGAGAATACGACTCAACTTCAGAACGTGCTAAAGGGCTTTTTTCTCTTGCAAAGCGACGAAGAGAAGCAATCTTCAATCAAAAAGAAGATGAACAAAGTCAATATAAAATAAATAGAGGGCGCTTACAGGAAGCTCTTAATGTTGAGCAAGGATTATTATTACAACTTCAAAGAGAATATAAAATTTATAAGAGTAGTCATCAAAAATTATTAAATGAACAACAAGTACTTGATTCTACGTTTAAAGTTTTAAAAGAAAACATCCCTAGTAATTTTTCAGAATTAAAAGCAGCTAATGAAAATACGTTGGATAGAATTCAGCAAATTGAAGCTGAGATAAAAAAAATAACATCGGGTCAACAAAAAGCAAATGAATGGAAAGACAAGCAGCTTGATGATGCTCATCAGTTATATAACTCGAAATTACAATCGATAGATGCAGCTATTCAGTCCGCTAAATCTGATAAGTATCAATCCATTCATGAACACCATAAACAGTTAGAACTTCATTTAGAATCACGACTCAGAGAGATTGAGGCTGAAAAATCAGCCATAACGAAGCAGGTTAAATCGGCTGTTGAGGAACTATCAGTTTTAAAGGGAAGGTTGATATCACCATCTTTAACAGAGCAAGAATTGGAAACGCAAAAACAGCTCAAAGATCAAGTTACTGAGCTCGAACGTTCAAAAGAATTAGCGAGTATCGAACGAGACAACGCTAATAAAGCAAAGCAAGACGTAAAGCGAAAATATGAAACTGAATATGCTCAATTCGCTGTTATTACTGAAGAACTAAAAAATAAAGAAGAAGAACTAGAAGAGTTACATGAAATTTTGCATGCTCAAGACGGCAGCTTTCTATCTTTTCTGAAATGTGAAGTTCCAGATTGGCAGGATACTCATGGCCGCACCCTAAAGCCAGAAGTGTTGCGGGCAAAAGGTTTATCACCACAACTATCAAATCATGGACTCAATAATTGTATATTTGGCGTAGAAATAGAGGTTGGGGCTTTACCCGAACATTACTTAGCTCTTGGTGACGATAACAAGTTAAGAGATCAAATAATTGAACTAGAGAAAGAAGTCGACGTATTAAGTCAAGTACACGAAAAGCTTAACAAACTTTGCATTAAGTTAAGCAAGCAATTTGATGATGCAGACCGCCAAGTCATCCTTACACAATCCGAATATGAAAAAAAATATAAGCTCTATAACCGCTTTAGAGATGATTTAGCGGCTGAAGAATCTCACCTACAGCACTTATTTACAGAACACAAAAAATGCTTAAAAAATCAATATGAAGAAGCAGATGAAGGGCATCAACACTTATCTAGCCAGTTAGATGCTCTTAATCATGATATTAAGCTTCTCAAGAGTGAAGCAAGCGATAAGAAAACTAACTTTGAGAGGTCAGCTGAAATAAGTTATAAGAACAGCATAAGTAGTCTAGAACAAAATAAAAAAGAAGCTGAAAAGCAACGAAAGGATAGAGCCACTCAGATCAATAATCAATATCAACATATGTTAAGTGAAAACGGTATTGATGGTGGATATATCACTGCGCTCAACACTGAAAGAGATGGACTGAAAGAACTGGATGCACGATGTAAGCGCATTGTTGCTGCCCATGATGCATTCATGCAATTTAAGTCTGAGGAATATGACAATCGCTATCCTAATTTAGTTAATGAGCTTTTGAAAGCTCTTGAACTCAAGGAAGCCAAACTTGACTCGGTTAGGAGCAAAGAAAAAAGTCGTAATAAAATAGAAGGTGAACTAAATACACTTTATCAAAAAAATGAACTTTCAAAGAACACATTAAATAGGGCGATAACACGTATTGAAGAGCTAGTGCTTGAGTATGGAATGTTCGATAGCCTTACTCCGTCTATTTTGTATGAGACTTATAGTGTTGAGCAGATATGCGAACACTTTAAAGAACACCGTTCCCAATTGCGCACCTCTAAAGAACAAATTCGCTCTTTCAATATTGAGTTATCTTCCCTGTTTCGCACACCAGGCACAGGAGCATTTAACTATTTATCATCTGACCCAGGTAATCCTGACGATCCTATTCAAGTAGCAAAGCGAATAAATCGCTATATACAAGGTGGTTTTTATCAAGTTGATTACACGTCCTTTATTCAATCAACGCAAAAGCTAGAGCGGATCTCTCTCTATGTTGATTATTTACGTCAATTCAAAGGAAAAATTCAAAGGTATAACCGAGGTCTGAATGATCATATGGAACGTGCTGTTGCCTTTAATGGCATAGATCGTTTAGAAGTTGACATAACATTTCAATATTCTGATCGTAATGATTGGATGCTAGTCAGTGATATTGCAAAAAATTACCGCCATTGGAAGTCTGGTAAAAATGTTGGGCGGTTGGATTCATCCCAAGTTGAGCTCCCTCATATAGGGCTAGTAGAGGCTATAGAGCAATATTTGAATACACCGAATGCTGAAAACATGAGTATTAACGAGCTTTACAAGCATATTGATTTCACCATAAAAATTACCGAAAACGGTGAAGAAAAAGTTGCTCGTTCATTTTTGGAAATTCTTTCTTCAAAAGGAGGGGCATCCTCAAACGGCACAAGTTATTTAATCTTAATTACTATATTCATAGGCATATTAAATATGATGCGTAAAGGACGAGAAGTTCATTTTACTTGGGCTTTAGATGAACTTGCTGACATAAGCCCAAACAATATTACGCAATTGTTAAAGTTACTCGAAGATAATCATATCAACTTAGTTTCAGCGTGCACCGTAGCAAGTGAATCTGTTTATTTGAGTTTCTGTAAGACATACACGATTGAATACGATCCTGAAACGGGCGACAAAATATTAGCGGATGAAGAAGTATCGGACCCATTAGCGGCCCTTCTTTCAGATATGAGTAACGACTCTAAGGAAGCTGAACATGCTTAGCGAAATTGCATTAAAATTAATTCAAGGTGAATTTATCTGTCAGTATACAAATGCTAATCTATTCAATGAATTAAATAAAGAGGATGAAGTAATAAAACAAGAGGTGGAGCGCTTCTTATCAGTAATTGGGCGTACTTTACAGACAAATACTAGAGGAACAACATTTTTTGCAGCACACCTACCGGATTCTCCTGGAGCAAAAGAAGAAGCAAGAAAAGCCTTTGAAAAATTGCGAGAGCGTATAAGGCCAACACTGAGCTTTTTACAATTAATGGCAGAAATAAATGCACATGAAGGGGAGTCCTCGGTATTCATACAAGGTGGTGAAATTTTAAGTGTACCGGAGGTAATTGCGGGTATAGAGCACAACCAAGCACATTTAAATAGTTTGGATCGTCTAATCTGGGTAAGAAAAAAAGATGATCCCCTCTCAGTAAAAGTCAGGCAGCTTTTTAAAGAGCTTGAAAAAGAAGGTCTACTTGCAATTAAAAACCCAAAGACAGAGCGCTATGTTGTGACCGGTAAAACAGATGTTATTCAAGACGCTTTATCATTTATTGTCGATATCGAAAGCATAAGCGCCCCTCAAGCTTCGGACTCTAATCAAGGTCAAGGAGAGCTAAAGTTATGAGTGCTTTTCAAGAAGGACATCAAAAGGAAGTTGAGGGTCTACTAGCTACTATTTCTAAGCACCGAGACTTAATTGCTAGGGGGTACAGCGCTAGAAGAGGAGCTGAATTTTCCCCAGAAGAAGAAGTATCAGTTCAATTACTTCGCTCTTTAGGTTTGGTTAGACCGACAGGTGATGGTCAGTTTCGTCTATCAAAGCAATTGAGAGAGCTCATAAACCGAGGAGTCAATAGACATCATATTAGAGATATAAATGTCAACTTAGGCGAATACTTAGATTCACTTGAACTAACGATCAATGACTATTTGGCCGCAAAATACTCTAAAGATGAAATTATTTTAGAAAATGCTATTGATGAAATGGTTTCTGTTTTTTATGAAATCGGAGATTTTTTCTCTGATGCTAGCGTAGAAATAGATCAACAAGTTAAACTTGTAATTGGCAATCACGCATATGGACAAGAGCGCATTCGAGTTATTCGGGCCCATTTAGCAAAACTAGATAGACTTCAAGAAGCCCATGAAACAATCACTCAACTTTTAGATGATGAAATTTACACCGAAGACCCTCTTCTGAGCGATGAAAGAATTAAATTTTTAGCTCGAACATTACGTTATATCGATCAAGTAAAATCAACTCATTATGAGATAAAAACGGTGCTCCATATGCGTGAAGTTCGAGAACAGAGAACTCAAAAATTGAGGCTGTTAGACGCATACTTACGTGAAAATCCTACCGCAACGTTTGAAAATACAAGTGAAAATGCGGTTAACTTTACGTTTTTTCAGTGCATTGAACCTACTCGTGTACAAAGCTTTATCAATTTTGAATCGAATGATCACAATTGGATTGAATTTTACGAACAAACTATTCATGCTCTAGGGCAGAAAAAACCTTATCGACCAGAGCATTTTACTAGGCCTGCAAGTGGGCCAACGAACATGAACAAGGTACTTCATCAAAAAGAAGAAGCTGCGGCTATGAAAATCATTAATGATTTAATTAGGTATATTTATACAAATAAAACAGCTGTTTCTGTTACTAGTTTTAAGCACACTCACCCTTTATCAGGTTCAGTTTCTCATGGTTATTGGTTATATATTAGTAGAATGCACCCCGCTAGACTCTTACTGTCTCCGAAAAGTAGGTTAGCCCGATTTTTTAAAGTTACTCCAATCTTTTCTGAACACTTAGCGATTGAAGGTAATAGAAGAATTAAAGATGTTGTAATATCTCATATTCATGCATCAAGAACGCATTTTGAGAATTTAAAATCCGATATACATAGTGTTGACGAGGTTGGCTCATGAAGAAGATATCTGAAAGAGCGATACAACTTTTAGTAGACATCGCAAATTACAAAATAACGGAAGCAAAAACCAAGGCTGCTGAAGAAATAAGCATCCTTTATAACATTGGAGAGTTTATAGGTAGTAAAAAATTCAAATACTCTTCAGATGATCGCACTAAAGCCCGTCAGTGGTGTGAAATACTAGGTATTAAGCCAGCAACTTATAACCTTGATCAATCTTCTCGTGCAGAGGTAGGTAAGCATAGAGCAAGAGAAAAGAAAAGTGGCATCAATGTATTCAGTGAGTTTGCTTGTTTTAAGCCATTAACGGGTATGCCTAAAGTCAATGGCCTACCTATTCATATACCGCCTTTAAGCCATGCAAATATTCGTCCTCAAGACGTTCAGTCAATAGATGCAGATGCGCTTTTTGTTATAGAGAATTTGGAAACCTTTGTTGAGCAGTTAACCTGCTTACTAATTGATGAAAAATTACCCCAAAGTTCTATAGCTATCTTTAGAGGCTCCCCTCATTTTGGTGGAAACATGGAAAAAGTAGCGAATAAGTGGGGTAAAGAATTCAATATACCAAGATATGGCTTCTATGATTATGATATTTCTGGCCTAATTAAAGCAGTTGAGCAAAAGTATGATTACTTACTGCTCCCGTCAACTGAACAAATTATAGACTTTAATATCAAAGGAAATTTCGAAGATCTCAATCAACAACAAATGGAGCTTTATTTGAAGTTTAATAATACCCCACCCCATTGGTTAAAAAAGCATATTGATTTATTTAAAAACATGGGAGGCAGCTTTACTCAGGAGCGTTTAGTTTCACTTGGTGTATCATTTTCATTAGTACCGATGGAAAGTGTTATATATGAATAAAAAAGTGTATCAATCTTTTTCAATTATAGAAAACCTCGCTTACTGGGAAGGTGGTTTAAACGCTTCAATTCTTGGGGCTTTCCTTGGAATAGCGCCTAGCAATGCTCGTAAATATATAAAAGAATACCAAACACAATACCCTAAAAATTTAATTTATAATAGTTCTAATCCAGAGAAGTTATTCGAAGCTCAACCAGAGTTTGAATGTAAGGTGATCACTGGCAAATGGGCTGACTATGTTCAGTTTATTTCTGCTAATAAAACCTATCAGTCATTTATCGATCTTGGTCCTCATGCTCTTCAACATGTCCAGCCTAGCATTTTTAGACAAATTAATTTTGCAATTAGAAAGCATAATGCGCTTACGATTATTTATCACTCAAGGAGTCGTCCCGATGGCAGAATACGTGTAATTCATCCGCATGCAATTGCTTCAAGTGGTTTGCGATGGCACTGCCGAGCATATGACCCCGAAGATAATGAGTATAAGGATTTTAATTTAGGTCGTATCGGTAAAGTCATAAGACAAGAGCCTTCAGAGCTTAATCACTCTAACGATCTTAAGTGGTTTAAATTTGAAAGCCTAGTCGTTGGTCCTAATAATAAATTAGATGATGCCTTTCAAGCTATAGTGATGCGTGACTATGGTCGCGAAAAAAATTTCACAATCAAAATTAGACAGTCAATGGTTCCATATTTTTTACAATTTCATAATGTAAGCATTGATGTTGAAAATGATAACCCTCATGAAAAGCCACTAATGCTAGTTAATGCCAATGAGCTCCATCACTGTTTGTTCTAGCCTATAAAATAGTTCTCAGTTAACAAGGGATTGTTTTTTTAATCAGTAAAAAGGAGATTTACCCAATGAGAGCTACATTTGATTCTGTGAATGTATATGAGCTATGCTTAAATTTAAATCAGTTATAGCGGTATATTATGTCTAGGAAGATTGGTCATACTGAGGCCCAATATAGTAAATGGATTAAAGAAGGGCGCGGCTCAGGCGAGCATCAAGATTATAAACCTTGGTTAACCGTTTACGATGTACCATCCGACGGTCGTGTGCACCGTGTTTTTGGTTATAAGTCCAAGCGAACACACCATTTATTATCTGACCTGGAACTTTCTATGTTTTACTTACTTGAATGGCGGTCAGATGTGCTGCAAGTAAAGGAACAATTTCCGCTTGATCGTGATATTACTAAAGAGCTTGCTGAATCGGCAGGTATTAAACACCCGAATTTGCGTGGTTTAGAGCAATATTTATCAAGTGACTTTCTTGTTGAAACCAGCTCCCGTGATCTCCCCTATTTTGCGTTACAAGCTAAGTATGTGAATTCGTTTGAAGAGCTACGAAAAATAGAGATTCTTGAACTAGAACGCCGTTATTGGCATGAAAAAAAGATCCCTTGGCAAATAGTAACTGAGGCCGAAATCCCGCGCGTAGTGAAAATTAATATAGAATGGATTTACTCAATGCAGGGAGCGCATAAAGAAACACCCGAATCAGCTATTGAGCAAGCTCGATTTTATGCGGACTATTTTGCTAAACATCCAACCAAAACTCTTATAAACATCTGTAAGGAAATTGATTCTGCCTACGAACTAGATTTAGGAGAATCACTCTATGAAATACGCTGCTTAATGGCAGATAGGTATTTTACCTTTGATATTTTTACACCAGTTCAAAAGCTTCAAGTTGGGCAACTTAATTTAGGTGATGTTGATCAGATTAAGGAGGTGTTGCGTGTTTCAAATCAATGAAGTATTACAATACGAACAAACTTTGTACCGTATTTTAATGGTGTTTGATTACTACGTACTTTGGATAAAAGTAAATGATGATAAGGCCTTTCCTGAGTTTGTTGAAATAGCTGAACTAGAACAAGGGTTTCAAGATGAAGTAATCAAACGTGAAAATGATCCATACAGTGATATTTTCACAGTTATTCCTGAACTTGGTTCTACCGCTCAGATAAAGCGTGATGAAAACTATGCAGCAATTAAACCCCTGATAGAGCTTGAAGACTGCTACGAATCAAAAGCTCGTGGCAAAGTAGTTAATCAAATAGTAGCTGACACAGGTAAAACCAAGCAATCTATTTACCGCTTTGCCCGCAGGTATTGGCAGCGCGGTCAGATCCCGAACGCATTGTTACCTGACTATAAAAACTCAGGTGCAAAAGGCCAAAAGCGCCGCGCAACGATTACGAAACTAGGTAGACCTCGAAAGTATATGACTGGTACTGGCGCTTTAATTGATGATTTTACTGAAAAGCTCTTTCGTATTGCCATTGAGCGTCATGTATTAACTGACAAAAGTAAATCGTTTAGGTACGCACACAATCGCCTTAAAGACATATACGAGCAATATTTTCCTGAATTACCTGAAGAAGAGTTGCCGACGCTCAGGCAAATGGAGCACTTTTTCAAACGTGAATACCGCCAAGTTGATAAGATTGAAACACAGGCAGGCGAAATCAAAAATAAGAAAGACATACGGCCGCTTACTGGTACTGCAGCAGCAGATGTTTTGGGGCCAGGTATGCGTTACGAGATTGACGCGACAATAGCTGACATTTATTTGGTATCAGATACTGAAAGAAGCAATATTGTTGGCCGTCCAATCATTTATATGGTCATTGATGTATTTAGCCGTATGGTGGCAGGCTTTTATATCGGCTTTGAAAACCCATCGTATGCAGCAGCAATCCAAGCTCTACATATGGCTTCTACTGATAAAGCTGAATATTGTCGTAAGTTTGGCTTTGATATAACCCCAGAAGAATGGCCATGCATTGGCTTACCTTCCGCACTTTTAGCGGATAGAGGTGAATTAATGGGGCATCAGATTGAATGCCTAGATAAAGGATTTGGGGTGCGTATTGAAAATACATCGCCATTTAGAAGTGAGGCGAAAGGTGTTGTTGAGCGTTCTTTTAACACTTTTCAAGCAGTGTTTAAGCCTTTTTCACCGGGTGTTGTCACAGGAACCAAAATCAAAAAGCAAGGCGACAGAGATTATCGCTTAGACGCTAAGCTTACGATTCAAGAGTTCACTAAAATTATTTTAGCGTCAGTGCTGTACCACAACCAATATCACGTAATTAAAGGCTATGATAAAGCAGCTGATATGCCAACCGATTTACCAAATAACCCTCTAGCATTATGGAATTGGGGCTTACAACACCGTACCGGTCGATTAAAAAAGCCTGAAGCAGAATATCTACGTGTGGCGCTCATGCCGCGAACACGCGCAACGATATCAGAATCGGGAGCTTGCATTTTTGGCCTGTATTACACCAGTACTGAGCTCTTAAAGCTTGGTTGGATGCACCGAAGTAAGGAAGTTAAGCGACCTGAAAAAGTGGACGTAGCATATGATTTAGCAACAGCAGATTACATATACATATACCCTGATTCTAAAAGCAACAGCTACTTTGCCTGCCAATTAGCAACACGCTCAAGGCAGTTTTCTGGAGCTAGTTTCTGGGATGTATGGCAACAAAGTGATGAACTAAAGCAAACTCAGGCAGATGCAAAGCTAATTGCCGATGAACGCAAGCGCGTTTTGGAGCGGCAAGTAATAGGTGTTGTTAAACAAGCAGAAAAAATAGCACCAAAACAAACTGGTTTGTCAGATGCTGAACGAATACGCAATATCCGTGATAATCGAGCTGATGAAAAGGCCAAAGAACGCAAAGCACGAGCTTATAAGCCCGTTGAGATTGATACCAGTAAAGCAGCTCAAGTGCATTACCTCTCAGAGCCGGATGAGGATTTGGATTTTCCTGACTTTTCGGAGCAACTGTTTAAGGAAGATGACGACGTATGAATTTATCACATAACATCTTCAGAGCCGTTTATCAGGAATCTGACATTGAGCGTTACAAAAGTAACCCGTTTATTGAGGCACTACCAAAAGTTAGCAAAATCAATGAGCTTAAAATTAAGCTAGAAGGTAAGGTTAAATACGACCCAGCAGCAGGTTATCTAGATGCAAGGCAACGAGCACATGAGCTATGTGGCTTACTTGATGACTTTTTTCAGCCGCTATCTATACATGTGGCACTCGAGGAAAAAATAGCTCTAATGATCCGTGGTGGCTATGTTGCCAGAAACATCGCGACTGGTCAGCTGCAACAACATTTGCAAAATGGCTACGAACGAATGATGACAGGAGATATCAATAGTTTTCGTTTCGCTGAAGCTCCGTCAACTGCGCGTTGTTTATCGCTAATCGGTTGCTCTGGGTGCGGTAAAAGTTCCAGTGTATTACGGATATTAGCCACCTACCCACAAACGATTTATCACGAGCAATATAATACTTACCAGCTAACCTATTTGCGTATTGAGTGCCCAGTTGATGGGTCTCTAAAGAGCTTATGCTTAAACTTCTTCCAAGAGGTAGATAAGTACCTTCATACTGACCTTACTGAAAGGTACGGTCGCAAACGTCATAGTACAGAGGTACTGTTATCATTTATGGGGCAGGTAGCCAACCAATATGCTATTGGCGTGTTAGTGATTGATGAAATTCAGCGCTTAGGACGTAAGCAACAAGAAGGACAAGAGCGGATGCTCGAGTTCTTTGTAGCACTAGTGAATATTATTGGTGTGCCGGTGATTTTAGTTGGTACCCCTAAAGCTAGGCCGATATTCGAACTAGAGTTGCAATCTGCAAGGCGCAGTACTGGAATTGGATCTATGGTTTGGGAGCCTTTACCGCAGTACAAAAATAGAATTGATAAGAAAACGGGGAAGCCAAAGGCCACAGAGTGGCGATTATTGACTGATAAGCTTTGGCAGTACCAGTGGCTTATTCACCGCGATGAACCGCTCACCGAAGAGATCCGAAATACGTGGTTTGAATTATCCCAAGGTGTGTTGGACATTGTGGTTAAGTTATTTGTACTTGCGCAGCTACGCGCCATTATCACGGGTGTTGAACGCATATCATCGAAACTATTTGTGAAAGTGTATGAATCAGAATTGCAGCCTATTCATCCGATGATTGAGGCGCTTAAATCTGGTAAAGCAGGTAGTATTGCAAAATACTCAGACTTACAATTTAGAGAAATAGATAAACGATTGTTAGAGCTCAGTAAGCAGATCTCTGAAGTTGAAGCTACTAAGTTAGACTCACTACCTTTCGCCAGTGATTCAGAGGCAATGAGGCTTTACAATCTCCTGCTCGGGATGGGGTGCGACTCGGAGTTATTGGTACCATTAGTTAAAAAAGCAGTTAAAGACCACCCAAACTTACAGGTAAGAGGGCTTATTCCACTCGTACTTGAGTGGTATGAGCAAACGCCAGACGAAATTGAACAGTCCAAAGAAAAACCAAAGCTAGTCAAACTTAAAGATTGGCATACACTATCAAGCAACGATTTACGGTTTGGTTACTCTCAACACAAAAAGCAGTCAACTGAGCTTTATCAGCGCTACAAGCAACAAGGAAATATTTTTGATATAACCGCTTGGCTTAAGCAAAGCGTGTAGCATGGCGTGCTTACCTGTGCCTTATCCAGATGAGCTGCTTTATAGCGTTATTGCAAGATACGGTGTACATTCAGGCATAACCTCTCCCAAACAATTACTTGATGATGTATTTCAAAACCGTAAAATAATCGCCTCAGTTGCGTTTCAAGGACATTTATCGCAGATCTCTATACATTATCAAGGTAATGCTGATTTAACGCCATGCAAGCTATTACAAGCTCACACACTATTTCCATTATATTCATCTTTTGTTCATCCAGACATTACCGAACACGCTAAGCATGAGTTACTCTCTGATTGCAGACATTCTGCAGAAGTACAGCTAGGCAAGGCGGCATCCAAAGTTAAAAGTCCTCACTACTTGCGATATTGCCCGTTATGCGTAGGGGCACAAGTAAAACAATATGGAGAGGCATTTTGGGCAAGGCGATGGCAGCTTCCTGGCTTATCAGTTTGTGCAGAGCACGGAATGTATCTTATAGGAAGCCCTGTGTTGATTAGCGAAGTACACAGGCATCAATTTATCGCACTTAGTCCTCATGTGCTTTTACACTCAAGCCCACGGCTTACAACCAAAAAAGTTGCAATGCTTGCAGCGTATGCTCAGCAATTACTGAACTTGCCTGAGCAGCGTATTCACTCGTTGCAATGGAGTTGTTTTTATTATCAATTAGCTAAGCAGTTAGGCTTTGTTAGGAGAAAGCGTGTTGAGCATAATCTAATTGCAAACTTGGTTTTAGGTTACTGGGGAGCTCATACCTTAGCTAGTTTTTCGCTCAATATTAGTAAAGTAGATGAGAACAATTGGTTAAGGTGTTTGTTTAGAAAACACAGAAAATCGTTTAGCTATCTTCAGCACTTGATTGTATGGCAAGCGTGCTATGAGCAACAACTGGATCTAGCGAAAGTACTCTTTGAAGTCTCACAATTACCACAATCACATTACGATGATGTACCTGCGCATATTGAGCCGGTAATAGTAGATCAAGTACGTCGCACAGAATGGCAACACGTTGTCGCTAAATTTGGCGTTAAAGGTGCGAGAAACCAAGGGTTTGCAGGCTTATACATATGGTTATATCGGCATGATAAGCAATGGCTAATGCAATTTAATCAAGACTCAGTGCGCCCAAGTATTGTTAAAATAAACAAAGTTGATTGGCCCTGCAGAGACAAAAAGTATGTAAAACAACTTATTTCATTGATAAATGAAGTAGAAACTCAGCTTGATTCAGACCGCCATACAGTAACCTGGTTGGTTACCCATGCAAGTATCCCTTTGTCTCAGATCAAACATTTAGAAAAGTTACCGTTATGTAAATTGTTTTTTGAAAAATATTGTGAAAGTATAGAAGAGTATCTATGTCGTAGAATTGCATTAGCTTGCATTGATAGTTTAAAAAAATACGAGCAATTGAAAGCATGGCGAATTGAGCGTATAGCAGGATTAAGCAAGGAAAGAACCCGACCAATTGTGTCGCAACTGTTAGGATATGCAGTAAAGTATGAAGCAAGTTGATCGATTTAAAAAACTACCAGACAATGCCAGAATACAGGCTATGGGTAACCTGTTTAAATACAGCGACCGTCTAACATGGGATATTGGTGTTCGTATTGAGAATTCCACCCGTCAAGCTCTTAAATTTAGCCAACTCCCATATTTAAGCAGGCAAGTCGTATTAAATCAGACTACTGCAGCCATTCCTCCTGGCTTCCCACTTGAATTTACCTTACCTGATAATGCACTTTGGCAAATGGCTACTGTTAAAGATTGTGGTTTAGTTAAATTCAAAGCTGGTGATGAGCAATCTCAAAATTGCTTTATGTTTGAAAGTGAAGATAAAACTATTTATCTCCCACAATTGGAGCTCGCCCGTGCACTATTTTTTACTAATAACTATTTTGCTAACGCAGCGCTGGTTAACAATGCTCTCGATTTTGAATTTGACGTTGAACACAATCCATCAAGTGATGATGAAGAGTTTCCACTTGATGTATTAATCAACGCTTTGCCTACAACAAATTGCCCAAAAGTATTATTTGATAATGAAGGGTTTAGATATCTGCTTGCTTGGATATTGCTAGACAGTGATGTAAAGGATTCGTTTGAAAGTATTTATAGGTATTTCTCACAAGAGCTTATAAAAACAGACAGGTTTGAGCGTTGGACATTTAGGTTTGATCCACCTCAATTGAAGGGCGTAAAAATCGCCGCACGAGGCTGGAAATCACCGGATGAAAATATTTGGTTTATTAATCGTATTGAAGCGCTAGAAAACTTGTCGTTTCCAGACATTGCAGATATTGGTTACTTTCATCCAAACTTTACTGAGAACAAACCTGGTTCTAGCAAAGGCACAGGTGGCACCTATCCTCAAGTACCTTCACAGCGAGAAATAGACGAAGAAAGCGATGGTAGTTCAGATAACGAATCAGCTTTAATACTTTGTGACGCTACAAGAATTAATTTCAATAACTCTCCTCGCACTCGAAAAGTAAATGCTAAAGCCAAAGCTAAATCAGGTGGTAAGGAGGATGAAGAAAAATCTAGTACATTATCACCAGAGGTAAGCACAGATGATTCAAACTCTCGTGGCGACATACCCAGAGCCACCGTTGATGGCTTAGATGATCAAACCGATAACGCCAATTTATACCTTAATAAGTTTGATAGTTTCTTTAAGATGCTGGAAATATTAGAAAAAGAGCACGGTGTTAAACAAAGCAAGCCAGTTGTTCGCAAGTTGCCAGAAATAGGTCGCAGTAAAAGCCATCTAATGACTGACTGGTCACCAAGATGCATGACTATCGTGCGAATTGAATATCAAGGTGAGGGCTATTTTTTGTTGGAGGTAGATACCTCGGATGGTCGAGCATCAATCGCTACAAAAGTAATTTCAGCTAGAGCATTAAAACCAATAGGACCATTAATAGATTTTATACCGGAAATAGAAAGGCGTTTGCTAAGTAATCAATTTAGTTGGCCTAAAAAGTATTTTGATGAATTAGTTGGAGTAACGAATCACAAAAGTATTTCTCATCAGCAATCGAGAGTGGGAGGAAGACTGAGTGAAAGTGAGATTGAAAAATGGGCTCAGCGTTACATTGATTATCTTAATGATTTAAGTTTCAAAAATTAGGGGTTTTGTTCTGTTAATTTGATTTTTTGTTTCTTTATATCGCTTTGATTTTTGATTTTTGATGTTTTTGTTTCATTATAGTGCGTTTTCATTGATGGTTTTTGTTGTGTGTATTATACTAAAACTAGTGATCATTTATACAGGTTTTAAATAGTGGAACAGTTTCATATAGTTTCTGCTTTGTGCCGTCAAGTTGTAAAAGAGGGAGCCTCTAAAGCTGTGATGTCTCAAATGGATAGATTGCATGAAGGGTTAGTGGAAAGTGGCCTAATTGATGAGGCTCGTGTAATTAAGAGATTAATTAACAAAGCTGATAACACGAAAATGATTGAGCCATCTCAGGTCAATTTGTCGAGAGTTTCTTACTTAAAGGGACAAGCTTTAACTCCTAATAGTAAAATTCCGGTAGATAAAGATAGCGGCTCTCCTTTAGCTCGAGTATTTTTCCCTGAAGAGCTAGATAAACAAGAGCAACCTATTTTCCCTGCTCAGCTATCTGGTGCAATTGAGCAGCTAATAAATGAGTGGGCTAATATTGATAAATTGAAAGAAGTAGGAGTTACTCCTTCTTTAAGTTGTCTGTTTTTTGGTATGCCTGGAACTGGTAAGACTCAACTTGCATTATATGTTGCAAAAATGCTGGGTTTACCAGTTGTTCTTGCAAAATTAGATGGATTAGTATCTTCGCTACTCGGGACAAGTGCCAGAAATATAAGTAACTTATTTAATTTTGCGGCTCAGCATAAATGCTTATTGTTATTAGATGAGTTTGATGCCGTTGCAAAAGCTAGAAATGATAACCAAGAAGTTGGTGAAATTAAAAGGATTGTTAATACACTATTACAATGCATTGACGAGCGAGCTAATCAAGGAATGACTATTGCCATTACTAATCATGAAATCTTGTTAGACCCAGCTGTTTGGCGACGCTTTGATGTTAGGTTATTTGTGCCTAAACCTGACGAATTGGCGAGAGAGGAAATTATCAGGAAATATTTATCTCCGCTTACATTAACTAATGAAAAGATTAGATTCATATCTTTGATTACTGAGAATTTCTGTGGCTCAGATATTGAGTTGTTAGTTACGCATTTTAAACGCCACATGGTACTTGCAAGCGGTCAGTTTTCTTTTATTAATACTATGAGGTCTTTATTAACAATAAATGCTAGTACGACCTCAGAGTTGGCTACATTTGTTCGAGATAACTCCGATTCTAACGTTATGTATAAGCTAAATAAAAGTGCTGGTTTTACTCAAAGAGAAGTTGGAAAAATTTTAGATATTAGCCTATCTAAGGTTTCTAGAGCTATTAGAGAAGTCGAAAAGACAACAATTTAACGCCGTTCAAAAGGATATTTATGAAACATAACCCCCTTCAGGTTGTATTTAATGCTAAAAATTATATTTATAAACCAGATATACCACCTGGAGGAGGGCTTGAAGACTTTTATGGAGGTCGTGATGAAGAATTTATGGAGCATAAAAACTCTTTAGAAAGGCAAATTGATCACATTCAGAAGCATTTAGCTAAATCAGGGAAAGGAGTTGAAACTGTCAAAGTAGAGTTAAATCCATCTGCATTAGCTAAATCTCACCGTCCTATGAGATCTCTTTTTCCTTCGTATAAGTCGCCACATATTGGAGGATTAAATATTGGAACATTGTTGTTTCAAGTGACGCCAGGATCGTTGATTTGGCTTAGAAATAAAGTCAATCAGGCAGAATTAGAAAGTAAGCTTGTTTATGATAAATACAAGAAAAAAATGGTTTATAAGCCTTCTCAAGCAAGAAGTGAAACTGGTGCTGTAGGGCGGGTAAGTCTCTATTCGTCAGAAGACAAGTTGCATTTTACTGCGGATGAAGCTGTTGAGTGGTTTAAAAGCAATGAAGTAAGTAAAGGATATTTGGTAGAGTTAATCGAATTTTGTGAAACCAGTACATCAGGATATGAAGTTAAAGATCAACATATAAGTCTCTTTAGAAAAGATCTAAAAGATAGGTTACTTCGTTTGGGAGCCGGAGTGATAGTTTCTAAGGCCAGTTTAGACACTGACAACGTATTATATGTGAGGCTCTATAAAGGTGAAGATAGTGTTATTGAATTCAATAACACAGTGGTTAATCGTAAAAATAAAGAGAAACAATTCGATTTTGACTCGTTAAGACATGAACTTTTGTTAAAAATCTTAATAGATAGCCCACTGATAAAAAAAATAACGTTACCTCCTATGGTTTCAAGATCAGATGTTAGCCAATCGGCTGCTTTTAAAAATATAAATATGCCAATACGTATCTCTGATAATAACTATCCAACTGTAGGTGTTATAGATTCAGGTATTAATAACTCAGAGCTTTCTTCTTGGAAATTAGGTGTTTCAAACGGTTTCAATCAATCAGATTGTGATCCTGATCATGGCTCTCAGGTTGCTAGTTTATTAGTTGGAGGGAAAGCATTGAACCCTCAACTTGAAAATATCGAAGATGATGGTTGTTTACTTTATGACATTTGGACACCTATACATAGCGAAAAGAACTCTTTTTTTGATTACTTTGATGGTTTGGGAGATTTTTTTGATTGGCTTGATATTGAAGTTAAGCAAGCGCAAGCAAAAGGAGTCAGAATTTTTAATTTTAGTATTAATTTTAGAGGACTCGTAAAAAATGATGCATACAGCTTCGCGGCAAGCCAAATAGATCGAATATCGAAAAAGTACGATGTTATATTTGTCATATCGGCTGGTAATTTAAGTGGAATAGACTTTAGGGCGAAGTGGCCTTCTCAATTAGCTATAACTTCAGATATAGACCGACTTCAGCAACCTGCTGAGGCTATTACAGCTATTACAGTTGGGGCAATTAATCCACCTGGTTTTGATGAACATATACACGGAGCTCCAACTGTATATTCCAGGCGAGGTCCTGGGGTAGCTATGGGTATAAAGCCAGATTTAGTGCATTATGGTGGTTTTTCTTCACAAACCTCTGTTCCTGGGGTGCTTACATTAAACTCTTTTAATAAAATAATGAATGAAGGCGGAACTAGCTTTGCTGCGCCTCTTATAGCAAAGACACTCGCATCTATCGAGCATAAGCTAAATAAGAGGGTTTCAAGAAATGCTTTAGTGGCTATGCTTATACATCATTCAGATTTTCCATGCTCACTAAGTGATAAAGAAATAACAACACCAATCAAAAGGCGATTTGTTGGTTTTGGGACTCCCATAACTTCAGATAATATGTTGATTACTGATGATCATTCAATCACGATACTTTTTGAAGGAACCTTACAAAAAAGTGAAATTGCAGAATTTGAATTTAATTGGCCAAAGAGCTTAGTTAATGATGAAGGTAAATGTTTAGGTTCTGCAACTCTTACTTTAGCTTATGAACCTGTAACAAATTCGAAGTTTGGTGCGGAATATTGTCGAGTAAATGTAGACTCATTCCTACAGCAAGAAAAGTTAGAAAAAAATGAGTGGAAATTTCGTAAAAACTGCGAATCAATTTGGGCAAATAAAGTTGGAAAAGATGCCGCTCATGAGAAAAGCCAGATAGAACATGGTTTGAAGTGGTGGCCAGTAAAGAAATATATAAAAGTTATGAAGCAGGGCGTTGGGAAATCAAGTCACTGGCGACTTAAGGTTGAGTCTACAGAAAGAGAGCCCGGAGATTTTCCTAAAAGCGGTATTAAATTTTGCGTCATAATGACTATACAAGATCATAGAAAGCAATCTCACAAGGTTTTTGATGAGATGAAACAATCGCTTAATGTGGCTGGTGTTGATATTAGAGCCATACAAATAAATAACCAGATAGATATTGGGGTTAAGAGATAGATGCCACATAGAGATTTATTAGTAATTAAAGAGTATTTTGAGAGTTTAAAGATAGTTAGTATTGAGTGCGAGGAAGATATTCATTCCATAATTAACTTGATCGATGATATAAGTTTAAAATGCACTTCAATATCGCCTTCTGTCACTTTACCCAGACAGAATATATTAAGCTGCACTATTTGCAAAAAAAGGGTAATACCAGATGGCTGAATTATACTTTTTGGTGTCAAAATTCCCAAATGAAGAAACTCCAACAGATATAGCTTTTAGACCTGTAAATAAAGGACCAATACCTAAGGAGTATTTGAAATTTAAAAGCGATGTTGAAATAGTGGTTTCAACAATAAAAGCTCTTTTCAATAAAGACAAAGCCTCCCTAGCTCAATTTTTTGATAAAGTATTTTTTGCTTCAGAGTTATGTTTCTCAGGTGATAAAAATGACCTAATAACAGCCAGTCAGGCTTTGGATGATATAAAAAATGAATTAACATCATCTTATTGGATGAAAGTGAGAAGTGAAATTTTAGTGAAGTATGGCAAAGCATCACTTATTATTTCATTAATTTTATATGCAGTCAGTTTTCTAGTAAGCAAAGATTATTTTTTCTTTTTTGTGTCCCTTTTGGGTACTTGTGTTGGCTCATGGTTGTCTTTAGCGATTAGGACAAAACAATTGGTATTTGAAGATGTACGACAGCATATCTCAGAAGTTATTTCGCCATTCATAAGGTGTATTTTTGCATGTGTACTAAGTTTCACTTGTTTAATTTTATTGAAAGTAGGTATTGTGGAGATAAAACTTGGTAGCATTAGCACACTGCAGATTGCTGACAAATTAGAAATGGCTCTTGCGATTGGTATTCTATTTGGTTTTGGGGAAAAGTATTTAATATCTACAATAAATGGTAAGTCTGAAAAGGCTTTTGCATGAGTGTAATCAGAGAGTTTATTATATGGGTGATAAATATTTAAGGGCTATAGACCATCTACTTGCCATTGATAAAGAAGAAAATATATGGCTTGCCTTTCATGCTGTTGGAAATTTATTTGGGCAGCAATGGTTGATGGAAAATTACGGTCATAGACTCCAGCTATTATGGCAAAGAAAGGATTATTTAGCATCTTCTGAACTATATTCATTGGGTAAATCCATAAATAGATTAATTCAAAAAAATGCTACATGGCTTGAATCAACAGCCAAAGAGATAAAAAAGAATAAAGACACATCACATGGATTAATTACTGAAATAATCTTGATCGGCTCACTTAATAATGATTCCGGAGTTGTTACGCCTTGTAATAAATCCAATCCTGTCTACGACTACAGCGTCAATTATGATACGGGCTTTTCATATAAAGTTTCTATTAAGAACTTTGATATTTCAGTCCATGAAAAAGCTTTTAATGATAAGTGTGAAATCATTTATAAAACGTTTAAAAACTTCCTTGAATTCTACAAGATATCAGGCACTTTAGTCATTGAATGTTTGGCGCAGAATCTAACAAAAGAAATCCTTTTAGATGTTTGTTGTTTTATTGCTTACAAAATTAAGGATCATGGCCATTATAATTTGGGGGGTGGATGTTTTATTATTTACAATAAACTATTCGGGTATGAAGCTAGTCGTTTGATGTTCAAATCCGGAACTCTTTTAGTTGTTTCAAAACAGCACAAAAATGAGCAAAGAAATATTGAAAGTAAAATTAGTGCAGCTAATGCAAGTTTATTGAAAGATCAACGAGATAAAAATTCGATTAAAAAGTTGATAATTAGGATTGGTGAAACTACAGATTCAGAGCGAGTAAAAGCTTACCTGCAGACTATAGCTGATGATTACAATAACTGTGGATTTGATATGTGCTTTGTTTTTCAGCCTACGGTAGTGAATAATCAAGATGGTACTTCAGTAATAGCAACTCAACTTATTCCTATCACTCGTTCATTTTTTCCATTAGATGAAGGTTTGATTGAAAAATTGGATAATATAGGTATTGGGAAGATAGAGTTGGGAATAGGGGTGTTGACTACTGAAAAAATTTCTAGGAATCTGGAGCAAGGAGGTTTTGGGGGTAAAGAGTTACCAAGCTGTTATACCTATCAAAAAGGTGATATTTTTATAAGTATGAAGCAAGATGAAAATGGATATTCAGGGACGTTATCGCAACCAGCGCAAGGTATCAAGGTTCATGCGGTTATGGGGAATTTGGTAATAAAACCAAATGTTTTTCCTGATAACAGTAGGCTTCTAATTGTATAAATTAATAGTCTTGGCTTCTTAGTCGAATTGGATCGCGGCTTTTATTTTTCTGTATGATACTTTATTGTTAAGTTAAGGGGCTGGAGCCGAAAGTTAACTTACTTTAGTATGATACATTATTCACCTCATCTAAAATATTCATATAAAGATATAAGCTCTCTAGTTTTATTTAGTATGAAACTTTATTGTTGACCCACATTTATTAATGTTAAAAAAAGCGCTCAATGCGCTTTTTTTGTGCCTGAAACTCTGTTAGCTTAAGTAACTTATTATTCTCTAAGGGATTAGTTATGCGTTTATTAACCGTTATTTGTTTTTTTAGCTTTTTTGCTTTTAGTTCACAAAGTGCCTTTGCACTAGCTGGCATTAAACAGCAAAGTGCTGATGACTCTCAGTTCATGCACACTATTAAATCGGCTGTTTTAAACGAAGAACGCACAGTTGTCGTGCAATTGCCTAAAAGCTACCAAGCTCAGCCAAATAAGGTATATCCTGTTATATATCGCTTAGATGGAGCGGGTAATATACCGCTTGCAAGTGCTGTTATTGAGCGCTTACAAAATGATAATCGTGCGTCTGAGGTTATTATTGTCGCTATTGAAAACACTAATCGACTTAGAGATTTTTATCCTACAGTGAATAAAGAGCCGCAAGGTCCTGTCGGTGAAGGGGGCGGCGCAGCAAAATTTTTAGCGTTCTTTGA
>PJEL010001576.1_pt1 | contig 22583 bp, 13 predicted proteins | sample 1853271 | NCBI WGS metagenome assembly PJEL01 (sample SAMN08108733, study PRJNA415343) | Invertebrate metagenome, whole genome shotgun sequencing project. | host: Globobulimina | place: Sweden: Gullmar Fjord | collected 2015-08
ACGAGTACTGACAAGGAATCCCGCCTCGGCAAAGTCAAAGTTGTCAAAAGTGAGTGGAATTCAGTTTGCTGCTCCAACACAATGGAAGGCTGCTGTCCGTGGGACGAGGGCGGTGATTAACCTGGCCGGTGAGCCAATTGCAACACGATGGAATGCGGAATTGAAACAGGAGATCAAACGATCCCGCGTGTCGACGACGAGACGGATAGTAGATGCAATCAATGCCCTGGAAGAAGGTGAGAGGCCAGAGGTTTTGGTGAATGCGTCTGCTGTTGGGTTTTATGGGACGAGCGAGACGGCTACATTCAATGAATCTTCTTCATCCGGTAATGATTACTTGGCGGAAGTATGCAGGGAATGGGAGGATACTGCAATGAAGGCCAAGTGCAGAGTTGTGGTGTTGAGGACTGGTATTGTGCTGGCAAAGGAGGGAGGTGCTCTGGCAAAGATGGTCCCAGTCTTTTCCATGTTTGCTGGTGGACCTTTGGGAAGTGGCAAGCAATGGTTCTCCTGGATTCATAGGGATGATGTTGCAGGAATGATTATCCAGGGGATTGAGGATGCTTCATGGGAAGGGGCCTTCAATGCCACTGCACCAAAGCCAGTTCGTATGGGAGAATTGTGTTCTGCTCTAGGAGAAGTCATGGGAAGGCCATCATTTGTTCCAGTACCTGATTTTGCATTGAAAACACTTCTTGGAGAGGGAGCACAGGTTGTACTGGAAGGCCAGAGGGTTCTTCCAAATAAAGCACAGGCAAGCGGATATGCATTCAAGTATTCAGATGTGAGCGACGCCCTGAAAAATATCATATCTCAGAACTAATTAATTAATCACATGTAATGAATATTTAATCGTCATGTTCCCCCGTCTTTTGCCTCTTTGTGGGCAGGGGTTTGACCACTTTTCCATGTCGTGTCTTGGGACCCCAATGTTCAGGATTTCCTACAAACCTGGTCACCTTGTTTTTACCCTTCTTATCTGGTATCAATGATCCTGATGCTCTAGAAAAATTAGCTTGGATCTTTGGTTCTTTTGACAAGAGTATCTGACCAGGAGATCCTTCTGGTAATTTCACTGGATGATCTTTCACCCAACACCTCAAGATATCCCACACCACATGCCATGGTGCATCCGTCTTTACTCCTAATGGAGTACAATGAGTTGGAGATGCTCTATATCCAGCATTGATCAATGCTGATTTAAACACGCCGTGCCGAGGCACAGTCGCCTTGAGAGTCTTGCATGCAGAGTGCAAATCTACATACAGAGGAACATCGTGCAACTCCTCCAAGCAATTCGTCAACATGCCTTGGATTTTACTAAACGATTGATAAATATCTTTCCGTTCCTTCATATGTGATAAAATACCCTTGATCCATTCTGGATCATGAATCGGATCAGACCAAATAGGTCCTCCAATTGCATATGATGCCCCAGTCTCTGGGCACTTTTCAGGCACAGGAGGACCATGTCCAGCGCCATACTTTCTACTATTTCCTTTAATCTGAAGCCTACCTACTTTCATCAGCTCGAAAGAGTCGCATCCAAGACTTTGATAAATATACGAATGCTTCAATCCAGTATTCTTCACCTGTGCAGGTGACGAGTACACTCGCACAAAGACTCTCACATAAAAATCAATCGACAGCGATAGCACAGGGACGATATACCTTTTATATCTTGCAGCAGCAGTATTAATCGAAGCAAGTAATATCCGCACAGCCTGTTCGTGACAATAAGGTTTATGCAAGGGATATGCACCATATTTAGCATAACATGCTTCTCCATGATTCCCACAAAGCACAGCCATATCCGTCGCAGTACACAGCAATAACCCGCCTTCAGCCACACTTTCAATAGAAGAATCTAACAACATCACCGGCGCCCCATACGGATCCAGATCTACAACATCAAATGCAAACTTGTTTTGCATCATCACCACACGCGCATCACCCACAGATGTCTCTATCTTTTCCTTCACATCTGGCCCATTAAAGTCAATATTCTGTTGCATCGCCTTGACCACCTCTGGATCCAAATCATTTGCGACAATCCTATCCACCCCATCAATCTCCTTGGCATACCGAATAGACCGAAGACCTGTTGCAGCAAGTCCTTCTAGGATAGTCAGACCCGGTTTCCTCTCTGACGCCATCGGATGACCTTTTGAACGATGAACCCGACTTATCTTGACAGTTTCTGTCCTCCGAATACTCTCAAAATAATTGATTGCTGCAATGGACAGGTCCCTGTTGACAACTTGAGCTGGGTTATAAAACGCCTCATTCCCCTTTTGCAAAATCGTCGCCAGACCCTCCTTTTGAGTCGAATATCCTTCTGGTATATTCGTTTCACTACATACAGGCACATGGTAATCAGATCTAGAATCGTGCACGATACGAGCAGTCGACATGCATGAGATGGCAGATTGCGTACCTCATTGTCCCAATCACTGATATACACCTCTTCAATGACACTTCAAATGATAAATCTGGTATAAAAAAGGTCGTTGCGATCGTGTTCAAATAATGCCGCTGTTGTTGTAGTCTGAGACAAACACGCATGAACGTTTCTCAGACATGCAATGGAGATACTTGCTTTCTTCAGCCAACCTCGTGATGTGATGATGCATCAAGAGTTGACATTTTATATTTTGGTTTATATGGAATCGTATCTCGTGAAGATCAACTCCTTTGGTTTGACTTGGGTACCATCACTCCAACATGACCATATATATGGTCCATGGGTGGGCCATTGATCACCTTGCACAACCTTGTACCTTGGATTACCAGTTGTTACCATACATGATTCTGTATCAAAAGACATCGGGTGACCACAGAGATGCTTCCTGATGATGTACTATCAATCAGGAGGTGCTGTTTTGCCATTTTGAAGTCAAGGTAAGAAACCTTGTCATTTATTTTTAGGAAACGTAATCTATATAGGTAATACTACTACATATTCGTTTACCACATGTAAAAAAAAACCATATATATACTACAGTAGTATAGAGGAGGATGTCGATCCTGTCATGATTCGTGGTATGGTCTCGACATGGCGACATGTCCACCATGCAACCTTTCCACAGCAGGTGTCTCTGTATCGTCGATTGTCTCTATGGAGGACACAGAGTTGTGATCCAGAAGAATTTCCTGTTGATATTCCTGTGGAGGATCCGTCGCGACAGCCAAGGCTTCCTTTGTGTGAACGACCAGCGGTATGGACCTCGACACAGGAAGACGTCTGTTCCTGGTATCGAGAGGCTCTGGATACTCTGTGCGTGGTTGGCGATAGTTTGCATGTGGATGGAGGTCCTTTGAGGAAGGATTTGGAGTTGGAGTTGCAGTGGGTGATGGAAGATGCAGTTGTGGGATGGAGGAATGGAGACATCTCTAGTAGAGCCAAGGATGGTGACGTTGTGTCAATGAGATTGCCACTTTCTGAACTAGGTGCGTTGTATGTCTCTGTAGTATATATAGTACTACGTAGTTTCTATGGAGGACTCAAACGTCGTGGTATAGGGTATTATTGCGTATCATTCGTGTAGGAATACTGTGGGGCAGACGAATACAAGACCGTGTCCCGTTACAATACCTGACGAGTTGTTCCTTTTGGCGTGACATGGTCTTGTCCGTTGGACCAGGCGTGTTGATTCCTCGACCAGAAACTGAACTCATGGTTGATTTTGTACAAGATGCTGTACAGCGTTCGCCAGAGCTTGGGATGGGGGAATGGGCGGATCTTGGCACGGGAAGTGGGGCACTTGCAGTGGGTGTGGCCAGAGCCCTGCCACACTGTCCCAGAGTGTATGCGGCTGATATAGCACCAGAACCACTCGCATATGCATCGTTCAATGCAATGAAATATGCAGTAGACAATAGAGTCAAGGTACTCGAAAGTGATTGGTTCGAGGGTTTGAAGCGTGCTGGTGTCACCTCACTGGCAGGTGTTGTGAGCAACCCACCATACATTCTTGCAGATACAATTGGGACCTTGCAGGCAGAGGTGGCATTGCACGAGCCTTTGCGAGCTTTAGATGGAGGACATGATGTCGCTGTTGATAGTTTACTGCCGATATGTAGAGGAGCATCGGAGATGCTGTGCTCTGGTGGTTTCCTTGCATTGGAAACAGCTGGTGGAGAGCAGGCAGCGTATGTTGCCCATGTACTAGAAAACATGCACACGTTTGACGACATTGTCATTCGAAACGATCTTCGAGGCGTAGATAGATTTGTCACCGCATCTCATACATGATGGTAGTAGTAGTATACTATACTATATCCATTGTATCAAGGTACTAGAAGATGAAATACTATTTACAGTTCCTCATGATGCTCCGTCTCATTCTGAAGAGTCTCTGCTGTGGTATTCTTACCAGCAATCATATTCCTCGTATTATGAACGTTCAAAAACTCAAACAGCTCATCTCTATACTTGAATGCGTTTCGTTTCACTGCTTCTTGACCCGGTGACTTTGTATACAGCACATATGTCAATGTAGCAACAGACCCAGCAATGGCAACCCGAGTCAACCAGTGCGTGGCCAATGCCTTTGTCGTCTCTATATCCGGCTCTTCAATAGATATCAGAGGTGTAAACAACTGTGCAACCGGGATGTTGTCATCTAAAACATTAGGAAGAATCCAGACGGTATTTCCAGTGAAAATAAAGCTACTCAGAGCAATCAGTCCTCGAACAACTAATGAACCAATCATCAATGCCAACACTCCAGAAAGAAGATACACCACCCCAATCTTGATCCACGATGGAGCAACAGGGAATAAACAGACAAGAATAACCCCTAGAGCACACAGTGCTGATACAATATAGACCCACGTTGGCGTTGGCTTGTCATACGTCCAACAATAAAAGGCATCCTCTGCAAACTCTTGAGCAGCTGGGCCAGGCACAGGAAGCACCTTTTTGGGGAATTTAATCAATCTCTTCTGACCAGGAGGAGGCTTTAAGAATTTTCTCTGGCATCGCACCAAGAAACCACGACGAAGCAAGGCTGTGGCAGCTTGATCAATCTGCTTCTCTAGAGATGCCTCTGTACAAAGGATATACTTGTCACAGTCAATCAACGATACACATCCACAGAATAGCCCACCAACGTACCTTTTGACACCATGTGTGACTCTACGAGAAGATCAGAGTGTTCTCGACACCACCGAGCAAAGTCTTTGCCACGAATAAGGTCGAAACGATCTGTTTGTAAAACAGCACTTCTGCTCTCAATACCATTCGAACCTCGTACCAGGTCAGCAAAAGCATGCAATTCATCATCCTACATGAGTATAGTATACGTAATATAGTCGTCGTAGGACTACTCGAGAACTGAATGATTGACTGAATGTTTGATTGCCCAACGGCAAACACATTCTTGTGGTTCGTTGACATACCGTCGCCATTGTATGTGATGTACTCGTATTTCTTAAAAAACAGTCGAGCAAATAGTTTTAAAGTAAATTACAATTCGCATAGACTCGTCGATCGTATGTCTAGACATAGACACCAGACTGCAGGTGACTGACTGACTCAAGTCCTAATAATTATTTATTACCTAGTACATATATAACTACAACTACAACTATACCATGACTATTCTCGATACCCATAGGTACTCTCGAGTGTCTTCTTAATCTCATCCATGAATGGCTGGGTGTTGATATAGGTATCAGGTCCTGCACCTGATCCATGGATGCACACGGCAAGATCCTTGGTCATCTTGCCCTGCTCAACAGTCTTGATCACAGACGACTCCAGATCAGCACAAAATTTGGACAAGGCATCATTGGAATCTAATGTTGCTCTATGTGCCAATCCACGGGTCCATGCAAAAATAGATGCGATTGGATTGGTTGATGTTTCCTTTCCTTGCTGATACTGTCTCCAGTGCCTTGTCACAGTACCATGAGCTGCCTCTGCTTCAACAGTCTTTCCATCTGGTGTGATCAACACGGATGTCATCAATCCCAGCGATCCATATCCTTGAGCAACAATATCAGACTGGACATCTCCATCATAATTCTTACAGGCCCACACAAATCCTCCAGAAGATTTGAGTGCTTGTGCCACCATGTCATCAATCAGCCTATGTTCGTAAAAAATACCAGCACGTTCAAATGCTTGCTTGTACGTATCTTCATATATCTTTTCAAACGTCTGTAAGAACATACCATCGTATTTCTTCAAAATGGTATTCTTTGTAGACAGATAGAGAGGCCAAGATCTCTGAAGTGCATATTGGAAGCATGAATGTGCAAAACCTTGAATAGATTCCTGTGTGTTGTACATTCCCATGGCCACACCAGGTCCTTTAAAATCATAAATCTCCATCACCTCTGGAGCACGTCCATCCGCAGGGGTAAATGTCATGGTGAGTGTCCCAGGCCCAGGAGCCACAAAATCTGTCGCACGATACTGATCTCCAAACGCATGACGACCAACCACAATCGGACGATCCCATCCAGTGACCAAACGAGGTACATTATCAATCACAATTGGTTCTCTGAATACAGTACCATTCAAGATGTTACGAATCGTCCCATTAGGACTCCTCCACATCTTCTTCAACCCAAACTCTTTCACACGAGCTTCATCCGGCGTGATTGTCGCACATTTGATCCCCACATTATACCTTTTAATCGCTTCAGCAGCATCAATAGTAATCTGATCATCCGTCGCATCCCGATTTGTCACGCTCAGATCGTAATAGTGTGTTGGAACATTGACATATGGAAAGATCAATTTTTCCTTGATCGAGTCCCAGATGACACGGGTCATTTCGTCCCCATCTATATCCACGACTGGATTTGCCACATCAATTTTCTCTCCCGCCATGGCAGAGGTACTTGAATGAAAGAGTCCAGCACAGCTCCGGAGGATGGTCTCGGGCATGACCGATGATGATGATGATGTGATCCCATATCTTCGCTGATTCCTCAATAATACGCCAAGCATGATGTCATGAATGATGAAAACATAGAACAATACAAACACGTGAATGATGATGATGATGATGATGATGTGACATCGTGTCAAGAGGGTCATGTCAATCTACCTTGTATCGTAATGTCCCATCAAAGAAGGTCTTTGATGGGACATTATAACATGGTCTCGTAGAGCGAGCTTTTGCCACGTCATCATTCGCATGTCCTACAACAAACAAACATTTTTTTGTTTATTAAACGTGGTTTTGGAACAAACCCGTATCAAATACTTCATCAACGTTGTTTATAATTGTTTACAATTGTTTCTATAGAAACGACGCAAGGATACAACGACGATGCATCATTCTCTACCCGTCACGAGACCTCGACATCATCTCGTCCATTCTCTACCCTCGTGTGGAGTTTCTCACCCACGACGACTAGAAACAATACAAAGGAACAGAGTCGTGGTTGCTCGTGGGATGGCGTGGGATCATGCGTCTGATGATGAGAACATTGGTGGAGAAGAGCAGGATGTCTCCATGGAGAGATTGGAGAGGACGAAAGACTATGTCCAGAATATGTTGTTTGGGGGTGAATGGAGGGATGTGCATGCTGTGCGTCAGGATAGAGGTGTGATGTCGAGTTCTGTGAACCGAGGGTTGTCCGAGGTTGTGACGAGTTTGGATACGAGGGATGCCATGGAGGCATGTGGTGGGCTTGAAGGTGATGATAAAGCAGAATGTTATCTTGTTTTTGGAGTTGATAGAGATGCTGATATGTGGTATGATATTGTGAGTAGATTTGATGCGTTACTTGGGTTGGATACGGATCCTCTTGAAGAGAGTGTCCATAGAGGTCAAGAGCGGGTTTGAGTTTTTTTTTTTTTGGTTTTTGAATATTCAAGAATACATTAATGTACTGATTAGTAGGAGTATTTTGCATTGTACATGTAATACTGTAGTAATGAATACCAAAAAACAACATTCTACTACTCGGCGTTGTGCTGTTGACGGGCGAGATATGCCATGTGGCCCTGGTGGAGCAACTGTCGTTCCTCATGCAGACAGTCTTTTCGAAAGACCATTCTGAGTGATGGGACATTTGTCTTTTGGATATTGTTTCCTTCTGGTCCATCCTTCCAATACTCTGTATGTATCCAATGCATTTTGAGTCTATGAGGAAATCCAGAATGTATAATGCTGTTTCGAGCGATTTCACACAAATCTGTTGCACTGAGTTTCCACACCTGTGCAGCAACAGAATATTCTTCCACGAGTGGCTCTCGGGTGAGATGGATCTGGAGGGGATCGTCGGTTGAGAGAGACACTGATAATCCTCTGGCAAAAAACTGTGGAAATGGATTCCTGTGATAATCTAAAAACAACGAATTGTTCGACAAGGGGCTCATGCAAAGTCCAATCTGAGCCACATAGTAGAGGTATTGGAGACATGGTGATTTCCTCAGGTTTATTCCGTGTGCTATATTTTCTGCAAGAAGAAATGTGGCTGCCAAATGATCCAAGTCTCCTGCTTCTCCACAATGTGGTCGTAGTGAAAACGTGTTCAACCCTCTTGACTCTCTCAATGTATTCAGAGTGTACAAGTTTGCATATACATAGTAGGTGTAGTATGCATAGGGCGGATTATGCTTGATGTTCCATTCTTCTGGAATTGGCATACGCTTTGTCGGACGACGCTCTGGCTTTGACTCGTCATCTACAAGATCAAATCCACTCACATGCTTTAAGAAAATATGCAGCATTGGGTGGGATTCTGGATTGATGGTGGCTTCAAACATGGGCAAGAAGATATTGTCCAAGAATTGCTGGAAATTTTCAATAATACCCTGGCCCTTGTATACATTGTATAATCTAGGAATCTGTATCATCCATAGATTATTGTCAGAATACAGACGATTCTGTACGACCCACGCGGCCAATGTGTCCCATTCGACTGCCTTTCTGCCATAAATAGAAATCCTGTACTCTGTGTGTTGGTACTTGGAGCTCTCCAAATCCACAAAGACTTCCTTGGTCAATTCTGCCAGAAATCGTCCTCGAATGATATTTTCTTGTTTGATGAATATTTCTCTCAATCTAGCCTGTCCGAAAGGATTGTATTTCAGGTTGAATTTGTCAAACCGGTGGAAGATGTTTTTATCTGCATGAACATCCAAGGAATCCACAGAGAGATCATGCGAGGTGAGATTCAAGCTCTCAAATACTTCCTTGAGAGTCAAGAATTTACCATCACGGAAAATGACAAGCTCATCCGGTTCTTTCTTCAGTTTGCTCTTGATAAAGCGGAGTAAATGCTTTTGATGCATACATGCAGAATGATGGACGTGGGTATCCACTTTTCTGACATTGTAAAAGTCTCTATGCGGGGCGGATTTCTGTGCTAGGAATTCTTTATCAGCATTGAGCATGACATGCAGGTTGAACTTTTGTTCCAAAAGTTGCATGCGGTGGTGGGTAAAGGACCGTACCTGGCCCATGGCTGACATTTTCAAAAGGCGGTGCATGGTGGAGAAAAAATCATCTGCATCCCCTGGTGGAGCAAACAGACGTTCCTCAGGGTTATCAAGGCTCCATACTTGTACGACTCCGTCAACCATACGGAATCTGTATGGTACAGCTCCCAAGTTGTCCCAGTGGAAGGGGTCATTGCCAAGACACTCCTCCATTGACTGTGCTTCTGGAACTCCCATATCCTGAGGAGCCACCCGTGGTGCAAACACCCATTTTTCTCTTTCATTCAATGCTTGCTTTAGCATGTTGCAAACATCCTCATACTCTTCCGACTGAGGCAGCTCTGGTGTGAAAACCCTGTTGTAGTGTTCATGGAGAGCAGCATCCTCAATGATCCTCCCTTCCGTAGCCAACACATCTTGGGTTGTCTGAGCACCTGATTGATATTGTTGCTTCTTTGGAGCAGCTTTGGGTGTGTTTGACTGACCATATCCTTCATGCTTTTGTGCCATGCTTTGTTGTGAGGGAGGCCTGGGCAGGGCAGGAGGAGGTTGATCAGAGCTATGGCCAGGCCTTCCTTTTACAGGGCCATGTGCTACAGCAATGCTCTTCTGAGTATATGTATGTCGAAGAGCATCATATACAGCCGGATTCGATCGATCCGCAGGGCCAGCATACATGGGAGGACCAACATTCTGCCCTCCCTCTGATTCACTCACCAAATCACTCGTATTTCCGTTTCTCCTCTCGGGTACATAGGAATATTCTCTACTTTCTGGAGAAGCAAACATTGAATGATTCCCATCATCATGAGTCGTGGTATCCTGCGAACCATTTCTAAAGGAAGATTCCCTGTGTCCATCATAGTACCCTTCAGTGTCCTGTCTCATCAGTCCATGCGGTGGAGGCACCTGACCATCCATTTTACCTCCACCAACAGATCGACGAGACACTACTTGACCTCGCTGTATCTTGCTACCATTCCTCCTGTGTCCATGCCCTCTCTTCCCCTGTGGCAGAGAAGACAAGTATTCATCAGAATGATCCTCAAGTAACGCACTGTTTGCCCTCCTCACAATTTTCAAAGCTATCAAGGTTCCTCCTGCCGCAACAATACTCCCAAGCGCAATACCACCCACAAACCATCCCCAGGAATGGGAATTCTGTGCTGTCTCTTCAACAACTCGTGCTCCCTTGGACATTGTTGCTGTTGTTGTTGTTGTATCCAGTTAACTGGATAACCTAACGTTAGGGTCTTTGCTATTGTGTTCTCGTATGTGGTGTATACTATCACCACGGAATAAGGCGAGACGAGTCTACGTGCTCGTTCCTTTGCATGGAGAAACTGTCGAGTTGCGAGGTTTACGCAATGTCTTTCATGTACTACTACTACTACTACTGTAATAATAATAATAATACTGTGCTATATCGGTCGTCGTAAAGATATATGATGTATCAAAAATAAAGGGTTGTTACATGACAATGATTGTTTTGACAGAAAATATGAAATAGGGAGGGAGAAGAGAGCTCTTTCAAATGAAATTTCATTCATTCACGTGTAAACGTTTCTTACAACAATGCAGTTACCGTAACAATGCCTCATCCTGTAGAGCAGCTTTGGAGAAGAGAGGTACATAGCCATTCTGTGTGCCAAATATAACAGGTATGGCTATAACATATGTCAGGGCCAGCAATCCAAATGTCCATTTATCCAAGTAGTATGCAAGAGCTTTTCCATAATCAGGATCTTCTGATAAAATTGAGGATATCGTTGGTTTACCTTCATCATCAACATCTCGTATATTGTGAAGCATACGTCCTGTATGTGCCGCAGAGCTTTTCACCTTGACCATCATTCTCCTCATCGTTCCGATTCCCCACCGTTGGGGGTCTGTCTCTGAAGACATTGTTTCCGTGGTAGTCTCCATGTTATCACACTGGCCTTCAAAAGTATCATCATTATCATGGTAGATGCCATTGCCATCTCGATGTGAAAGGCTTTTCGTCTTGCCCGTTTTGAAATCTTTCCACTCTGCCATTCGTTTTTTATAGCTTTGCCAGGATTGCATCCTGGCATGTTTCTCTGCAGTAAATTTCTTCCAGTGCACGAAATTGTACGCTAGAATAGATTCTATTGCTGCAAGAGAAAAACAGGCGTATATTAACAAAATAGTTTGCTGAAGGGGCTGAATATATGTCGACTGTGGTGTCGATTCATTCAATACAAATTGAATAGCAGTCATTGCCAAAAAGACAGTCACAATCACGGATATCCTCCCTCCCAAATCCCCTGGATCTTGGAAGAATACTAAAAGACCTAGAATAGCACATAAAAGCACAGGCAAGACTCCATAGACCAGATTCCATTGCCAAAATCGAGACACTCGAATGATAAAGAAGAGAGCTTCCCTGCTGTACTTGGCATCCCGTGCCCAACTTGAACTGTTGCTTCCTTCACGAGGATTAAACGGCGCACGATCTCCATCATCTGATTTCGACGTAGCATATCGTTGAATTCTATCTACTAATGGAGGGCCAGTATACTTTTCTATACTGACATTGTTGATATTCCACTGTGGGCTATCATCTCCAAGACCGAGGTCAAACACCCTAGGACCAGATGCAGAAGGAATCACCTCGACCCCCGGATGTCCCTCTACGAACATGCTCGTGTCAACCAAATCAAAATTTATAATCAAATCTATCGTGGTAAAGGGATAATTTTGAAAACTCATTGGCTGGAAGTATGATCCATACACGGATACAACCCGCAACACACCCCCATCAGGTCCAAAATATATCTCACTATCTACCTGTCTATCTTGAGAGAATCCCACGGCATTTCCAAAGACGAATGTAGGAATATACACTCCATCACAGCAAGGGCCGTCGTACAATACATTATTCCAGCACGGAACCTCACACGTGTAGTTTCCTTGTCTAGCTTTTTCTGCATTTGCCTCCACAGTTGCACGGGCAGAGAAATCAGTCCATGATGTCCCCACAAGTATGATCGACTCGTGCATGTATCTGTTAGAGTCCACATCTATCAGTCTATCCATGAATATATTCATATATATCTGGGTTGTCTCAAGTTGTGGCAAACCCTGCCCTGCCAGAGGAGAAGACTGTTGACCAAGTACCACGGCGACATGTGCACAGAATACTGCAACTCGTAGAAATAGCATCATACACATTATATATGTATTTTTATGTTACCAATGTGATGATATACGCATCAGGTCAATGCTTTGTTTCGTCTTTTCTGTTATAATGTTGTCTTTGGCAAGAAAAGGAAAAGCACCGCATCAGCAATAATGACGTGTTATGGTCGACTATTGATGGTGATTTCATTGTCTATTACATAATAATATAGTATATATTCGGTGTGGCTGGAAAGTCTGATGCCTTTGTTGTTTGAATCCTTCCTTCACAGTCAGACATCTGGTATGATGATTGTCACGAGATTTATCCAAATCATTCTATACATATCAGAATACCTCAGTGTTGCAGCACAGCGTTGAAGAGACTATTAACTTCGTTCTGAGAGAGAGTTTCGTTCTTTGCCTGTATTGGAAGGGTGGTTGCTGCCATGCTGCCTCCTGGATCAATCTCTGGATGATGATCCAATGAGATATGTTGTTGTTCTTCCTCTTCTTCCTGGTCATTCATATCTTGGAAAAGATTCTGTCTGTGTTTTTGAAGTTTGAGTACATGTTCTTCAATGGTCTCTTTGACTGCAAGTCTCATGATGTGGACTGGTCTCTGCTGACCAATTCTATGCACTCGAGAGATGGCTTGTTGCTCAATGGATGGGTCAATGGATGGCTCAAGAAGGAAAACATGATTTGCTCTGACGAGAGTAAGACCTGCAGGAAATAAAATAATATATATATGTCATCACATTCTCAAGTGAGATTGCTTGAAGTACGGTGAAGCATTGATATCAATCAAATAGACATACCTTGGGCTCCAGCTTTCTGAGATATCAGGAAACACTTGACGCTCTCGTCTTCTCTAAAAGCCTGAATTGCATGTCCAGAATCTCTTGATCTGCCATATAAATGTACATGTGGAATCTCGTGAGCTTTTAAAGCAAGGGAAACAACCTTGAGAGCGTCAGTGAACTGACTAAAGATTAAACTCTTTTCAGAGGGCGCGGATATCTTCAATGCCAAAATCCTACGGAGAAGTGCTGATATTTTGATACTCCAATCTGAACCTATCGAGACAGATGAAATAATTGGATCATCTGCTGCGGTGGGGTCCAGTGCTCGGTCCATTGACGGGTTCTTTGTCTTTCGCTGAGCTGCTACTCTGAGAACATGACGGTGAGAGCATTTTGCACGGCACACAGGACATTGGGCATGTTTTGATCCCCCGAAGAGCTGATCGTTACAGTCGCGACAAAAGGCATGTCCACAAGATGACCATAAGCACAAATCATTCTTCACCTCTGAAAGGCACACGGGACATTCAACACCTGGCAATTTGTTCTCCACCTTTGCTGGTCCATATACATCAGGATTGGTCTCTTCCTCTACGGCTAGGGCTGGTATGTTGCAGTCATCCTCTTTCTTAATATTCTCGATATCTGCATCATCAACTTCACGTAATCTATTTATCATGAATGCCTTTTTGTGCTGTAGATCAAGAGCTTGTTCTTGCTGTGCTTCAATCTTTTTTAAAATTTTGTCTACTTGCTTGAGATTTTTTACGGGATATTCTGAAGAAGCTTGGTCGACATCAGCTTGAATATCCTTTACAATCGCCTCCTTTAATGTCACAGTTCCAGTGCCTATATGAATATCTCGTACTATTCGGAGATACTCGATCAGTTTGCTTGTCATTGTAAAACGCTCTTGGACATCATCAGGATCGTAGCTCTCAAAAAATGTTTCATTTTCTGGAGAAATGTTCTTTGATAGTGATTTCAGACGCTGCTGGAGCTCATGCATGAGTTTTTGGGAGCACTGATGTATCAAATAGCGAATTGTCATCCCCTCACTCGAAGACTCAGAGCTCTTGAGATCCAAATGATAGCCCAGTCCTTTATCACTCTTGTAGAATGCATATCCTTTTACCCTTCCGTTCCATTTCTCTGACGTAATAAAGTCTGTATGATGCGCAGCTTGTTCTAAAATACGTGGATCAGTGGAGTCCATTGGCTTTGAGTACCCAAGAGATTCTTCAAGGAGGATATTGGCCAACCCTGGGATGGCTTTTCCTTGTTCTGACACAAGGTTGATTGCTCTCACTTCTCTGGGGACTGGTAGAATCTGGCTGAATTGGTTCAGAATTGTGTCTCTTCTGAATGGCGTCAAGAGTATAGCCATTGAGCCCATGTCATATCGAAAGTCTTTGAGGGGAACAAGGAGTGCAGTTTCCGTCTTCCAGTCAATTCTTTCAAGACCACCCATGCCGCATTGTAGTCTACCAATAGCAGCTTCCACTTTCTTCTTGGTTAACCAAGACTCCAGTGGAACCACATCATGCCTGACTGATTTTTCTAGGTCAGATAAGAAATCTATAACAACAGTTCCGAGGGTTTTTTCAGTCGTACTTTCCTGTTCACTCAGTTGTTGGATCTCAGAGAGCCTTTTTCTGTTGAAATTATTCTGAAAATTAGACCACCAATGAAGGGGATTTTTCAAGGTTCCCCAAGTAGAAAATTTTCCACTTTCATCAAATTTCGTTGCAAGAGTTACAATGTGCTTTGCCAAGGCTCCATTTTTGTCTCGAAGCGTATTCACATGAACCTGTGCTTGTTCCAATTCTTTTTGAGCAGAGCCAACATAATCAAATGAGCGTTTTGCTTTCTCAGCAGTATACTTGTCAACCTCTTCTTTCGAAGCTCCCAAGCCATTCAATACTCGTATCATCTGGTGTGCTGTGTTGATTTGAATTCTTCTCCAGGCAGACCAAGAGCTTGCTGCCAATGCTTCTGGATCGGGTAGCTTTGCTATATCTTCTTGGCAAAGGTCCATGGCTCGGATTCCTTTCTCACTCACATTCTGTGATTTTTGCAACAATGTTCTAGCTTCTTCAAACAAAGCATCAGGATTCGAAGCCAAAGACTCATATATATCAGGAGAGTTGCAGACATCCACAGGAGTGCCTCCATGTTGCTTTGCTTTTTTCCTTGCCTTTTCCGCCTTATCAATCAGTCTCATGGCTAGAGTGTTCACATATGCACAAAGAATTCGCTCAGATTCTTGAAGATCGCCTTGTTCTTTATCAACGAGCCGTTGCAAAACTTCACCCATGGAGGTTGTACCGCCAGATCCTAGCTGGAGATCTCCAGCCATCTCTTGACGCCAAAATTTGGTCAATTGTGGATGAATGCAAGCCAAGCGAAGTTGTAACAGCGAATGCCTTTCCTCCTCATGTAACCTGTCCATCTTCTTTTCAAAAGCCTTTTTTGCCGCCGTACTATCATTCTGAAACGCCTTCAGCGACTCGGTAGCAACTTCAAATGCTGTATGTGCCTGCCTTGCCTTTTCAACAAGCTGGGAGTACAGCTCTGATTCACCAGGTTGAAAACGAAGAGGAACTACATGAAGCATTCTTGGAGGAAGATTGAGTTCTGATCGTACAGTCATTTTGTCTGTTCTCCACATGACTGGGATAAGAGCTTTGACAAGACTTGCCCAACTGCTTTGCATCAGGTGAGAATCGGTGCACCTCAATCCAGGTGCAACAATCTTTTGCCATGATAAATCAAAGCCCTGATCTACAATGCCAAGAAACGAGAGCAAAGATTTTACATCATTGAGCTCGTTCGATGTAATCATTGGCGTGCCAGTCACACACCACCGTTTCTCTGCAGAAATTTTCTCCGTCATTTGAGCAACTTGGCCAAATGAACCAATCATCTGTGCTTCATCTGCCACCATTCTAAAGAATTCCACCTTGAGCAAGGCACAATCTGGCACAAGGTATCTTTTAGCATTTCTAAGAGATCTCTCATTCTTTGAGGAATCGTAGTGAATTTCATTTTTCAACACGTCAAAGGATGTCAGAACAACATCTGCAACAGCTATTCTTCGTGCCTCATTCAACACCAACTCTGTAGGATCTTCCATTGGAAGAGGCTCCCCTGCCGCTTTCATTGCATTCAAGTGCGCTTCACGGACCATGTCTTCAGTTACTGCTCCATATTTCGATTTGGATAATCCAGTGAAAAACCTGTTGACTTGTGACTTTATCTGATCCAGCGTAAGGTCAACGCCTTCTTCTCTCCTCCGTTTTTCCTCGCGCTCCAACTCGTGACGAATGCCACTATATATTTCCACCTTTAAAGATCCTCCTGTATGATTCTGAATCTCAGAAGCCCACTGTTGCAGCAGAGCAGGTGGAGCAATCACCAAAGTCCCACCCCTCAACTTGCCACTTGCATCATCACAGTTTTTCCGGTGAGATGACTCTGCATGTTTCGCTGCAAGAATCAGTGAGATGATTTCAACTGTCTTACCAAGACCCATTTCATCGCAAAGCAAACCTCCACTTGCACGCCTCTCTTCCATGGGTTCTGTACAAAAAACTCCTGTACAGAAATCAAAATACAAGACTTGATTCTTCAATGGAATCGGTATGAAGCGAATAGAGGGATATGATCTAGACTTTATACTAAATTCATCTGCATGCATCGATCCATCCAATCCAGACTCTCGGTGTTGCATCCACGCAAGAGCCCTTTTCTGATATTTGTACAGGGTACACTTGAGACCTGATGGGTCATCACATTCTTTTACCCAATCAAGGGGTTTGACGGCATCAAACACACGATCTCGTAGACTCGAAGGATTGAATTTTTCCACACTAGTCAATGCATGCCCATCATGGTTTTCCAGCAGAGAACCGGAGTTTGTAACATGTAGGCTTTCAGGGTATGCATGATACGGATTTGCTCGAAGAATCTGGGCCACCCTCTGAATATAATGCCTTTCTTTTGGACCCTTGCTCAAAATCGAATCATTTGGAACAAATTCAAGAATCCTCTCATCAAGGACAATATCCAAGCGAAATTCGGACGAGACAATGGAATTCCTACCATTGCTCTGTTGGGTCCCAGCAGGGTTGCCACCTTGTGGTATGTGCCACTGGATGACCAAGACAACTCTGATCAAAGACTTTTCCAGCATAAATTTCATGGATTTTAAAGTCTGAAAGTCTCTAAGAGTGAGCAGATAACGATTATATTTGTTCTGTGTCTGCAGTTCAAGTGATTTCAGAGCAGACCCATCTCCATATGCTCCCTTCCAGAGATCCAAACGATTTGGTATACAAATACAATGTTTCTCCACGATATCAGCTCCTACTATCGTACCAGAAACACAGTACGTTTGGCTTGTACCCGAAACTTCAAGGGTACCCAGTTCAACAACCTTGTCATAGATAAAAGTGTTCCCACTACACAAACCAGTAATCGGTTCTTTCAGAATGTACGACATATATAGAGATCAAGAAACAATACAATATACAACGTACGTGGACTCTAGGGGTATATATCCAGCCCTCCCATCCCAGGGAGGCTCTTCCTCCAGTTTGCCTGTATCAGGCATCGTCAAGCTTCGCAGCCCTACACCCTAGACAAGCACCTATACCCATTAAATACACCTTTTAATACTTCATATATCAAATAAAATGACCCATGTGTGTTCATATATCCAGGATTATCCCGATTTTCAGTAAGCACCAACAGACCCGTCTTTTTCCATGGTTCTTTTTCTGATGGATAGGAGAGATATCCATGTCTAGATCCATGGCAGCATCTCATTCTCAGAATATCGTATCATAGCATCAGTGTGACTAGATCAAGTTAATCATCAGCTCACGGATGCTATATATGTAAAATACACAATCAATATCAACTCTGAACAATCAGAGAGTTCATCATGCTTTGACTCTTTTCAAACAGGAAAGGACCTTGTACTGATATTACCTTGCTTCAGCGCTACGATTCAGGCAATATTATATTTCCATAATACATCACAATGTCAGATGAACTGAGGTACGCCCCTAGATCAGTCAATATACAGAAGGAAACTCGACGGTCTTTGAAACTTTGACTTGGTTTCTTGGCAGTTCTTTAAACTTGTCTACAAAACACCCATTCTCCGATCTAACACTCTATTAACATATATAGGAGGATTAAAACAAAGCATCTGAAGAAGAAAGCGGATGATTTCTTCTCAAAAGGAAACTGGGGCAAGGCCATCTCGACATACGTTGATGCGATTGACTCTTGTCCTCAGAGAGATACAGACGTTTTAAAATCCTTGTATAGTAATGCATCTCTTGGATGCTCTAAATGCTCGCGATACGCAGAGGCGAAGGAATATGCAGAAAAGGCCATAGACGTTTCCAAGGGACTTTGGTCCAAAGGATTTTGGAGACGAGGGCAGGCATTACTTGGGATGCATAGGGCAGAAGATGCTGTTGATGATTTTGCAATGGCATGGAGTCTTGAGAAAAGCAACGAGTGTAGTGCCAAACTGCGAGGGGTGATTCGCTCGTTGCCAAAGGAGACACTTGCTTGGAACATGCTAGAGACGGTGAGAATGGTTCTTGGGGATGAGGTGGTTGTTGTGGAACAAGTGGATGAGATTGTGTTGCGTGAAGGAGCATATGTTCTTTTGAAAGATATAGAGAAGAGAGAAGAGTATTTCATGCAGGGTCGGTCGTGTTATGATGTGTATTATGCATGGAAGACTGGATGTGGACCATCCAGAGCAGAGGCATTGATTTTTCAGTCGCGTGTCTATACATGCTCGAAAGGATTCCTGCAAGCACGTGAAAATGCGGAAATAGCACTTTCATCTCTAAAATGTGACATCAAGGGTAGGGAGAAGGAATTGGTGATGATGGATATGGTAGCAGCTGCATACAAGGCCCTGGGAAAAGGTTTCCTTGCAGAGCCAGATCATCCTGATAGAGATGCTGCTAGAGCACTGAAAGCTTTTACCAAGGCTTTGCATTGTGGCTGCAAAGATCAGGATGTGTATGATGCAGTTCAGGAAGCGACGGAATCGTTGACAAAGGAGGAGGTTGAGGAGGTTATGAAACAAGTATTCAAGGAAGGGAATGTGATGGATTGTGCACAAGAGCAGGTATCGAGAAAAGTCGCTATATCCATGCGATTTCCTGAGGCAACATCTACACGGATTGATCCATATATTAGAGAGACGTTAAGACATCTGATTGCGAGGGTAGGGGATACGAGAGTGCAGAATATATCTATTGAAAAAGTATCGTGTATGGGGCCAGGCAAGGTATCTGTAATGCTAGAGGGGGCTATTCCGGAAGAGTCTTCAGATCTTGATGCGATGAAACAACGATTGATCCAAATTTGGGAAGAAGAAGAGGGAGACTGGGACAAAACGCGTGCACTGAGGGATCGTCTTGGGGCGCTTGGGAATGAATGCATTCAGATACAGTGTGTTGATACACCTGCTGCTGCGGTTCAAACCCCTCAAACTCGTGAAGAAATGAGGATCACAGAGGCATTCGTTCCTAAGAGAGATTTAATGATTCCTTATAAAGAGTATAAACTGGTTGATGCTTGCGGAAATCATGTTGCTAGGGCAGAGAAACATGCATTCTGTATGAGTAGAGTGTACTATGATCGATCTGAAATACAACATGAGACATGGGTAGAGCTGGGTGACGGTTCCTGTCGATGGAGACAAAGTGGCTCGGAAATTAAAGTAATAGTGTTGAGTGTGCCTCGGGATCTCTCACCAAAGCATCTAGATGTCAGATTTGAACCGTACAAGATTTCAGTAGAAAATAAACTAACAGGAGAGGTGTACCTGACAGGTCGATTATACAGGGGCATCATTCCAGATGAATGCTTTTGGACGCATATCGGTGGCCAAGGAGAAGATGCTTGTTGTTTGACGATGACAAAAATGAATCTAGAGGTTTTAAAAAGTCATTGGAAGCATAGTGAGATGTGGTGGTCAAAGCTTTTTGAAAATCACCCTGAGATTGCCTGGGATGATTATGAAAAAGATTACTCTGATTTACCAGAGGAAGTGCTTGAACGGCACAGAATCCGGGAGGCGCAAAAAGAGGAAGTAAAACAGATTGAAAGCAAAGATGAGAAGAGACGAAAACGACTGTCTCAAGCAGATGATATGAGGAAGAAAAATAGGATGATTGAGCTTCAAAATCTTCGAGATGGCGTTACATTTCCAAACTAACATGTTACTTGAACTTTAATTTTCTTACTGTCAGAGGATTTTTCTCGTTGGTGCACTACATCAAGACATTTTCTGAATAAAACTAAAAATTCTTCAATTGTTCGAAGGGTTTTAACGGGATCCATTTTCACAAAGTCTTCACCATAATACTTTGTTGACTCCTCCAGTTCCACCATTGCCTGTTGCTCAGACTTTTCCAATGCCGCAAACCTGTTCATCGCCGTTGCATAAAAGTCTTCCATGCTCTCTATGAATTTTTCGGCACCGTTGTGTGTCTCGATATTTTCCTTGGCGGTGCGAATCTCGTCATGTATCTCACGCAAGCCGAGTCTAATTTCTCCAACCATGCTAGAAACAGCAGACATCTGAATTGTTGATGCTGGCTTCACATTCGGCATTGCATCCACTAAACGATCAATTGTTGGATCTTGCTTCCTAAGCTGCTCAATTACGAATTGTAAAAGGGATGTCTTCTTATCAACAGCCTTGATGTCTGACAATTTGAGTAAAGTATCCAGCTTGAATCCAGCTGCACCGCCTCTATGTGTTCCAGCATTCAAATGATTTCCCAACTCGAGCACGGCTTGCAGCAGTTTCAAAAATGGAACACATGTTTTCATTTCGTGACAGGCTTTAGTAATGTATTCCAACTGCTCCTCTGCTTTTTCTAAGACAGTTTCTGCTGTGCGGGCAAACAACATACATCGAATTCTCTCTTCCAAACGGGGGACATGTTGTATTTCTGAAAAATATCTCTCTACTATACCTAGCTTGCTTGGATCCGATATCCCTCTATATTTCATATGCTTTCCTTCAAGATATTCAGTAATATCTCGTAGCTCATTCTTTTCAGGCAATGACCGAGATAATGCATGCAAATTGTCAACTGTGAGGGATGAGTCATCTGCATTCATGAGGGCCTCTTTGATCTCTGAAAACGGTTTTCTGATGCCGGAGAGCTCAATACTTATCATATAAGCCCTTTTTTGATCGACAAATCGGACTTCTTCCAGTCTTTTAGACTGTGATTTCTTGCATGACTTGACTTCTAGAATTTGGAACATATTCTCAAGTTCATTGAAATTTATCTTGGGATGCTCATCTTGAGGTTGTTGCCAAACAGTGTTGTCATCAACTGCCCTTATCTTGTTCCAATGGAGCTGTTTGAGTTTTATTTTCTTCCTCTCTGATTCCTTGTTCATGGATGAAACCTCGGTGGCACCTCCCTCAGATACTCTATTAGACAATCCTTTTCCTCCCGTAGGCATTTGCAGTGGTGGTGGCGGTGGTGGTGCTCCAGTCTTACCTTTCTGTCCCGGCATTGGTGGTGGCGGAGGTGCTCCAGTCTTACCTTTCTGTCCCGGCATTGGAGGTGGTGGAGGTGCTTGAGCCTTTCCTGTTTGGCCTGGCATTGGAGGTGGTGGAGGTGCTGGAGCCTTTCCTGTCTGGTCTGGCATTGGAGGTGGAGGAGGTGCTGGAGCCTTCGGCATCTCTGGCATTTTCTGCTGGTGACTTTCACCTTCAATTGTTCTGGCATGATCTGATAATTCTAAGGATACTTTGGGACCCACGTCTACCGCCATACAGCCCTCTGGCAAGATAGATGATCCACTAGGAAGCATGTCTGCACCACAGGGAACCGCCTTGGCGCCCTCTGGCAGGAGTGTTGATCCTTCTTGAACTGATATATAACCTTCAGGCAAGACAGAGGCTCCACTGGGAAGCATGTCTACATCACAGGGAACCGCCTTGGTTCCTTCTGGCAGTAGGAAAGACCCATCCTGAACTGCAATGTAACCCTCTGGTAAGACAGAGGCTCCACTGGGAAGCATGGCTGCGTCACATGGGACCGCCTTGGCGCCCTCTGGCAGGAGTGTTGATCCTTTTTGAACTGCAATGTAACCCTCTGGCAAGACAGAGGCTCCACTGGGAAGCATGTCTGCGTCACATGGGGCTGCCTTGGTGCCTC
>PJEL010001577.1_pt1 | contig 22580 bp, 26 predicted proteins | sample 1853271 | NCBI WGS metagenome assembly PJEL01 (sample SAMN08108733, study PRJNA415343) | Invertebrate metagenome, whole genome shotgun sequencing project. | host: Globobulimina | place: Sweden: Gullmar Fjord | collected 2015-08
ATAATTAGCATCTATTTAACATGGCTTAGTTATAATAATTATAAATAAAAGTAAAGAAATGAAAAATATTAAATTAATACTCGTAATGGTAATTTTATCATTTTCGACAATAGTTCAAGCAGAAGGTTTTTTAAAAAAGGCAACAAATATGCCTGTGCTAGTTCAAGAGGGTAAACATAAACATTGGTGTCCAGTATGTGGTATGAAAATAGGTATGTTTTATAAAACTTCACACTCTTCAACATTAAAAGATGATACAAAAAGACAATATTGTAGTATGAGATGTTTATCTGTTGATAATGAAAATAATACAATAAAGAAAAATAGTATAAAAGTTGTAGATGCAAAAACAGAGAAACTACTAGATGCACAAAGTGCAACTTATGTAATAGGATCAAAGGTACATGGAACAATGTCTAAAGTAAGTAAATTGGCATTTGCTTCAAAAAATGATGCTTTAGATTTTCAAAAAAAATATGGTGGTAAGATTTTATCTTTTAATGATGCTTTTCAAAAAGCAACAGAATCATTATCACAAGATTTTGTAAAATTTAGAACAAAAAGAGAAAAGAAAGTATACCCTAAAGGTGAAAAACTATTTAAAAAAATGTGTAATGCTACGATAGATTTTTCAAAATATAAAGAGATCAATAATTTAAAAGCAGATATTCTTAATAAAAAAATGTGTAAAAAATTAAAAGAAAAACAACTACAAGCAGTAACATTGTATTTATGGGATATAAAAAGAGTTGGCAAAGATGGTGAAGTAGCACAAAAAATGAATGTTGGTGAAGATGAAAAATGTCCCGTATGCGGAATGTATACATATAAATATCCAAAATGGGTAGCACAACTTTATTTTACTCATGGTGACCACGATCATCATTTTACATTCGATGGAGTAAAAGATTTAATGAAGTTTTATCTAGAGCCGAAAAAATGGGGAAATTATGAATATTATAAAGAAGAAAAAATATCTAAAATTTTAGTAACAGATTATTATACTCAAAAAACTATAGATGCAAGAAAAGCCATTTATGTGACAAATAGTGATATAACAGGTCCTATGGGCCATGAATTAATCCCTTTTGAGAATGAAAAAGATGCCAAAACATTTAAAAAAGACCATTATGGTAAATTAATTTTAAAATTTACTGATATAAATTTAACAATTATCAATAAAATAGAGGGAAATTAACGTCAGTAATATCTGTATATAACTAATAATTTGATATATTTACACATATAGAAAAGTTTAGGAAATAAAACAGATGAATTTTAAAGAAGAGATTGAAAAGTTAAAGAAAGAACTTGATGTTGCTATCGTTGCACACTTCTATCAAAAAGATGAAGTATTTGAAATGGCAGATATAACAGGAGACAGTTTAGAGCTTGCAAAAAGAGGAATGGCTGCAAAAGAGAAAAATATTCTTTTTTGTGGTGTAGGCTTTATGGGACAAAGTTTAAAAGTACTTGCTCCCCAAAAAAGAGTAATGATGCCAAAAATTGCTTGTTGTGCAATGGCTAAAATGATTGATATCGGATATTTTAACGACAACTTAAAAGTATTAAATGAAGCTGGTATATCAAATGATGATATTTTACCTATTACGTATATCAATTCTTCTGCGGAAGTAAAAGCAGCAGTTGGTAAAATGGGTGGTTTAGTTTGTACAAGTTCGAATGCTTTTAAAATTATCACAAAAGGTCTTGAAAGTGGTAAGAAAATATTTTTCGTACCAGATCGTTGTTTAGGACAAAATTTTGCAAATGAGATGAAATTAAAATCTGCAGTTATTGGAATTGACCCAATAGAAGATGTTGTTGCTTCTGATATAATTTGTTTTAATGGTTTTTGTTCAGTGCATCAACTATTCACTACTGATGATATAGATTTTTATAGAGAAAAGTATCCTGATATTTTAATTGCTGTTCATCCTGAGTGTGATCCTGCAATCGTTGCAAAGGCAGATTTCTCTGGTTCTACTTCACAACTAATAAATTACATCACAAAAGAGATTCCACCTGAACAAAAAGTTGCAGTTGGTACAGAATTTAATATGGTTAACAGACTTCGTCCTAAAAATACATTTATTTTAAGTTCGACTAAACCAGAGTGTCCTACGATGAATGAAACTACATTAGAAGATTTATATAATACTTTACTTTCTGTAAAAAATGAAACTTATGCTAATGAGATTATTATTCCAGAAGAAGTTGAAAAATATGCAAGAATTGCATTAGAACGAATGTTTGAGGTTTAATTATGGGTATAAATATAAGAAAGTTTGTTAAGAATGCTATTGTTGAAGATAATGGTAGAGGAGATCTATTTTTTGATATAGCTCCTAAAGGTAGATTTACTGCACGTGTTATTGCAAAAGATGATGGTGTATTAGCGGGTGTTAAATATGCTAGAGTTTTAGCTCGAGCTGAAAAATTTGATTGTAAATTTTTGATTAAAGACGGTGAAAATGTATATAAGGGTGATGTTATCGCCGAACTTGAAGGGAAAGCATCGGTTTTATTAAGTAGTGAAAGAACATTCTTAAACTTATTACAACATGCATCTGGAATTGCTACGAGTGCTAACTCTTATTCAAAATTACTTAAAGATAGTAGTGTTGTATTATTAGATACTAGAAAAACAAGACCTCAATTAAGAAACTTTGAAAAATATGCAAGTAGAGTAGGTGGGGCGATAAATCACAGACTTGGACTTGATGATTGTTTAATGTTAAAAGATACTCACCTTAAGACGATTGATAATTTAGAAGAGTTTGTGAAAAAAGCCAGAAAAAGAATCTCTTGGGTAACAAAAATTGAGATTGAGTGTGAAACGTTCTCTCAAGTACAAGAAGCTATGCATGCAGGTGCTGATATTATTATGTGTGATAATATGTCACCTTCTGAAATAAAAGAGGTAGCTGCTTTTAGAGATGATAAATACCCTCATATTTTACTAGAAGCTAGTGGAAATATTACTCAAGAAACAATTGAATCTTATTTAGATACTGGGATCAATGCTATTAGTAGTGGAAGTATTATACATCAAGCTACTTGGTTAGATTTTTCAATGAAGTTTGATTAGCAGAATTTTAACACGAAAATAAAAAAGCCGTATTCATGTTGAATACGGCTTTTTTATTTCTATATAAAATATTTTAAAAGAGTAAGTAGTAAGTCATGCTTGTACATAATCCTGCAAATAATCCAGCAACCATATCATCACCCATTACTCCCCATCCACCTTTAACATCTCTATCAATTTTTCCGATAATTGAAGGTTTCCAAATATCAAAAAGTCTAAAATATACAAAAGCTAAAGCTGCTATTATATAGTTATCTGATGTTGCATTAGCAATTCCTAGTGCAATCCACATACCAGCAAGCTCATCTATAACGATTTCTGAACCATCATGTGCTCCAACTTCTTTTTCATAAATATCAATTTGATTTACTGAGAAAGCTGAAATTAATAAAGCTAATAAAAATAATGTAGTGATACTTATGTAGTTTAATAAAACTAGCCCAAGTGCTAAAGCTACAATACTACCTACTGTACCAGGTGCTTTTGGACTCAGTCCACTATATCCAAGAGTTAAAAAGAACTTTCTCATTTAGTTACCTCTATTTTTTTCAATACCGAATTTTTTTCTTTTTTCCCAAAGAGACTTTCTACTAATTCCTAGTCTTCTACTTAATTCGGTATCTGGATATTTATTTTGAAAACTTACAACCATAAGTTTCACATAATCGTTAATTGTTAAAATAGAATCTACAACTGCTAATTTATTTGTAGATTCAATAGTGATTTTTGGATATTTTATTTCTCCTAAATCTTCAAGAGAACAAATAATTACATCGTAGTCTGCTATAGTATTTAGAATAAGATCTTTTGATGCTTTTTTTGCATAGTGAAAATCATAAATATACAATAATTCATTTCTAAAGTCTTCTGGATTTACTTTAGTGTGTTTTTCTAGTGAAATAAATTTAATAGTTTTGTTTAATTTTGTTGCAACATCAAATACAATTTTATCTGCAATTCTTTGATCTTTTGTTTCAATAGCAAATGGTAATGATTTTGGAATCTCTTCTTCATGTTCAATATTATTAAATGCAAAGTTAATATAATTTTCTAAATTTATATTATTTTGTTTTAGTCTTTTAAATTCATCATAATGATAAATTTTACGAACCAATTCATCCATAATAAACGGTTTTACAATATAATCGCTAGCCCCATCTTTAAGTGGTTTTGTAACAGTTGTATCATTGATATATGAAACTAATAATATTACAATACTATTTTTAAAGTGCATAATAATCTTATGTACATCACTACTACTAATATTTGTAGATAGTAAAACTGCATCATAATCTGTATCAAAGTGTATCTCTTTTATGTTTGAAACATGAGTACAATTATTTCCTTCTTCTTGCAATCTCATTGCCACTTTTTGTGCCAAATAAACTTCTTCATCGAGTATTAGTATATTCATTTCTTCGTCCAATCGTAATATTTCAGGGTAGCACTACTCAGTACCACTACACCTTCTTCTCTTCCAACAAAGCCCATTTTTTCAGCTGTTGTTGCTTTTATATTTATCTTTTGCTTTTGTATTTTTAATAAATTTGCCATAGTGCTTTTTATGATTTTTTTATGAGGATTAATTTTTGGAATTTCAGCTAAAATTGTTAAATCGACATTAATAATCTCATATCCAATATTTGCAATGAACTTTACAATATATTGTAATAATTCTTTTGAGTCAGCGCCTTTGTATTTTGGATCTGTATCTGGAAAAAATTCACCGATATCACCCGCTCCACAAGCTCCTAATAATGAATCTATTACGCTATGAATTAGAACATCACCATCACTATGTGCCTTAAATCCGACATCAGATTCAATTTTTACACCACCTAAAACCATCTGTTTATTTTTTTCAAATGGATGAATATCAATGCCATTCCCTACAAAAGTATTAGAGTTTGGTTTTCTTAAGCAAGTTAAATTATCAATCTCTTCACCAAAAGTAATTTTTGTAGATTTTTCGGAACCTAAAATATATTTTACGGTACCACCCATGCTTTTAATAGCACTACTATCATCTGTAAATTCAGTATTTGATTTTGTTGCTGATTGTAGCATTTTGGCATTTGATAATTGTGGAGTTTGAATGATTTTTACATTATCTCTATTTATTGTAGAGTTTTCATAAACCACTGTATCTGAAACATTTAATGCAGGAACGATGATAGATGCGCTTTCTTTATGATTAATGAGATTTTCAATGATATGTTTTGGTACACAAGCTCTCGCTACATCTGTAATCATAACATATTTTGATGTTACGTGTTCTAGTGCATTAACAATTGATTGTTGTCTTGTATTTCCACCTGATACAAAAGAAAAATCTTCAGTAAAATTTTCCATGTAAAATAATTCGTCTTTATGTCCAACGACAATAGTTTTTTTAAAATTTGAATAAGATGATAGCTTTTTTGTAACATTTAACCATAATGGTTCATCATCAATTCTAATCCATTGTTTTTTTACTGATAATTCAAATCGAGATGATTCTCCAGCACATAAAACAACTAATGTTATATCGTTCACATATCTCCTTAGTGTGTAAAAAAGTTACGAATTCTACAAAAAAGTTACTTAATATGTTATTAGATAGCTTTTTGTTATAATTAAATCCTAAAAACTAGGTATAGAAGGTCATAAATGCCATTCATGTTAAAAAAGTTTTATATCAAAGAAGATAGTGGAAAAAAAATCCAACAATTTTTGATTGATAATACTAAATTAAATATTTCTAATTCTCAAAAACTATTAGCTAAAGGTCGTGTGTTCGATGAAGATAATAATGTTTTACAAAATGGACAAAAGGTAAAAGGTGAGTTCATTCAAGTTGCTTTATTTGAAGGCCATACAAGAGGTTTAAAACCTATTTTTGAGACAGAAGATTTTGCTATTTTTGATAAACCATCTGGAATTATGGTACATCCAACATCAAGAAATACGGAGTACACATTACTTGATGAAATACGGTATCATTTTGGAGATGGGGCAAATTTAGCACACCGTATTGATCAAGAAACTTCAGGATTAGTATTGATTACTAAAAATAAATATAGTGATATTATGTTAAAAGAGATGTTTGAAAATAAACAATATGATAAAAACTATTTAGCGGTAGTTGATGGAAAAATTGATCAAAATTTAACAATTGATAGTGGAATTAGAAAAGCTATCAATAGTAAGATTGGGGTTAAAATGGAGACTTCAGAAGAAGGAAAAGATTCATTAACTTATATTAAGCCATTAAATTATGATGCCAATAAAAATCAAACAACAGTAGAAGCGACACCATTAACAGGACGGCAACATCAAATACGAGTTCATTTAGATAGTATTGGACACAGAATTGTAGGTGATCCTATTTATGGAATTGATGAAGATATTGCAGATAAATATTTGCTAAAAAAGTTAGATAAAGTTGAAAGAATCTCTGTTACTGGTAATAAAAGACTTTTATTACATGCTAATTATTTAAGCTTTAAATATAAAAATACTAATTATAAAATTTACTCAAAACTAAGCTTATAAGCGTTAGAATTTAGTTATGAAAACTAGAATGCTTAACTTAATTAAATTAGCTATTGACGATAAGTCAAAATTTAAAAAACTTGAAAATATCTATGCCCTATATGATCAACTTCAGTACAGTGAAAATTTAAATGAGATGGCTGAAAGTTTAATTGATTGGTTATATTTAAAGTATCGGGTAGTTAATGTGAGTTTTTCATTATTTGATTTAGAAGATGATGTGACCACTTCTATACTTAAAAAAGGTGATGAGTTTTATCTTGATGGGGACTTTTCATTTTACTTTATAATTAATACTCATACAAATTTAAATGCAATTGTCTCTTTTTGTGTTGATACTCAAGAACAATATGATTACGTTAATCATGATAAAGACTTTATCGATGCTGCTTTTTTTCAAATATCTCCAATTCTACAAAATGGAATAATGAAAAAACGACATATTGAATCATCTTCAATCGATAGTGTTACAAACGTACATAACAGAAAATATTTGATTGAACATATACATAAAATAATTTCATTATCAAACACAACAGAAAAAAGTATTACTTTTTTAATGGTAGGAATTGACCGTTTTAAAGCAGTAATAGAAGAATTTGATTATGATATAGGGGATAAAGTCTTAATTGAGTTAGCAAAAGTTATTCATAAAAGTATTAAAGATTTTGATATTGTTGCTAGATTAACAGGGGATGAGTTTTTAGTAGCTTTAATTAATTTAAAATCAAACGATGAAGCAGAAAAAGTAGCTAGCAGAATTATAGACGAGTTTGCAAATACAGAAATCATTGTGAATGAAGATACTTCTCAAGTTCTTAAAAAAACAATTTGTGTGGGTATATCTTCATTTCCACAAGACAGTGAGGACATAAATCAAGTTCTTAAAAATGCTGATAACTTCCTATATGAAGCAAAAAATAAAGGTCGTGGTGAAGTAGCAATATATAAAGTCGAAGACGATAGTAGTATCGATTTATTTTAATTTTAGCTTAATTTTTGTATAATTCGCAACTTTAAATAAAGGGCGACATCTAGACTCGACCCTTTAAGATAAAATTAAAAAGGAAATATCATGAAAAAAGAGATACACCCAGATTACAAAACTTGTGCAGTAACATGTGCTTGTGGAAATGCATTTGAAACAAAATCAAATGTTGAATCAATGAAAATTGATATCTGTTCTGAATGTCACCCATTCTTTACAGGTGAGCAAAAAATTGTAGATGCTGCTGGTAGAGTTGAAAAATTCAAAGCTAGATACGCAATGAAATAATGCTTGCATTTGTTCCCACTCCTATAGGTAATTTAGGAGACATATCTTTTAGAACTATTGAAGTTTTAAAAGATGGTGAACTTATCTTGTGTGAAGACACAAGAGTCACCAAAAAACTAATAACCCTTATATCTCAAAGACTTGAGATAACTTTCCCTCAATTTGAATATATCAGTTTACATTCACATAATGAAAAAGATTTTTTAACCAAAGATAACCAAATTTTATTAGACACACACAAATGTATATACATGAGTGATGCAGGAATGCCTTGTGTAAGTGATCCTGGTAGTTTATTAGTAGATTTTTGTTTAGAAAATAATATAGAATATGATGTTTTACCTGGAGCAAATGCTATTTTAACTGCATATGCAAGTAGTGGATTTATAAATACAACGTTTACATTTTTTGGCTTTTTACCACATAAAGGAACAAATAGATCTGATATGTTAGATAAAGTGATGAATAGTGAAAATCTTGCGATTCTTTATGAATCACCACATAGATTGATGAAGTTAATAGAAGAGATTACTGAATACGATTCTTCTAGGGAAGTATTTATGACAAAAGAGTTAACTAAAAAATATCAAACAAGATATAAGGGATCTGCGCAAAGTGTTTTGGCGGAATTAAAAGAAACAACTATTCGAGGGGAATGGGTAGTAATTATAAAAAATATTGAATCCACAAATAGAGGTATTATTACCCAAAATGATATTTTAGAATTAAAACTTCCTCCAAAACAAAAAGCAAAAATATTATCAAAATTAACTGGAGATAGTATTAAAGATATTTATAATAGTCTTACTAACTAAAGAATACTAATGCAATTTATTGAATCTGAGTACACTACAACTCTAGAGATTAAAAAATCTAAATTTATAACTCATATTACTAGCTACGATAAGTTTCATGATATGATGACACGTTTACGAGACAAACATCCAAAAGCTAGGCATTTTGTATATGCATATAGATATTTAAATGAATTTGATCAAATTGTAGAAAATAGTAGTGATGATGGTGAACCAAAAGGGACAAGTGGAAAGCCAACATTGAGTGTATTATCTGGGTCTTCTTTAATAAATACAGCTGTGATAGTGGTACGGTATTTTGGAGGTACTCGACTTGGCACGGGTGGTTTAGTAAAGGCATATAGTGATGCAGTTAACGTAGTATTAAAGTCATCTGTTTTAAAAAATTATGTTAAATTAGAATATAAAAAACTTTTTATTGATTATTCACAATTATCTCAAATAGAATATCTAATATCAAATGTAGATGTTAAAATTATAGATAAAATATTTTCTGAAAAGATTTGTTTAAAATTAGAAGCTTCACGAGAAGAGTATGATAAACTCTCTTTAGTAATATTTCGAGATAATAATTTAGAGGATTTGTAAATATATGTTAAAAAAATATACACCACCTTATCTTACAATCTTATTTATGGTAAGTATGATTAATATTATTTTTAGTTCATATTTTCTATCTTTTTTTCTTGCGGGGGTAGTTTTTAAAATATTAACAATTGCTATTCGAAAAGAATATAATTATATATTTATATTTTCGATAATCTCTTTTTTAATTATTGAAAATACACAAGGGCTAAAGCTTTTTTCATTAACAATTATTGCTTTACTAGTTTATTATTTTATAATTCCAAGAATCAAACATCTTTTTTCATCGTCTTTTATGGGAGACTTTTTATATATATTTTCATTTTATGTTTTTTATTATATGTTAGTACAGGTTTATTCAGTATTTGATGTATCAATATTGATAATATTTTTAATTAATTTTTTTATTGATTTACTCATTGTAGGATTTATTTTATGAGATTGAAGGTAATTATTGGATTTATACTATTTATAGTATTTTTGCTTCTTGGACGTGTTTATTATTTAAGTATTATTTCAAATGATCATTTTGAAAAACTTTCACAAAAAAACTACATAAAAAAAATACATACTGCTGCTTCAAGAGGTTCTATTTTAGACCGTAACGGTAAATATTTGGCTGTTAATAGAGTTGGATTTAGTATCAATATTAAACCCCATTTGCGAAGTAAAAAGAACTTCAAAAATGTAGAGGAAGTTGCACGATTAATTGTAAAACATTTTCCTAAGTTTAAATATAAAAAACTTATACGTAAATACAAACAGCTTGATTCTCCTTATCGACATGATTTAGTAAAAATAGTTGATTATATATCGTATGATGAATTTTTTAAGTTTTACACTATTTTTAATTCAAATGAAAATGTTGAAATTAAATCTTCTACAATACGAGAATATCTTTATAATGATATTGGTGCACATGTTTTAGGATATATGGGAAAAACAAGTAAGCGAGATATTGAAAAAGATAATGAAAGTAAATATTTTGATACATCAGGTAGAAGTGGAATAGAAAAGTATTATGATAAAGAGTTACGTGGTAAATTAGGCTATCAAGAAGTACAAGTAAATTCACTATATCAAAAAATAAAAGTTTTAAATGAAGTAAAGTCAGAAAAAAAGGATATATCATTAACTATTGATATTGAATTACAAAAGTATATTCATAAATTATTTGGGGATAAAGCGGGTGCTGTTGTAGTAATGAATGTTGAAAATGGTGAATTATTAGCTGCTGGAAGTTTTCCTGAATTTGACAATAATCTTTTTGTAAATGGAATTAGTCACAAGGCATGGAAAAAAATTCAAGAAGATTTTAATCATCCATTTACAAATAAACTGATTAATGGTACGTATCCTCCTGGTTCGGTTATGAAAATGGGAGTTGCGTTATCCTTTTTAGAGAATAAAATTTCTCCTAAGTTTAGAGTTTACTGTAATGGGGAGATGCAACTAGGTGATAGAAAATTTAGATGTTGGAATGACAAAGGTCATAAACATACTTCGTTCGTAAAAGCAATTAGTGAAAGTTGTGATGATTTTTTTTACAAAGGTAGTTTAAAAGTAGGAATAAATAATATACACAATACATTAGATAGGTTAGGTATTGGTAAAAAAACTGGTGTAGATTTACCAAATGAATCTTCAGGGATTAATCCAAATAAAAAATGGAAAAGAGATGTGAGACAACTTCCTTGGTATGTAGGGGAAACTGTAGTTGCTTCAATTGGTCAAGGATTTATAAATGTTACACCCATGCAGATTGCTAGATATACAGGTGCAATGGCCACAAATAAATTACAAATTCCTCACTTTCTAAAAGATGATACTCTCATTGAAAGTACTGATACAAATATCAGTAAAAGAGATTTACGAATTATTCAAAAAGGTATGTATGCTGTTGCAAATAAACCTTTAGGAACAGCAGTACACTATATAAAATCGAAAACTAAAGTTGCTGCTAAAACTGGTACGGCTCAAGTTGTTGGTATTCCTCAATCTGAGAAGAAAAGAATGAAAGAGCATGAATTGGAATACTTTAAAAGGTCACAAGCATGGCTTACTACGTATGCTCCATATAAAAATCCTAAGTATGTTGTAACAATTTTAGTTGAGCATGGTGGGCATGGAGGAAGTGCTGCTGGACCTATGTCTGGAAAGATTTATAATAAGTTAATTGAATTAGGATATATGAATGCAAAATAATGATTTATTTAAAAATATGTATACTGAGATACGAAATGCACATTATATATTATTAGTTACTCACAAAAATCCTGATGCAGATACAATCTCTTCTTCCTTAGCTTTGAGTAATTATTTTTATGAAAATAAGATAAAACATAAAGTTTTTAATATAGCTTCTTCATTACCACGAAAATTAAATTTTTTATCAAAATTTGATAAAATATCTAAAGATATCCCAAAGTATTATGATTTAGTTATTTATCTTGATTGTGCTGATCAATCAAGAGTTGGACAAGAGTTTTTAAAAGAAATTAAAACTATCTCTATTGATCATCATCAATCGAATACTAATTTTGCTGATATAAATATTATTGATTATACAAAGGGTAGTACTGCTGAATTATTATATTCATTTTTTTCTATTAATAAATTACAAGTGTCAAAAAATAGTGCAGAATGTCTTTATGTAGGAATATATGATGATAGTTTAGGATTTACAACACCACGAACTGATACTGAAACATTTAAAGTAGTTTCATCCTTATTAGATAGTAATATTAATGTATCAAAAATTTCCAATAATTTATCAAAAAGAGAATCACTTTCGAAATTTAAAATGATGCCTAAAATAATGAATACACTTGATCTTTTTAGTGAAGGAAAATTAGCAACAATTTATGTAGATGATATTTGGATAAAAGAAACAGGTGCAGAGATTAGTGAGTGTGATGATATCGTTGATGTTGTATTAAGTATTGGAATAGTAGAAGTTGTAGCATATTTTAGAATTATTGAAAATCAGGTAAGAGTGTCATTAAGAAGTAAAGGAGATATAGATGTATCTTTAATAGCAGGCACTTTAAATGGAGGAGGACACAAAAACTCTGCAGGTTTAAGTATTTGTACTTCCTCTATTTCTGAAGCCCAGTCTATAGTGGTAAAAACTATTCTAGATTACATCTAGTATTAAATTCTTCTTCTGTAATATTTTCTGGACTTACATCTATTTTAGAATTCTTTGTTTGAATAAGATTTATCATTTTATTTTGTAATTCTTTTGTTTCAAATGGACCTATGTATATGGTTGTTTTACCATTTGTATTATTACAAATTGATATTCTTGCTTGATTTGTATTGGTTTCTTGTACTAAAGATTTAAACAAACTATACTTTAAACTGTGTGTAATAACATAATTTAATGTTTCAATAACAACTTTTGGTGTTTTTTCAATTATAACAGAAGATTTTTCCTCATCATCTTTTTCAACTATTGGCATATTGTTTGTAATTATTACATCATCTTTCACAATTGAAAATGTCTCTTTTTTAAATTTAGTTTTTTTATCTATAACTCTTGCTTCTTGAAGTTCTTTCTTATCAAAAAGCGCTTCTTCATGATTGTTTTTAGAAAATTCTAGAAGCTCTTTCTCCCGCTCTAATTCGAATAATCTATTTTTTTCAGCTAATTTTTGGGCATCTAATTCTTCTTGATTTAATACTTTATACTTAGTTAATTCTATTAGCTTTGTATTTAATCTTTCTTTGTCTATATCAGTTGTCTTAAATATGACTTTTTTAAGTGTTGTATATTTAACTATTTCAACCTTATTTGAGTCTTTAATAGTTACTGTTGTATTTGTATCTACTTTTTTTTCTATTATAGGTTCTGGATCAAAAATACCTATAAAATACATTACTAAAAATGAAATAATAATTACAGAAAGTAATGAACCAATTATAATAACAATTAACTTTAATTTCTTTTCTTTAGGATCTATCTCTTTTTTTTCTTCTTTTTCATCAGTAATTTCTTTTACGTCATCTTTTTTTACTTCAGGCGTTTCTTCTTTTTTGACTATAACTTCCTCTTTAACTTCTTCTTTTATCTCTTCAATAATTTCTGGTACTTTTTCTTCTTCATGATGTGTTATTTTAGATGTAGATATCTCTGTAATGTATGATAAAATAGGCTCATCAAATAATACAAATATGATTAACTCATTATCCTCAAGGTCTATTTGAAATCTATATATATTTTCTAAATCTGTAATATCATTACCCTGAAGGATCTCTTTACTTGAAATATTAAATTTTGTTTGTCCAATATCTTCTATCTCTTCACCATTTATAGCTGTTGTTAAACTACCTGATGTATTTGAAACAAATTCCCCAATTGCATCTTCTGCATCATCATCAATCTCTTCAGATAGATCAGTAATTGGAGAACCCATCATCGTATTAAAAATTAATGAACAACTCTTCGCAGGTACAATAAAAGAAAATTCAGATGAAAAATTAGAGAAGTCGAATACAGATTGCACTTTTAATACTTCTAAGTTTTCAAGGTCTTTTGCATGTGCTTTAGTTATCTCTATAATTTTTGCATCTTTTGCAAGAAGACCATTTAATGTAAGTGTAAAACTATCTTGTATTAATTTTGATAAATCTGATGCCATATTTATTCTTCCAATTTTTTATTTAATCTATTTTGTTTTTGCTGTGCTAAGATTTTTTCTTTATTTTGTCTGTAATATTCTTTTCTATACTCTTTTAATTTTTCTTTTTTCTTATCTCTATACTCTTTATCATATTCTAATCGTATCTCTTTATTCTCTTTATAATATTGTTGTTTTTTGGATCGATATTCTTGAATTTTTTTACTTATGATCTCTTCTCTTGATTCAATATGTTGTTTTTGTTTTTTTGCAATATCTCTTAGTTTTTCTGCAAAATTTCCTCCAAAAAGTTCAACTTCATAATCAATGGCGTTGACTTTTTTGATTTCACTTTGCTTTTTATGCATTTTTGATTTAAGATAATAAGCTCTTTTTTTGCGTTTATGCTCTAAAAGTTTTTCTTCCCTCTTTTTCTTTAATTCAGTTAAATCCATATTTAATTATCTATTATTATCTTTTCAATGCATTAACAGTTTGCAACATAGAATCAGTAGTATTGATTGACTTCGAATTTGCCTCGTAACCTCTTTGAGCAGTAATTAAATTTACCATCTCTGTTACAAGTTGTACATTTGAACCTTCAATCATCCCTTGTCTTATTGTTCCTATTCCATCTATTCCGGGTGTTGCTTCAATTGGATCTCCTGATACATCAGATGCTAAATACAAGCTATCACCTTGAGGAGATAATCCTGCTGGATTAATAAAATTTACTAGAGTGATTTGCCCTAATGTAGAGATCTCTCCAGTTGTAGCATTTTGTCCGGTAACTGTTCCATCTTGAGCAATAGAAATTTTAATCAGGTCTGATGGGATAACAATTTCTGGTTCTAATTTATACCCTTGACCATCAACCATTGTTCCTTCACTATCTAATTTAAATCCACCATTTCTAGTGTATGCTGTTTCTCCATTAGGCATAGTGATCTCAAAAAAACCATTACCTTGAATTGCCAAGTCATAATCATTTCCTGTTTCTTTAAGACTTCCTTGTAAAAAGTTTTTTTGAATACCTGAAACTCTTACCCCTAAACCAGTATCTATACCTGTTGGGTTGCTAGTTGTTGCAGAAGTAGCACCCGCCGTGTAGTTTAAAGATTGGTACATAAGATCTTGAAATTCTGCTCTATCTTGTTTAAAACCATTTGTATTAACATTGGCTATATTATTTGATATTACATCAATGTTCTGTTGTTGAGCTGTCATACCTGCTGCGGCTGTGTATAATCCTCTAATCATATATTATCCTTCTTGGTATTAATTACTCTTATTTTACTAGATATTGTATTAAAAATATATAAAACAAAATTAAGATAAATTTTAAATATATTTAAGTATAATGAATTTAGTATTTTATATTACAAAGGGATATTATGAGAATATTAATCGTAGATGACAGTTCAACAATGAGAAGAATCATTGGAAATGTAGTACAGCAACTAGGCGTACCAAAAGAAGATTTTGATGAGGCAGAGGATGGTGTTGTAGCATGGAAACTGTTTCAAGACAATAATAATTATGACGTAGTTTTAACAGATTGGAATATGCCAAATATGAATGGACTAGAACTAGTTAAGACTATTAGAACAGTTGACAAAAAGGTACCTATTGTAATGATTACAACAGAAGGTGGGAAAGGTGAAGTTATTACAGCTTTAAAAGCTGGAGTTAATAATTATATTGTTAAGCCTTTTAGTGCTGAAATTCTAAAAGAAAAACTAGATGGTCTAGTTAAGGCATAACCCATGAGTATGAGTCAAGAAGAAATTGAAGCATTAATGAGTGGTGCGGATGATATACAAGTTGACGACGTAGAAGAAGAAGTTTTAGAAGAAGTTTCTATTGAAGATGAAAATCCATCAGAAGAGATTAATGTAGATGATATTTTGGCAGGTATTGATGGTATTGTTGATGATGAACCAGTCGAAGAGATCAATGTTGATGATATTTTAGCGGGAATTGATGGTATTGTTGATGACGAACCAGTTGAAGAAGTTCAAACTAATAATGAAGTATCAGAGATGGAAGAAAAGATTAACAGCAGTCAATATCCATTACCTGTTAGTGATGAAAATAAAGTAGTAAATCAATTAAATGAAGTTGCTGATGATAGTGAAGAAAAAGCATCTCAAATTTTTGATGTATTAAGTTTTATTTTAGATGAAAATGCTGATATCTCAAAATATAATAAAAATATGTCTGAATTTATAGAAAAGCAAGCAACTCTTCTTGAATCATTATCTGTAAAGTTTCCTAATGTAAATGTATTTACTGAGAACTTAGAGAGTGCAAAAGATTTAATTGAACAGTCAAAAGAGTTATCATCTAAAGTTGATGCAGAAAACAATAAAGTATTTGAAGCAATGGAATTGATGCAGTACCATGATATCAATAGGCAGAAAATCGAAAGAGTAATGGCCGTTATAAAAAAACTGAGTAGCTATTTAAATGGAATTTTTGAAGATGATTCAGGTAAAGCCGAAGTTCAGATTGCAAAACATATTTCAGGTGATTCTAGTGATATTGTTGATGATAATGATATAGAATCTTTAATCTCAGAATTTTCAAATTAAAATTAAGGTGAAAGCATGACACAAGGTATACATCAATTAACAGCAAGTATGGTAAATCAACTTAATAGAGTTGATGTAATATCTAATAATTTAGCTAATGCAAATACTGTTGGTTTTAAGGAAGAAAATTTAGCTGAAGGAACATTTAATCGATATTTAAAAGAACAAGAAAAAAAAGATGAAGTTGTTTTAAAAGAAAGTTTGATGATGGACACTATTCCTAAAATTGATTCTAAGTTTACCAGTGAGCTTGTTGGTGCCGTAAGGCAAACAGGAAATAATTTAGATTTTGCATTAAAAACTAAAGATATGTTTTTTAAAGTTCAAGATGATCAAGGAAATTTACAATATACAAGAGATGGTTCTTTTAAAACTATTGATGGTAAATTAGTAAATCAAAACAATTATCCAGTTTTAGACAATAATAATAAAGAGATAGATACTAATAATCCAAATTTTGAGAACTCTATTGCCGTTATGAAAACAGAGTATACAAACTTGGAAAAAGTTGGAAATAATAATTATAAAGCTAAATCTGAGAATGATGTAGTAATAGTTAATAATCCTACTGAATATATACTTCAAGGAGCTCTTGAGCAGAGTAATGTTAATAGCATTCGAACGATGGTTGGATTAATTGAAGCGCAAAGAGCATTTGAGCAATCTCAAAAAGCAATAACTGGTATTGATCAAATAAATGGAAAAGTGATTAGTACTATTGGTAATAATAGATAAGAGGGAATAGAACATGCAACCAAGTAGTGTAACAGAACTTTTATTTCAACAGTTGAATTTTCGAGGAGAAAGACAGAAAGTAATCTCTTCAAATATAGCTAATATTGATACTCCAGATTATAAGACAAAAGATTTAAACTTTAAAAATCAATTAGAAAAATCAAATGAAGCACATTCTCTTAAATTATCAACTACACATGGTATGCATATGTCTTTAGGTGTAGATATGAGAGATAGTAATTTTGATATGTATGAGGTTGAAGGATTAGTTGAGCAAAATGATGGAAACAATGTAAATTTAGATACTCAAATGAGTGAGATGTCTAAAAATACAATTATGTTTAATGCCGTACAAAGTTCAATAAAAAAAGATTCAGCATGGTTTAAATCAATGATAGATGCTTCAAGTAAAAACTAATAGGATATAATAAATATGGAACAAATTTTTAAGTTTATCAATAATCTCAATTCAGCTCAACGAGCTGTAATAATTGGGGGTTTTTCTGTATTATTCTTATTTTTAATTGGTTTATTAATATATTCAAATATTAAATCAAAAGATGAAGAGTTAAACTATACAATTGCTACAAACTTAACAAAAGCGCAAGTGATGTTAGCAAGTAGTGAATTAGATGCATCAACTATCCCTTATCGAATTATTGGTTCAGGAAATAATTTGACATTGAGAACAAATAAAAATAGTATAAACATTGCAAAAATTAAATTAGTTACAAGTGATGCATCTACAGCTAAACATACAGGTTGGGAAATTTTTGATAAGAGTTCTTTAGGTACAACAAATTTTGAAAATAAAGTAAAGTATTTAAGAGCTTTAGAGGGTGAATTAGGACGTTCTTTAGAATCAATATCAGGAATTTTATCTGCAACAGTGAAAATAGCAATACCAAAAGAATCTGTATTTACACAACGAAAAACAGATCCAACTGCATCTGCTGTATTAAACTTAAGAGAAGGAACAGCCTTATCTCAAAGGCAAGTTGAAGGTATAAAAAGCTTTATATCATCTTCAATTCCAAAATTAAAAATAGAAAATATAAAACTAATTAATCAAAATGGTTCTTTACTTGAAAATAATGCTGAAAGTGCAGAATCACTAAAATATATAGAGCATGAAAAATATAAAATAAAATTAGAACATGATTATGAAAATAAAATTAAAGATTTGTTATTACCATTCTTAGGTGATCAAAGAATTGTTGCGAAAGTATCAATTGAATTAGATTTTATAAAGAAAATCATAAATGAAGAGATATATGAACCTGAAGGCACTATTCGAAGTCAGCAGACATCAGAAATAGCAGCAAACTCTGATGCACAAGAACCCCAACAAGGTGGTGTACCAGGTGCCGAAAGTAATATTGAAGATCCTGATCAAGAAAATAAGTTAAAAACAACAAAAACATCTAAAGAAGAAGCAAAAAATGTTACAAATTATGAAATTTCTAAAAAGATAATTAGCCAAAAAGACAATGCATATGCAGGTATATCTAAAATAACTGCTGCTGTTACATTTGATTCAGGGGTTTTAGAAAAAGTTGATGATAAAGAAGAATTTATCAATAGTTTAAATTCAATAGTTGAAGTTGCAATTGGATATCAAGAACCAAGAGGAGACAGTGTAACAGTAAAATCGTTCAAATTTATAGGTCTTCAACCTTTTGGATCCGACGTTGTAGCAGAAACAAGTGAAACAGATGATAGTTTAGGTCTATTATCAACACAATCTATGATAAAAGAATATAGTGAATATATTCAATATTTAGTTGCTATGATATTATTATTTGTATTTTACAAAAAGTTCATAGCAAATAATGAAATTGCATTATTAGGTGATAATCCTGTTGGCGGTGGAGCTGCTGATTCTGAGATGGAGCATCTATTTGATGAATTTGACTCTAGAACAGAACAGAGTAAGCTAAAAGCAAGAGTTAAAAGTCAGATATTAAGTAATATTGATGGTTTGAGTGCAGAAGAGTCAGCAAAATATGAGGTTCTAATAGAACAAATTGAGAAAAGTGTTAATGAACATCCTGAAGATATAGCTCAAATGATATTGATGTTATTAAACGAAGGTGATGCTAAGTTAAAAACTTAGAAAGGTAAATAATGGCAAAAGAATCTGTAAAGAGTGCATTAGAAGGTATGCCAATGATTGAAAAGGTTGCACACTTCTGTGTCCTAATTGGAGAAGAAGCAACTGTAAAGATATTTCAAAGCTTACCAAAAGATGTAGTAGAAGATTTATCAATATCTATTACTCAAATTAAATCAATTGATAAAGAAACATCCTTAGGAATACTTGAAGAGTTTCATTTATTTATTGAATCGAGTTCTTATATTAGTTCTGGTGGTTTTGATTATGCAAAAGACATTTTATATAAATCTTTAGGTAAAGCAGAAGCAGATAAAGTATTAGCAAAACTTGCAAGACTGCAAGAAGCAAAACAGTCGTTTGCATATCTGGAAAATATAGATCCAAAGCAACTTGCAGACTTTATTAAAGATGAATCTCCTCAAACTATTGCAGTTGTTTTAGCACACATGGATGCTGAAGATGCATCAGCTGTGTTATCTAAACTTGATGATACATTAAAGGTGAAAATTTCTATGCAAATGGCTACGATTAAAGATGTTTCCCCAACTATTGTTCAATCAATGTCTAAAGTACTAGAGAAAAAACTTGAATCATTATTAGCATCTATTGTTACAGTTGGTGGAGTGAAAACAGTTGCCGACATGTTAAATAAAATGGGTTCAAAATCTACAGATATACTTGAAAATATCAATGGTTTGGATCCAGTTTTAGCAGCTAAAATTAAAGAAAATATGTTTGTATTTGAAGATCTTTTAGCTCTTGATCCTAATGATATTATGAAAGTATTAGGCAATGTTGAAACTGAGGACTTAACAATAGCATTAAAAAATGCAACAGAAGAGGATATGGCAATTATAACTGGATCAATGTCTCAAAGAGCTAGAGATAGATTTACGGAAGAGTTTGAAATGTTAGGTAGAACTAAAATTAAAGATATCGAAGATGCCCAACGTAAAATTCTTGAAGTTGCAATGCGATTATTAGAAAGTGGAGAAATTGAACGAATTGATGAGGAATAATTATGCCAACAAATAATGTAAATACAACATCTAGAGTTATAAAATCTAATAGTGAAGTAACACCGTATGAGTTAGGAAATTTTATTTCAAATGATCAAAACCAAAATTCTGAAATGAAAAATGTAGCAACATTAAATGATAAATCAATAAATGGTAATGTTGACCCAGTATTACAAGAGATAAAAAGTTTACAGCAAACATTAGCACATATAGGACAAAGAGTAGAATCTATAGAAAATGATGGGGTAAAAGGTAGAGATTTAGATAAACAATTAATTGAAGCACTTAAAGACTTAAAAACTTATTCAACATTTTTTGAACAAGCAACATTTCAAATGGAAACTAAATTAATTAAAACATCATTTTCAATTGCTAAAAAGATTATAGGTATAGAGCTAGGTGAAAGTTCAGTACAGATTGCTCAGGAAACTATTCAAGGGATGATGGAAAAAATAAAAACCTCTTCAAAAGTTACAATTCATTTACATCCTAAAGATTATTTAGCTTTAAAAGATCAACTTAATTTTGATAGTTTTGTAAATTTACAAGAAGATCCAAATGTTACTGCTGGTGGAGTAGTAATTGCAAGTGATTTAGGAAATTTTGATGGAAGTATTGAATCAAAACTAGAAACAATGCTAGGATCTTTAGACGCACTTAACTAATCAATCAATGCATAATAATTCTTTATTATGCATATACTCTTAAATATATTTAATTATTATACAAAATAAACTTTTTTATGATATAATTTAGAAAATACGATTATAAAGAATAAATATGGAAATTACAACACAAGATTATAATGTTTTAGTTGATACAGAAGCAATTGTTGATGTTATCTTAGGACATGCAGATATTACAGTAAAAGATTTTTTAGATTTTTCTGAAGGTGATATTATTGCTTTAAACAAAGAAGCTGGTGGTGGTGGTGACATATTTGTAAATGAAAGAGTAATTGGAATTGGAGATATTATTGTTATTGATGAAAAACTTGCAATTAGAGTACAAGATTCAATGAGTCCTGAAAAGGTAGTAAATTTCTTTTTCGATGAAAAAACAATATAGGAGAAATTATGGCAGTAGATAATGTAGTAACAAGTAGTTCAGTAGGTTTAGATGGAAATTCATATACATCATCTGTTAGTAATGATACATTAACTAATGAAGATTTTCTTACTCTAATGTTAGAAGAGATGAAAATGCAAGATCCTACAAAACCAATGGATAGTGCAGCTTTAATGGATAGTCAACTTCAAATGTCAACTATTCAATCAAATCAAGATATGGCAACTGCAATGACAAATCTACAAGCATCATATGCAGCTTCTTCATTGTCAACTGCTTCAAATATGATTGGTCATATTGTTGAAGATGGTTCATTATCATCTGATGGATTATTAAAATCTTACAAAGTTGAAACTGTAGAAAGTATTGAGGGAGTCTTATATGCTAATACTCGTGAATTAGTAGGAATTGTTGATGGCTTAATGAATGCAGAGACAGAAGAATTAGTACTATATGATGCAAATGGAAATATATATGAAGATGCTGAAATGACTGATTATCATGTATCATTAGATTCTGATGGAAGATTTGAATACAATGATGATAATACGCTTAAAATATTAGATGAAGATAATGAACTTGTAACTGATACAGATATAACAGATAAATATGTATATGCTAGTTCATCTATTAGATACTCAGATGATACAACTGTGATTGCTTTTAGTAATATTGATGAAGTAAGATAAGGATAAGAGATGAACGGTTCAATTTACAATGGTGCTTCAGCATTAATAGCATTTCAAAGTGCAATTGATGTTGAGTCTAATAACGTTGCTAATGTTAACACTGTAGGGTACAAATCAGATACCGTATCATTTTCAGATCTTATGTATCAAAATAATATTGGTATGGGTGTTACGATGAATGACCCAATTAAGAATTTTTCTCAAGGTAGTCTAATAGAAACAGGGTTAGATTATGATTTTGCAATAAGTGGAGAGGGTTTTTTTACAGTTGTAGATCCGCAAGATGAATCAGTTTACTACACAAGAGCAGGAAACTTTAGAAAAGATTCTGAAAGTAATAGGTTTGTTATTACTAGTTTTTGTAATAGGTGGACTAAACGGGAGCGACGGGCTTGGATACCTCGGCGGCTACGTAATTTTTGGAGATGGAAAAGAA
>PJEL010001578.1_pt1 | contig 22573 bp, 18 predicted proteins | sample 1853271 | NCBI WGS metagenome assembly PJEL01 (sample SAMN08108733, study PRJNA415343) | Invertebrate metagenome, whole genome shotgun sequencing project. | host: Globobulimina | place: Sweden: Gullmar Fjord | collected 2015-08
CTTGATATTGCTTTGCCTTTGTGATTTATTTATTGCAATGAATAAAAACAATAACAATACAGTAATATAGAGTGGTGCGTGCCGTGCAGGAGGAAAAAATCTAACAATGTTGACCAGAGCTCTCCTGTTGTTGTTGATCGGAGCTGCTTGCCTTGTTCGTGGTCAGGATGACCAGGCTGAGAGACTTGGACTTGTTGGGAAGGAGTCCAGCAAAGATTTCATCAACAATGTCCTGCAGTTGAAATATCAGGTGTCCAACAATACAAAGCGCATCAACACATTAAGAACCCACATTGCTGAAAATGCAGCTGAAACTGCTGCATTACAGAAGATTTCCAACGCCAACGCTGTGTCTATTGATGAGCAAGGGTTAGTCTTGCTAGGTATATTCAATTTCCTTATTAGTGAAGTTACTCCTCTGGCTTTCACGAACGAACAATTGTACGGCGAATTGGAGGATGCTGTGGAGCAGACCTCCACAAAAGTGGACCAGATTGTTGCCGGGTTGAACAACCTGGGGAGAAGGCTCCGTTCTGATTCGGACAGTGGAAGAATAATTTCTCCTATCGCTATCGAAACTGCGAAAAAGTGCAGCGATGAGCTCGCCAAACTTGCCACCGCCATCTTGAGCAACAATGCCAGTATTTTCGAGTTGCAAGAAGCTTTCGAGACAAATGAAGCAAATCTTACGACTCTTCAGAGCACAGTGGAGGAAAATGAAGCGGACATTGCAGATTTGGTCGATTTCATCTCCAGCTTGAGGGAAGGTATCTCTGCCTTCCAAGCCAATGTTTTGGAAAGGACTAAAAACGTCACACTCATTGGAGCCCTTGGAAGCCTCCCCAATATTCAGGATGTCAACGATGCTCTCAACGTGAGCTCTGTTACAGATGAACTTGAAATCCCTGCCTCTGGAGGATCACTGACAGCAGGGACGGTCACCGCCTCATGTGGCACTGGTCAGACTCTTTTGGGGGGAAGTTGCTACATTGATCTCCCTGATGAAGTCACTCTTGCAGATATTGCACCATACATCACAGAGTCACAGGGAGGTCCGGTCACATTTGTCTCCTTATCATTCCCAAAAACTGAAGACTACGCAAACGAGAGAGTCGACTGTAACTTGAACGTTACTTCTGCTTCCACAACGGCCCAAGACTCGGCATACTGGGGGGAAGCTCCCTTCCCCCTGGTATTCAAGGCAGAGGCCCTATGCTACGATGATAATTAGTCCATTCCAACCTGAGGACTGCGATATCCATTAGTTGATGGATATCAACATCTCATCAAGGAGGCAATGTTATCAGGAGCATCAATGATCTATGCATTTGCATGCATATGTATGTGATACATACATATGCAAACTCCAGATCATGTAACAAATAATCAAAATTTACATCGTGTCAAGATGAGATTTAATGTCTCACTAGTGATTTATGCCTCTCAGCGATTCACACTGATCACTGTAGAAAGAAACAGGTTCTCTGCCAAACACTGTCACAGTGGCAAGCCTTCTGCACCCAGACACTACAAGTTTCTCAAGTGGTAACGGACTCTGTACTTGAAGACTCTTCAGTTTTGGACATCCATAGGAGTCCAAGACACATCCTTCCACGGCCTGGAACGTGACGCTTACATCAGTTAGCCTGATGCACCCTCCAATGTTCAATGTTTTCAGCCCCCTGGAAATCTTTCGCAGAAGCAAGGAAAGACCCTCATCGTCCACCTCCCTGCATCCATTGATGTTCAGGTGCTCCAAATTTGGAACATTCAGTGCCGAAATATATGGTCCTGTGAGTTTCAATTGCCAGCATGCTGCTGCCTGAAGCGTCTGCAACTTTGGACAATGTAAAGAGAGTGTCTGAAGTTGTTTGCAACTGGAGACATTCAGATGCTTCAATCCCCCATCTGAACGTGTATCTAGGCAAACCTCCTTCAAATTCCGGCAACTTTGGAGTTCCAACTTTCGGAATGATGATTTTGGTATCTTGAGGTCAACTCTGCTAATACTAGGGCAATTTTTGGCAGTCAGGGTTCGCAACAGTTTAGCATAAATCGGAGGCTCTAATCCTGTCAGAGATTTGCTACCAGATACATCCAAAACCGTCAGGTCTCGACACATATACATATAGTTATTGAGAAGTTTCCCGAGGCCATTCTTTGTCAACTTTGTTCCGTGCATACTAAGAGAGTGCAACGTATTATAATTGTCCAAATCTTCAAACAAGTCATCTGTTCGCCATATCTTGCCTCGATATCTTGCCAGGGCTTCTACATCGTCATCCCCAATCTGAGGGCAATTATATAGGTGAAGATGTTTCATATACTTCAAATTTTCCAGCAAACACCCCAATTCATCGCTGTCGAATGCTTCAGATCCATGAACCATGACTGTGTTGATGTCCGCAGTGTCTGGATCCCCATATGTCATCCTATCATCTTCTCCCAGTCTCACCATCTTGTAAAATTCTCCTGGATCTTTCCATAGTACGTTACCAACCGCATGGTCTCTATAATCAAACTTAATCTTGTCAGACAGTCTATGGGAACAAATCATTCTCCTCACTGAATCTAACCTCATATTTCTGTTCACAGACACGAATGAATGCCATGAAATGGACTCAATTGAATATTGATACCATTCTCTACTTGTTGCGGCTGCGCGGTGCCTATCGGTTACGGGCAAAAAGCCCCATATGATCCTTTTACAGTCTTCAGGCAGAGTGTCCCAGAGTGATTGTGTTGACTCTGCATCACCACCATGAGAATCTCTCTCATCACATGAAGTTGGTGCATCTTTTCCCGGGTCATCTTCATTGGTTTTGTCGTTTGCTTGGCCTTCGGACGCGTTGGTTTCCCCCAGATATTCGAGAAAACTCCATGCAGCCTGCAAGTTCCCTTCATGGTTGTCCAAGACGACGCTCACGACCTCCAGCCCGAGATCTCCAAACATTGACATGAGAAGATCTATATCTGTCCCATATCTATCTCTAGATACTTTTTGAAGATCTTCTACGCGCTCCGGACCGCTGTTTTGGGGAGAATCGACATCTTCTCTGAGAACAAACCCTGGAATTCTTTTTGCTCTTGATTCATGGTCATTTCTTTTCGAAATTTCCTTGCCATTCTTGTTGCCTTTTTTCCTTCCCATTCTTCCGAAATGTAGCATACAATGAAATGAAATGAGAATTTGAGATATTTGATGTCAGTGTCATTCCCTCTGACAATGACACTGTGTGTGGTGACGTACGCATACGTGTACGGTTTTTTCTGGGCGTTCATCTGACATCAGTGTACGTCGATATGCGATGTTCGGACAACAAGATTCTGTCTTCAACTCAAGAAAACCCAAAATTTTATTTACATCTTTTTTATTTGGTAAATCTTTCATTCAAATATAGATGGCGAATTACAGCTATCAGGTTGTCTTTGCCAGTGAGGCAATTTCTACCATGATGGCCATTTACTTTGGAGAATCTGTCATTGCAAACGAAGTGTTATCTATGACTAAAGGTCATTCAATGGGATGGGGTTTTGTCGCTTTAGGGTTCGGAATGGCTTTTGGAGTCGGGATACTGGTCATGGGTTTCATTTCTGCCAGGATGAATCCTGGTGTCGTGCTTGCCGAACTGATTCTAGGTCAAATTGATGGTATTGAATTTATAGCAGCAGCGTGTGGAGAATTTCTGGGGGCTTTTGTAGGGGCCACGCTCGTCTGGCTCCATTTCCTTCCCCATTTTGGGATCTCTCCAGCACCTGCTCCTGACACCATCAACGAGATGCTTGTCGGTCAGGAAGGGATCACACAGACAGCCATAAGCCTGGCATCTTATAATACGCAACTTCAAGATATTTCTGCGAGAAAAAAGGGCATACAATCTATAGGAAACACGTGGGACGATATCAAACGTTTCATGCATTCTCCTGAGAATCAGATGGGAAATCAGGACTTGGTTGAAAAAGTTTTAGGTCACCATGCCCTTGTAAAAGGGGACAGTAGTCATTCTAGTAGTCATTCTTTTTCGGTATCAAATGAATCGAGACGTAATTTTGAAGAGGGGAGGTTCCGCAGAAGGTCGGCACAGGTTGCTGCAATACACGAGACGTTGAAAGACGTTGATTTGGATGATTACAAGAATCTGCTTTTGGCGCGCACAGATGCTGCTCAACCTTCTACAAATGATGATTATGTACAGAAGTTATACTTGGCAAGCAGGACTGCTGACCAGAATGCCAAATTGAGCATCTTTGCCACCCGTCCAGCAATGTACTCTCCCATTCACAATCTTTTATGTGAATTTTTGTGTTCGACAGCCCTGATATTTCCCTCCCTGATGATTTTACAACGCTCTGAACAAATGTATGATGAGCAAAGTTTGCTGTACAACGCTCAAATTGGGCTGACTCTCGGCTTTTTTATCTTCTTGCTGGTGCTTGGCCTGGGAGGACCTACATCTCTTGCAGCAAACCCTGCCAGGGATTTCAGTCCAAGACTTGCTCATTTTCTACTTCCCATCAAAGGTAAAGGTCCATCAGAGTTTTATTACTGTTGGATCCCAATACTGGGTGGATTTTGTGGTGGATGTGCAGCTGCAGGCCTGTATGCTGCGGTCCAATGCATGAATCGCAGCAATATTGCTGCCTAGTGGGTTTGACCTAGGTCATGAAAATTGGTAGCCAAGGTACCTCATTCGAATACTTTTGTTGATTTACTGAATATTTATTTACAATGTACAATCTCAGCACTGGTTCTACCCTCTCAGTGAGTGGGCTGGTGTTTTTCGGAACAATCACGTCTCTAGCTGCCAAGATTGGTACGTAGGGTTTTATTTCGATTCTTCTCGTCAATATTTGCGTCAGAACCCGTAAAAACTTTTTATAGTGTATGATTTGGATGGTATTGGCCGTGATGGAGAGATCAAGCATTTCGAAAAGCCTTGGGCGATGACGACAGTCATGTTCCTTGGGATGGCTTTCTGTCTTCCTCTGGCATACTATGTCGAGCATCTGAACAAGAAGGAAAAGGGAAGAGAAGAAAGAGAGTCCCTTCTGGTGGACGAGGGAGTGGAAGCGCGCGAACATAGCAACAAGACTTGGATGCTCATCATTCCAACAGTATTTGATCTCATGGCAACAATTTTGATGAATATTGGCCTTTTATCTGTCACTGCGTCTGTATACCAGATGTTACGAGGGGCTGAGATGCTCTTTGCGGCATTATTTGCTGTCGTATTTTTGAAGAGAAAGCTGAATAGAAATCACCACACGGGAATCGTTTGCTGTCTTCTGGGCATTGCCTTGGTTGGATCATCCACATTACTGATTGGCACCAAGAGTGACGACACTAAAGAAACTGGGAATGGAGATATCTTATTTGGAATGCTCTTGATTGTATTATCACAAGCTGTCCAAGCTGCACAGATTACCTTTGAAGACTTTTTCATGGCTGACCTTGCGATTCCTCCCCTGAAGATTGTAGGCTATGAGGGATTGTTTGGGTCCCTGATGATGGTTGGCATCATGCTTCCTATGGTCCAGCATCTTCCTGGTAAGGATGGAAACGGTATTCATGAGGACTCGATCGATACCTGGCATATGATTTCAAATTCTCCCATGATTGCAAGTATTCTGGTCCTGGATATGTTTGCCATGCTGGCATATAATATTTCAGGCATGTGCGTGACAGGGCATTTGGGAGCCGTGTTTAGAACTGTACTTGAAACATCTAGGACCCTTTTTGTATGGCTGGTGGACCTTGTTTTATTTTATACTCCCTTGGGTTTGGGAAAACTTGGTGAGAGCTGGTCAAACAGCTCGTGGATACAAGCAGGAGGTTTCTGTGTCCTTGTAGCTGGCACAGTCATATACGGTAAGGGAGATGAAGAACAGGAATCCCTTGAGGAGGAGGAAGAATACGAGCATTTACGAGATGAAGAATCCAGCCCAAGGCCTACTTCTGTTGCGACCCAGAATGTGGGCATTCCTATTTCGATTGGACAATCAATATCCAGCCCAATTGCTCTTTCGCAGTCCTCCTCATTCAAAGCATCGATGAATATTTACAACATGTCCTCGTCTCTGCGCAACAGAGGACTGCACCCACACTCAAGAACATGAGGAGGTAAGGTTGTCTTGGCAGCCTTTGCATTGCACGGGACAAAAGTTTTGAAGCGGGCTGTGACCATGCCTCTGAGGTATGCCAATCCAGGGGTGGATCAAGATCATCAGTCATTTATGCATCTCACCAGGCGCTCGTTTCATCTTCAATATATTGATACTATATAGTAGCACTCGGGATTTTGCATGCTGTTCAACTCCTCAGTCACCCAAATCTCCTGCAGCCCTGGCACATGAATTAAAACATTACATACAAGGCATGTAAGTGACGAAAATAAAATAAATATTTAATCGTAGATTGTTATGGTGACGATCGTCGCCATCACGAACCGCGATTGTAAGTTTACAATAGTTTGAGTGTCAGTCCCACGCACGATCCTATCCTGAGTATGGTAAAACGGGCATCATATTATTTTAACAAATACAAATCATGGGTTCGTGAGCATGCAGAACTTCTTTACGTGATAGAGACGAGCCTTTCTAGTGTAACATGGCTGTTGCCTGACAGGTTTGACGGCAATGAATTCCTCCTGGAGAGCATTCACACTGCATCCAATTTGTTATCAACATTCCATGAATATATTATCAACGAACAAGATACTAATGGCCCTCGGGCCATCCAAGAGCTGACTCTTGCAATAAGTGCCCTTCAGCAAGTTGAAGTTTTGGTTGAATTGTATGCCCTGTTTTCCAAAAGGGTTTCCAATAAATATGATGCGCTTTGTGTCGTTGAATCTCTCAAGTATGTCACATGAACACTTTTGTAACTTATGTATGTGAGAGTATGTAGGATTGTCACTATCTCAGATATTTCTGTATTGATCCAGGTCCCTCGTACGATTGGCCATATACCGTGTCTCCAATCAGAGGCTTCTCCTGCAGGGAGGATTGGCATCCATTGATAGTTATGCGTGTACTGGACCAAATAGTACTGTATCAAAGGCAAAAAGAACCTTGGTTGCTTTTGATCACTTTAGACGGAAGCATTTACTGAGAAGTAACTCCATCCCTGTTGATCAAAATGTCAAGGGTGGCCAAGATAATGAAAGGGAATACTGGTGGTCGACGCGCAATAGCATTAATATCAGTGAACAGGTCAAATGTATCCAAAATCTTGAACGACAGATAACAGAGACAAACAATGTCTCCTCTAAATTGCTTGTTGCTGGTGAAATATTGCACATACTTAGGCCTGTGATGTACACCGCCTGTCTCCGAACCTGGGGCGTAAAGTCATGGAAACCCTGGGCACTAAGTTTGCTGGTGGAACTGTCAAGTGCACGGGCAACAAACATTGCCCAGAGGCACTCAAACCGGGTGATGCAACAGTATGCTTGGAACTCAACATTGTCAATGCTATATGCCAAGCAGGGAATCGTGTGGAACCCCCAGGAACTCGATGAACTTACCAAGAGAAAGTTACTCCTTGTATTCTACCTGATTCGTGATCCAGTCTTTGGAAAAGTGACCTTGCCAATCATGCAGAAATGGGTACAGATGGTCAGCCGGGTGCCAATGGTATCGTGGCTGTCTGAAAGATTAGTGGATTTCATCCAGGGCATTCAAAAGTATTATACATACACATCTGCTGCTTAAATATAATCCCCATTTAATAATCGGTATAGGGTAAACAATCGTAAACATTACCGGCGCATGTCTCTGCATCTGAGTCGCATGTCCCTGTCGACACTGGTTCCGGTTGTGCCACGACCGAGGGCGATTCTCCGATTGTATCGGCATGTCGTCGTTACAAGAGGAAATAGGATGATTAGTAACTCCTATCAAGTGAGAGGTGGAACGGCATGTCCTGCGTCAGTATCAAGGAAGACAATAATAGTATACAGCAAGGATGACTGTCCTCTCTGTGATGGGCTCAAGGATAAGATTTCCGGAATACTGGATAGAGCACAGTTCACTGGTAGTGTATTGAAAGATTATAATATAGAGATTCGCGATATAATGACAAATCCTCTTTGGGAGGAGAAGTTTTCCATGCAAATTCCAGTCATGGCTGTAGAACAAAGTGATGGGAAAGAGGCAAGTATTTATACCTATTTACATGGATTGACTTGTCATATCATATAAATTATTATTGCTTCCACTGCAGGCAATCATCCCCAGAGCCTCTCCCAGGACAACAGCAGATCGTTTAGAGAGGCACATAGTTGAGTTTTTGGAAAAAAACGACTAAGAATGTCCTACACATTCTTTGAACGAAAGGTCGCTTGTTTGTTCCTTGAATTAGGATCTGCAGGAGCATATACCAGATCCCAAAGATCATCAATTGTCATTTTATTTGGATGTGGATTATCTGTAAAGTATTTTTCAACTTCCTTGTCATTATACTCTGTCACCTTCTCCATTACAATCAAGCGTCTATTGTACCTGCCCCCCAATACCTGTTCACAGTTATATTTTAGAACCAAGTTTGGATGAAATGGTATTTCTTTAGATCCAGAATCTGGCAGACTCGGAATCCAGTAACCAAGTCTGCCACCCTTCACTAATACTTTGGCTGCCCAATCTAGAAGATCCCGGAGACATTCAGCGAGTGGGTAGGGAGACGTGCCTGCAATATGATCATCCCGGCTATTGATCAACATATCTGGCTCACATTTACTTTTCCTACCACCAGCTCGCACACCATAAGGAGGATCTGCCAGTATAGCATGAAATATACTTTCCATGCCATCTCTGAATGGAGTTCTCGCAAGATCTGCCCTCAACAAACCAACTGGAGGCATGAGTCCATAATCATCAAAATTTGTCCATACATTCACAGGCCTGGCCTTCTTATCCATCTTACCAATTTTAATAACTCTCATGTCTATATCCATTCCCATGGTCACTGCCCCCATTGCGGCAGCAGGGATCAGAAGGCCCCCTGTTCCAACAAATGGATCAATGACAAATGAAGACTTGCGAACGTGACACATGTTACTCATCAGGAATGCAAGTTCTGCATCCATTGACGTTGGTCCCAGATACCTACGCTTCTTCAGTTCATATTTCGCAAGGATTCCAAACTTGGTCTGGTTGACAGCAACCTCCCTTGCCAAGCAATGCCATGGTTTGACATTTGCCACCATGCTGTTTTTGCTTGGTCGAGCAACAATCACCCAAAAGATATTCTTAGGATCTTTCAAGCATATTGGACCCTTGAGATCTTTTAGAGATTCACTAAAAGAGTCGATAATAGATACCTTTTGTTCTTGAGAGAGAGTCACTCCCCATCCTTCCACTTGAAGCTTGAAACTTCCCTTTGAGTATGACTCCTTCTCACAGGGATCAAACGACGCAACCTGCTCGTGTAATTCCTTCATTGTCGATCCTTCCCCCCAGACGTCAAGTATAGAACGAACCAGAAAACATTGGTTTGCGAGCAACCGAGCCATCTCAGTTGCCTGACCATCTTCATTGGGAATGTGAAAATACCAGAAAGATGAGGCGACAAGCCCTTCTGCAGGCTCTTCCCATACTACCGTTGGTAAGCCATCTACACCATGGGAGTTTTTATACAAAAGCTGGGCAACGCTCTGAAATTCAGCGAGGCGAAAACTGAGGTGCCTGTGGAGGAAAAAGCACAAGAACCTTCTTCTGCCTTCCAGTACCGAGTCCCTTGGTACCATTTCAAATTCATCCTCGATGCCATATTCCACGGGAATAGATCCAAATACTGCATTTCGATCCTCATGACCGTCTAAATCCACAAAAAGAGAGTCAACGTCTCGTGCCATGTCACTCTAGACTAACATGCATGGCCTTTGACACACAAGTATTGTAGGATGAGAATGGCGGGACAATCTCGTTCCAATTTAAATATTAGTATATTAGTATATGAACAATTTTGTCATCAGATTGGACATTAATATCACATGCACAGAACTGTGTGTGTCTCCTCAGGATGCTCTTGAGTAGATTGATCAATCTCAATTGCTACGAGGATGGTCATGATGATGGATCTTATGAGGCTGACCGTATAGTACAGTCTTCTATGCGTACATTCAATGTATATATAGTCTACATCTTATGAGGCCAATTAATTGGCCTAGGCCTAGAGGCCTGGATGAAGGCCAACAACTCAAATTTTGTTCACTCTTGAAGCATCACAGTAGCCACTGGGCCCTTGAATAAACAATTATATATATAATATCTGGTCACTCTGTACGTTACTTGATCAAAACGGAAGAGTGAGCCCACCTTGAGGTGCACCAGCTTGACTCGTATAAAATTTCTTTCGACCGTTCATGTCAAAGCGTGCTCAACAAGATCCGATTCAGGCACGTGTACGTCCTTTTTAATGGTATACTAGGGTAGCATCAGGTTTTCCTATCCATTAGACTCTCCTTGGTTCGGTTGGTTGGCTGATGGAACCGTGTGTCTATCGGATCAGTTGATCAACAGTCATACAATCCCTCATACGGCAGTGCAACGAACTATCCACTAACTTTTTATTCGTTTTGTACTGATGTAGTCTGAAGCAATCAAGAAGGCAAAGATGACTGATGTTGATATGGAGAATGGGGTGGAAAATGGACATGTTCAAATCGACGAAGACCTCCACAGTAGGCAGCTTGCTGTGTATGGAAAAGAGTCCATGAGGAAAATGGCTGCATCAAATGTTCTAATTGTTGGCATGTCCGGCCTTGGTGTAGAAATTGCCAAGAATGTAATTCTAGCGGGACTGAGGTCTGTCACTCTCCATGACTCTACTCCAGTAGAGGTTAGACATCTTGGCTCACAATTCTATCTTTCGGATGCTGACATTGGAAAACCAAGGGCCGAAGCATGTCGTGAGAGCCTTCAGGAGCTGAACACCTCGGTATCTGTCATGCATGCGACAGATGAGCTTACTGAATCTTTTCTGAGTGGCTTTGACGTGATTGTAGTGACCCAGTTTAGTACTTCAGAAGCTGCTCGCATCAATGATATATGCAGAAAGCATGGTAAATCATTTATTAAGTCCGATATTCGAGGAGTTTTTTCTTCCGTCTTTTGTGACTTTGGACCAAACTTTGAGGTGGTTGATGTGGATGGGGAAGAGCCACACACTGGTATTATTGCAGGAATCACACCTGGTAAGACTACATTGGTGACCTCGGTGGAGGATGATCGCCTTGAATTTGAAGCAGGAGACCTGGTTGTATTCACAGAGGTGGAAGGAATGGGAGAGCTGAACTCGAGCTCCCCTGTCAAGGTGATCTCAGCTAGGCCACACTCGCTCGAGGTTGATATTGACTCTTCTGGATTCAAACAGTACATCAAGGGTGGAATAGTGACGCAAGTCAAGCAGCCAAAAACTTTAGAGTTCAAAAGTCTATCCGAAAGCATTGACTCTCCTGGAGAATTCCTCATATCCGATTTCTCTAAATTTGAGAGGCCTGCATTATTGCATTTGGGTTTCAGGGCTGTTGAAGAATTCATCACCACTCACGGCCGTAGTCCCAGGCCAGGAGACAAAGATGATGCATCTAATATCCTTGAGATAGCACAAAAGATCAACTCTGCAGCGGCAGAGACATCAAAAGCCAATATTGATGAGAAGGTGCTGACTCATTTGGCAAATTCATGGACAGCCGAGCTCAATCCAATGGCTGCAGCTTTTGGTGGTGTCGTCGGTCAGGAGGTCGTGAAGGCAGCATCTGGTAAATTTCATCCAATATTTCAATGGTTCTACTTTGATTCAGTTGAAAGCTTGCCGGAGGAACCTCTGAGTGCAGATGAGTTGGCTGCTGAGGGAAGCCGATATGATGACCAAATATCAGTCTTTGGTAAGACTATGCAAAGGAAGATGGAATCTTCTAATATCTTTTTGGTTGGAGCAGGTGCTCTGGGATGCGAATTCCTGAAGAATTTAGCATTGATGGGCGTTGGATGTGGAAGTGGGAAGGTGACTGTTACGGATGATGATACGATTGAAAAGAGTAACTTGAGTAGACAGTTTTTGTTCCGAGATTGGAATATCGGCAACTCCAAGTCCACTGTCGCGGGCGATGCTGCAAAGAAAATCAATCCGCAATTGAATTTGGAGGCACTGCAAAACAGAGTCTCTCCTGAGACAGAGGATGTGTTTAATGATGAGTTCTGGGCAAGGAAGGACCTGGTTGTAAATGCACTTGACAATGTGAATGCCAGGCTCTACGTAGACTCTCGATGTGTCTACTTTGGAAAACCACTTCTGGAAAGTGGGACTCTGGGCACCAAATGCAACACACAAAACATTGTTCCTCGCCTGACTGAGAATTATGGAGCAACCAGAGATCCTCCTGAAAAGTCAGCACCCATGTGTACCTTGCACTCTTTCCCACATAATATTCAGCACTGCCTTACATTTGCTCGGTCGGAATTTGAAGGTCTCTTGGAGAAGACTCCTGCGGATGCAAATGCATATTTGGAGAATCCAGAGAAGTATGTACAAGATGTGGCACATAGCAGTGATGCAGCTGCAAAGGAGAACCTCAAGAGAGTCGTGGATGCATTGATAACAGACCACTGCTCTTCGTTTGAAGATTGTATTCAGTGGGCTAGGATGAAATTTCAGTATCAGTTCCATGACAGGATCAAGCAACTCACATACACGTTTCCAGAGGATGCAAAAACATCTACTGGTGCACTATTTTGGTCTGCCCCAAAGCGTTTTCCAAAGGCCCTGGACTTTGATCCTTCTGATGCCTCCCATGCAGCATTCATTCAGGCCGCCTCAATTTTGAAAGCACAAGTGCACAATATCCAAGTGCCAAAATGGGCCCATAGTGAGCAGGAGATGGTGCACAAGGCTTCAGCCATATATGTCCCAGAATTTGTCCCCAAGGATAACGTGAAGATTGAGACTGACCCAAAAGCTCAAACAACTATGGAGGGAGGTGATGCTAATGAAATCGATGTCATGGTGAGAGATCTGGAAGAGGCGGCCAAAACATTCCCACAAGGCTACCGTCTGACACCCATTACATTTGAGAAGGATGATGATACGAACTTCCATATGCAATTCATTTCAGGTTTTGCGAATATGAGGGCAAGAAACTATGCGATTCCTGAGGTTGATAAACTTCAGGCAAAACTGGTCGCAGGAAGAATTATTCCAGCCATTGCAACAACAACAGCATTAGCAACTGGACTGGTATGTCTAGAGATGTACAAAATTTTCAGGGAGGCTCCTCTCGAGGCCTTCAGGGACACGTTCGCCAACCTCGCTCTTCCGCTGTTTGCAATGGCAGAGCCCAAGCCACCACAAAATTTTACATTCAAGGACATGTCTTGGACTCTGTGGGATCGATGGATCCTTGAAGGGGACCTTACAGTCACTGAAGTGCTGCAATGGTTCAAGGAAAAAGGATTGGATGCATACTCGATTTCCTGTGGGCAGGCATTGATATACAATAACATTTTCCCGAGACATAAAGAAAGATTGGACCAGAAGATGTCTGATTTGGTGAAGACTGTTGCAAAGCTGGCGATTCCCCCTTGGAGAAACCATTTTGATGTGGTTGTAGCCTGTGAGGACGAGGAGGGTGAAGACATGGACGTACCTCTTGTATCCATCAAGTTCCGTTGAATGTCTCGTTACAATTTAACATAAGGAAAAATGCAATCGGTTTATTTCTTCATTGATATTGACCCACCATACCATTCCATCATTGACTTTGACATGACACCTCCAGTACTTATCAAAGCTTCCAAATCAGCCATGCCAGAAATTGGTTGCGTGATTTCTTTCAGCAGTCCATCCTTTAATGTATATACAAGCCCATGAATCGACAGGGGCTGTCCAAAAGACCAAGCTTGCTGCACGACTGGAGAGGTGCAAACATTGAAGACCTGTTGCATGATGTTCAACTCAATCAGCTTTTTCCACCTCTCCTCTCCAGATTCAAGGGACACGAGATCATTTGCAAACTTGTCTCGGACATCTCGAATATCTTGTATCCACAAGTTCACAAGACCTGAAGTTTTGCATGGGAGTTCCAAAGCAGCTTTCACAGCTCCACATCCATAATGACCGCAAACAATCACATGCTTCACCTTCAGAGCTGTTACACCATATTCCAAGCACGACATACAGTTCATGTCTTTATGAGTTGCCAAATTACCGACGTTTCTTTGGACGTATACCTGACCTGGTGCGAGCCCCATCAATTGATCAGCAGGAACTCGAGAGTCGCTGCAACCTATCCACAGGAATTCTGGTGTCTGTGATGATGATAGCTTCCTAAAGTAGTCTTGGTCTAATTCTAGCATTTCGTCAGCCCATTCTCTACAAAAATGGTTCATTCATCGTGAGCAACATTCAGTTGGGCTCTCTTGGGTCTGCAAGAGGCCTCTACAACGGAAACGTACCTATTCCTCTGCAATGGGACTTCCAGCGATCTAAATGAATTATTGTTGATTCTATCCATGATATCAGCGATGATAGATGTGTTTCCTGCGTTGAAAACCAACATGGCTTACAAAGACGTGTCGTAACCTACTACGATCCAGAGGTTCGGCCAACTTGCTGATTTCGTCCGGAAATCGTGTGCATTTGTATCAAAACTTCAATCAAACAGACGTACAATATTAAATTCGGGCAAACATCCCTTGTATACGGCCCAATTGTAGGCGCTTGTCCGAACGCTCGAAATAGTTGGAGGGGGACAGACTACTTTTGCTTGAGCGGGGCTAATATCCGGTTGATGCGCCCGTCACGTGTTATAAAAATGATGAATAAAATACTTATGAATAAAATTGCAGGTATCGTGGACTGATTCGCATAAATCAGGGGCTGAGATCCTTGAGAGATCCATGGATCCATGGATCGATCTGCAGCGTGCTTGCATGCTTGCATGCTTGCATGCAAAATGGGTGAAAGAATCTGATCCGGAGGGATCTCTGGCTTTCAATATATTATCCACTACCTCTACGACCCCGACGGCCTCCACGACCTCGACGACCCCCTCTACCTCGATGGCCCCCTCCACCTCGATGGCCCCCTCTACCTCGATGGCCTCCTTGGCTATTATCATGTTCTTCGTAAAAGAATCCGGGCTTTATCACAGAAGAATCGCATTCTTCAACGTCAAACTTTTTTTGGAGTTCCATTGCTAGTTCATAGTCTGTGTCAATGCTGGACTCTGGGAGTTTACAATTCTTTTTGGATGCCTCCCATTCGTCAAGTGTCATATGTTTGGAGCTTTCAGCATTATCATCGTAGTGCCTGCGCCTTCCACGACCCCTTCTCCCCATGTTCGAGTGATTTGATGAATCTTCCATTCGTTCTAGGAGAGTTGTCGCAACCTTGGAAGAGCCTGGCACATTCCTCCGGGATACCCTTTCTTTGTCACTGCCTTTTGTTGGGTCTTCTTTCTGTTCCTCTTTTTTCATGCGAGTCGTTTCTTGAACCTGGGAAACAGGATTCTTTGTTTCTTTCTTTTTCCGAGGACGTCTAGTAGGATCGAATGTTTGAAAGCGAGGAGGTTGATCCTCGGTCTTCGAGACAAGTCCTGCCCTCTCTGACCCACCATAGAGTTGTTTGGCCTCGTACGCTTCCGCGAGACTGGACACACGCCCTCCAACAACCACAAAACATGCGTCTGTGAGCATCAATAATCCATATCGAATGACTACCTTGCCTTCTAGTTTAATCTTCATGCCTGGCAACAGCTCTTTAGGTTTCAAACCAACAAGGGGCTTACATTCGATCGCCTTGCACTCCCGAACCCCATCCGTCAGACGAAAAATAATGAGTCTATTCTTAGATCCAAAATTTGATGGTCCCGCTTTGAATTTTAACGGCATCGAAACATCCTGGAACCCCATGACCTGCAGAACTAAAGGTCCGCAAACTGAACCAATAGCTGCACCATTAATATCTGCTGGTAATGTGGGTTTTCCACACTTACGAAGATCACAATCGAAGAGTACTCTTTCCAGATCATCTGCCGAGATCGCCGAGGTCGACAAGCCTTCTCCACCGACAGACTCTAAATCGATGTGCCAGCCACGAGCCTGTAAGAGATCCTCAGGCGTATCCTTCATTCTTATATTTGCAAGAAATCATTGATTTAATAAAAAGAATTTAACGCACTCATTCATGTGTCATCATCATCTTCTTGCTTTCTCAAAGATGCTCTGGCAGTAGACATGATCAGTTGCATGAAGGAGAGGAAATGTGAACATGAATCACGGGCAGAATGGTTTTAATGAATCACTTTTATTGTAACTTTAAAAGGTGTAAGGATGGTTCCGATTGCCCCAGTGTTGGACCGAATACAAGAAACAGTGGATGCGACACTTCCAATTTCGGACTTTTCCCTCGAATATGCTGAACATTCGATACAGTCGTCGCAGGTGATCAAATATGTCGTTTTTTTTGGGTCAGTGTTCATAGTCGCGTATCTTACATGTCGTGTTGGGTTTGGATTGAAGGCCAAAACAGCAACCCTGTTAGGCACTTGCACTTGCTCTGCTCTCCATGGCATCGTATGCATCCTTGGTGGCGTGGAGATTCTATACTATGGTCACTTTTGGCAAGATCGGAGGCTTGACCATGAGAATACTGAATTGCAAAACCAGATGATGAGGTATTCACTAGCCTATTTGCTCTTTGATACAATCTTCTCAATCAGCGACCCTCTCTTCCTTGCACATCACATATTATCAATTTTGTACCTTATTGCTGTTCTACAGATTCAGATAGGAGCCACTAGCGCCACATTTGTGTTTTTCCTCGGTGAGGTGACTTCCCCAATATTTAATTCCTTTGCAGCTCTCAAAGGTAGGTGTCACGATGACAAGGATATTGTCAACATTTTTCATTCTGACGAATATTTCATCTCCTTTCACTAACTATCGCAGAGCTTAGAAAAGAGTATCAGTATCCATGGGTAATACGAACATTTGCCATTGTCTCCCCATTGTTCACATTGTCATTCATTCTTGTGAGGTCTGTCATCTCTGTACCTCTCGTATTTTGGTTTGTGAACCAGTTGCTTTGGGAATCGCATGCGATTCCCCTTTTTTATAGGCTTGGAATGATAGGTCTTGTCACTATGGGGCTCTTGGGATCCCAAGTGTGGTCTTACAAGCTGTTCCAGGGGTATTTGAAGCAGCGGGGAAAACTAAAGACTCGATGAATGTGGCCCAGTGTCAATGGATACCCTGTATACAACCGGCTTCCTACCTTGCAATGCATTGAATCGCTTCAACTGTAAAGTTCCATTCCATCGCTGCACTCACAACACACCCGTGCCAGTGCAAAATGGACATCCTCATATCAGCAATGTCATCCACTGATGCTTCTACGAGTGTGGCTGTGTAGATATTCCTTTGCGCTTGCCGGACGGCAGCAAACGCAATGATAATGCATGGTCTTGTATGTTTGTAGATGAAATGTCTTCGTTTGTTCTTCATGCTCAACCGTCGTCAAACCTCGTACCTTTCAAGACACGCAAACCCTTGTTGAATGGTGTTCACTGGACTCGGAGGAAACAGTCCACCCGTGCATCCTTCGTAAGAGATAATACCAATAAATCTTTACGTATAGAGCAAAACTATAGTTTGAGTACATGTTACCATGCAATGGGTGGATGGACCAAGCCATCCTTTGAGCAAGTAAAGGTGTTGTCAGCGTGTTTGCTTGGACTTTGCTGGATCGCGTTTCCTCCACCTGCCCATGCAGCGTCGATACAAGATCTAGCACCCATGGTAGAGTCTTGGGTGGCATTAGCGGGACCGTTAGGACCGGTTGTTTTCATCCTTCTGTATGGCGTTGCCGCTGTGCTCCTAATTCCTGCCTCAGTGCTAACCATTTCTGCTGGTTTTCTGTTTGGACCCCTGATGGGCACTATCGTAGTATCAATCGCATCAACTTTCGGTGCAGGACTGTCATTTTTGATCGGGCGATATGCTGCGAGGTCCTTCGTGGAAAAGAGGATTGGAGAAAATGAAAAGTTTGCTGCAATAGACAAGGCGCTGGCCAATCAAGGAGCAAAAGGTACGTTACATTTATAGATGTAGATCTACAGGGTTGATACGATTTTTGTGTATGACTGCAGTCGTCTTTCTGATGCGTTTGTCTCCCATTTTTCCTTATTCATTGGTAAATTATTCGTTAGGGCTCACCAAAGTGCCATTTTGGGAATATATCTTGGCCAGCTGGCTTGGCATGCTGCCAGGAACAATTGCCTATACAGGCTTAGGAGCAGCAGGAAAAGCTGCAGTGTCTGCCGTTGATTCCCAGAACTCTGTGACCACCATGGTGTTCTACGCTGTGGGAGCTTTGGCCACATTGGGAGTGACTATCCTCTTGAGCAGGGAAGCCAACAGGGTACTTTCAGACGAAATGGATCGTGATTCTTGATTTGATTTTAAAATTCATGATTCTCGACTGTGTGTAACAACCGCACTTGAAAAAATAGATAAATTCTTCTTGAATACTCAGGTTTAGTTTAAATAAACTGGGTACTTTCGTCAAAATTTGCCTGTAGCATGAGTAAAGACGTGGTACTCAAACTCATAGGCTCCAAAACCGTGGAAGATTTTGAGTCAAATTTGCCACATGATATTGTTTTGAAAGATTTCAAGGATGAAAAGGGCAATAACGTGTTGCATTTGGCAGTCTCTGAGGGGCATGCAGTCATAGTTAACCATTTGCTTGAAAGCCACGACTGCAAAACGTTGATTCAATCGAGAGATCCTCAAGGTATGATGCTTCTTATATAAGATTTGATTCAATTCATTCAATGTTTTATCGTCATGCCCTTGTCGTGCAGGCCAAACTCCTGTCGATATTGCCATCCAGCGTTCTGACGTAGACGTTTTCGACACACTTGTGAATCAAGGTGCCGATCTTTCAGGGAAAGTCGGCGATGAGTCTCTCATAGTGTACAGTAGTGTGGCTGGAAAGGCTTCTTGCGTTAAATCGCTGATCGCGGCAGGTGCAGACCCAAATTCGCAGACAAAAGATGGCCTTCCCCTGTTATTTTTCCTCACCGCAATGGTGGCGATGAAGCGCCATTCTGATGCCACAAAGGCGGGAGAATATCAGGCTATCATACGTATACTATTAGAAGGGGGTGCATCTCCAAATCCAGCAGGCCCCGGTGGCTTCACTCCACTTCACATCGCTGGCGAAATTGGAGATGTCCATCTAATAATGACGCTCCTTGATCATGGCGCAAGCAGGCAAGCCATAAACATTGAGCAAAAGACGGCAGCAGATATTGCAGCAGAATGGGAACATGTTGAGGCTGTCCAATATCTCTTATTTGGTCGAGATGTGAGTTTAATGGACCCTAAAGAGGCTTTGGATGCTGCCACACGGCTCATTCAAGAGAGAAAGAAAATTGCAGAAGGTGTGAGCAAAAGGCCACCTCGTAGCGACCTTGTTCCCGGTCCTGAAGATCCTTCCGATGAAAAATACAGCAAACATACGCAAGCCGGTAACAAAGCATTTGTATCTGGAGATTTTGCTTGCGCATTTGAGGAGTACAAGAAAGGGCTTTGTCACAAGACAGATGATTCAACACTGTGGTCAAATGCCGCTGCCGCTGCACTAAGGTTGGGTCAATTCGAGGAAGCCATGAAACATGCCCGTGTAGCACGGATAGTGGACAAGAAGAACGTCAAAGCATGGTATAGAGAAGGACAGGCAGCTGAAAATCTGCGTCTTTGGGAAGATGCAGCAGCAGCATACTATGAGGCATTCCTGGTGAACAATGAAAGTGAGAACAAAATAACCGATATAGACTTTGCCCAGCTCGTCAAACAGACAGTAGAAAAAGGCAGGCAAGAGTTTGCTTCACAGAAGCATCAATCTTAGTAATTTAAGTTTTAATCATTCAAGATTTTACAAGATATTGGATATCTGGATGATTCGAATTCAAAAATGAGCCATCCAACCCCGGCTAAGCGTTTCTCACTATTCTTCCTACAATTGGATGTATTTATTACACTATTAAAATAGTGCAAATATGAGTGTCATACGGCCTCTTTCAGATGACGTTGTCAACAAGATCGCTGCAGGGGAGATCATTCAGGTACGTGCAGAGCCTGGAATATGCGATTCTGATATATTTGAAGCATTATATGGCTTTTTGTAGAGACCTAGTAACGCTGTAAAGGAGCTTCTGGAGAATAGCATTGATGCTGGTGCAACCAACATATCCATTCACATCAAGGATGGTGGACTCAAACTTCTTCAGATCCAAGACGATGGTTGTGGCATCCATGTACGTACCTTGATATTGTCTGAACTGTACTTTCCATCACTCATGATTTGACGATCGGGCTTGTGCAGGTTGATGATCTTCCTATTCTCTGTCATCGACATACAACCTCAAAGTTGGTTGGATATGAAGACTTGCAACAGCTAGATACTCTCGGTTTTCGTGGCGAGGCGCTCGCATCTATGAGTTATGTTTCTCATGTCACCGTTACCACAAAGAAATCTGGTGATGCCCATTCTTGGAAGGCCATTTACGATCGAGGAGAGCTTATTGAGGGATATCCAGCACCAAGCGCTGGGGTAGACGGCACAACAGTGACAATTGATGATCTGTTTTTCAACGTACCTATGAGAAAAAGAGCCATTAAAAGTGTCTCAGAAGAATATAATAATATCATGGATATTGTAGGGAGATATGCCGTGTACCATGCGGGAATCTCACTTTCGCTCAGAAAAGTTGGGCAGTCAAAAATAGATGTTCACACTCAGAAGGGAACATCTCGTAAAGACACCATACGTCATATATATGGGGCTTCGATTGCTTCTAATCTAAGAAATTTCGAGAATCCCGAATTTCAGATCAATGGAAAGCGTATTCAGATTGATGGCTGCCTTTCTGGGCCCAACTACTCTGGTGGGAGAAAGACGACCATGATTCTGTTTATTAACGGACGATCTGTGGAATCTGCCGTTTTGAGGAGATGCATTGAGTCTGTTTACACGGTTTTATTGCCAAAAACCACGAAGCCGTTTATTTTTGTTGCTATTCGTATGCCGATGGAGTGGCTTGATGTCAATGTGCATCCCACAAAGAGTGAGGTGGGATTACTTTATGAGGATGAAATTTGTGATGAATTGCGCCGTTTATCTGAGGAATCGCTGCTCAAAGAAGAGGTTCAGAGATCCTACATTCAGTCAGTCTTGGATTGCAGCCAAAAACAAGTAGAAGAACATGCAGAAATGCACACAAAGGCGCCAATAGAATATAAAAGGCCAGACAAGATGGTGAGAACCGATGCAAGATCTCAGACCTTGGAGGAAGCTCTATTTAGAGCCTCACAGTCACATCAAGTAGCTCCAGTAAGACATAAAAGAAATCGTGGAGGGCTGGTATTGGACTCCAATACTTTTGATGCAGATTTGCTCTGTGTGATTGGACCTTCAAATCAGGTTGCAGAGGAATCTGGACTATCTATAAGAAGCGAAGATGAAACTCCCGCGAAAGCATTTGATTTAATATCTGCAAATATAGAAAAAGAGATGCATGAAGGGGTTCGAGAAATCCTTCGAGATCCTGTGGTGGTAGGGCTTGTAGATTCACATAGGGTTCTTCTTCAGAAGGGGACCAGGCTTTACTTGGTGGATATGTCAGAGCTTTCTAGGGACTTATTTTACCAACTCTGTATATTACAAAGAGGGTCTGGGGAAAAAATAGGTTTAGTGCCGCCTGTTTGTGCTGAGTCTCTTGTACTTCATGCTTTGGAGGCTGAAGAGATATTGGGCAACTGGATTGATTCACCTGACAGTGGGACCAAAGACGAGGTTGCTTCTTTGATGTCTGATTTATTGAAGAAAAAGGCATCGTTTCTTGAGGAACAATTTGGAATCGTAATAAATGATTTGGGGGAAATTGCTGCGCTGCCAGGACTGCTACCAGGATGTCATCCCAGGCAGGAGTATTTACCAAAGTTTCTCCTATCACTGGGTCAAAATGTAGACTGGTCAGGGAGCATTCAAACTTGCTTGGAGGATATCTCGAGGGCTCTGTCCGAATTATACATGATTCGACCAGCAACAAATGAGGCAGAATTTGATAATGAAACTGCATTCAATCAGATAAAGATCTTGTTGCCGTACATGCGAACACACCTCTCTCCTTGCAAACAAAGAAGCAATGATGGAAGCATCATTGAACTCACGAGACTTGAGCAGCTTTATAGAGTGTTTGAACGATGCTAGTTCTGTACTACAATTAAATTGAAGATTTTTCTATTCGAGCAAAAAAGGACCTCGGGACGTTTCGACGAATTCCCCCAGTGGATATCCACTACATCGATGTAAATTCGTGGAAACGTAAAATTCCATCGCAAACATCTGGGTGGCTCATGAGCATTGGCCGTACACACACCATTCCAAGCTACACCATATGATCAGCAGGAATAGAATGTAAGTACTTCATACTCTCCGTAACTTCTTCTTACGCATGCCGTTTGGTTAAGGGTCTTAAGGGTGATTTTTACCAACAACCACCTG
>PJEL010001579.1_pt1 | contig 22567 bp, 13 predicted proteins | sample 1853271 | NCBI WGS metagenome assembly PJEL01 (sample SAMN08108733, study PRJNA415343) | Invertebrate metagenome, whole genome shotgun sequencing project. | host: Globobulimina | place: Sweden: Gullmar Fjord | collected 2015-08
TGTTATTTCTAGTCGTGCGTTTATCTGACGGTGTCACCGATATTATTATGGGCATGGTTGCTGATCGTACACAAACTCGATGGGGAAAATTTCGCCCATGGATTTTGTTTTCAGCTCCCGTCTTAGGCCTGTTTATGGTCTTGTGTTTTACTACGCCCAACTTCAGCGAAAATGGCAAACTTGCTTATGCTTACTTCACTTATATCGGCTTAACGTTAGCCTATACCATCAACAATGTGCCCTACTCAGCTTTAATGGGAGTAATGACAACATCAGACACTGAAAGAACTAGCTTATCAGGCTTTCGGTTTGCCGGCGCTTTTGCTGGTGGTTTATTGGTGATGGGATTTTTACCCAAATTAGTCGCTTATTTCGGTCAAGGAAATGATGCGGAGGGCTATCAAACCACCATGTACTTATTTGCCGCTATCTTAGTCTTTTTATTGGTGATTACATTCGCTAGCACGAAGGAAAGAATTACCACGCCAGAGCAAAAAACATTAGGCTTGTCTCAAGAACTCAAAGATCTAATGAAAAATTTACCTTTGATTATATTGCCGCTATTAGCCATGAGCCTATTTTTTTATTATCGCAATATGCTCAGCGGGTTATTTTTCGCACTGGTTATGGTAACAATGTGGTTTATTATTAAACGCTTTATCAAGACCTCTACTGAAAATTTATCGAGTACTCAACGAGACATGGTTGATTTACTGACCAATAAACCTTGGTTAATCTTATTAGCACTTGGTTTTCTCACCATGATGTTTAACGGTATTAAGTACGGCGTAATTGCTTATTATTTTAAGTACTACATTGGTGATGAATTGATGACCGGACAATATTTTATCGCTTTATTGCTGGTGTCTATTTTAGGTGCTCTATGCACCAATTACCTTGCTAAGCGCTGGGGTAAACCGCAATTATTGATTGTCGCATTGTTAGCAAGCACATTATTTACCATTCCTTTCTTTTGGCTAGAAAGCGATCAAATAACAGCCATTTTCGTTTTAGGCTGCTGCGCAGAGTTTTTTGCTGCCATGATCCCGACCTTATATTTCACTATGTTGGGCGATTCTGCAGATTATTCTGAATGGAAAAATAAACGCCGAGCTACAGGTTTAATTTATTCAGCGGGGACTTTTGTGCAAAAAACTGGCGGTGGCTTTGCCGGGGCATTAGTACTCATGGTATTAGCAGGTTATGGCTACAATGGCATGGACTCAACGACCATAGCGGCATCATTACCGGGGATGAAATTACTGATGAGCTGGGTTCCTGCAGCTTTTGCCGTACTTAGTGCACTGTTAATATTATTTTATCCTCTGAGTAGCGAAAAAAATCAACAAATAGGTAAAGAGCTTGAAGAACGAAGAGAAAACCTAGCAAACAATGCGATTTAAACTGCAACTATATATGATATTATTCAGCGCCTAATATTCATATTAAGCTCAAGAAACAAAAGGAAAGTCATGGCGACCATTTACCAAGTATCTGAATTAGCAAAAGTCTCACTTGCCACCGTTTCACGAGTGATGAATGGTAATGCGAAAGTCAGTGATAAAACACGAGAAAAAGTTTTATTAGCGATGAAGGAACTCGGTTATCGGCCAAACTCTATTGCCCAGTCGCTAGCGTCTAGCCGTGGCAATAGCATTGGGTTATTAGTGTCAGAACTCCACGGTGCCTTTTTTGGTGAAATGATGGCGGGTGTTGAAAGCGAGCTTAGAGCGGCAGGCAAACATATTATTGTCACAACAGGTCACAGCATTGAAGAAAAAGAAAAAGAAGGTATTGAGTTTCTTATCAGTAGAAATTGCGATGCTATTATTTTACATGTTGAAGCCGTTTCAGATGCATACTTAGAAGAATTAAGTAAAGGAAAAACGCCAATTTTTATCATCAGTCGCTATGTAGAAAATCTTGCCGACCAGTGTATTAGTTTAGACAATGAACTAGGAGGGTATTTAGCAACAAAATCATTACTAGATTTAGGCCATACCGACATTGCCTGCATCGCTGGACCACAATACAAATATGATGCAAAAGCCCGCTTCGAGGGTTATAAACGAGCCTTGGCAGAGTATGATATTACCTTCAATGGAGAACTTTTTTATAGTGCGGACTTTAAAGAAACTGGTGGCAGTGAGGGTATTGCGCACTTAATGTCACAGCAACAGCAGTTTACCGGCTTAGTTTGTGGTAATGATGAAATGGCATCTGGTGCGATGAATTTTGCCCGAGAAAAAGGCTTATCATTACCTGAAGATCTTTCCGTTGTTGGCTTTGATGATGTAATTTTCGCTCGTTACATTCACCCCAAATTAACCACCATACTCAATCCAGTCAATGAAATGGGTCGTATGGCCGCGAAACTGGTGTTGAAAAAGGTATATCAAGCTAAAGAACAAGCAATTCAGCAAGTATTCAAACCTTCACTCATTGTTCGTGGTTCAACGCAAGCAATTAGTCGTTAAAACTAATTTGTTAGGTGTCATTTATGAATGCAACTATCAACCAAAACCAATGCCCATTATGCCAACAAAGTAACTTATGTGGCGTTAACGGGAAAGCAGCCTGCTGGTGTGTTAGCAGTGACATAAGACCTGAGCTATTGGCACAAGTTCCACAAGAGTTATCTGGTAAATCATGCGTTTGTCAGCAGTGTATTGATAAATTCAATGCCGTAGAAATTGTCGATAAGTCTTAACAAGCGCTGTAAAAGTGTTAGTATCATGACTTCTGCAAACTGCTAAAAGCAAGGAATGTTTGTGTCGCATACACAAAAAAACACGGTTTTTAATACCGTCACGATACCGCTCGGCGATCAATTAACGTGGCGCTGGGAAGAGAATATGTCAGCTTTATTAACTGAATTTTCTTGGGAGAAAAAAGACCATATCTTAACCACGTTACGTGAATTATTCAGCGAAGAGTGGAATAAGAAAAGCATTAAAAAAGCACCAAAATCCCTGAAAGATGAATTAGGTGAACTCACACGTTTAAGCAAAGAACAATTAATTTTCACCCGTTCAGCTGCTGATGAAACACCAACTCTTGCCGTTATTTGGTGGCCTTGGGGTCATGGAGCAACCTACTCTATGCGAATAAAAGTATTAACCACAACATATAGCGCAGCAGAGTTGCAGCAAGCGCAAACTAGTTTAATAGCAAAGCTACTTCAACGCATTACCGCACACTAAAATAAGCATAAGCTGAAAATAGCTCAATCCATCGCTCAAAAGCTATGCGCTCACTTGCCACCGCTAATTAACCAACTCGGCTTAATGAATTTCAAGACGTTTATATATCCGAATCGCGAGCTATTTGGTAGATCAACAATGTAAATAGGCGCTTAAAAAGCTTTATTGGCTGATGTTGCTTAAGCCGAGCTGATGTTAACTAATCACTACCTCGCAATGAATGAATCGCGGGCTTACGAATATATTGTCTTAGTGGCACATAGCAAGCACACAATGCGAGACTAATAATTAACCCTAAGGTCAACATAAAAATAGGGATTAAGGTTAACGTTATGTACTTCATCAAACTGTCATTAAACAAGAGAGCTAATGTACTTAGTACAATGACACTTGTCAGAATACCCGAGAATATCGCCCCGGCATTGTCTCGAAAAACTAATCGAACAATATCGCGCCCTTTAGCACCAATTGCCATGCGCGTACCAATTTCGAAACGACGCATTTGGCTGGAATAGCTTAATATACCAAATAGCCCTAATGCTGAGAGAAATAAAGTTAATATCGCTAATACCGCTGTCGCGGTTGATGTTGTTATTGGGACAAACAATCGTTCATTTTTGTAATCAGTTAAAGAAGAATAACTAAATAAACTTAGCTGAGTATTAACGCCTTTTAGTCGCTTAATTAACTCTTCTCTATGTAGTTTGTGTCCGGACTTTAGTTTAATTAATAACATGTTACGAGCAAGACTTGCCGGCATGTAAAATCTAGAATCCACTTTAATTTTCCCTGGAATATTAATACTCTTCACTATGCCTATAACCCTTACTCCGTCATTAAACGTCATGCCAATAGCACTACCATTAGGGGCGAGTCGCTGTGCAAAGACATCATTTATGATCATGGCATCACTATTATCCTTAATATCTGCAGCACTGAAGTTTTCACCGGCAATTAATGGTTGATTAATAAGTGAAAAATATTTTTCATCTACGCCTTTTCGCTTAGCGGTATAGCGCTCTGCATTGGCATCGTCAGTCAATGCCGTTGTACCAAATATTGACGGCCTCATCCCTTGACTAACGGCCACTACTTTAGGTAAATTTCGTAGCTCATTTTTCAATTGGGTCAAGATCGCAGCACGCGAACTACGCTCAATATTTGCCAGCGACAATACTACCGCAACGTTATTATCGGTTTCATATCCCAACGGTTGATTCATCAATTTTTTTGCGTCAATATAAAGTGCGATATTAATAAAGACCAGTGCACTTGCGATAGCAATTTGGCTACTAATTAAAATATTTCTTACCCGCTTGGATACTTGAATGCCGTTACCTTTACCACTGGCTTGTAAAGTAGCATTCAAGTCATGGTAATTGATCATTTGTCGGCATAGCTGCGAAAACATTAACGTTAATAACACTAGTAAACTAACCGATATTAACCACGAAAAAGCATTTAATGACAACTCGTCTATACGAGGAAGAAAGTCACCAAGGACATGAGCCAGTACCGTAAAACCAATATAGGCAAATATTTGCGCCAACAGCATAGCCAGCAACATAATAACGCCTATTTCCGCCATAATAGTGTTGAATAATTGTGATTTAGACGCCCCAACGGCAGCTCGAATAGCCAATTGCTGCTGACGTTCAGCCGTGCGAGAAACAAATAAGTTAGCAATATTTGCACAGGCAATAAGTACCAACCCCAACGCACCGATAATGAGCAAATAAACGCTGTCTTTACCATCACCTATGATATAAGACTTCACTAAACTCACTTCAACATTTATACGCCAATCTTTAAAAAATGGCCGATCTGAAACATGACTTTGCCAGTTTTCATTAATAAGACGTGTTAATTTTTGGTTAAGCTTTATCGCTGAAAAATTAGGTAATAAATCCGCTTTTAGTTTACCGATAAAAGTTAAGCCACCATCGTCATTTCCCCAAGATTTACGTTGCTGGTCAGAAAAAGGATTAAAATCCCACGGCAGATAAATTTGAGTTTTATAACCGGGGCCCGCTAGAGGTAATTCAACATCATCAGGTGCTGTTACACCGACTACACGATAACTTTTATCACCAAAAGTTATGTTTTCGTCCAGTATATTTTCTTTACCGGCAAATTCTTTTTGCCAAGTTTCATAACTTAAAATGGCAACGGGGCTATAGTTATTAAGCTGTTCTGATGCTTCAAAGGCTCGCCCTTTTGCTAGCTTAGTCGTAAAGAGCTCAAACCACTGTGGCGTAACATACGAAATAGTCATCATTGGCTCAGACGATATTGACGTCAGTACCGCGGCATCAAAATATGACAAGACACTTTCAGAGAATACCGTTTGATTATTATAGAGATGCATTAAGTTAGGGTAAGTATAGGCATCACCATCTACTTTCCCTTCATTGCTAATAAGCTGATGTTCAACCCGAAAAAGTCTATCTTGATCTGGGTAAGGCAGCGGTTTTATTAGCATGACATAAGCCAACGTTAATACGCATATAAGTGCACCTAAGGTGATACCCATAGTAGATACAACACTAAAGACAAAGCCTGGTTTTTGCTTGAGGCTTAGCCATGCTTGTTTAATTTGATAAAAAAATGAATGCATTATTCAGTTCCTCGTAAGCTGCTTATCGCTGGAAAGTTGATAAATTTCCTCAGTGGTAAATAGCAAGCTAAAAGCGAAAGGCAGGTGATCACAATGATAGTTGCGATAAACATCGGTACTAGTTGCAGGGTGATATAAGACGAAAGTTCAGCACTAAAAGATAAATAGACAGTCAATAAAATAACTAAGCTAAATAACACGCCAGCAATAATCGGCTTCGCGTTGTCTTTTATAACCATTAAAATTAAGTCATGTCGCTTCGCACCAACAGCCATGCGCGTGCCTAACTCAAGACCTCGCATTTGAGTGCTATAACTTAGCACGCCAAATAAACCGATACCGGCGAGAAAAAAAGTGATTAGCGCTAAACTAGCGGTTGTAATCGCGGTGGCTATTTCGGTAAACAAACGTTGATTAAGGAGATCAGAAGCGGCATTTAAACTAAAGACAGCATATCTTGCATCAACTTCAGCTAACAATGTCCCTAGTTGTTGACGGCTGACTGACTGACCCGGCATAAATTTAAGCATAAAAGTTCTGCCACTAAATCTATTTGGAGCATAGGCCCTTGGCACACTTGCATCGGGGTCGTCACTGCCAAACGCCGCCTCGTTGGGGATAGCAATATCTTTAACGATAGCTATTATTGTAAAGTCTGGTTCACCTATCGACAGTAACCGCATGCCAATAACATCACCGTCGGCTTTTAGCTGTTTAGCAAAAGCTTGGTTAACAATCATGTTATTATTGTTATCGCGGCGATCGGTTAGGGTAAAATTTTCACCTTGTAACAGTGGTTGTTCAATAATATTGAAATATCGTTGATCAATTCTCTTGAAGTACGGAGTATATTTTTTATTATCCGCTGGTTTGGTTAGTGCTTTAATACCAAAACCCTCTAAAGGTGAATTGCCTTGCGCAACGAATTCCACTTGCGGTAAGGCTTCCAGTTTTGCCATGATCTCAGCCAAAAGAGCAATTGTTTCTTCTTGATTAACGGCTTCTGTTGACGAGAAATTTAAGACTAACGTCGAGATATTATTAGTGCTAAAACCTATCGGAGCATTGATAGTTTTCATAGCATCTTTAAGTAAACTAAAATTTGCAAATACCAAGACTGTCGCTAATGCTACCTGACTGGCGATTAATACCCGGCGAGCCTGTTTCGATACCTGTAGACCGCTGCCCTTACCACTACTTTGTAAACTAAGATTTAAGGTACGATAATTGATCATACGCGTACTTAATTCAGTGAAAAATAATGCGAAGATAGATGCAATTAGCACCGCAGTCCCAAAAGTAATCGGGCTCAAGGCTAACTCACTAACTCTAGGTAATACCGCAGCCAAAAATTGCTGCATAATATAAAAACCGGTTTTGGCAATAATCAGTGCGAGTACGACTGACATGAACATCAATTGGCTGGTTTCAGCAAAAATTGTTTTAAATAAATGTTTTTTGCTTGCACCAATAGCGGCTTGAATCGCCATTTTGCGCTGTTTTTCTGCCGTGCGCGCCATAAACAAGTTAGAAATATTTACACAGGCAATTAGTATCAAACCAATCACACCAGCTAATAGCATAACCGTAATAGGCTCACTATCACCGAGAATTACGTCTTTAATTGCGTGTATTTCCATATCGACTGACCAACCTTGGAAAAAATCAAATTGAGCAACAAATTTTCCCTGCCATAGCTCACTCACTAAAGGCGCTATCAGCTGCCGCGCTTGACTCTGATTAACATCTTTCTTTAATTGACCAATAAATTTGAAGTTACTTTTAATATTACCGAAATTTTGCCTATCTTCTGTGCTCTCAGGATTGAAATCCCATGGCAACCAAATTTGCGTTTCGCGCCCTATCTCAGCTAACGATGGTTCAAAAAAATCTTCAGCTAAAATACCAGCTATGCGATAACTCACGCCTCGAATATTAATTTTCTGCTTAAGAATGTCAGCATGTCCTTCGTATTCTTGTTGCCAAGTACGGTAACTCAGTAAAGCAACAGGGTTATTACTGCCTAAGCCTTCACTCAGTTCAAACATTCGACCTATCGCCATTGGCGATGCGAGGAGTTGATGAAAATCAGGCGTGACATAAGCCGTATTAACCAGTGGTTGGCTATTGTGGGAAATGATGACATCTTGGCTATAGTACAGCATTGCCGATTGCTCAAATGCGACGTTACTCTGGTATAAATGCACTAAACCCGGGTAGCTAAAAGCAACTTTTTGACTGTCTTTTTTAGCGTCAATAATATTATGCTTGGCAACAAACAAGCGGTCTTGCTCTGGGTACGGTAACGGCTCAACCAGTAACAAATAGTAGAGTGTTAATACACACAACAAGGCACCCAGTGTAATACCCATGGTGGAAACAACACTAAAAACAAAACTCGGCCTTTGCTTTAGGCTTAAATACGCCTGCTTTAGCTGATAGATGAACAAGCTCATTATTCAATTCCCTTTAAAGCATGGATAACCGGTCTGTTAATGTATTGTCTTAACGGGAAGTAACAAGCAAATAGCACCAGCAGACTGATCATTGCTAATGTCACAATAAATACCGGCAGTAATTGTAACGTGAGGTAACGACTTACTTGCTCACTAAAGCCAATAGTTAATATTGATAGAATACCAACACTTAACACCCCTCCCAAGGATACTGCCTTAGCATTATCCTTAATAACTAGTGTAATTAAATCACCGCGTTTAGCGCCAATTGCCATGCGTGTTCCTAGCTCAAAGCGGCGCATTTGCATGCTATAGCTTAAAATTCCATACAAACCAATCGCTGATAGCATGAAGGTAAGTACGGTAAGCACTGCTGTTGTGATCGCAACAGTATACTGGCTAAATAATCGCTGTGTTTTTTGCCTTTCTAACGTAGAAAAGCTAAATAAACTCAGGGATTTATTCGATGATTTAATAACAGAAACAAGCTGTTCTCGCGCTAATAGCTGATTATCTTTTAACTTAATTAACAAGTTATAGCGGCTGAGGTTAGGCATATAAACCCGACTTGGGATGTCTATTTTTCCAGGTAATTTAAAATCATTAACAATACCAATAACGGTAAATGCCTTAGGCCCACCAAAGGAAAGCTGTTTACCTAATGCCGCACTTAAATTGCCTTGCTTATCTGCGACTAATTGTCGAGCCATTTGCTGATTAATAATCAACACTGGCGCACGATCGATAAAGTGGCTCTTGATAAAATTATCACCGAATAATAAGCGCTGCCCCATTAATGAGAAATAGTGACTATCAACGCTTTTTCCAATCGTTAATACGGTTTGATTTGAAAGCACTTCTTTTAATGACCATGTGCCCTCACCATCCGTTAACGGTGAACTATTTCTGCTGGCAATACTGATTTGTGGTAGTTCAGCGATGTTTTTTAGAATATCAGCAGTAATAGCTGATATTTCTGCCGGTGATAATTCACTGGCATCAGATTGGGTAAGTGCGACACTGCTCAATTTTTCGACCTGTATCACGGACGGATCATAAATAACCTCTAGGCTATTTTTTAACAAATTGATATTGATAAAAATCAGTACAGTCGCAACGGTTACTTGACTGACTATCAAAAAACTACGCATGCTCTTTGATATTTGTAAGCCAGAGCCCTTACCGCTACTTTGCATACTATTATTTAGGCGACGTAAATCAACAACGCGATAACTTAATGCGGCAAACAAAGTTGCTAATACCAACAAAATGATCGCAGCATTACTCAGCGTAAAAAGCCCAAACTGTAATTCACTTACCCTTGGTAGCACTTGCTCTAAGTAGGTCTGCAGAATAATAAAACCTGACTTAGCAATTATTAGTGAAAAAATTAATACCACAGACATAAGTAGTAATGATTCGGCAAATAATAGTTTAAAGAGGTCCTTCCTTTTAGCCCCGACCGCTGCACGTAAAGCGAGTTGACTTCTTTTTTCCACAGTGCGAGAAAGTTGTAAGTTGGCAATATTAATAAACGCGATAACTAATAAGCCAATTACGCCGAGCAAAAGCATATAAGCCGTATTACCACTATCCCCCAAAATAACTGATTTAAATGGCGAGAGTAAGACTTCAATATGCCAACCTTTTTGAAAACCGTTTTGATCAATGTTTTCTTGCCAAGCGTCATCAACCAACTGCGATAATTTTATTTGGGCTTGCTCTGCACTTATTTCGCGAAACAGCTTTCCGACAAAAGTGAGGTTATTCGCTCTATCCCACCAACGTGCCCGATATTCTGTTCCGCCTGAATTAAACTCGAAAGGCAGCCACACTTCAGTCTCTCGGTTTATTTCTGCTATTTTGGGTTCAATAAATTCAGCTGATAACACGCCAACAATGCGAAAACTTACACCGCGAAAGCTGACTTTTTCCTCAAGAATATCATTGTTGCCAGCAAAATCATTCAGCCATGTTTTATGGCTTAATACTGCCACCGGCACTGAACTTTTTAAGCCTTCTGATTCAGAAAATGATCGGCCAATTGCCATATTAGCTGCGGTAAATTCAAACCATTCTGGTGTAACATAGGCAGTAGATAATTGAGGCTGCTGCGCATGAGAAGTTAGCACTTCATCATCATAAATAGCTAATGCCGCTTGCTCAAAAACCTGTTGATTTTTATATAGATGAACCAGACTTGGATAGCTAAATGCGGTGACATTTAATGTCCCTGAGGCATCAAATTGCTGGCTGTCAACACGGTACAATCGGTCTTGTTCAGGATATGGCAAGGGCTTGAATAACATCACATAGGCCAATGTTAGTACACACAACAAAGCACCGAGTGTGATGCCCATGGTTGAAACCACGCTGAGTACGAAAATTGGTTTATTTCTTAAGCTTAAATAAGCTTGTTTGGTTAAATATAGACTCATTTTTCATTACCTTGCATTAAATCCATGATCCTGCTCCCTCTTGAGCTACTGTAAAAACTAACCCGCTTAACCCTACGGATTTATTTCCTTGTTTAGCCATCCGTACTAGCTTGCTATTTTCACTGCTGGCGCTTGTAAAATGGTGCCATCAAGTAATTGAATTTTTGTTTTTGCCATATCAGCATATCTAGGATCATGCGTTACCATGCAAATAGTTGTGCCTGACTCATTAAGTTTTTCAAGTACATCCATCACTAAATCACCACTTTTAGAGTCAAGGTTTCCTGTTGGCTCATCCACTAATAATATTGCCGGTTCAGCAACTAGCGCACGTGCTATTGCTACTCGTTGCTGCTGACCACCTGAAAGTTGGTTAGGTTTGTGAGCAATACGGTGTGATAAACCCACTTGCTCTAAACATTGTGTAACCCTTTGTTTAATTTTTTTACTATTCGGTTTTTCACTGCTATATCTCAGCGGAAGCGCCACATTATCGAATACTGACAACTCATCGATTAAATTAAACGACTGAAATATAAAGCCAATCTTTGCATTTCTTACTTCAGCAGCTTGATCAAGCGTTAAGTCGGTAACATTCACTCCTTCAATAAAATATTCTCCCGTTGTCGATACATCTAATAGGCCCATAATCGATAGTAATGTTGATTTTCCACAACCTGATGGACCAGAAATTGAAACGTAATCGCCTTTGCTGATAGTAAAACTGATATCTTTCAGTGCATGGGTTTCTAATTCTTCAGTTTCAAATACTTTTGATATTTTGTTCATGCTTAACAGTGCTGTCGTCATTTCATCGTCCTTTATTAATAGCTCTCATTGAGATGATTTTTAGTATTAAATAATTTAATTAAGTGTAATTTTTTTGTTGGAATAATTGCTTAAATCTGAAATAACAAAGCGATCATCAGTGTCTGCACCTTGCATAATTTCAATAAACTTTCCTGTTTTTTCACCAAATTCTATCGACACTTTAGTCGCTTGATCTTCTGCGCTATTAAGTTGATAAAGTTCAACAATAGTTTTTGCAATGGCGTTTATCGGACGGGCGATATATTTGATATTACGTAGGGTTTTTGCAGTAATAATAGCATCAACGTTTTGTTGCGGCCTCGCGCTATGAGGTAATGATTTTGGCAATGACACTTCAATTTCTACCGTGTTGTCTGCAACGATAGGGTCAATTCGAGCAACCACCCCCATTATTTTGTCTTGCCGCGTGTCAATTTCTACTTTTTGCCCAACCGCAACATGTTGAACTTGGCTTTGCGGCACACGTATCAAAGCAATTAATTCAGTCACACTACCAATTAAGGCAACTTCTTGACCTGGCGCTAAACTTTGACCTAACGTAACCGATAACTTTTGTAATACGCCATCAAAGCCGGCTTTAACATCTAATTTATCCATACGATTTTTAGCCATATTCAACCGTCCATGTTGCTGCTTAATTCTCTCAAGTTGAATATTAATACCTTCCCTATGCACCAGTGAAAGTTGCGTCACTCTTTTATGCAGAATTGCTATTCGCCTACCAAGCTGCTTTTCGTTAAGGACACTTTCTTTATAAGCAAGTTGAGAAACTATGCCTTCACTGACCAGTTTTTCTTCCGCGCTTCGTCTTAATCTTGCCGTTTCAAACAGTGCTTCTAATTCTGCCAACTGGCTTTCTTCATCAAGCAACTCACGTTGTTGGTTGACTTTTAACTGCCGTAAGTTAGCATTTATTTGTGCTAGCTCTTGTTGAGCATTTTCAACTTGCTGCAATAGCTCAGGGTTAGCCAGCTTTACAATGACACTTTCTTTCGATACTTTCGCTCCGGGTTTTAAGCGTATTTCTTTCACTGTTGCTCTAGTTAATGTCGTAATTAGTTGCAACTTTTCAGACGCTAGCTTGCCATAGCCTTCGACAGTAACATCAATATCGCCATTTTTTACCGTAGCAAACAATAGATCTTTCTTCGCAAGGTTAACTTGATTAAACGTCAACTTAGTAAAAATTAACAGTAATAAAATGGCTAAAATAAGGCTAAAAACACTGAGATTTTTTTTATTAACGAAACCTTTTTTTACTTTATTTTTAACCACATCCATAGCTGTCTTTTCTTCTATTAAGTTAGATTACAACTTTATATAGCTATTCTTATGCCAAAAACAATTACCCTAAAAAACATATAGATATAATCACACCTGAGTTTAAAAAACAAAAAAGTCCGATATCGAACCACAAAAAGGTTCGTTATCGGACTTCCAATTTAACTAAAGATAGACAGTAGCGCTTTGTTACTGAATATTTTATCGTGGACTAACCACTTTTTGTTCTACGACTAATCGCGATTTTTTGTCCTGAAAACTACTGAAAATTAACTATGTTCATGAATAGGTAATACAATCATCACCGTAACACCTTTTTCATCATTATTATGCAATTCCAACATACCGTGGTGTTGTTCAATAACACGACGACAAAAACTGAGGCCAATACCTTGCCCTTGTAACTTGGTAGTATATAGCGGGACAAAAAGATTCTCTAAATGACTAAAGCCTTGGCCATTATCAACAATATCAATAACGGTAAATTGTTCTTGTTTAGTGAAATTTAACTCAACTTTATTTGCCCCCGCCTCTTGTGCATTTTTAACTAAATTTATCATCACTTGTTCAAAAAAAGTGCGATCAGCCCAAACTTCAGTAGCATTACCTGTCGACGTGATTATAAGGCTTGGGTAGATATTAGCGATTGATTTAGTGATCAATTCAACCGACAGCTTTTGGCAGCTCAATTGGTATTCCTGCGACAACGAACTATATCGATTAACAAAATTTTGCAAATGCAGGCAACGCTCAGTGATAACATTGAGTATCATTTTGTCGCGCTCATTATCAGATTTATCCAACAAGGTTTCAGCCATAGAAGAAACCGGCGTTAAAGAGTTACGTATTTCATGGGTCAACACCCGTATAATTTGTTGCCAAGCTTTTAACTGGTTTTCTCGCAGTGCGGATTCGATATTAATAAAGACTAATAATTGATGCGTTTGCCCATCATTTAAAAACTCACTACTACGTATTTGCCACATTTTCCGACGGCTACTGTCTTTAAACTGCCATGCGCCAGCTGCATGCTCTAAGTCGAGTAGCTCAGCAGAAGCATGGCGGATCATTTGCCAAGGCTGCTTAAATAGCTGTGTAAAAGCATCATTCCCAAAAGTTAATTGCTGCTTTTGATCAAAAACCATTACTGGTGTGTCTAGCTGCCCAATTAATTGATAGACCAAGAAAGCGTGCTGATCATGACGCGACTTTTGCGTTTGTAACTGTCTACTTAGCTGCTTTAACTGCTGGTGAAAATCTTTAACTTTACCCGTAGAAAATGCTGATTTAGCAAATTGGTTGTAGTCTTCCTGCGCGATAGCATCAATATGCAAGGTCGCACGAGTGAATGCCTTTAATACCCGGGTTTTTATGCTGGCATTCAGCCATAAACACAAGCCTAAAATGCTCAGCTCACCCAAAAGGATCCATTGCCATTTCAGGGCTAGCTGCCATGTCCATAAGCCAAAAAACAATGCGATTGGCATAAAAAACCACAGCAGCTTATATTGTAAATAGCCCTCTAAAGAATCAGTTTTACGCAAGGTCATATTTCTCTATTCTTCTATACATTGATGACTTAGTTAGGCCTAAGAGTGTCGCGGCTTTTGGCACACTGTTTTCTGTTGCAGCTAATGCTTGTTTGATTAAACTCACCTCTGCTTCTGCCAATGTCATAAACGGTATTGAGTCACGTGTCGGTTTGGATGATAAATGTAAATCATCACCGGTGATCTCACTTTCCTGCGCCAGTAGTAGCGCGCGCTCAACGAGATGTGATAACTCTCGAATGTTACCCGGCCAATGATAATCAAGTAATGCGTTTTTTGCCGATAAACTCAGTACTTTAATTTCACGTTTATATTTAGCGCAAAACTTACTGATAAAGAATTCGGTTAAGGCAACAATATCCTCGGTGCGCTCTTTTAAAGATGGCACGCGAAACTCAATGGTATTCAAACGATAATAGAGGTCTTCTCGAAACAAATCTTTTGCCAATAGGTCCGAAAAATTACCATTGGTAGCAGAAATGATTCGAACATTCGATTTTTTTGTCTCACTAGATCCCAACACTTCATACTCACCATTTTCTAATACCCGCAGTAATTTAGCTTGTTGTGACAACGGAATATTGGCAATTTCGTCGAGAAACAAAGTCCCTTGTTCAGCAAGTTCAAAACGCCCTACACGGGCATTTTTTGCATCGGTGAATGCACCTTTTTTATGGCCAAACATCTCACTTTCAAATAGCGCTTCTGAGATGGCCCCCATATTCACAGAAATAAGCGCTTCATTTTTTCGTAAAGATTGCTGGTGGATATTTCGCGCTAAATCGCTTTTCCCCGTACCATTATCTCCGGTTAATAAAATGCTAACATCAGTATCGGCAACCGCCGTTATCTTTTTGTTGAGCTGTATCATACAGGGTGATTGCCATTGATACTCATCGTGCTTACTATCAGACAATTGTTGTTTTAACTGCGTGTTTTGTTGCTGTAAGGTGTTGTAGCTTAACTGCTGCTCTACAACATGTAGCAACTGCTTATTACGCCATGGCTTTTCAATAAAGTCTGTCGCTCCTAACTTCATCGCTTGCACAACTAAATCAGTGTTAGACCATGCTGTCATTGCCACACGTGGAATAGTAATTTTCATGGCTTGTAACCAAGTGAGAAAAGCGATGCCTTCATCGCCAGAAGATGTATCTAATGAATAGTTCATATCCAAAAGAATCAAGGAAACGTGGTGTGACTGCAACATGATTTGCGCCATTTGAGGGTTATCGGCTTCGATAACTTGGTAACCTTGTCCTTCAAGTAAAATCGCGAGACTCAGACGAATATCAGGGCGATCTTCTACAACTAAAATACAAGTCATGGCGACATAACCTAACAATAAAAACAATGATGTCGACATGGTAACGTATATTTTAAACTATGCGAAAAGTTAATTATTCATTTAGTTTCAACGATAACGAGCAAACTCCAGTAGCGTAATAATTGCAACTTGGCTTTGTTTAAGAGACATAGCTAAATAGTATTAGCCATTAATGAGAAAATGTACCCAAATACTAGCGAAGTAACCTAACGCTATTACCGGAGTCCACTTTAAATGACTAAAGAAAGTATACTGGCCACGAGCTTGTCCCATTAAGGCTACGCCAGCAGCAGAGCCTATTGATAATAAGCTTCCGCCAACGCCAGCCGTTAATGTTACTAATAACCATTGCAATTCACTCATTTCTGGTTGCATAGAAAGTACCGCAAACATGACCGGAATATTATCAACTATTGCCGATAAAATACCGACTAAAACATTGGCAGCTGTCGGCCCTAGCTCACCATAAATAAAGCTGGAGGTTAATGATAAATAACCAATAAAGCCTAAGCCACCAACAGCGAGAATGACGCCGTAGAAAAAGAATAAAGTATCCCACTCTGCTTTAGCTATTTTATCAAAAATATCAAAATCATCTTCAACTTCATGACTGGTGGGAATATCTGATTTATCAATATGGGTATTACCAAACTTGCGGAGGTAATAACCATAAAATTTAAGGTAAGCAAGCCCGGTCATCATGCCGAATACCGGTGGTAAATGAAGAAAATTGTGGAAGCTAACGGCGGTAATTATTGTCGCTAAAAATAAGCCAACAATAACCAAACCACCTTTTTTAATTTTTACTTGCTCTGCTGTAATCGCATCAGGTTTTCCAGATGGTAGAGCGAATTGCATAATCAATGCAGGCAGTAAAAAGTTCACTGCCGAAGGAATGAATAATTTAAAAAACGTTTCAAAATCAATAAGACCTTTTTGCCAAACCATTAAGGTTGTAATGTCACCAAAGGGGCTAAATGCACCGCCAGCATTAGCAGCCACCACAATATTGACGCAGCCTATGGCGATAAAGTTTACTTTTCCTTGCCCCACCGCAAGTATCACTGCAGACATAATCAAGGCTGTCGTTAAGTTGTCAGCAATTGGCGAAATAAAAAAAGCTAAAATACCGGTTAACCAAAATAAAGCTCGATAACTAAAACCTTTAATGATTAACACGTCTCGTAAAGCATCAAAGACTTGCCGCTCTAGCATAGAATTTATGTAAGTCATGGCAACTAACAGGAAGAAGAACAGCTCGGCATATTCTAAAAAGTTGTGCCTAATTGCCACTTCAGCTGAATGGCTGTCACCCATTTGGTGGTATACCGCAGCAATTAATATCCAAATAAGCCCTGCAGCTAATAACATCGGCTTAGACTTACGCATATGAAATTTTTCTTCAAATATCACAAATACATAAGCTAAAACAAATATCGCTAACGTGGTAAAGCCAACCCAGTGCGAAGTCAATGAAACGGCGTGAGTGGATGCTTCACTCGCAAAAACTGGCAAGCAGACAAATATGCTCAATAATATTAATAAAAATTTCATAATCTTGTGCCTGAACAATAAGATATGGTGTAAAGCTTTACATTACACTGCTTTACAAACCATTAAAAACTTTAATGGTTTTCCAATTTTTTAGATACGGTCAGCTAAGTGAAAAGAAGGTAATTTTAATCCTAGGCTTAACGCATGGTATTAAATATGTCCGCCATTAAGAACAGCATATTCAAGCACATTGAAATTTAGCTTGCTCGTATTAAAAGCGAACAACAGCGGTTTAAAACCGAACAAATAAATCGTCTCCTTTTCAGAGAAAACAAGTAAGACATTGCTTTTTATCATTTAATTTTATTGGCACAGTTCTTCCTTTAACAATAGCAATCTACAACATTGGTGAGCTCAAATGAAAATAGAATTAAAAAAACAAACTCAGTGGAAAAAATGGCTATCCATCAGCCTATTTATTGTATTAATTGCCTACGCGACATTTGCAGTAAGCAGTAAAGCAACTAAAAGTATTGCCGCAACAGCTTTTACATTGCAAAAAACACAAAAAGGCTCGCTTGATATTTATAGTAATGCCTATGGTGAGTTTGCTTCCGCTAAAGAAAGACTACTAACTGCACCGGCATTGGGTAAAGTTGCTGAAATTTTGGTGCGTCCTGGCACTAGCGTCATACCGAATACTATTATTTTAAAATTATTTAACCCTAAGCTTGAGCAAGAAGTTAATCAAGCACAAGGAGAGTTAGCTCAGCAACAAGCGCAACGTGAAGCTTTCAAGTATGAACAACAAAATGAGCGTTTAAACTATCTTGGCCGAATTGCTGACATTGAAGCTGAAATTGAAAAAGCTGAGTTAGAGCTTTCAGTTAATGAAAATTTAATGACTTTAGGTGTTGCTTCCCAAATAGAGTTACAACGGGCAAAGCTTTCGGTTAAACAACAAACAAAACGTCTAAAATTTGAAACAGAAAAATATCAGCAATTCATCGAAATGCAAAGTTATCAGTTAACACAGCGCGATATCACAGTCACTCAGCAAAAAGCACAGGTGACTCTGCTTGAAAAACAACTTGATAATATGTATGTAAAAGCAGGTATTACCGGCTCATTGCAAACATTAGAAGTCGAGTTGGGCCAAAGTGTTCAGCTAGGAGAGTCACTAGCAAAAGTAGGCAGCGATAAAGAGTTAATTGCTCGTTTACGTTTGCCACAGCATCAAGCAGATCAAATTGATATTAATGCTCCGGTTATTATAGATACACAAAAAGGCAAAATTACTGCTCATATAACACGAATAGAAAGTGTCGTAACTAGCGGCTCAGTATTGGCTGAAGCAGTTATTAATGGCGAACTTACCTCAAACGCGCGCCCATCACTGTCCATTTCGGCGCAAGTTTTTGTGAAACGTGACCCGCAAGCGATTTTCATTAGTCAAGTGTCAGGCCTACGCCCTCGAAGTAAGCAGGCATTATTCGTCAAAACCACGACAGACCTATTAGAGCAACGTGATGTGACTTTTGGTGAATTATCTCAAGGGAAGCTCATCATTACCCATGGACTTAACGTCGGCGATGAAATTGTTGCTACAGATATCAGCCAATATAATCAGTTCAACCAATTAACAATTGAACAATAACCAATATGTCAAAAGAAAGAGGAAAAGCAATGAATACAGTAGTTGAAATGAAAAACATCCATAAGCATTACGATGGCCAACAAATTGAGACTCATGCCCTGCAGGGTGTTTCTCTTACCATTAATCAAGGTGAATTTGTTGCTGTTACTGGGCCTTCAGGTTGTGGTAAATCTACTTTGCTTTCAATTATGGGATTAATGGATAGCGCCAGCGAAGGTGAATATAAAATATCTAGCATTAATACCTTTGGCTTAAAGGTTGATCAGAGAACACAGATAAGAAATGAACACATAGGTTATGTTTTCCAATCATTTAATCTTATTGATAGTTTAACGGTGTTTGAAAATGTCGCCTTACCGCTTGAGCATCGCAATACTAAAAGTGCAGAGATAAAGCAGCGTGTCGAAGAGGTATTAACACAAGTTGATATGTTACATCGTAAGAGCTATCGACCTAATCAGCTTTCAGGTGGTCAACAACAACGTATTGCCATTGCCCGTGCTTTGGTCGGTAAACCTGACCTAATATTAGTCGACGAACCTACTGGTAACCTAGATAGTAAAAATGGCGATCAGGTCATGGCATTACTAGAACAACTTAATAAAAATGGTTCTACTATTGTGATGGTAACGCATGATAGCCGTTACTCTCGTTGTGCAAACCGTCAAATTCAACTACTGGATGGTAAAATAGTTTCAGAAGTTCTTGATGACAAAAAACTACAGGGGGTTGCATGAGCTTAATTAAAAAATCATTTTTCCATGGCATTGCACGGATCTTTTTGTTGCCTCGATTAAGCATTCCATTAATTCTCACTTTAGGGTTAACCTTAGGTGCGGTATTAAGTGTCATTGCCATATCATCAACACTTTTATATCAGCCATTACAAGGTATTAAAAACGAACCATCGCTACATACTTTTGAGTATCGTTTCAAAGTATCAGAAACGATGAGTATTTCTTATTGGAATATGAGTCGTTTAGCCTCCTTTAAAGAGAATTTCTCTGACCTTGGTGAATGGGCTGGTATTACTCCCTCAACTCAAAATATAACCATCAAAAACACGGCTTATGCCACGACAAGATACAACGCATCAAGTAATATTTTAGATGTTTTAGGGACACAATTGTTGCTTGGTGATGACGTAACTATTGCCTCACCCAATAAGTATGTCTGGATTTCAGAAAGCCTATGGGAAACAGCATATGCCGGTATTAAATCAGCAATAGGTCAACAACTTACTGTCAACAATCAGAACTACATCATTGCCGGCATAATCGAAGATGTAATGGCAATAAAAAGTAACGAGGCCATTCTTAACCAGCAAGTTTGGTTTATTAGCAATTTAACCGAAGTAGCGACACAAAAAGACGATATTGGTAATATTAGTAACGAGATTGATTTTTTATTACTAAAAAATACCGCGAATAACGTTACTTTTCCCAATAAAGATCAAGTAAAAGAATGGTTAACAGGGCATGTCAATAAAAACTCTGGTTCTGAAGGCAATGCCAACGTACAACAATTTTTAGCTTTTTTTAATAACGTCAAAAAAGAAATTATTTCAGCCAGTTATCGAAGTAATATGCTCGGCGATAGTGAAAGTTTGTTAATTGCTTTGTTTGCCGCCGTTGTTGGTTTATTGCTGATGGCAACATTAAATTTACTTAACCTCTTCATCGCACATTATCAAAGCCGTACCAAAGAGTTTGCCATTCAAATAAGTTTAGGCGCCAGCTTACTTAAAGTTAAACTTTTGGTTTTATTGGAAAATTTACCTAGCTTCTTATTAGCAGCTCTTTCCGGTCTATTAGTTACAGGCTGGGCTTTAAAAAGTTTGCCTTTAATCGCTGGTGATAACTTACCGATGATCGACTCTATTAATATTAATAACACCACAGTTTTAGCGTCTTTTATTCTTGTTATTATACTAAGCGTACTTTTTAGCGCGCTTGCTTTAGTCGACATAGATAAACATGCGCTAGCCAACAACTTAAACAGCAGTGGTAAAGGTATACAAGCACAAAGCAATCAATGGCTAAGTCGTATTCTAATGGTTGCACAACTAGCTATTGCTTCTATTTTATTAACAGCTTCCGTAATGATAGCTTTGCAAAGTTATCAAGCCGTTTATCAGGATTTAGGCTACGACCTTGGTAACAGCTATAACTTGTCACTCGTGGTTAGTGATGAAGATTACCTGACAAAATTACAAGATGTTGAGAAATATAATGAGAGCGAAATAAAGAAACTACTTTCTGAAGTCAGTAATACAATTGAAAATAAAATAGCAGATAGCCGAGTTGTTGTTCCAAGTATCGCTCCTTTATCAAATTCACTTCAAGCGTACTCTTTCCAAAATGAACATAATAATAACGAGCAAGTACTCTATCAAAGCAAAAGTTTAAGCAGTGATTTTTTTAGCACTTTCAAAATAAAAATTATTGCGGGAGCAAATTTAAGCCAAACACAAATAGACAATGATGAAGGCCGAGTTGTCATTGACGAAGCTATGGCAAAGGCAGTTTTCCCTAAACTTTCTTATCAAGAAGTTATAGGCAAAACAATGCAATTACGAAACCCTGAAACAAATCCTCCGGTCATTATCAGCGGAATTGTTAGTAACGTTATCAGACAAGCTGGATTAACGAATTTTTCAGACTTTCCGGCAGTATACTCTCACCGCATCAGGGCTTTTCAGAATCTGCAATTCACCATAATGATGCCTCCTAGTAAAGTAATAACAGCAGAAATGCTAGAGAAAGAATTGCAACGCCAATTTCCACGCTTAAGTGACCTTACAGTTCAAACCCTAAATGAAATTTGGGACGAACAAACCTTAAGCCAACGTGTCAGCATGTGGGTTGTACTAGCAATGACCGCTTTAACTTTATTACTTGCCGCCATTGGCGTTGCCGGTTTAACACAAATGACCACAAATCATCGAAAATATGAACTAGCAGTACGCATGGCTACGGGTGCTAAGCAAATGAAATTAGTGAATTTTATTTTAAAAGATGCGCTATGGATGTTACTTATCGGTTTAGGACTAGGTTTTGCAATCTCAGTTATTGGTTACGAGCAATTGCAAGCACACTTAGAAATGTTGCCTTTATTTAATTGGTTCGCAATGTCTGTTTTAGATATCGGTTTAATCGCCATTGTTGTTATATCAGTCATGGTACCTGCATGGCGTGTTATTAGCGCTGATCCAATGCAAGCGTTACGTCAAGAATAGGCCAATAGATAAGCTTTGCAAACTTGAATAATAACAAGTTATAAACGTAAAATGGGGCTAGCCAACACTGCTATCCCTATTTTATTCTAAAATTAAAGGATTTTTTTTGAATAACTCTAACCTTGCTAAGCAGCAAGCCACGATATTAATTGCCGATGATGACGAAGATATTCGATTAGCACTGGAATTACTGTTGATGGCAAACAACTATAACGTTATTGAAGCGAGTAATGCCAAAGAGGTCATTATTCAAACAGAACGACTAAAACCTGATTTAGTTTTGCTTGATATGAACTTCAGTCGAGATACCACAAGTGGCCAAGAAGGTTTGGACATTTTAAAACAGCTTAAGCAAAGCAATATTCCAGTGATATTAATGACGGCTTGGGGCAGTATTGAACTCGCCGTTACTGGGTTAAAGCAAGGCGCCTGTGACTTTATTGAAAAGCCTTGGCAAAAAGAAAAGTTAATCAAC
>PJEL010001580.1_pt1 | contig 22565 bp, 17 predicted proteins | sample 1853271 | NCBI WGS metagenome assembly PJEL01 (sample SAMN08108733, study PRJNA415343) | Invertebrate metagenome, whole genome shotgun sequencing project. | host: Globobulimina | place: Sweden: Gullmar Fjord | collected 2015-08
TAACTTTAGTCACGTCCATGCAGCATTTCTACTTGGTAAAGTTCATGCGGTTAATACTCAAGGAAAAGCCAACTATCACGCATCGGATAAGTGGCTGAGTTATTCTTTCGATAATAAATACAGCAAGTTACCTGAATTAATTGAAAAACTGGCTGTTTCAGGTCAATTTAATGAAACCAATTATCCAACATTGTATAACAAGCTGATTGATGAAAACCTTTGGATTTCTCAAACTGGTAAGATCGCCAATTGGGAAACTAAGGATTATGAAATAATCACAGTAACTGGCTTAAGCCAACAAGTTGCTTTTGATAATTTGCTCGCTAAGTTTAAAGGAAGAAACAATACTAGCGGGTCTAGGCTCAAAGGTGATTGTACTATGACAGGCGCTTGTCAGAGAAAGTCTGTGAACGAAATGAAAGACAGTATGTGGGTTTCTCAAAAATAGCACGTCGACTTTCTATATAACCTGATGGGATAAAATGCCACCAGGTTATATAAGCGCATAATAGCTTATTCAGGCCTCTTTAAATCGAAATGCTGATAAGCTCTGTCAGTAACAATTCGCCCTCTTGGCGTTCGCTGTAAAAAACCCTGCTGAATTAAAAAAGGCTCTAGCACATCTTCTATTGTTTCCCGTTCTTCACCAATTGCCGCTGCAACATTGTCTAAACCTACTGGCCCACCCATAAAATTTTCTATAATCGCAAGTAATAGTTTTCTATCCATAATATCAAAACCTTGCGAATCAACCTCAAGCATATCAAGTGCTTTGGCTGCCGTTTCTTGGCAAACATCGCCTTGGGTTTTAATATCTGCATAGTCACGCACTCGTCTTAGCAGTCGGTTGGCAATACGCGGTGTACCACGAGAACGACATGCTATTTCAAATGCGCCTTGTATATCGATCGATAAATTCAAGAAATGAGCGGAACGTTGCACAATATCGGTTAAATCTTTGTGGTTATAAAACTCTAAACGTTGAACAATACCAAAACGATCTCTAAGTGGTGAGGTAAGAGCCCCTGCTCTCGTGGTTGCGCCAATTAACGTAAATGGTGGTAAATCAAGCTTGATTGAGCGAGCTGCTGGCCCTTCGCCAATCATAATATCAAGCTGATAATCTTCCATGGCAGGATAAAGCACTTCTTCAACGACAGGGCTTAAGCGATGAATTTCATCAATAAAAAGAACATCATTCTCTTCCAGGTTGGTCAAAAGTGCAGCTAAATCGCCTGCTTTTTCAAGCACAGGTCCTGAGGTTGTTCTAATATTAACCCCCATTTCATTGGCGACAATATTAGCAAGTGTTGTTTTACCTAAACCCGGAGGCCCAAAAATAAGTAAATGATCGAGGGGCTCAGCGCGTTGCTTTGCCGCTGGAATGAATATTTCCATCTGCGCTTTAACATGATCTTGGCCAGTGTAGTCAGCCAACAGTTTAGGACGAATAGCGCGATCAACGCCTTCATCTTCAATCGTGGCAACAGGTTGGATCAGTCGGTCAGCTTCAATCATTTAATTTCTTCTTCAAGTTGCTTAAGTATAAAGGGGTATTGATGTTTTATTCAAATCGGATTAGAGCATTGATTTTAACGCATCACGGATCAAATCTTCACTACTTTTTTCACTCGTATATATCGCTTTAATTGCTTTATCTGCTTGCGCTTGACTATAGCCCAATGAGACAAGAGCATTCATAGCGTCACCTTTTGTATTAGACTTATGATGTGAATTCAGATCAAAATTTAATGGCGCACTATCTGTCGAAGGCACGCTCTCTTGTATATGCCAATCTTTTATACGGTCACGCATTTCTATCAATAAACGCTCCGCTGTTTTTTTGCCAACCCCGGGGATTTTTACAATAGTTGTTACGTCATCATGTGCAACACAGCTCACAAATTGCTCGGCCGACATTCCAGATAAAATGGCGAGTGCTAATTTGGGGCCCACTCCACTTGCTTTAATTAGTAGCCGAAATAACTTTCGCTCGACTTTATTGGCAAAACCATAGAGCAACTGAGCGTCTTCGCGCACAACAAAGTGAGTATAAATAGTCGCTTCTTCATTTAGCTCAGGCAGTGCATACATGCTGGTCATCGGCACCGTCACTTCATAGCCAATGCCATGACATTCAATCAGGATTTCTGGCGCTTGTTTTTCTATTAATCTGCCACGTAGTCGGCCAATCATATTGGGTTTCCATTTATTTTTTCACAGAAGAATATCACTATATATTTATACAGTAAATAAGTAGTAAAAGAAAATATATATGAGCAACTTAGCAATTCAGTTACAAGTCGTGTGGGTATAGAGTGGCTTAACGTAACCGTCGACGAACCGTTTTTGTTGCTTGCCCAGATAGTTTTGATAGTGAATCATAACTATGAGCATGACATAGCGCCACTGCAAGTGCATCCGCGGCATCTGCTTGTGGCGTCCCTGGTAGCTTTAGAATGGATTTAACCATATGTTGCACTTGTACTTTGTCAGCAGCGCCAGTTCCAACCACAGACTGCTTAATTTGTCGGGCTGAATACTCGGCTACAGAAAGACCAGCATTCGTCGCTGCAACAATCGCCGCCCCGCGTGCCTGTCCAAGCTTTAATGCAGAATCTGGGTTGGTCGCCATAAAAACCTGTTCGATAGCGAACATATCTGGTTTAAATTGTATGATCAGCTCAGAAACGCCGGCAAAAATAGTTTGTAATCTATCTGAGAATACATCACCTGCTGCAAAGGCTTTAATACAACCACTACCGAGATAATTCATTTTTCTTCCTTGCTGCTCAATTACACCATACCCGGTTAATCGAGAGCCTGGATCTATGCCTAAAATAATGCTCAATGTACATACTCGATATCGTTAATAACCACTGATATTTATAACAATTCCATTAGATAATTGGTATTAATTTCTAGCGATAAAAAAGCGCGCCTAGGGGCGCGCTTATATCACATTGCTGACTATTAATTATTCGCTTTCTTGCTCTGACGCTTCTGCTTTTACAATAGTCGCAATATTAAGTTCAGCAAGTTGAACAGGGTTAGCTTTACCTGGCGCATTAGTCAGCGGACACGCAGCTGTAGTTGTTTTCGGGAACGCCATTACGTCGCGAATTGAACTTGCACCTGTCATCAACATCACTAGACGGTCTAAACCAAAAGCTAAACCCGCATGTGGTGGAGCACCATATTGAAGAGCTTCTAGCAAGAAACCGAATTTCTCTTGAGCTTCTTCATCGCTAATACCGAGTAATCTAAATACTGTTGCTTGCATTTCTTGATCGAAAATACGTACTGAGCCACCACCTAATTCACAGCCATTTAAGACCATGTCATATGCGTCAGATAACGCGCCAACTGGGTTAGCTGCGAGCTCTGCAGGAGTCATATTGCTCGGTGCAGTAAACGGATGGTGAAGTGCATGCAAGCTGCCATCGATTTCTTCAAACATTGGGAAATCAACAACCCATAACGGCTTCCATTCATCAGTGGTTAAACCTAAATCTTCGCCTAACTTAAGGCGCAGCGCACCTAATGCTTCAGTAACGACATTATAGGTGTCTGAACCGAAGAAAATAATGTCGCCAGATTCAGCATTAACACGAGCTAATAATGCGGTAACAGCCTCTTCCGAAAGGAATTTAAGAATAGGTGATTGCAGCCCTTCTAAGCCAGCATCAACATCATTAACCTTCATCCACGGCATACCTTTAGCGCCATAGATGCCAACAAACTTGGTGTAATCATCAATATTCTTACGAGATAATTTATTGCCGTTTGGTACTTTGATTACCGCAACACGACCTTTCTCATCGTTTGCTGGGCCAGAGAATACTTTAAACTCAACGTCTTTTAGAATGTCAGCAACATCAACCAGTTCTAATGGGTTACGTAAGTCTGGTTTATCTGAGCCAAAGCGTGTCATTGCTTCGCTGTAAGGCATACGAGGGAAATCACCCAAATCAACTTTAAGTAATTTTTGGAATAATTCTCGTGTCATTTGTTCTGCGATAGCCATTACTTGATCGGCACTTAAGAATGAGGTCTCAATATCGATTTGAGTAAACTCTGGTTGTCTATCGGCACGTAAATCTTCATCACGGAAACATTTTACGATTTGATAGTAACGTTCCATCCCTGACATCATTAATAATTGCTTAAACAACTGTGGTGATTGTGGTAAAGCAAAAAAGCTGCCTTTGTGCGTGCGACTAGGTACTAAGTAATCACGAGCACCTTCAGGAGTTGCAGCAGTCAATATTGGCGTTTCAATATCTAGGAAGCCCTGTGCTTCTAACGATTGACGAACCGCTGAAGTTACTTGAGCACGAAAGCGCAAGCGTTCGGTCATTTCAGGACGACGTAAATCTAAATAGCGATATTTAAGACGATTTTCTTCTGAATTCTCTTGATTAGAATCAAGTGGTAATGGCGCCGCTTTATTCAAAATGTTAAGTTCTAAACCAAGCACTTCAATGGCACCTGTCGCCATATCTTTGTTTACCTGACCTTCTGGACGTGCACGTACTTTACCTTTCACTTGAACACAAAATTCATTACGTAAAGTATTGGCTTTATCGAGTACTTCAGGAAGATCTGGATCATAAACTACTTGCACTAAACCTTCGCGGTCTCGAAGATCTAAAAAGATCACAGCACCTAAGTCGCGACGACGATTTACCCAACCACATAAAGTGATTTCTTGTCCAATGTGAGATTCGTTAACCTCACCACAATAAAGACTACGCATGTAGAGATATCCTGAAAATTATGAAATGTCTATCACCGCTATATTGCGGCGCTAGAGAGTGATATTAAAATTTGCCGATATTATATAGAAAACGTCACTAATGTCACCATCCAATAACACCAATCAGGGTAAATAAATACTCTGATATTGCGTCGGAAAATAATGAGTAGCACGATGTGTGATAAAAAAAATCGCTAACTATTAGGATTCAAAAAAAGCAGCGAGACATTATTTTCACTAGCAAGATTGACCAGATATTTATGTAGCTTGTATACCCAAATTTAGCTTGCTTTAACGCAGACAATAGTCATTTTTACCCGAAGTTTTGACCCGATACATTAAGTTGTCTGCCATATTCAAAATTTCACTTTGTCCCTGACCGTCATCCGGATATAACGCAATACCAATGCTACATCCAATATTTGCCGTTCCCTGTCCCGTATCAAATGGCTGCCCGATAACTTTAATTATTTTTTCGGCAATGAAAGTCGACTCTTGTTTATTATTTATCCCTGTGATCATAATAACGAATTCATCGCCACCAAATCGCGCAACAGTATCTGATTGTCGAACGCATGACTCCAAACGCTGAGCGACCTCAATGAGCACTTGATCTCCGGCCTCATGGCCATAAGAATCATTCACCTTTTTAAAACCATCTAGATCAATAAAAAGTACGGCTAATTTCAGTCTTTGCCGCTGGTGAATGGAGATCGCTTGATTCATCTGTTGTTTCAATAACATCCGGTTAGCAAGCCCAGTCAATTCATCATGACTGGCCATATGTTTCATTTTTGACTCTAATTGTTTTCTGAGTGTGATCTCTTGGCGCAGTTTCCTATTCCATACGACAATAATTAAAATAACAATAAAAGCAAGTGCACCAAGCTGTGCTGCCACTTTAGCAACAAACCTTTTTTCGAGGCCCGTTTGTACTTTGACATCAAACCACTTATCTAAAATTTGTTGTCTTTGTTGTTCATCTAAGGCTTTTAGCGACTTGTTCAGAATTGAAAGTAACAATTCATTAGGTTTGTGCACCCCTATTTTATTCGGTTCTAGAGGTAATTCTTCAACGACTGATATCGCCATTGGTGTAATATTTTCTCTTTTGGCTAATTTAGACAATACAGGTAACATTTCCACGAAGCCATCTACTAACCCCTGCTGCAGGGCAAGTAAACCTTGCTCGACATTTTCAACAATAGTGATATTAATTTGAGGATGAGCTTCTCGAATTTTGGGAATTAGATGGTAGCCCTTAATTAACGCGAGGTCTTTACCATAAAAATAATTGATATTTTGTTGTGGCTCAATAACCCGATTGTGGAGTATTGCCCAGTGAACTTTCCAATAATTATCTGAAAAACTAAACATAGCTTTACTTTTATCGGATTCTGACAGACCTGCGACAATATCGACATCTCGCTTATTAAATGCTTCAAGCAAGCTGTCATAACTAGAAAACAATTTAAAATCGAGTTTTAACCCCGCTCGGTTTGCTAACGCCAACAAAAAATCTTTGTTGGCTCCATCTGGCTCACCTTTAGCATTTTTAAACTCTATTGGCTCCCAGTCAGCCACCATACCGACGGTAAATATTTTCTGCTGAACGATTAAGCCATATTCTTCACTGGTTAAGTCTAGCTTTTTTGCCTGGTCACTAAAAAAGCCATGCTCTGGCAAAGAAAGCCAATTCTTCTCTATTTTTTGTAATTTATCGATCGGCAACAAGTTAAACCCTTCAGAGACAATTTTGGCTAATTGAGGATTGCCTGGATTTACGAGACTAAACAAATCGATTTTAAACACAGGAGTCGGTAAACGATAAAAGGATGATTGCAAATTACCATTAACTAATTTCACATTCATATTTTCTATTTCGGAAATCATCGCATCAATATGACCATTTTCAGCTGCCTCTATCATCTCAGCATGATTAATAAACTCGACAATTTTTATTTGCGGATACTGGCGGCGAAATTCCTCTATATACGGTGCAGTGGAAAACAAGCCAACATTTTTACCAAAAAGCCCTTCAATTGAATGGATATTGCCTGCCTTTTTCGAAATGAATATTTGCGCTTGAGTGCCATAGACATGAGCCGAGATTGCCAGTCCGGTTTTAGAAGGACTTTGTTCAGGATAAGCCAGTATCACGTCCGCCTGATGATTTTTTATCTGCTGAACAGAGCCTGACATGGTATCAGGCACAAACTCTACTTGAACACCGGTTGTTTCTGACCACAGTTTCCAGATATCAACAAATAAACCTTGAGGGCTGCCCATTGGAGAAAGCGCCATAAAAGGAGGTAAGTCAGTAGGAAATATAAGTGTTAAATTATCGCTATTACGACGCTCGTATGTCCATTTCTCGTATAACGCGTTTCGTTGTTCGGTGCCGATTTTAGCTATACCCTGATCAACAAACTGTCTCAATAATGGTTGTTTCTTGTCAAAACCCGCAGCGTAATGTCCTTCATAATATTTAAACCGCTGATACTTAGGAAAAAGCTCATTTAACTCACTAATTCCTTGATAGCCTTTTTCTAAAGTATCTCCACTAGCAAAGGCTATAATCTCATTATTCAATGCGGCATCAAACATCTCATATCTATGGTTAAACTCTCTGATTTGAATACGTGGGTTTTGCTCAGCCAACACAGCAACATGATTTCCACCTTCAACCGCACCCACGGTATATGGTGTTAGCTCTTTAATGTCGTTGAGCCTGTTCATATCTCGTTGCAGATAAATGTAATTTTGATGAAAATAAATAGGAACTGAAAAATCAAAACGTTGCTTTCTAGCGCCGAGAGCAGCCATACCTGCATGGATATCGACATCTCCATTTTCAATAGCATTTAGTGAATCAAGCCAGTTATATGTTACAAATTTAACTTCTACATTCTGTATTTTCGCCCATAGCAACCAATATTCAACCATTATCCCGGCGGGCTTGCCACTTTCGTCGATAAAGTGATAGGGGTAACTTTCACTACTTATTGCAATAGTCAGCGGTTTGTTAGGAAAAAAACCATGTTCTTCAGTTGCCAGAGCCTGAAAAGCCAAGCCATAAAAAAACGAAATCAGTAAGCAGATAACTTTACTATTGAACATAGCCATTACACGAGAAATAAGAGAAGAGGAGGGGTCATTATCACCTTGTTTAACATTGTGATGCAATATTATCTTACCAAGAACAATAGGTTCAGTTAAAATGGTCATATTAATAGAATAGCAAACTCTCGGGCGTGTTGTTCTTTTCGATATAAATATATATCAAAGCTCAACACCCAATAGCCAAAAGAAACTATGACTTCATCAGATACTGACATAATATATTCAAACCCGCACAGCCAAGTAAAAAACTTTACTTTTGACGCTCAAGTTGTCGAAGTATTTCCAGACATGATCTCTCGTTCAGTGCCTGGCTACAATACTATTATTGATACCATCGGCCGTTTAAGCCAACGATATGTTACCGATGATTCAAATGTCTATGACCTAGGTTGCTCATTAGGCGCAGCTACACTTGCAATGCGACGAGCAATCACAGCAAAAAACAGTAAAATTATCGGAGTGGATAATTCTGAAGCTATGGTTGAGCGTTGCAAAATTCATGTTAATGCTTTTAAAGGTGAAACTCCTGTTGAAATTATGCAAGCGAATATTCAAGACATCAACATAGAAAATGCATCTATGGTAGTACTTAATTTCACTTTGCAGTTTATCGAAAAAGAACACAGACAAGCGTTAATTACTGACATTGCGCAAGGTTTAAAACCCGGCGGCATTTTAGTTATCTCAGAAAAAATTCAACACAACAATGCTACCTGCAATGAATTGCTTATAGATTTACATCATGATTTCAAACGCGCTAACGGTTATAGTGAATTAGAAATAGCTCAAAAGCGAACGGCCCTTGAAAAGGTCATGAAAACAGATTCCTTGGAGCAACACCTTTCACGCTTAAATGAAGCGGGTTTTAGTCACGCTAGCCCGTGGTTTCAGTGTTTTAACTTCTTATCTATAGTGGCAATCAAATGAGTCATTTTAATAACTTCTACCAATCTATTGCCCAAAACCGTTTGAGTCATTGGTTAAATACCTTACCGAGTCAGCTAACCGAGTGGCAGAAAAATCATTTACATGGTGAATTTGCTCACTGGCAAAAAACCCTTGATGCACTGCCGATTACTAGCCCTGAGCTCATCGACATTGCGACATCGGTCACCGTCGGCAGTAAAAAAGAAATCAATGAAGGACAATTCAAACGTTTAGAAAATTTACTTAAAAAACTCAAGCCATGGCGGAAAGGCCCTTATCACATTCACGGTTTGCACATAGACACCGAGTGGCGCTCTGACTTTAAATGGGATCGATTGGTGCCCCACATCAGTGACTTAACTAATCGCTATGTATTAGACATTGGGTGCGGCAGTGGCTATCACCTTTGGCGTATGCGTGGTGCTGGGGCAAAGTTTGTCGTAGGCATTGATCCGACTCAACTATTCCTCATGCAATTTAATGCGCTACAACACTTTATTAAAGACAGTCAGGTAAATTTGTTACCGCTCGGAGTTGAACAATTACCAGAGCTTAATGCTTTCGATACCGTTTTTGCGATGGGCGTTTTATATCATCGTCGTTCACCGATTGATTTTCTTTATCAACTCAAATCGCAACTGAGCCAAGGTGGCGAACTCATTTTAGAAACGTTAATTGTTGATGGCGATGAAAATACCGTATTAGTGCCCGGTGAACGTTATGCGAAAATGAGAAATGTTTGGTTTCTGCCTAGTGGCAAAGCCATGTGTGCTTGGTTAGAGCGCTGTGGTTTCAAAAACGTGCGTATGGTTAATACTGACATTACTGCCAATGAAGAGCAGCGAAAGACCGAATGGATAGACACGGAGTCATTGAGTGATTTTCTCGATCCAAATGATGAAAGTAAGACCATCGAAGGCTACCCTGCTCCACAACGAGCCATATTTATAGCGAATAAATAATAGATAAAATTTTCCGGGCAAAATCAACCTTAGAGCAGTGGCGAATTTTTATGAAGCAATTGAAATATTAAAGACTGATATTGGTTTTTGTTGGATACCTGAGCATATAGCTAAACCACACCTCAAAAACAAAACACTTAAAGCGCTCAGGATCAAAGATCATAGCGAACGATTAATAACGCTACATTTGGTACTACCCGATCGGGACAATGCCGGGCCAGCGACCTTAATGCTAGAACAATTGTTTTACCAATATCATCAAGGTTGAGCCTTTTGATATTTCCTTTGCTAATGCAATTTAAGCTGAGCATTCAACAAACGATAACCTTATCGATAAACCGTTATACCCATTCCATTAAGCGCCAAATACTTGTCCAAGATCGCTTGATAGCGTCCTGATTGTTTCAATGCCGCCACCCCCAATGAAAACTTATCGTTAATATCTTTTCTTCGAAAACCAACAACATAAGGACGTTCATCAAAAATCTGATGAACAGACGTAGCTTTATTAAAAATGCCGTGTTGGTGCGTACGAATAAAGTACTTATATATATTGAGGTCCGCAATCACTACTTCAACTTTTTCTTCAAATAGATTACGCATTTGTTTATTTTGATCGGCAACTTCTTCATAGTATGGCGCTTCATCGGCAATACGTTCATAACTATCACCTAAATACAAACTAGCATTTTGAAATGCCGATAGTCGTTTATCAGCTAATTGTTCAATGTTCTCGAAATTAAAATTGTTTGCAGATAAGCTAATCGCGACGTTTTGATAATTAACATAAGGCTCAGATAAAAATATATCGACGCCTTGATATTGTTCGGGAAGTGTAATGATACCGTCAAGTCTTAACTGCTGATATGCATTGATTTGACGACCCAATGGCATGTGCACAAAATTAACATCTATATTAGACAATTTTAGTGCCTGACGAATAATTTCAAGTTGCAGTCCCTCACCATTTTCCTCAATGATATAAGGTGGCTTAGGTAGCCCAGCTAATAGCTGCAACCGCACTGGTTCACTCGCATGCACTGATGATACGGTGAGCGCGATAACAACAACGACAATTAACTTTATCACTCTTACTGCAATCATTAAATCTATAAAACCTCAAACCACTTATTGCATAGACACTAGCAAATTGATTAATGTAGTTAAAGTTAATCTTGAACATTATATAAATTAGCTTTCATTCCATATTCTGATAGAAAAAAAACACTATGCAAAAAATTTGGTTAGAACGTCGACTAGATAAAGTCAGTAAAAGACAACAAGATCATCGTAATCCGTTCCAACGTGACCGAGCTCGGATAATGCATTCAGCAGCATTTAGACGATTACAATCAAAAACACAAGTGATCGGCAGTGGTCAGAGTGATTTCTATCGAACTCGCCTTACCCATTCTTTAGAGGCTTCGCAGATAGGCTCAGGCATTAGCTCACAATTGCGCTCAAAGTATCCTGAATTAAGCCAAGAATTATTTCCAAGTGATGACACGCTGATTGAATCGTTATGCTTGGCTCATGATATTGGCCATCCGCCGTTCGGACATGGTGGTGAAGTTGCATTACATTATATGATGCGAGATCACGGCGGTTTTGAAGGTAACGGTCAAACGCTAAGAATAGTCGCTAAGCTTGAACCTTTTAGCGAACACCACGGTATGAACTTATCTAGAAGAACACTACTTGGACTAATAAAGTACCCACAAACATTAGATAACCTAGCAAAGGCGACGAGCCCTTCAGTGCCGGCTAATTTTCGTTGTTTAAAAGCAAGCGACTGGCATCCCCCTAAAGGACTGTATACCGACGATAGCGATATTATTGACTGGGTGCTTTCACCGTTAAGCATTGCCGACCGCCAACTATTCCAAAGCTTTACCGTTAAAGAGAATAGTCACGCAAAAACCCAGTATAAATCATTAGATTGCTCAATCATGGAATTAGCCGATGACATTGCCTACGGCATCCATGATTTAGAAGATGCCATCGTCACGGGGGTGGTTAATCGCAATGATTTTGACGAACATGTCATCAAGAAACTTCTCAGTATCGATGAACAATGGCTAAATGAGTATTGTTTAGCCTTAACCGAGAAATTATTTTCCGATCAGCATCATCAACAAAAAGACGCTATTGGTGGCTTGGTTAATTACTTAATTACCGCGATAGAACTGAAAGCGGTAGAGAGTGACGGATCAACATTTGCCGAGCCATTATTGAAATATAATGCCCGACTACCTAAGACTAAAGAACAAGTGTTAGCAGTTTTTAAAGATTTTGTTTTTCAGTTTGTTATTCGTCAACCGGCCATTCAACGGATTGAATATCGTGGTCAACAAATTGTCATGGAGTTATTTGAAGCACTAGCCTCAGATCCAATGCGCTTATTACCGAGCAATACTGCAAAACGCTGGCTGTTAGCTGGAGAACAAGGTGAAAATCAGCATAGGGTTATTGCTGACTATGTTGCTGGCATGACCGATGGTTATGCCACTAAACTTTATCAAACTTTATTTTTACCGCTTAGTAGTCAAATAAATTCTGACTCTAATATCTAAACAAAAGCCGCTACCGACAAGCTAGTTAAATATATAGCTTGACGGTAACGGCTGAAAATACCCTTTATAAACTAAAGCATTGACTAGAGCCTTGACTACAACATTACCCCCTAGTCATTTTTATTTGGGTCGATACAAATAAAGTTTCCTAAACCATCTTCAATCGAATAGGCTGGCAAATTCGAGTTACTTGAACAGACTTTACCATCTTTAGTAAACTCAAAATCACGTAAGTAACTAACTCGAGTCGGCAATGGATAACTAACAAACTTTTCCGTGCTCGGCGTAAACGAGAATACGCGATCTGACATATTTGACGTAATCCAAATGTCACCTGTTTGCGGATGAACATTTAATGCATAAGGCGTTTCATATTCATCAGGCGATAAGGTCGGCAATGGATATTGAGTAAATTCTCGAGTTTGAGTATCAAGTTTTAACAATACACCTTTGTCAAACCCAGGGATCCAAAGGTTACCTTCTTTATCAAATCGAGGACGACGTGGACCAACATTTGGCGCGTCGAACTCATCAATCTCTAAAGTCACTGGGTCTATACGACCAACCTTGTGAGCATTAAGTTTGACATACCAAACACTACCATCAATCGGATTGACGTCAATACCGTATGGCATCGCGACAACAGAACGACCAAGATTAGCCCACTTATGATGGGATATCTTTAAGTGTAAGTTTTCTTTTGGAAAAAATGACGTCGCCCATAGGATATACGGCATATGAGAATCGGTTAACCATTGACCTAAGCCGTCAACCGGTAAGTCGAGTAAATCAAGCTGATTCGTTTTTGGATCAAAAACACCGACCTGATTAGATACCGCGACCGTAAACCACATGCGCCCTTGTAAATCTTTACGTATGGTGTGCAGATATAGAGAATCACCACCGATATCAAAGGTTTCAAATTCTACTTTTTCAGGGTCGTATGCCATTAACGTTGAAGAAAGTGAATTAGTGATCCAAAGCTTACCCTCATCATCTTCGGCAAAACTATGCGGACCATGCTTACCAGTAAAAACTCCAATCGGTAATTGCATACCTGAGAAATAACCACCTTCAGGTAAATCGCTATCAGGCATTTTAACTTGCGTTACTTCACCGGTATCACGGTCAAGTTGCCAAATAATATCATGACCTTCATCAGAGCCATATAAACGACCGTCATGACCAACGCCAGCATCATGAATAAAAGATAGCGCATCACCCACTAACCATTCTTCAATGACCGCGTTCGGTAGCTCTTCTGAGACATCATAGGTTTGAATAGATTCAACCGGCTTACCTTGGAAAGTTTCTGCCAATTCGTTAACGATAGTTTTGTTTTCATCATCGGTGATCATCACTAAGTAGCCTTCCATACGGTCGACTACCGCTTGCCACTCATCACGAGAGCGCGGGCGACGCGTTAACGAATTACCAATTTGATGACAGAAATTACATTGACTGATAAAGGTGTCTTTATCGGCGATATCGTCCCAACTTAACGTTGCCGCATGCGCTGAAGAAGTTAGCGTGTCTGACAGTTGCACCGGATCGGTGATTTTTTCACTGACAAATTCAACAGTTAATTCACCTTGGTCAGCTAAAGCCACTGTTTTAGTGACATCGGCAAAGTATGGCGTTCTTGCTCTTAACTTGATATTCCCAACATAGTTTAGCGGCAAAGTATAGCTACCATCAGGGTGAGTATAAACGGTGGTTTTGCGCTTGTTGGTTGGATCAAACGCGGTGATCATACCGCCAGAGATAGGAATGCCTGACGAGTTAGTAAAACGCCCAGTTAACACACCAGTCCCTTTGATCTCGCCGTCATATGCTTTAATAGAGACTTCTTCTACCGCTTTCTCAACTTTTCCTTCAAGGATATCGGTACGATGGCCACTAAAAAAGCCATTCGGTGTAACAATCAAGGTTATCGCAACGGCGACAGCTGACAGTTGAACTTTTTTGTTGTTAACTAGTTTTTTAATTAGGTTACTCATTATCGTTATACCTTATTAATATTAATCACTTTTAAGTGGGTAAACTCTAAAAGACCTTCTTCAGAGAACTCAACGCCAATGCCCGACTCTTTGCATGTTGGGAAAGGAATATTTGGTCCAAAGACACAATGTTGATTAATCCAGACGGTACCGGCTTTTATGCGAGCAGCTACTGACTGTGCGTTGTCTAAATTGCTAGACCATACCGAAGCACCTAGACCAAAAGACAAGCCATTGGCTTTGGCGATAGCATCATCTAACGAAGAATATTTGATAATAGGTAAGACAGGTCCAAAAGGCTCTTCATCAACAACCTTGGTACCATCTTTAATATCTTTAACGACTGTTAAGGGTACAAAGTAACCTGGCGTTTGAGGGATATCACCACCGGCGATAATGTTGCCATTGGCTTTTGCATCAGCAATATAACCAAGCACTTTTTCATATTGCATTTTATTTTGCACTGGACCAAATTCAGAGCTTGGGTCCATGCCATCACCAACAACGGCGTTACGAGCTAGCACCGCTATTTCTTCACACACTTGGTCATAAATTTTTTCATCAACGTAAAGTCGTTTTAAAGCAATACATACTTGGCCACTATTAATAAACGCCGTACCAAAAATACCGGCAGCAATCGCTTTTGGATCAGCATCGTCTAAAACAATACCCGCGTCATTACCACCAAGTTCCAATGTAATGCGCTTCAACGTTCCGGCTGCGCTCGCCATGATGTTCTTACCCGTTGGTGTTGAACCAGTAAATGACACTTTAGCAATGCCTGGGTGGCTAGTAATTTTTGGCCCTAAATTATTATTATCAACAATAACGTTAACTAACCCGGCAGGCACTACATCTTTCAATAGTTCACAGAATCGTACCATCACCGTTGGTGTTGTCGGCGCTGGTTTGATGATGATGCTGTTACCTGTCAGTAATGCCGGTGCTATTTTATAAACACCAATAAGTAGCGGGAAGTTCCAAGGTAAAATGCCCGCAACCACACCCAGTGGTTGGTGATGAGCTTCAATACGTTTAGTATCGTCTTCTTCGATTATTTTGCTGCTAAGTGACTGGCTGGCAAAATAACGACAAAATCCTTCAGCGTACTGAACTTCCATTGTTGCTGCTGCTAATGGTTTACCTTGCTCTTTGGTGATTATCTCAGCTAGCTCGGTAACATTAGCGGCCAAGCAATCAGCAATAGCGTTCAACATTGCTTGACGCTCTTCAGTGCTTGATGATTCCCATTGCGCTTGCGCTTGGGTCGCAGCTACTACAGCAGCGTCTAATTCTGCCTCACTAGCAAGCGGCACTTCTGAAAATACTTGTTCAGTAGCAGGGTTGATTACTTGTAATAAATTGTTGGTTGCAACGAGTTCACCATTAATGAGTAACCCTTCGCTTTTGTAAATTGTGTCAGCCATTGTAATAACGTCTCTTTTTTTGATTATAGATTTTAGTTTTTGCTAACACCTAATTAATCAAAGAAAAGGAAAAGACAATAGACATATTGCGCCATAAAAGTAACCACAAGCACAAATTATCGCGTTATCGGCTTGTAATGACTCCCTCGACTTAAATTACGGGCTTTTTGAAGTAAAGCCCAATTTTTAGATACATTTAAAATGTTGGCCATAACATAATTGCCATGAACTTAAGATGTTCATGATTAACTTATTAATAATTGGTGCCGTGTACTGATGACATTCACTATATTACAGTTCTTCAGTAAATCAGGTGAATAGCCGTTTATTGGGTAGGTGTTCGTGTCATTATTAGAAGTAGCAATACTTGGTATCGCTACTTCATGAGAGCCTCTGAGCAATCATCTCAAAAGCCCAAAGACTACATTTTTTGTTTAATCTCACTCATTTTGAATTTTTGTATTTTCCCTGTCACTGTCATTGGAAACTCAGTGACAAAGTCGATATGTCTTGGGATTTTAAAGTGAGTAATTTGGTCTTTGCAATAGTCTTTAATCTCTTGCTCAGAAACAATTGCGCCTTCCCTTAGTTGTATCCAAGCACAAACTTCTTCACCAAGTTTATCATCAGGAATACCGAATACTTGAACTTCTGAGATGTGTTCATGAGTATATAAGAACTCTTCCACTTCTCTCGGATAAATATTTTCTCCACCACGTATGATCATATCCTTAATACGACCGGTAATTGAGGTGTAACCTTCTTCGTCCATGACACCTAAATCACCACTGTGTAACCAGCCAGCACTATCGATTGTCTCATGGGTTTTTTCTTCATCCTGCCAATAACCTCTCATGACCGCATAACCACGAACACAAATTTCACCCTGCTCGCCTATCTTACATACCTGACCATTTTCGTTGATAATCTTAACTTCCATATGTGGCATACAGGCACCGACAGTTTCTGTACGCTTTTGCAGTGAGTCTTCTGTTGAGGTGATGTGATTCGCCGGACTCGTTTCAGTTTGTCCATAAGCAATGAGCACTTCACTCATTCTCATTTCACTGATAGTACGCTTCATTAATTCAATCGGACAAGTCGCTCCTGCCATAATGCCGGTGCGAAGTGACGAAATATCAAAATTCTTGAATTCAGGGTGATCAAGTTGCATAACAAACATTGTTGGTACGCCATGAAGTGCCGTACAGCGTTCTTGCTCAACAGCTTTTAATACCGCAAGTGGCTCAAATGCTTCTGCTGGTAATACTATTTTTGCTCCTCGAGTCAAACATAATAAGACACTAAGTACCATGCCAAAACAATGATAGAGCGGCAGGGGTACGCATAAGCTGTCCTGGTCAGTAAAGTGCATACAATCAGCGGTAACATCCGCATTATTTAAGATGCTAAAATGAGAAAGCGTCGCACCTTTAGGTTGCCCTGTGGTACCGCTAGTGAATTGGATGTTGATGGCATCATCTGGTTTCAGTGATGATCTACAGGCGTCTAGCTCAGCATATTCTTTATCAGTGCCTAATCCACAAACGGTACCAAAGTTCATCATACCTTGAGTGCTCTCTTCACCTAGGCGGATAATGTTTTTAAGGTGCGGTAATGTTGATAATTGTAGTGAGCTTGGATCATTATCTGAGATATCAGGTGCTAACTTATTCAGCATGTCGAGATAATTTGAGGTCTTGAATGACTCAGCACAGACGATAGCTTTACATTGCACTTTGTTTAGTGCGTATTCAAGTTCAGATAATCGATAAGCGGGGTTGATACAGACAAGAATCGCCCCAATCTTTGCTGTCGCGAGTTGAGTCAAAATCCACTCAAAACTATTAGGCCCCCACATGCCAACACGATCGCCTTTTTGTATTCCGATCGCTAATAGCCCTGTGGCTAGCTCATCAACTTTTTTATTTAGTGTTTGATAATCCCAACGAATATTTTGGTGCCCAACCACTAAAGCAGTATTTGTTGGGTATTGTTCAACGATACCTTCGAATGCATTTCCTATAGTTTTATATATAAGCGGTTTAACCGCTGCCCCACAAGTATAGCTTTGTTGTAATAATGACATGTATCACCTTTATTCTTATGTTATTTATGTCTTCGAATAAGCTCATTAATTATTCTAAAGAGTGTTCACTTTCGCGTTTAAATTTTGAAAGCTCACATCCCCTAACGCTCATTCGAAAATATTTTTTTAGACAGTAGTTATAATCAATACAGGCCGCGAAAACAAAGCTTTTTTAACATAAAACTAGTGAATTAATAAACGATAAAATATTGCACGATAATGCACATAAATGGCGTAAAATATCTATTATTGGCATTGTAGGATTGTTATAGTTTTACGATTTAGTGATAAAAATAAATCGACAAATATAAACGATTCAGTAAATCGGGGTTGCGTGATGTCAACCAATAAGCTTATATAAAGTAAGGATTAAGACAAACTGCGATTATATGAAAGAGCATCTAGAATTAGGGTGGCTAATAAATGCAGTCGATAAACTGCCATTAGCACCAGAAATGCGTCAACAGATGACGAACACTGTTCGTCAAAACGTTTTTCAATCGGGTAACACGCTACAAATATTCAAAGGCTATTTAAACGCCTTATTATCTTGCCGGCAAATTAGTGGTGATGATAAAATAGCGTTTCATTTAGCAACTCTAATTACTAAAGAAGAAATCGGCCCGATCCATTATTTTCTTGCTAATGCTTGTACGGTAAAAGAAGCTTTAGACTTGCTCTCTGAATTTTATAGCAAGTTCTTTATGTTCGCGTCCCTTGACTTATCTCAGCACAATGACCTATCCCGATTAACCTATAAGTTAAATTTACCCGAGCATAGCGCGCAAAATTTAGATATTGCCCTGACCCTAATTTTTATCTATTCCTCGTTAAAATCCAAGTTTAATGAGCAGTGGAAGGCCAAAAGAATAGGCTTTGAATTTAAAAAGCCTGATAACTTTGAAGCATGCAAAAATATACATCCACTTTTTGCCGACGATTTTTATTGGGAACAATCTAGCAACTATATTGAGTTAACCGAAGCCGACCTTAAGACCCCCGTTACCACATCTAATCCAAACCTAATTGATTTTATTAAACAGTTTGCGTCTAAGATGGAGTCTTACACTGAAAAAACCAGCTTCTATAATGCGGTTAAAAATGAATTATTGAGTGTTATTGGAGATCCTGGGGTTGATATAGTGTTTATTGCAAAAAAGCTCAATATTTCTCGTGCGACACTGCAACGTAAATTAACACAAGAAAACACCTGCTTTAGAAAGATCAAAGAAGAAGTGGTTTTTGCGTTGGCAAAACAATCACTCATTGAAACTAACGAACCGATATCAGAAATCGCGCTTATGCTCGGATATTCAGAGATCAGTCCTTTTGTTAGAGCATTTTCTCGTTATTCGGATGGAGTATCACCACTTCAGTTTAGAAAAGCGAATACCTAGCTAGCTATCAGTCTTAAGTATATTGACTGTTTTTAAACTGCGTCGGGGTCTTACCAAATTTCTTCTTAAATGCCCGCGAGAAAGTAACACTTTCGCTAAACCCTGTCATAACTGCTATTTTCGCGACATTATGGTCAGAGTCTCTTAGTAGCTCAGCAGCCAAGCCAAAACGAACATCTGCGAGCAACACTTGATAAGTCGTATTTTTGTTCTTCAAAAAGTACTGCAGTGCTCTTGTTGATTTATTTTGTGACTCAGCAACGTCTTTTAATGTGCAGGATTGATTCGACAGTAATAAACTTCTAATGGTTAATTTTATTTTCGACAACCTATCTAAATACTCGGTTTTACCCGTTAATAAGAGGTATTCTTTTAATATGTCATGGATCATATGATGGTAGTGCGGCTTTATCTTTATTTTTAACGCACTTTTCTCAAAAATAAAGCCATTGAAATCCATGTTGTAATAAATGTTAGAGCCGAAAAATGGCGTTAAACTATGGATATTAGCCGGAGCTGGATAGGTCAGATAGACCCGTGTTGGCTCCCATTGGTTATCAGTTAAGGTCTTGAATAGTCTATATGCTTGCTGAAGCGCAAGTAAATCCGCCTGCATATGTCCTTGCGAGCCTTTAAGATTAAAGAAGCACGCCATTTGTACATAGTCGTCTTCCTTACTGAGCAACCAATCTATACCTGTCGAATTTAACGACATATTATTGAACACCTCGGTAACCGCATGCTCTAGATCGCTAGCATAGCTGCCAAGCAAGCTTAACAACCCGAGATGGTCTTCCGATTGCTGATTACCCAGCAAAGCGCCTAAATAGGTGCAATCTAACTGTTCAGCGCAAGCTTCAAGCATTGCAATACAATCAGTTAAGGCAATTTTATTATCTTTGTTGTCCAACTGGGAGAAATCGAAGTTTATTTTTTCACCGAGCTCGTCAAGATCTTGAACAAATGTGGTTCTAAGTAAACGAGTTAAACCAGATAAAACTTGTGCTTTGATCCAATACTTTTCCATCATTCACCTTTGAGAACCGAGTATTCAATTATAAAAAGTCGTACCATGCCAAATTAGGAAGATTTTATTTTAAAGTAATTCAAAGCAATCGAGGCCAACGGAGGTAACCTTTAAAGTCCTGATAAAGACTATCCTAGCAACTGTATCCAGTTATAATCTGTGCTTTCAACAACTTGAGAACAAAAGTAAAAACTCACCACCAGCAACTTGGCCAAACCGGTGGTAATTAACATTCAAAATATATCTAGAGCCGGTATGTTAAAGATGAGCGACGCACTTAATTTCAATTTTCAGCTCTGGCAGCAATAGTGCAGCCTGCACCATGGTCTGACAAACTTCAGGCATACCGCCATAGGCTTCAGCGCGAGCACCAAAAACACCTTCAATTTGTTCCATCACCTCAGCAGGATTGGTAACAAACACTGTCTCATCGACAATATTGTCCATTGATGCGCCAAACTCTTTGAGTACGGCTTTGATGTTTGCATAAGTCTGCTTTGTTTGGTCAACAATACCGTCCGGAATAGAGCCGTCTTCTTCATTCATGCCGACCTGACCAGATAAATATAAAACATTACCGACTTTCACACCTTGAGCGATTAAGTCTTTATATGGTCCTGAACGAAATGATTCTTTTTTAATTGACATGCGAATGTCCCTTCTAAATTATAAACTGGTTAAATATGCTGCAATTTCGGCAAGCTCTTGCTCGTTAAACTGAGCGACCATGCCAGCCATTGAGCCTGTTTTATCGATACGTGTACCGCTTTTAAAGGCTTTTAGCTGATTCTGTAAATACAAAGCACTTTGTCCACCGATGCGAGGAAAACCCTCTTGACCTTTTAAGTCAGGGCCATGGCAAGACGCGCAAGCACCTTTTTGAACCAACAACTCCCCTTTCGCGATATCATCAACGCTAACGCCTTGATGAACCGTTTTAGAAGGCGTTTGTTTAGCGAAATACTCAGCAAGGGTCCGTATTTCTTCATCATTGAAAATGTTTGCAATACTGCGCATGGGTAAGTTCACTCGTTCATTTGAACGAAATTCATGCAATTGTTTTTCAATATAATTAGCTGAAAGGCCTGCCAACTTGGGATAAAACGAAGATGTTCCATCGCCTTTATCACCGTGACAGATAACACACTCGAGCGCTAATTTCTGCTCTTCATTTAAGTTAGCTAGTGTACTGGCATGCTGTTCACTTTCTTCAAGAAAATAGTACAGGCCTTTAATGTCACTCCAAAACAGAATAATCGCGACAACTAATAATGAGACTATTGCTAGTCCTGCTTTCTTGAGCAAATTAAGTATCATGACTGAACTCCTTTCGCGCGAGCTTTTGCTAGAGAATTCAATGCTGTTAATGCGGCCTCATGTCCTGAACGAACCGCACCGTCCATGTAGCCATACCAAATTTTAGCGGTTTCGGTACCTGACCAAATAAGATTACCTGTTGGTTCTCGTAGCGCGGCCATTAATCCACTGGTTAAGAAGTTACGTGGAAAAGCTGTGACGCAGCTATGACTCCACTGCTCTCGTCCCCAGTCTTTAACATGGAAGTCTTTGTAATCAAGTGCTTCATCGCCCAACGCACGCGCATAAACTTCAGCCAGTTGTTCAGCTAATACATGGTGATCTTCAGCCGCTTTTGACTGTAATGCGAAACAATTAATGATACCGACAGAGCCATCTGCTGGCGAGTTATCGTAGGCCCATTGAGCGACACCACCGACTTCAATGATCTGAGCATTAAAGCCTTTTTCACGCCAGAACGGTTTGTCATATAAATGTGCAGTTTTAAAACCAGGCCCATGAGCTGGCCATTTCAATTGCAATTCATTACGTAATTTTGGTAACGCGGGAGAATAGTTTATTTGACTACACAATGACGGCGCTAATGCGACAATAATTTTCTTCGCTTGGTAATTTTGAGTCGCCGTGCGAACAGTGACAACTTCGCTGTCCCAGTCTTTAATTTCCATCACTGGCGTTGATAGCTGAATTTTGTCTGCTAAATCATCGGCAAGGACAACACTTAAATTTTGCGAACCACCTTCAATTCGGTCTTGCTGAGCACCATCTTCAATGGCTTGTAGTGTTGCATAACCTTTTGAAAAATTAAGCATTGATAAAAAGCTTAATAATGAAACTTGAGTTGGATCAGCACCATTAGTCAAAATACCAAGTAAATTAAACAGATAATCATCCATTTCACTCATATTTTGTTGATTAGCCCATTCATTTAACGAAATGGCATCCAACTCTTTAGCATTCGGTT
>PJEL010001581.1_pt1 | contig 22522 bp, 18 predicted proteins | sample 1853271 | NCBI WGS metagenome assembly PJEL01 (sample SAMN08108733, study PRJNA415343) | Invertebrate metagenome, whole genome shotgun sequencing project. | host: Globobulimina | place: Sweden: Gullmar Fjord | collected 2015-08
ACACGGGGATTTTCAGTCCCCTGCTCTACCGACTGAGCTATCTCGCCGCTAGCCAAAGATAAGATATTAGCTTTCCGGTTTTATCATGTCAAGCCTATTTCAGAAAAACATCTAAAATCGTAAATGATAGAAGCCATCTTTCTGATTTATATCAAAATGAATGAAGCACGCCGCCGCCTCAGTCGTGTTATAATTAGGAATCAAAGCGACCTATCCTTCTATTCAGCCCAGCGATTTTCTTTCAACATCTCAAAAACGAGCTGGTCTGCAGCAAGGAGCCTTTTCTCCAAAATATCAAAATATTGCTCTGTTACAAACTGATTAAACTTGCCAGTTTCAAGTCTGTTTTTCAGAGAGTGCCTCAGATAGCCCTGGTTCCCTACCATGCCCATCACCGGCCCTTCCCGTATAAGCGCAAGACTCTTGGCATCAGGCTTAAAAAATGAGACCCCCAGTGAACTATACTTTCCCTGTAAACCAAGGATGTCCACCATAGAGGAAAACACATCTACCTGTGACCAGACTGTATTGATGGTTTTAGGATCAAATATTTTCGGAGCATAGACAATCAGCGGGATGTGAAAGCGGTCTTCGAAGCCGCCTGCCTGATAATGTGCCAGTGCGTGATCAGCGGTAATGATAAAGATCGTCTTGTCAAACCAGGGCTGTTTCTCAAGTCTTTGTATCAGCTGACCGATTCCCCAGTCCAAATAATTAACCGTATTCAGGAATCCTTCCTCTTTATTTGCGTGGTGGGGATATTTTTCCAGGAATGCAGGCAGACGTGGGTAAGGTGTATGAGTTGTGCCTGTCACAATATATGTCAAAAAAGGCTTTTTAACCTTTTCCATACGTTCAGCTGCTTTCATAAAAGTTTCATAGTCCCATCCCCAACGAGACGCTTTGGGGTCGGGATAGTCCAGCAAAATTGGAATATCCTCCATGCCGTAAAACTCTCTGAAACCCGCAGAACCTGCTATCGCATCCAAACGAAATGATCTGCGTTTGAGACTATTCATAAAAATAGTAGTATAGCCATTTCGCTCAGCCAAGTCACCCAGTTTGGAGTATTTTGCGAGTATCCCAACCCCAATCGTTGGTAGCCCGATGATAGATGGAATTCCAGTCAAAGTCGCCTGGATGCCTTCCACACTTCTCTGCCCGTTGGCAAAAAAACGAGTGAATTTCAAACCTTGACCAGCCATGCGATCCAGGTTTGGAGTCACACCCAAACCTTTTCCCGAGAAACTGTCGACATACTTAAAACTCAGACTTTCCACCAATATAAAGACAAGATTATACTGCTCAGTAGACGATTTTTTGGAAACTTTTTGAAAGGGAAAGTCTGAATTTGAAATCCCTATTCGCTCCTTTATCACAGTTAGAGCTTCGGTTTGCGGGAAAAACTGATGGTTAACATCTTCAGCTTTCAGAGAAGACTGGGAGATACTAAAAACACCATTAAGAACCAAATTACCATAACTGGAGTTCCCAGAAGCGAATGCGTCAATAATCGCAAGCGGTTTGTACCCTAATCCACCCCTGCCTGCGATTACAAGGATCAGAAAGAAGATGATATAGGCTGGAAGCTGTCTAATTTTGAATCGTTTTTGATTCAGGGGAGCTGTTGATATTTTTTTCCACAGAAAGATCAGCACAACTACATTAACTAGAAACGCTAAAAAGAATGGCAGAAATACGCCAAAGATCATGCCCCCCATCAGACCGGCATCACCCTTTCCAAAGGTCAGTAATTCCTGAGCAGTATGTCGTTTAACGAAATCAAAGTAGACAGTATCTCCGTATAAGGCTGCGGTCATAGTGACCAGAACGGAGAAAAGCAGCCACATCCATAATCCCTGCCAGAGACGTCCTCTAAAGATACGAATTGGAAAAGCCAGCATTAACAACGGGATCGACGAAAAAACTGTGATTGAAGCCAGGTCAAACCGAAGACCTTCAATAAGTGCCTGAATGGTTTGAAAGGCACTAAGCTGGGCAAATTGATTGTAGTATAACCCCAAAAGTGCCAGGCGTGCGATTGAGAACTGTGCCAGGGCGATCAGATAGAAAAGCAGAATCTTTCTAAATAGTGGAAACAATGAGTTCATGCACGAATTCCTGAAAGCAGTCAGATAGTTTTAACGATTCGGAGCTCACCAGACTCGGATGAGTGATCTCTTTGAAATATCATACTAATAGAAATCTATCAGAAAAATTGTTTTCCTTCTACTGTTTTCACAGCCCATAAAATGCGCTATTTATATAAAAACACCGTAAAAAAACGAAAGTACTCATTCAACATGCTTCTTTAGACAATCAACAGAAATGAAATTCCGTCCCTGCATCGATCTTCATCAAGGATCTGTCAAGCAAATCGTAGGCGCATCCCTGACTGACAACCATACAGACACCCTGGTTGTTAATTTCACAAGCCAGCATTCACCTGGATGGTATGCTAAGAAGTATCAGAATGATGGACTGGATGGTGGACATGTGATTCGTCTCGGACCTGGCAATGACGAGGCTGCTGTTGATGCACTTGCCGGTTGGCCGGAAGGGATGCAGCTTGGAGGTGGTATCAACGCAGAAAATGCTTGCTACTGGTTGGAAAAAGGAGCTGAAAAAGTCATCGTTACATCATATGTGTTCAAAGATGGGCAAATCCACGAAGAACGACTGAGAGAACTTTCAACACTTGTTGGGAAAAACAATCTCGTTCTCGATCTCAGTTGCCGGAAAAAAGAGGATCGCTATTGGATTGTCACCGATCGGTGGCAAAAATTCACTTCGGTTGAAATCAGTCCCACACATCTGGATTTCTTCTCGACCTTTTGCAGCGAATTTCTAATTCACGCCGTAGATGTGGAGGGAAAATCCCGGGGCATTGAGGAAAATCTGGTGCGCCAATTAGGAGAGTGGGCAAAAATTCCGATTACATATGCCGGTGGTGTTCACAGCTGGGAAGATATTCACACAATTGAGACACTTGGTGACGGGAAAATTGATTTCACCGTAGGGAGTGCACTGGACTTTTTTGGTGGAGATGGGTTGAAATACGACGAGCTGGTAAAAGCATTCAATTAATGATCGATCAAATCAACTATGTTCACTATCACACTCCTGGAACCGCAGATTCCCCAAAACACTGGTAATATTGGCCGCCTCTGCGGAGCAAATAATATACCGCTTGAGATTGTCGGAAATATCGGATTCAAGCTCACAGATCGCTATTTAAAAAGAGCAGGACTGGATTACTGGAAATTTGTCGACTGGAAGTACATAGAGGATTTGAAGCAATATATGGAACAGGTGAATCCTAAAAAAATTCACCTGTTTACAACCAAATCCAAGGTCAGTTACACGCAAAAGCGGTTCCTGCCAGGTGATCATTTGATTTTCGGAAGTGAGACAAAGGGAATCGCAAAAGAATATCTTGATCTCCACCATTCGAGATGTTGTACGATACCTATGTCAAACCCCGGTATTCGGAGCCTGAATCTCAGTTCATCCGTTGCCATCAGCTTGTACGAAGCAATACGTCAGAACCTGTAATGCGATCACCCTTTTAATACCAATTGAATATGATTATAGAGATTCATCCAAATGACCCACAGCCCAGGCTGATTGATAAGGTTATCGATATTCTGAAAAACGATGGCGTTATTATCTACGGTACAGACACCACTTATGCCTTTGGGTGCAACATCCAGAGCAAACGAGCAATGAATCGTATTTATCAGATTAAGGATATTGACAAGAAGAAACCTCTGACCTTTATCTGCAGCAACACCCAACAATTTCAGCAATTCACAAAGGGTATCAGTACACCTGTCTTTCGAAAAATCAAATCCATCGTACCCGGTCCTTATACGTTTATCTTTGAGGCTTCGAAAATGGTACCAAAGACCATGCTCTCCCCTAGAGCAACTATCGGCGTTAAGATGCCGGAAGCCCCTATCGCCATAGCCCTGGCTGAAGGAATGCAGCAGCCGGTTTTAAGTAGCAGTCTGCCGGGAGATGAAAGCGGATTTTTAAATCCGTATGATATTGATGAAGAATATGGAAAGCGAGTGGATTGTATTGTAGACTGCGGAGATATTTATATTTCGCGATCGGCTATTATCGATTTTTCAGTCAAGCCCGCCGAAATTATTCGACCAGGGGATGTCGATCTGAGCTGGATAGAAGGCTAGACCACATATTCAGCTATCGATATGGAATCATAAGATCTCTTCGCAATACAACAGCTTTTCATTTTTTCTAAGGAAGCGGTTCAGCTCTTTCATCAGATAGGTTACACAAATCTGAGAGGATTTTTTCTCCCAGTCTTCGCCAGGCAAAAGGTGCAAAATCAGAAACAGTGCTTCAAAATAGATCTTTGCAGTTTTTCCGGAAAAAAGCAGTTCATTATACACCTTCGTCACACCGTTTCGCTCCACAGATCGGCTGGCAGCAACCCCCTCTTTTAACCCTGCTCCTTCCATGAAAAGAACAGCGTACGGAAAGATTGATTTCTCCTCAATGATGGGCAGTTTCGGGTTTTTGATATGGGTCAGGCCAATACAAAGCAGGTAGCGGTCAAACTGGTAGGCTGCGTAGTATTCTCTGATTTGACGTTGGATTTTATAGGTGATCTCTTTCACCTTTGGGTCCAGAGCCAGTTTTTGAAACAGAAGTTTGAAGACTGCAAGAAATTGAATCATCAATACTTCATCTTTTCTGAAAATACGGGAGTTGTACCCGAAATCTTTATATGTCGCACCTTCATGCTCTCCTCTATAAGAGATGACGCTGGTATTCACCAGATTAAAAGATTGGGTCATTTGAGAAAATGCGTCCAGGTTTTTTGAAAGGATGGCTGACCGTTCAATTTTTGTGTTGACCGAGTCAAACAGCGAGGATTTGACCGTTTCATCCCGCAATTGTTCTTCTTCATTGAAACTCTCGTAAGCTCTTCTGATCTGCACATAGGCTTGTATAAAAGGTCCTGTCGTAATTCTTAAACTCTTTTCAACCAACTCGATAAAACCGTCCCAAACCTTTTTCAGAATCGTCTTAACCGAAAATTTTTGAACATCCTGGAATTCGTTACCAAAATTGACTTTTGAAATTTGTTGCAGGCTTACCCGTAACCTGCCAAGCAGCCGGAAAATGATGCTGGGGGAGAGTTTGTCGATGAATTGCAGTTGCATTTCCAATGTTTCATCAGCATTAAAAGCGGTATTATTGATCATTTTTGCAATCAGCTCATCTGGTGGCTGAAGTTGTTCATTGGCCATGAAGCAGCCTGCCAGAATCTTGCTGATATCAATCGGATCCACATCTTTGAAGCGATCCTTTCGGGTTAGCCCCGCCAGGAACTGTTTGTAGTAGTCGCTCCGCTTAACGGCATAGCTATAAAGACTTTCGTGAGATTGAATAGCAACAATAAATTCCAGTACAATTTCCCGTACACGATCCTCATCATCAATCATTTCCTGATAAACAAATTCAGATTCCCCTTTTAATTTCTTATTGAATTTAAACGAAACGGGATCAAAGCCCGTGGAAAGGAACGCCAGTGCCGTATAATCACCAGAGATTCGAGAAATAAATTCATTCTTAAAGAGACGAAAAACAATCCGAGAAATATCGGAGATAAGAAGATAAAGTCCACTGCGAACAATATGAACGGATTTTTCATCAAATATATCGTCACATGCAACCAGCGTTTCAATATTTTTTTGAATGCTAAATAAGGTCGGGAAGACAAATTCAGAAATCGCTCTTTTTTGGTCTTCTCCACTCAAAGATATTAAAGCTGGAATCAGTTTATTTATGCCGATTTTGCTGCTGAAAAAATTAATTGTCTCAAGAATAAAAAACCGCCGTTTTGGGTCCAGCTTATTAATTTTATTCTGCATCTCTTTTAAAGCCCCAAAAACTTCGCTTGTGACATCCTCAGAGATTTCATCTGGCTGTCCATCGCCAAATAGAACTTCAACTGCATCATCCTGCAGAACGGGCGACCGCTGGATAAGCTCTTCTAACGACAGATTTCGACGTTTCTTCTTCTGCAGCAATTCGTTTTGCTTATGCCGGTGATGTTGTACAAACTGGTCAACCTGCTTCTTAAAGGCTTTTTTATCAACCTTCGCGTCTGTTGACGGTTTTACTTCATCAGACATCCGGGCTCCCCTTTGATAGTTAGAACATATTTTGGATTCAGAGAGAGTGAATTTTACCTCCCTATCGATTGGCTAAAGGCAATTTACCACTTAATCTACAATATGCACAACCTTGTCAAGTTTCAATATAAACCCCTCTCCCCCACGTTGCCCGGTTGATGATATATTGATGAAAGGTTAGACTGGACCGATCAGTGAGAAAACCGGACCGATCATTCCATCTTCTCCTTGATTGGCAGGTTTTCATATTATTCGTGGTAGTCACTCGAATTCCTCTTAATATCAACCGAAAAGATCAGTGCTCTATAGAAACGAAAAGGTTTTTCGTTATCGATATGATTTCGATACAAAACTGCTCCAGGATTTTATCAAAGAACGATATTTTAACAATGAGAGCAGTGAAGAACTCAAAGGGATTCTCTCAACCAGGGTCAGCCTGAATGGTGAAGCGGTGAATGAACAGACAGTGGTCCAAAAGGGCGATTGGATTGAATACATCCATTTGCGAAGTGATGAAGACGAACTGAATTTTGTTCCGGAAACACTCTATGAAGATGAGTGGATGATCGCCATCTCTAAACCTGATTTTCTGCCCGTGATTCCCAATACCAGTTTTTATTTTAACTCCCTGGCAATCCTAATCAAAGAAAAGTTTGGTAAAGAAGAGATCAGCCCGGTACATCGTCTGGACATTGAAACCAGCGGCGTTCTACTGTTTGGCAAAAATCGGAAAGCCTGCAGTGAAATTCAACGCCTGTTCCGAATGCAGGCAATGGAAAAACGTTATCAGGCAATTACATTTGAAAAACCAGCCGTCAATAAGGTGACTGGCAATTTAGTGCCTGCCCGGGATTCACAAATATATACCAAATTGGAATTGGACCCTGCAGAAAAAGGCAGCACAACACTCATTGAAACGTGTGAACCCTGGGGGCCTTATTACCGGCTCTGGCTCAAACCGGTTACCGGTAAAACCAACCAGATCCGGGCACATCTGGCTGCAATCAAATGTCCCATTGTGGGAGATAAAAAATACTACCCTGATGAGGCTGTATTTCTTGATTGGTTTGCCCATCGAAACATCGAACGTTTGATTGATCGTTTGAAACTATCCAGGCAGGCACTTCATAGTGAATCACTATCGTTCATCCACCCCTTTACAAAAAAAGCATTGGACATTCAGGACAAGACCAAGACCTGGATGGATAAAATCCGGACACTTATCCCGGAACCACTAAACAATTAAAAAGGATAACCATGCAGCAGATCGTCATCCGCTATTCGGAAGTCGGGCTGAAAGGCAAAAACCGGCACTGGTTTGAAAACCTGCTTATCAGAAATATTAAAAAACACCTATCCAGCCACGGTAGTTGTCAAATCAGTAAAATACATGGACGTATTATTTTGGAGACCGACGGTGAAATTCTTGATGTCTGCAACGTCCTGCAGTTTATCCCGGGAATTGCCAACTTCAGCGTCACTGTTTCAACCAGTCACGATATGACTGAGATTGCCGAAAATGCGGTGCTCCTGACTCGAAAGTTTCTTGAAGACAAAAAAATGAATTCTGCCACTTTTAAAGTAACGGCCCGCAGAAGCGACAAAACCTTTCCGATGAACTCCATGCAGCTGTCTGCTGAATTGGGTGGTCAAATACTTGACAAACTGCCCGACCTGAAAGTGGATCTTCACCATCCGCAAATGGAAGTTGGTATAGAGATCTGGCCCAAAAGCAAATCCATCCTTTACCTGGAAAAAATCCCCGGCCAGGGCGGACTACCTTCCGGTTCGGCAGGTAGGGTCATCTCTTTGATCAGTGGCGGGATCGATAGCCCGGTTTCCAGCTGGTTCATGATGAAACGCGGTTGCACACCTGTCTTTGTACATTTTCACTCATTTCCCTTCGTTGGAGAGCAAAGCAGACAAAAGGTAATCGACCTGGTGACGCATCTAAGCCGCTATCAACCAGAGTCAACCTTGATCATTGTCCCTTTTTCAGATATCCAAAAAGCCATCAAGGCTGACTGTTCTGAAAAAAACCGTACTCTTCTTTATCGACGTCTGATGTATCACATCGGCGAAAAAATTCGGGAACAGTACCATGCATTAGCTTTTGTGACAGGTGAAGCCGTGGGACAAGTGGCTTCCCAAACTTTGGAAAATCTAAATTGCACAGCAGCGGTGACAACAGTCCCTGTTTTGAGACCACTCATCGGGATGGAGAAGTCTGAAATCATCAACTGGGCTAAAAAAATCGGGACATATGACATCAGCATTCAGCCGTTCCCCGATTGCTGCACAGTCTTCCAGCCTAGAAAACCTGAAATTCATGGAAAGGTTCGTGATATTGAAGCGGACGAGGCCCATCTTGAGATCGATAAATTGGTCACAGAAACCATGGAAAAGCTTGAGATTCTGAATTTCCAGACTCAGATTCAGGATAAATTCTGGACATAAGGGACATTCTGTCCGAGATCCGGTATCCAATCTGACAATAGCACTTTATTGATCGAAAATAATGACAAGAAAAAAAAGAGATCTCGTTGTAAACTACCCGTCTGGAATTTTCAATATTGAATTAACAAACCGATGTCCAATGCGTTGTGTGATGTGTCCGCGCACAAATAACATGAATCGCAAGCAGGGGTTGATGGAGTTTGAACTGTTTTCTCGGCTGATCGACGAGTTGGTTCAGACAAATATAGATTACATCAATAATCAGCCAGTCTGGTTGCACCATTTCGGAGAAAGCTTGCTACACCCACAATTTGATCGCTTTATCCGCTACGCTGTGAGAAAGGAGGTCGTTACCTGTCTCTCCGTCAATCCAATTATGCTGACTCAGGAGGTTTCACTGGCGTTGCTGAAATCAAAGCCACAAATTCTCTATATTTCTCTGGATGGACATGACGATGTTTCTTTTCAAAAGATCAGAGGGATTAAAAATGCTTATCAGAAATCACTAGACAACCTGCACAGTTTTTTAGAGTTGAAACAGAATTCAGGAAGTGACTGCCGTATTGTGCTTTCCATGATTGACTTCAATCTCAATCGGCAAAGTATCGAGCAGACAAAATCCCGTTGGGAGTCCGTCCCGGGAGTGGACGAATTCCTGATGAAAAGCTTTTCTACCTGGGATGGCGATGCAGCGGATATTAATAGTTTGGAAAATGTAACGAAAAAAGAAACCAACAAATCCGGTCCGGTTGAATGCAATTTCCCCTGGGAACGAATGACAGTACTTTGGGATGGTGAGGTCGTGCCCTGCTGTAATGACTATAACAAAAAACTGTGTCTGGGAAATCTCAATCACCAAACCCTGTCAGAAATCTGGAATGGAACTGAGATGAGGCAACTTCGAGAAGAGTTCATCAGCGACCGGGTCACAAACCCTCTCTGCCACCACTGCGAAAAACTGCGATTACCACGCGAACAATGGGATTGGTGAGCTGATGTGCGAGCACTCTTTCCGTATGCAACACTGAAAGAGCGCTCTTTGTCCAACTCAGCCGATTAAAACAGACTGGTCACACCAATTTCGAGCGAGGATTCTGAAAGACTGGTTGAATAGCCAGTGATTCCCTGCGCGGTATTTGCGCCAGTGACTGTTTTCTTGGGAACCATCATATATCCAATATTTATTAAATTACTGTCGCTGGTTTTGATACTGGCACCCAATGTATAGTGAGTTTCAACAACTCCCGGAAACATCAGGGTTTCGAATGCCCGGTCATGATCCGTTGGATCACTTCCATAGTTATAACCAGCCCGAATTTGAGCATCCGGGCTTAAAGAATACTCCACTCCAAGCTTATAAACAGTCTGATCTGACCAGTTCATATCCCAGACATAGTTGGCATATGTTGATGTCGGACTGTTCTTACCAATCGTTTCGCTCCATTGAATCATGGAAAGATCAAATGCAACTTTCAGTGCACCTGCAACATAACCAAGCCCAACAGTCATAACAGGGGGTTGATCCATGTCCAGTTCTCCAGAGAGCATTGTTTTGGCGGTAGTACCACCGCTATTGTCAGTAGCAAAACAGTTATAGTTGACACTGTCCATGGTTCCCTCACTATAACCGGAAGGACATCCATATCCATTAAACTGAAAAGCGGCAAAATCCTGTTTGCTCTCGTATGCCGCACCGATGGTCAGATTTCCCATCTCATAAAGCGCTCCCAGAGTAAATCCACCACCAAGTTGGCCACTTACATTGGCGGCCTGATTTCCCGCAGCCTGGAATGCCATAGTCGCCCAGTTAAGGTTGTAAGCTATTCCAAGAGACAGTTCGCCAAATTTCGCAGCAACGGCTGGTGCGAATTTCATCATTGAATAGTTGGAATACGCCGGCTTGTCATATATCGCCGTATTTGCATAATCAACGCCCATTCCGGCAACGCCGTATCCACCAATACCAATTCTGAAGTTGTCATTTTTTCCCGGAAGCACCATACCGAAAGCTGGCATTGGTGACGCACCGGTATTAGAGTCCAGAGCAGACGCCTGATCAGTACCATATTGCGCTGCGACGTAACTGACATTATCGATTGAACTTTTAGGAGTAAACAGTGATCCACCAAAATTTACTTGTGGTGCAATTAACATGATTCCGGCGGGATTGGTAATCACAGAAGCTGCATCTAAAGGTAATCCAACTGATGCACCACCCATGGAACGTTGGGTCGGTCCGACACCAATGACTCGCATCCCATTGGTGGCCAGGGAAGTTGTTGCTGTCAGGAAAATCATTATTACCCCGGCTCCAAAGGCTCGAATTCCCTTTTTAAAATTACTAGGTACTTTCATATTAAATACTCCAAAAAAAATTACATTAAAAAGATTGTGACCAACTGACTATTTATTTACGTTCGCAATGATAGAATCGAAAGCTGGAAATCGCTGTCACGAATTCATCCCAGATTCAAAAAAGAAATAAAGAGCTCCTTGTCATGACAAATGCCTAAAATTCCTTACTTATCACCAGAGTTAGAATTTGCTTCTTAGTATTTACAACCACAGCTGACACAACTAGCTGCATAATATACACCAAATGCTACAAGCCTATACTGCACAATAGTAGTGTCGTTTATTTGATAGTCATTCAAAAATTATTCACAATTTTTAACACATGCTAACTTAACACTTGTTAACTTTAACACCTATTGATAACATTTAAATCTATGGAGGAAGTAGATCCTGGAAGTGGTTAAAGCATTGTTGGGAGTTGCACCTACCTTGGATTATTCGGACCAGAGCGACAAAAAGGGAAACACGCAATGCAGCGGATATTAAATATGTTAGAAGGTGATAAGCGGACTGAGACAAGGGACAGATCCGGCTGGAACACATGCCCTTTCTGCCATCACTGCGGATACTAAGAGAACAATGGGATTGGTTATATAATGATTCACTGCATCGGCGACAGTCACGCCAATTTTTTCAGCGGATCCGATGAAATGCAGCCAGAGTGGCCGGCGCCGGACATTAATAATCGATTGCCATTTTTCCGGTCTTATCGAATCGGGCCGGTTTTGGCTTACAATTTATGTGAATATGGCACCAGCACCAGGGGACGGGAAAAACTGGATGAATTGCTGAGCCTTCTTGATCCCAACAACCGTATTATGTTCTGTTTTGGAGAAATCGATTGTCGGGCACATATCATCCTGCAATCTCAAAAACAGAACCGCTCCTTTGAAGCGATCACCGCCGAGGTTGTTGAACGTTACTTTTCTGTTATCCTGCAAACTCGAACAAAGGGGTTTGATCCAATAATCTGGAATGTAATTCCCAGTGCCCCCACAGAGATCAACAGCCGGATCACTGTGCCACCCCAATATCTTTTTCATGGATCCTGTGAAGAGCGAAATCGAGTGACTCGCCATTTTAATCGCACTCTTAAAACCCTCGCCGAGTCAAAAGGGATGAAATTTTTGAGTTTATTTGACAGGCTTTTTTTAAAAGACGGATCCGTCAATCAATCTTATTTTTCAGACGAAATCCATCTCTCCCAAAAAGCCATGCCCTTAGTCCTGAAATCCCTGAACCAACTCTTCGATGAGCTGGAATTCGAAACCCAGGGAGCCTTGACAGACAGGGCAGCTAATCAGCGAATAAATTCTGCTCTGATCAACTGAGACATCCTAAGGCTTTATTTTCCGTTTTTCTGCCTGGAATTTTTTCAACTCATCCCAGAGATCTTCCACCTGTTTGCGGGTTTCTTCTACGGAACCTTCGTTATTAATGACATAATCTCCGTAACCCACTTTTTCATCGATGGGAATCTGGGAGCTTAAGATATTAATCGCTTCATCATTCGAGATTCCGTCTCTCGCAGCCAGTCGCTCGATCTGAGATTCCCTGGAGGTGGCAACTACCAGCGTTTTATGAAAGAGGTATTGCATTCCCCCTTCGATCATCAGCGGAATCACGACTTGAATAATGGCATCCGGATCCTTTTCCGTTATTTCCAGCAGTAGTTTGATGAACTCTTCCTGGATACGGGGATGGGTGAAATTCTCAAGTTTTTTGCGCTTTTCCAAATCTTTAAAGATGATGTTGGACAGCGCCTTGCGGTCCAGACTTCGATCTTCCTGAAGAACCTGTTCTCCAAAAAACGCTACGATATCCTTCCAGGCCGGCCGATCCGGTTCAACCACTACCCGGGCCAACACATCAAAATCAATCGTTGCAGCACCCATCTCTTCCAGTATACTGGCAACTGTACTTTTTCCTGTGGCGATACTGCCCGTCACCCCCAAAAGCACACGATTATCATTCCCACGGACAAAATCAAGTTTTGCCACACTGCCATATGATCCGGGATAGGCACTGGTCAAGTCTTTTTCTGCTCCCGCATAACTGATGGGATAGCGAATACCTCTGCGATAAAGAGCTTCCAGACCCCTAAGCGCCTTTTCCATTTTATCCACCGGTATGGCCATCACCAGATCCTCATCCTGGGCGTGGCCATAACGTCGCTCTCCATAACAAGGGATTGTCATGGAGGGCTTACCATCCAGATAGCAGCGAGCAATCGCATCAGAACAGGATGTCTCGCCGACACAATGAAACTGCATCACTTCATATTCTTCGAATTGCAAGGCGTTGATCAGCAACATCATCTGCGCAGGATTGGCATAAATCAGGACAATGTCCGGTTCGAACGGATTATAGACCATCGGAGCCATAGCCACCGCTTCGTATTTACCAACAGGAAGCCTGGGGATAGCGTTTTCATACCGTTTGCCTTCTTCCCGGTTACGGGTCCAGACAATACTGCGAAAGGTCCCATCCATAAATGGTTCCTCAGGAAGCTGTGTCAAACCAATGACCGAGGGGCACATAGCTCCCATAAAATCTTCCAAGTCAGCGCCGATGGTCCAATCAAAATTTCTGACCTGCGTGATCAGCTGGCACATACTGACTTTTTCCGAGGGCCTTCGAATAAAGGGAATATCATCAAGCATCTCTTTCTTTTCCAGCATTTTGAAAGCAACCGGAAAGGATTTAAGCCTCATCAGTTGTTCCATCCGACGGATCAGTTTTTCCCAATTTATACTTGATTCCATAACCAGCCCTGATTGAATGGGTTTGTTTCGTTTGCCAAAACAGCAGTAAATTCTACTGAATCGTACCATCCTCTTTCAATTCTCTGATCTCATCCTCCGAGAAATCCATTTCCCTTAACACTTGATCAGTGTGCTCACCCATTTTCGGTGAGGCCGACCGGATTCCGGCCGAAAAAGTACTGAATTCGATGGGGTATCCGGGTACCTTGAGCTTACCAAAATCCGGATGATCAAAATCTACCACATAATCATTGGCGACCGCCTGCGGATCCGTGAGAACATCTGTGACTTGCTGCACTGGGCTGAACATCAAACCTGCCTCAGTAAAAATGTCGACCCACTCTGCCTGGGTTTTCTGCATGAACACCTTATCAAAAATGGCCGTCAACTCCTCACAATTTTCAAATCTTTGATCATCATCTACAAATCTTGGATCATCAACAAGTGAATTCTGACCGGTTACTTCGCAAAATATCGGCCAATATTTTTTTACGGGATGATGTGTTCCAACGATCCATTTATCATCCTTGCATAGAAAATTGTTTCTCAAAGGTGAATTTTGAGTGCGAACCCAGACAAAATCCTTGACCGTGCGATTGAGATTTGCCAGCAACACGTTGGCGTGCGTTAGCCACAGTGCCGTACTATACAATGAATTATGGACCTCCTGGCCAATGCCATCCCTTTCTCTCGTGTATAAAGCGGTCATGATGGCATGGCTGTTTGTAATAGCTGTGGCCTGATCGAGAATCGCCATCTGGACCGGCGACGGTTCATCAGAATCAGTCATATACATCATGCCTGATCTGGCTTGTCCTAATGGATCATAAGCCCCCAGATCCGATGCCGCACCTTTTTTCCCATATCCGGAAACACTGGAGTAGATAATTTTGGGATTGATCTGACGAATCGATTCGTAATCAATACCCAGTTTCGGTTTGGTACTTTGCCGTAAATTGGTGATAAAGATGTCGGCCTTTTCAATCAGACGGTTGAATACAGATCTCCCTTTGTCTGATTTGATATCAAGATGAATACCCTTTTTATTGCGGTTGGAAAACTCAAACATGGGGTTTCCCCCAGTTTTGGGTGAAAACGTGTTCTTTCCCATCCGCTGCCAATGCCGCATGGGGTCCCCAATACCCCCTTCGATCTTAATGACCTCTGCTCCCAGATCTCCCAATATCGCGCCACACCCAGGTCCGGCATGAAAAACACCATACTCAATCACCCGGATACCATCCAGTGGACCCGGCTTGTCAATTACATCCTTGATATTTCGACTCATTCTGCGTATCTCTCTGTGAACTCCCCATAGAGTCTATATGATCCGGTAAGGATCAAATAATCTCTATGGGTTTTATGTTTTACACTGAACGTTAAGAACAAAAAATTTCAATGATTACATACCTTCCAGTTTAGCGATCACATCGCTCATTACCTCATTGGCACCACCACCGATTGCCGTAAGACGGGAGTCCCTGAAAGTCCTGGATATTCTCATCTCGTTCATAAACCCGGCACCTCCGAACATTTGTAAACATCCATCCGAAACCTTACTTGACAACTGACCTGCCAGCAGTTTCCCCATAGAGATCTCCTTGGTCGCATCCTGCCCGGCCATTTTCAAGCGAACGATGTGATACGTCAATTGTTTCAAAGCCTCAGTTTCCGTCATCCACTGCACCAGACGATGTTTCAAAACCTGCTTGGCAAGCAACGGCTTACCATTCACGATTCGTTTTTTCAAATAGTCCATCGTCATCTCAATGGTGTCACGCATACCAATATAAGCCAGGGGCAGGGTAAAAAACCGTTCATGTTGAAACTGTTGCATCTGGTAGATAAAACCCTCTCCCTCTTTTCCAATCAGGTTTGCAGCAGGCACTCTCAGGTTGTCAAAAAACAACTCGGCAGTATCGCTACTTCGCATCCCCAGTTTATCCAGTTTTTTGCTCACCACAAAACCCGGGAGATTGGTGGGTACAACAAAAAGGCCAAAACAGTGGTATCCTGGCTCGTCACTGGTGCGAGCAAGCAGTGTCAAAAAATCCGCCTGGGTGCCGTTGGTGATAAAAGTTTTGGAACCATTGATTACATATTCATCACCTTCCCGTTTAGCGAATGTTTTCAAAGCAGCCACATCAGATCCGGCATCGGGTTCCGTCACAGCAATGGCGCCCACCATATCCCCTGCAATAGCAGGTTTCAAGTAAGTCTCTTTCAGATAATCACTACCAAATTGGTCAATGGCAGGGGTCGCCATATTTGTCTGGACACCGATAGCCATTGGGATCCCACCGCAATCAATGCCCCCCAGTTCTTCCAGAAATGCCAGTTCGTACCAGTAGTCCAGCCCCAGTCCACCATGCTTAGGATCATAGCGAATACCCAGAAAACCCAGATCTCCCAATTTCTTGAATATCTTATGTAGTGGAGTTGTTCCTTGTTCTTCCCATTCATCCACAAAGGGGTTGATCTCTTTTTTAATGAAATCTCGCACCGCGCGACGTACCTGTTCGTGTTCTTTGGTAAAATAAAGATCTTGAGCCATTTTTTATCTCCAAATCAGTTTCGTTGGTTTCAATAAGGGATCGTTAATAAATAACTTCACACAATCTATCTGCAATATAAGGTCAATTCGCGTTCACATCACTTTCAATATCGACCAGTATCTGCCCAGGGGTGACCTTATCTCCCTCTGCAGTGTTTATACTGATCACTTTACCAGTAAAGGGCGCGGTCAGGGTCACCTCCATTTTCATAGCTGAAACCACCACCACTTTCTGCCCTTTTTCAACCAAATCGCCCTCTTTCACTAAAACAGATACCACAACAGAAGGTGTCAGCGGTGTCACTTCGGTGGGCACATTAAACGCCCCTTTCTTTTTCGACGGTTTTCGTTCCAGATCATCGGCATCCTGAACCAGATAAACCTGGCCGTTAATCATAACGGTTTTCCCATCGGGCTCATCCTTCAGATACACGTTATGACCCCTGCCATTGACCATCAAATAGATCTGATGCTCGGAAATCATAGTATAACTGACGGTTTGTTGTTTCTGATCCATAGTCGCAGTCAGTCCATTTTCACCATCCGTCTCCACTGTGATGGGAACCGTTTCCTCATCAATTTTTAATCTGTATTCCAAAGTATTAACTCCAATAATAGATTTACAGCCGCCAGTGACCCAGCGTTTGAAATGGTGTAACAACAGCCGATTTCATTTGGGGCCCTGATTTCCCTTTCCGTGCTCCCAACAATTCGTCGACAACAAATGCAATCCGTGCAATATCCGTATCCGGTGTCTCCGGTTGCCAATCCGAAAAGTGGGTTTCGATAAAATCGGTAAAAACCGCTCCGGTTCGAAATGGCTCAGAGCTCAGGACACTGATCAAAAATGGAATGGGAGTCTTGATGCCCAGCAGAACATACTCCTGAAGTGATTTAATCATACGCCGTAGTGCGGCATCGCGGTCTTCGGCATGTACTACCAGTTTAGAAAGTATGGGGTCGTAATCCATCGGGACTTCAAAGCCACTGTAAACACCGCAATCATTTCGAATTCCAGGTCCGGACGGCTCCTTCATAAAAACGATTTTTCCGGGTGAGGGGAAAAAATCCTGCTGGGGATCCTCGGCATATATACGGCACTCAATCGCATGACCTCTGCCAATCACATCTTCCTGAAGAATGGACAAACGCTGACCGGCAGCAATTTCCAGTTGTTGATGCACCAGATCAATACCGGTAATCATCTCAGTCACAGGATGTTCAACCTGAAGGCGGGTATTAACTTCCAAAAAGTAGAACTTTTTATCGCTGTCCAGAAGAAACTCGACGGTTCCGGCATTGACATAACCAGAAGCTCTGGCTGCGGCAACCGCTGTTTTCCCCATCTCTTCTCTTAACACCGGGTCAAGTGCGGGTGACGGTGTCTCCTCAATAATCTTCTGATGCCGCCGCTGGACCGAACATTCCCGTTCTAACACGTGAATCACATTGCCATGTTTATCCGCCAAAATCTGAAATTCAATATGTTTGGCTTTGTCAAAAAACTTTTCCAGATAAATAGTACCATCACCAAAAGCTGCTTGGGCTTCTCGTGAGGCTGAGACACAGGCCTCAGCAATTTCATCAGCCGAACGAACGATACGGATTCCTTTTCCGCCGCCTCCAGCCGAAGCCTTGATTAAAACCGGGTAACCAATCTCATCAGCCGCTTTGCGGATTGTTTCCGGATCTGTTTCCGATTGGGTCATACCGGGAATAATCGGTACACCCCCTTTTACCATAATTTGTCGTGCCGTTATTTTATCTCCCAGATCGCGAATCACCTGAGCGGACGGCCCAATAAAAACCAGGCTCTCCGCTTCACAGCGGGCAGCAAAAACCGCATTTTCAGCCAGAAAACCATATCCTGGATGAATTGCTTCAGCACCGGTATCTTTGGCAGCCTGAATGATTTTATCGATATTCAGATAGCTTTCAGAAGGTTCAGCATTGCCAAGACAAATCGCTTCATCAGCTTCCAGCACATGAATGGCGGCACTATCCACCTCAGAATACACTGCAACCGTCTGGATACCCAGTTCCCGACAAGTATTCAGCACTCGTCTGGCAATCTCACCTCTGTTGGCGATGAGTATTTTTTTAAACATCATGCAAAATTCCTTAATAGTATAAAGCGTAGTTGAGAATTTTCAGAGTAACCACAGAGGTCGCCCCCTATTTAATCTGTTCCGGAACAATCACTAACAGGTTACATTCTAAAAACACCATGTCCGTGAGTATCATCCCTCAATGGGGCGTTCAAGGAGGCAGATAATGCGATTCCCAGGACATCCCTGGTTTTTACCGGATCAATAATACCGTCATCCCATAGATTAGCGGAGCTGTAATATGCGTTCCCTTCTTTCAACGCATTCGCCATGACAGGTTCCTTTAAAAAATTGATTTCATCATCCGTCAAAGGCGGTTTTCCTAAACGGGCATTCTGATCATTTGTGATTGAGACCAATACATCTGACGCTTGCTCTCCTCCCATCACGCCAATCTGGGCATTTGGCCACATCCAGAGGAATCTGGGAGAGTATGCCCTGCCACACATGGCATAATTCCCAGCACCAAAAGAGGCCCCCACGATCACTGTAAATTTGGGAACTGATGCTGTCGCAACGGCATTTACCATTTTATGACCATTTTTTGTAATCCCTCCTTGTTCGTACTCTTTACCAATCATGAAGCCGGTAATGTTCTGCAGAAAGAGTAACGGGATGCCTCGTTTATCACATAATTGAATAAACTGGGTTGCCTTCAGGGCACTGTCCGAAAAAAGAATCCCGTTATTAGCCAGAATCCCGACCGGATATCCGTGAATATTGGCCCATCCGCAAACCAGCGTGGTTCCAAATAGCTCCTTAAATTCCAAAAACTCACTGCGGTCTACGATGCGGGCAATCACCTCTCTGATGTCATACGGTTTTTTCAGATCTGGACTGACAATTCCGTAGAGCTCTTTCGGATCATATAGAGGTGGTGCTGGATCAGACATGGTCAACTCGGATTTTTTATTCAGAGGCAGATTTTTGACGATCCTGCGAATAATGGCAATGGCGTCTGCATCATCTTCGGCAATATAGTCTGAGACACCGGATTCCATGCAGTGGACATTCGGACCACCCAGCTCATCTGCTGTCACCTCTTCGCCTGTTGCAGCCTTCACCAAAGGAGGGCCTCCCAGAAAAATGGCTCCATGCCCTTTGACATGGACAATATCATCACACATGGCCACACCATATGCACCACCAGCAGTGCACATTCCCATCACCGCGGCGATTTGAGGAATTCCCATTTTAGAAAGCATTGCCTGGTTGTAAAATGCCCTGCCACCATCCCAAAGGTCGGGGAATATTTCTGATTGTAACGGTAAGTATGCCCCTGCTGAATCAATCAAGTTGATGCTCGGCAGTCTGTTCTCCATTGCAATTGCCTGGCAGCGCAACCCCTTTTTCACGCTGAGCGGATATGCAGATCCCCCTTTGATGGTCGCATCGTTGATCGTAATCAGCGTTTCCTTGCCTTCCACCATGCCAATTCCCGCCAGTAGTCCTGCACGATGAATTTTACCATCATACATGCCCCGGGCAGTCAGCGGAGAGATTTCCAAAAAAGGGGTATTTTTATCCAGTAGTAGCTCCAGTTTTTTCAGAGCAGGCAGCTTTCCGGACTCTTTTTCCCTGGTCAACGCTTTTTCTGATCGATCTTCGGCCGCTTTTTTCAATTCACTCTTCAGCTCATCGACCACGGCCTCCATGTCCTGGTAGTTCTTTCGGTATTCGTCCGAGTTCTTGTCAATTCTGGTTTCAATTACTTCCATGATCTGCCTCGCTCATACTCAAAATTTGGTTTCATTTACCCTTCACAAAAAAGTTTCTTTCTATTCACTCACACATGCTTTTGATTCCCCCGGTCAAAAAGGACACCGCATCATGCCCAATTGCCTTCAAGTCCGGAGATTGATCGCCGGAAAGCAGAAAGTGGGACACAATACAGTCATAAATGCCGATTATGCTGACAGCAATCACATCAATCGAATTTGGTGAAGGAAAACTGAGCCCCATATTCTCACTGGTACGCTCCAAAGCTCCCTTAAGATCATCAATTATCTTTTTCTGAAACTGCTTGCGATGCTCTGTCAGCGCTGGACTCTGACCCACAGTCTCCCTGTATAAAATGGCCAGTTTATCCGGATACAGACTACAAAACTCATCGAAAAATATATATCCCGCCCGTTTGATACCTTCCAGAGATGCTTCAGATTTTTTGAATTCAGCCCCAACCATAGAACGGAATAGATAACTGATCTCATCATAAAGATGAATCAGTAGATCCTCCTTATTTTTAAAATAGAAATAGACGGTCCCCACTGAAACTTCAGCCAAATCTGCTATTTGGTTGATGCTGGTCTGATGGTAACCCTCCTTTGCGAAAAGAGATTCCGCCGAACGAAGTATAGTTTGATAACGCTCTTCACGTTCACGTTGACGCCTGATAGCGCTTCTGGTTAACGGCTTCCGGTTTTCTGGCTTCATACTGTTCCGATTTATTGACATACAGCTATTTACAACAGAGAAAAACAAATAATATAACAACCTGAAAATACGTTACTTCTTAATATAAACGGTCATGTCCTCACAGACACAATAAAGGATGAAAAAATACATTCCGCCAAGCCGAACCCCGATCCGTTATCCAGGATAACTGAACGTTCATATCCCAGGTTTAAGTACGGGACAGCTAAATCTTGGTGTTCTCCATGTCTCCATGGTGAGTGTTTACATGGGATGGGTCTCAATTACATTATCTGGGATTCCGTCTAATTCAAGACTTGAATTCAGATTTGTTTTTGAATCTTATTCAATATTTTTGCAAGCCCTTGAACAGCAAACGAACAAGTTCTGACTTTTTATACATGTTGAGAGGGGATACTCAAGACATCCCCTGCATAACTTATAATTCCAATGCGTCCGCCAGCTTTGCATAATGATAATCAGTGTCACCCATCATATATTCATATGATTTGGCTCTACGGTAGAACAAACCGATATTGAATTCCCTGGTCGTTCCGATCCCACCATGTATTTGCACTGCTTTGTCCGTGATAAATTTGAACTTCTCATTTACTTGCGCCTTAAGAGCTGAAAGTTCTTTAGTTGTATCCATCCCTTCATCCATCATCCATGCAACTTTTTGCATATAATACAGACTGGTATCGTAAGCAATCTGCATATCTGCCAGATAATGTTGAATGGCCTGGAATCCACCAATTGGGGTGCCGTACTGTTCTCTCTGCTTGGCATAAATATTTGTCATCTCAATAGATTCTGCACACCCACCCAACATTTCGGCACATTTTGCCAGGGTTGCTTTTTGAGCCATCTTCTCAAGAATATCCCACCCTTCACCGGCACCGCCGATCAAATCTGTTTCATTCACTTTGACATCTTTAAAAGTCAACCGACACTGGTTATCTTTGCCAATCGCATTCAACTTGGTACAAGTGATTCCTGGATCTTTAGCATCCACAAGAAACAATGAAACACCTTCATCGGTTCTTGCTGCAACAATTAGTTTGTCAGCGATATTGGCATCAATGGCAAACATTTTTGTACCGTTCAAAACAAAACCGTCAGCAGTATGTTGCGCCGGCATGTTGATTCCCATTTCACGGTAACTGCCCTCTTCTTCAAGTTGCGCCAATGACATGATCAGCTTACCAGTAGCAATTTTGGTCAATAGATCTTTTTTCTGTTTGTCCGATCCACCTTCCAGCAGCACCAATCCGCACTGAATAACCGTTGAAAAAAATGGGGATGGAAATGCCTTCTTGCCCATCTCCTCCATGATAATCGCAACGTCCCCAAAAGGATCGCCAAGTCCACCATATTCCTCTGGAAAATAGAGTTCCAGCCAGCCAAGCTTCGCCATTTTTTTCCATTTCGCCGGAGAATATCCAGATTCACTATCTTCAATTTCCCGTACTTCATCAAATGGGCATTCTTTTGTCAGGAATTCATCCACAGATTTGCGCAACATATCCTGTTCTTTTGTGTAATCAAGATTCATATTATTCCTCCTTATTCTCGCAATCAGAGATTTAACTTATCGTCGGTTAGTGTGATTTTTTTTGTTTATAACAGTTCGGCTCATTTGAACTTCAACCTCGGCAGTCCCAGACCCGTCCAGGCGATAAGGTTTCTTTGTATCTCATT
>PJEL010001582.1_pt1 | contig 22516 bp, 29 predicted proteins | sample 1853271 | NCBI WGS metagenome assembly PJEL01 (sample SAMN08108733, study PRJNA415343) | Invertebrate metagenome, whole genome shotgun sequencing project. | host: Globobulimina | place: Sweden: Gullmar Fjord | collected 2015-08
ATGCCTTTTACTTCTGTGTTAATTGAATCAACACAGGATAGGTATTTCCGTAAATTTTTAGATACAACTGGATATAGTCCTGGGAATTATGTTGCTAAGGCTATTGTAGATTATGGGGAGATTAAAGAAGTTAATCAGAGTTTTAGAGTCGGACATCTTTTTGTTGACGTTGTTAATCATACTGAGAGATTAAAGAAAGGGGAAATTAAGAAATATGAGATTGGTGTAGAAAGTAATTGGAATGGAGTTTTAGAAGAAGTTTTTGCAGATGTTAATGTTTCTAATGGTTTAGAGGATATTGTATTTAGAACACCAACAGTACAATTAGAGGCCTGGGATAGCTCAACTTTAATAGGATTTATAGATACTTCCGAAATGGAAGGGGTGTATGATGTGGAAATTGTTCTTAATTATGGGGAAATTAAGACTACTGAATTTGGAAAACTTGAGATTTATAGTATTAATTATTTGATGATAAGTATAATTATTGGAGTTTTAGTTATAATTATCTTACTAGTAATATTTAGAAAGAAATTTTTTAAGAGGTTTAAATAATTTAAAGATGAAGAAGTTAACTTATGGATTATTTATTCTTTCAATAGTTTTTTTGCTAGTATCTGTTATTGCTATCTTATATCTTAATTTTCCGATAAAAGTTTATGAGTATTATACTAGTGTTGAAGTTAGCAATGAGGGGTTTGGGTTTGATTTGAATGATTCTGCCTTGACTTTTGGGAGGGTTAATCTTGGAGGAAGTTCTACTAGGAGTATTGTTTTTAGAAATGAAGATAATTTTCCTGTTATTGTTGAGATAGTTGTTTATGGAAATATTAGTGAGTTTATTTCTTTTGAAGAATCTTGGTTTTTTGAGGTTAATGAAAGTAAGAGTATTGGATTTAGTGTTTTTGCTTCTGAGGAATCAGAGCTTGGATTTTATGATGGGAAGGTGTATTTTAAGGTGAGACCTGTTTATTGATGAATAATCTTATAGGAAAAGGAGAGATACATTAATAAATAGCTAAAGAATTTTATTCTTATGAATCAGGAGTTTGAAATAAGGAAGAAAAGAGCTGAAGAAATTAATGAGAAAATAAAAGATTTAGCTGAGGGAATATTGCTTGTTGGTTCTGTTTCCTATAATCCCGAAGCAGTAACTGAAAAGTCAGATTTAGATATGGTTGGTGTTCTTGATTTTTCATCTGTTGATTTTGAAGAGTTATATAGAAGATTGAGTCAAAATTTTGAACCACTTTTAGTAAAATATGCAAAAGAGGGTAAAATTCATAATGTAAGTATTGTGTGGGATGATCCCCAATTTGAAGTTGGTTTACATCTTTGGGATAAAAATGCATTTATGAGGGTTGTAAATTTAGAAAAATTTAACTTAATTTTTAGACGAAAAGATTTTTCAAGAAATTTTAAAAGCACTGCAGATTCTGAGACTCTTATAAATTTAAAAGGAAAGGAAAAACAATTCTATAAGGATCCAATGGATGTTGATGGGGGAACAATTTTGAAGTTTTTTGTATATGGGATGGATAAATCAGATTTTTACCCAGGAATACAAATTTGCAATCTTTTATTGGATCCAATAATATTGAGTGAGAAAGATAAACTCTTTTCAAATGGATTGGATGATTTTCAGATAAATATAAAGAAAAAACTGATAAAAATATATGGAGAAGGTTCTGAATCTATAAATCTATATAATTCTTTAGCTTTAAAATTAAAGGAGAAGGTTGGGGCAAAGTTAGAAAAAAAGTTAATAGAGTTCTTTTAGCGAATGAAGTGTACAAGAACGATAGATTATTGATACGAGAAAACTATTTAAGAAGAATAGATTAGTTAATTAGATGAAAAAGAGGGTTTTTTTTACAGTATTAGTCTTATTAGTAATTACTCTTCTTTTTATTTCTTTGAATTTTTATTATTCTTTAATTTTGTTTAAGAAAGTTGGAGGGTTGGATTTGACAGGTAATGTTGCATCTACGGCAGAGGTTTTTTTTAGTGTTGAGGGTTCTGATGATTTAGTTCCAAATGTTACTCTTATTTATCCTACTGCAACTACATATGCAGCACATGTTACAGAATTGAATTTTTTAGCATTAGATAATAATGTCTTAGATAGTTGTTGGTATTCTTTGAATTCTGGGACAACAAATACTTCTACTAGTTGTGCTAATAATGTTTCAGGTATTTCTAGTTCTACTGGAAGTAATACTTGGACTATTTATGCTAATGATAGTTTTGCTAATGAAAATTCTAGTGCTGTTACTTTTACAGTTACTATTGCTGGGGGTGGAGTGGGAGGTGGAGGAGGCGGAGGTGGTGGAGGTGGAGGAGGCGGTGGAGGTGGAGCTGTTGCGCCGAAAGCACAATTATTTAGTGTTAGCCCTGATGAATTAAATCTCAAGGTTGTTTCTGGAGAAATTATTACAGAAGAGTTAACAGTAGTCAATATTGCTAAAAGTGATATTGTAATAGATATAGAATCTGTTGGAATAACTGGATTGAACTTGAATACTAATCAGTTAACTTTGAAGCCAGGGGAAGTTGCAAAGGTTTTTGCTACAATTAAGGCACCAGAGCCTGGGATTTATCCAGGGAGAATAATCTTTAAATCAGGAAATATAAGAAGAGATGTATTTGTGATTTTAAATGTACATGGCGATGATTCTTTGTTTGATGTGTCCTTGTCTCCTCCTGAATTGTTTAGGATAATGTCTGTTGGCAATAATTTGAAGGCCTTTATTACATTATTGCAAGTTGGAGATGCAGAAGATGTAGATGTTACTATTAATTATTTGATAAAGAATTTTGATGGAGAAACTCTATTTACTGAAACAGAGACATTCAGAGTATTTAGAGAAAAGAGCTATGTCAAGGAATATCCGACAGAAAATTTAGAACCTGGGGAATATATTGCTGGTATAGAGGTGATTTATCCTGGCGGATTTGCGACATCTAGCGCACACTTTACTATTATTGATAGAAGGATAGACCCTTGGTTAATATCTACCATAGCTTTAGTAATCTTGGCAATTTTGATAATTATTTATTCTGTATATAGATATAAAAAGAGTAAGGGGCGTATGAAGAATAGGAGGAAAAGGTAAATGAAGATAATCTTGGTTTTATTATTGTTTTTAATGATTTTTTCTGTGAGTGCTGTTGAAAATAGTTTTGAAGTTAACCCAATTGTTGTTAAATCTGTTGTTAGGGCTGGAGAAAATATTAATATTCCCATAAGTGTTATTAATCTTGGAAAAGCTCAGAAGATTACTATTAGTTCTTCTTTAGAAGATTTTGTTTTTATTGAAGAGGATGAATTATTTTTGAATAAAGGCGATGGTGGAACCTTTAATGTTAATTTAAATTCCCTTGATTTAGATACGGGAGTTTATACAGGGAAGATTTTCGTAAATGGTGAAGAGGATGAAACAAAGATTCCGTTAATTTTAGAGGTTGAAAGTTCTGAGATTTTAATGGATTCTTTTTCAGAGATTTCTCCAAGGTTTTCTAAGGTATTGCCTGGAGAAAGTTTTAATGTTGATGTAAAGGTTTTTAATTTAGGTTCTAGAACAGGAGAAGCAAATGTTAAGTTTGTTATTGCTGATTTAGATGGAAATGTTTTAGTTTCTGAAGAACAGGAAGTTGTCGTCGGTAATCAGGTTCAATTAAGTAAGAGTTTTGCTATTCCTGTTGATGCTGAAAAAGAAGATTATGTTTTTTCTATATTGGTTTATAGTGGAAAGTCTGTTGGAACAAGCACGCTTTTGTTTAGTATTGTAGAAGATGTTGAATTAAGTCTTTCACCACCTTTAAAAAATTATTATCTCTATATTACTTCTTTAGTTATCGTTATTTTAATTGGGGTATTTTTGTTTTTTAATCATTATTGGAATAGGAAGGCTATGGATGAAGCTAAAAATTGGAATAAGAAGCTTGTTAATTTAAGAAAGATTAAGCTTGGTGATGTTAGTAAGGCAATACATAAGCTCGAATATAAAAAGCGTTTGTTAGAGAAGGCTTATGAAAAAGGGTATATTAAGAGAGTTTCTTATGAAAATGGTAGAAAGAAAATAAATGAACTGGTAAGGAAGCTAAAGAAACGTTTATAAATAAAGTTGATTTAAGATGACTATGAAAAAGAAGGTGAAGAGAAAGGTTTCTAGGAAAGTCGTTAAGAGGAAGAAGGTTGCTCAGAAGTCTCCTTTATCTTCGGCGATTAAAGATTTAGAGTTTGAAGTTAAGAAGTTAGGAAGTGAAAAAAGTGAATTTAAGACGGCTTTGTCAAGAGTTTCTTCTTCTTTAGATAGTAGCCATAATCTTGAGAGAGATTTACAAAGAAAGATTGCTAGGATTATAGAGAAAGAAGCAAAGTTGAATAAGAAGAGAAAAGTTCTCGGTACTAAGATTGATGGGATTTCTGATAAGTTAAACAAGATTTCTAAGATAAGGTCTGAGATGTCTGATATTTAATATGAAGGTTTATCGTCGAGGAAAATCTTTGAATTTATCTGTTAAAAAAGTTAATTTTTTTGGGAAGTTTGTTGGATTAATGTTTAAATCAAAGAATACTGGAATTCTGATGTTTGATTTTGGTAGGAAGAATATGTTAGGAATACATTCTTACTTTGTATTTTTTCCTTTTCTTGCTGTTTGGCTTGATGGTAAGGATGAGGTTTTGGAGTCTAGAATAATTAAACCATTTACTTTTATTGTTAAACCTAAAAGTTCTTTTGTTAAGTTAATTGAGGTTCCGATAAATAATAAAAATCTTAAAATTATTGATTTCTTCGTCGATAGAGGAAAGATTTAAATAGAGAAAAGAATAATTATAGTTATAATATTAAAAGGAGGTATAAAAATGGGAAGAGTAATTGCCCGAGGTGTTGTAACAAGAAAAAAAGGTTATCTTTATTACATAGATGGAAAAGGAAATGTTTGTGAAGCAAAGATGGCTCGAGGTGGTCGAAAGAAGAAGGCCGTTAAGAAGAAGACTGTTAGGAAGAAGACAACCCGGAAGAAAGTAGCACGAAAAAAGACAACTCGAAAGAGAAGGTAAGTCTGATCTAGTTTTTTATTTTTTATTGATTAATTTTTTTTAATTCTTTTTGAATTATTATTTCATCCCCTGGGTTTGTGATGCCCATCCATTTTGCATCTGTGGGATATGTTTTCATTGTAATTTTTCCTTCTTTTATTATATTTCCAAGCGAACTTGGAAGCCAAGATTCAATTTCCCTATCTCCTTTGTGTTTTTGTTTAAAATCTGTTAAGATTTTTTCTAGTAATTCTAAGGTTTCTTGATGAAGTCCGAATAAAAGCATACTGCATAACGTATTTTCGTTAAGACCTTTTTCTTTAATGTTTCTTTTTGTTATGTTACATACTTCTTCTATAGATATTACATTGTTGTCTTGGTCTGTTTTGAAAGTTCCTCTGTTAACAGTTCCTTCTTTAGATATGACATTTTTTAATTTATATCCAACTGTTGCTTCTGTTTGCTGGTTCTTTAAATGATTTGCCAATAAAGTATATGCTTCTTCTCCATAGATGTCATCGCCACTACAGACTATGAATGGACAATCTATAATATTTTTTATTGTGCATATTGCGTCTAAGGTTCCCCAAGGTTTATCTCGTTCATTTGGATTGTATGATTGTATTGTATAGTAGACAGGAATACCTTTGTATGAATCTCCGAATTTTTCTTTGAAAGGAATTTTTGTTTTTTCTCCAACAATGAAAATGATTTTTGTGATTCCGGAATCCAGGGCCTGATTTATAGAATATTCAATTAATGTTTCATTAGAAGTGACTTTTGATAACCATTTTAATTTTCCTTTGAATCTTGCTGAAAGTCCTGCGACCATGTAGACTACTGCGATGTCTTTCATTTTTTCGGAAAGAGGATATATTTTATAAAGATATGTTTGATTTTTTAGATATGATTATATTAGGAATAGAATGTACCGCACATACGTTTGGAGTTGGCATTGTTAGTAATGGTAAAATCCTTAGTAATGTAAAAGATATGTATAAGCCTAAGAAAGGGGGAATTATTCCAATGGATTCTGCGAAGCATCATAGGGAAGTTTCTGAGATTGTTTATCAACAGGCCTTGCAGGAATCTGGAGTTAATGAGAAGGATATTAAAGGAATTGCAATTTCAAATGCTCCAGGACTTGCTCCGTGTTTGATTGAAGGTTTGAAGTTTGCAAAGAAGAAGGCTGATGAGCTTGGGGTTAAGTTAATTCCTGTGAATCATTGTGTTGCTCATTTAGAGATAGGGCAGAGTGTTGGTGCAAAAGACCCTGTTCTTTTGTATGCTTCTGGGGCTAATACTCAAGTGATTGCTTTTGCAGAGGGCAAGTATAGGGTTTTTGGAGAAACTCTTGATTCAGGGATTGGTAATTTTATTGATACTTTTGCAAGACATCTTGGGATTGCATTTCCAGGAGGCCCTGAAATTGAAAAGCTTGCTAGAAAAGGGAAGTATATTGAGTTGCCTTATTCTATTAAGGGAATGGATGTTAGTTTTTCAGGAATGCAGACTAAATTAAAACAATTATATGATTTAGGGACTAAGAAGGAAGATTTGTCTTATTCAATGCAAGAGCATGCGTTTGCAATGTTAATTGAGGCTGCTGAGAGGGCTTTAGCTCATACAGGGAAGAAAGAGTTGGTTTTAGGAGGAGGTGTTGCTTGTAATTCTAGATTACAGGAAATGGCTAAGATAATGTGTAAAGAAAGAAAAGCAAAGTATTTTTGTCCTGAAAGGCCGTTGTTAGTTGATAATGCAGCTATGATTGCTTTTACAGGAGAGCTGATGATTAAAGGAAATAAGAAACTTTTCCAGGATGCCGAGAAGGTAGATATTACTCCTAGGGAAAGGACAGATGACGTGGTTGTTAATTGGAGATGAGGTTACCAAGAATTCCATCCACTGCGGTAATTGGGACATCCTGTTCTTGCAACTTTTGGCCTATGTTGTGAGGCTAGTTCTACTGCTTTAAAGACTCTTTTTCTTGCTTTGTTTAACCCAGGTCCATTAAGAGAGACATCAATACTTTTTTGTACTGAGCGTCCAGGTATTAAAGTTCCATTTCGATGATGGGATTCTTTATAGAAGAAAGCTCTAGCAATATATCCTTCACTTCTTTCACTTTCCTTTCCTGATGGAAGAGTTGAAACTCTTCTTTTCTCATAAATTGTAAATCCATCTTTATCAGCAACGTATCTAAAATGAAATCCTTTATTATTGACTTTTGAATTCATGGTTTATTGGTACATTTTTTAGTTTTTAAATATAGTTGTCTTTTGTTTATTATTAGTTGGGTGGTTTAATTTAATGTTTTGTAAAAAGATTTAAACAAAAAGAATCAAAGATTCTTTAGCATAAATATCCCAGAAATTTAATAGCAATATTTATACAATGAGAACCGGAAATTCTCAAGCTTAAAACTTTCTAAATTTTACGGAAAGTTTTAAATACCCTCTTTTTTATCTCATTTTAACCAATGACGCTTTTGGGTGCGAGGTTCGTATTCTCGGGCGTTAGGACATAAAATGGATGCATATAAAATTATTGAGAAGGCACGAAGAACAGGGAAAATAGACAAAGGAGTTAACGAAGTTACCAAGGCGATAGAGAGAGGCGTTGCTAAATTTGTTGTTTATGCTGGTGATGTTGATCCTAAAGAGATTGTACAACACTTGCCTGCGATTTCTAAAGATAAAGGCATTCCATGTCAGGAAGTTGATTCTAAGCAGAAATTAGGTATTTCAGTTGGTATTCCTGTTTCAACTTCAGCTGTAGCAGTTATAGAACCAGGCGATGCCGAAAAAGATATTTTTGACTTGAAGGAGTAATTATGGCTAAGAAACAAACAGTTAAGGAAGGTAAATCTAGTGATGGTAAAAATAAATTTGTTAGTGAGCCTGTTAATGCTATTGTAGAAGAATTAATTGTTAGGACAGGTGCAAGAGGAGAAGTAACTCAAGTAAAAGCCAAGATTCTTTCTGGAAGAAATGAGGGAAAGAGTATGAGAAGAAATGTTAAAGGTCCTGTTAGAATGGGAGATTTATTAGTTTTGAGAGAAACAGAAATTGAGGCTAGAAGAGTGAAGGGAAGAATTACAAAAGGAGCGCATAGTTAAAATGGTAAAGTGTAGTTTTTGTGGGAAAGAACAAGATGACCACAAGGGTGTGTTTTTAATGAAGAATGATGGTACTAGTAGTTATTTTTGTTCTTCAAAGTGTAGGAAGAATCAACTGAAGTTAAAGAGAGACAAAAGAAAGATTAGATGGACAGAAGCATTTCATATTTTTAGAGCAAAAAAGATTTCTAAAGAAAAGGAAAGGTTTGAAAAGTTGAAAAAAGAGAAGGCTGAAGAAAAAGCTGAGAAGAAAGAAGTGAAGAAAGTTGAAAAGAAAGTTAAAAGTTCTGAGAAAAAGTAGAAATCTATTGATTATTTTTTAAAATTAGTTTACCGACGACAAATTGCTATTTTATCATATAAAGGTTTATAAAGGAAGTTTAACTTTTAGAGTTGAATTTTTAGAGAATGGTCGACAAAAAAACAAGTAAGGAAGGATATTCAGCGGAGAAAATTAAAGTTTTAGAGGGACTTGAAGGAGTTAGACGTAGGCCTGCGATGTATATTGGAAGTACTGGAAAGCAAGGCTTGCATCATTTAGTTTATGAGGTCGTTGATAACGCTGTTGACGAAGCAATGGCTGGCTATTGTACTATGATTGAAGTTATTCTAAATAAGAATGGAAGCGTTACGGTAAAAGATAATGGAAGAGGAATTCCTGTTGACATGCATCCCGTTTATAAAATCCCAGCTGTTGAAGTTGTTGTAACTAAATTGCATGCTGGAGGAAAGTTTGATAAGGGGAGCTATAAGATTTCTGGAGGGTTGCATGGTGTTGGGATTTCTGTTGTTTCTGCTTTGTCTAAGAATATGAAAGTTACTGTTAAGAGAGATGGTAAGATTCATGAACAAGAGTATAAGATTGGAAAGACTTTGTATAAATTGAAGACTAGGGGAAGTATTGATAAGAAAGATACTGGAACAGAAGTTACATTTTTTCCTGATGATGAGATTTTTTCAACATTGAAGTTTGATTTTTCTGTTTTGGAAACTAGGTTTAGAGAAATTGCTTTTTTGAATAAAGGAGTTAAGATTAGATTAAAGGATGATAATTCTGGAAAGAAAGAAACATTTTATTATGAAGGGGGAATAATTGAATTTGCAAAATGGGTTAATAAGGGGAAGGAAGTTTTGTATTCTAAGCCGATTTATTATACTAAAGAAGAAGGTGGAGTAATTGCGGAAATCTCCATACAGTATAATTCAAGTTATCATGAAAATGTTTTGAGTTTTGTTAATACTATTAATACTGTTGAAGGAGGAACGACAGTTTCTGCGTTTAAGACTGCTTTGACAAGAGCTATTAATGATTATGCTAGGAAGAATAAGATTTTGAAGAATGGGGGTTTGACAGGAGATGATGTTCGTGAGGGGTTAACTGCAATTATTTCTGTTAAAGTTCCAGAGCCACAGTTTGAAGGACAAACAAAGACTAAATTAGGTAATTCAGAGATAAAAGGAATTGTAGATAGCATTTCTATGTCGGGTCTAGGAGAATTTTTTGAGGAAAATCCTGCGATAGCTAAGAGAATTGTTAATAAGGGTGTGGATGCCCAGAAGGCGAGAGCTGCTGCTAAAAAAGCTAAGGATTTAGTTAGGAGAAAGAGTGCATTTTCTGTTGGCGGTTTGCCTGGGAAGTTGGCTGATTGTTCTTCAAAGAAATCTGAGGATTCCGAATTGTATATTGTTGAGGGAGATTCTGCAGGAGGTACTGCTAAGCAAGCAAGAGATAAAATGTTCCAAGCAATTTTACCTTTAAGAGGAAAAGTTTTGAATGTTGAGAAAGCAAGTCCTGCTAAAGTTTTTGGTAATGAGGAAATTGCTAATTTGATTACTGCAATTGGGACAGGCGTTGGAGAGCAGTTTAATATTGAGAAATTAAGATATAAGAAAATAATTATAATGACTGACGCAGATGTTGATGGGGCCCATATTAGGACTCTGTTGATGACATTCTTTTATAGATATATGAAAGAGTTAGTTGATAATGGAAATATTTACGTTGCTGTTTCTCCATTGTATAAGATTAGGAAGAAGAAAGACCATTATGTTTATTCCGATAGTGAGTTGAAGAGTTTGATTGGTAAGATGGGTGATAATGTAAATGTTCAGAGGTTTAAGGGTTTGGGTGAGATGAATGCTGAGCAATTGTGGGGAACTACAATGAATCCAAAGACAAGATTGTTGAATAAGGTAATGGTTGAAGACGCTGTAAAGGCTGATGAGGTATTTTCTAAGTTAATGGGTGATGATGTTGCACCTAGGAAAGAATTTATATTGACTAAAGCACATGAAGCGGAGTTGGATATTTAAAATGTTAAAAAATAAACAAATAGATAGTGAAAGGCCATGGGGTGGTTTTACTAGGTTCACACTTAATGAGCAATCTACTGTTAAGATTTTAGATGTTAAACCTAATTCAAAATTAAGTTTGCAGTTTCATAATAATCGGAAGGAGTTTTGGTTTGTTTTGGGTGGAGAAGGAAAAGTGCAAATTAAAGATGATATTTTAGATGCCAAAAAAGGAGATGAATTTTTTATTAAGACAGGAGATAAACATAGGATTATGACTCAAGATTCTGAATTAAAAATATTGGAGATTAGTTTTGGAGAGTTTGATGAAGATGATATTGTAAGAGTGGAGGATGAATATGGAAGAAACTGAAATGCCTATTGAGGAAACTGAATCTGCAGAGGATTTAGATAAGGAAATAAACTTAATGGAATTTGAATTAGATGACGAACAGATTGATGATTTGATTGAGGGTTTAAAGGAATTGAAAGAGCATAAGCAAAATCTTAGTTTTACAATTGATGATGAGAATGATTTGTTGATTCATCATGAAGATGAGCAGGATTTAGAGGAAGGAGATGATTCAGAAGATGGAGATGGCGAGGAAGATGAGGAAGAAGTTAAAGAAGAGTTTGAAAGAGTTCAAGGAGGAGAAAATGAGTGAGTTTGTTGTTATGGCAAGTGGATATTTTGATCCTATTCATGTTGGGCATATTGAATATTTGAAATTAGCTAAGGAAATTGCTAATAAGCATAATGGCAAGTTGGTTGTTATTTTGAATAATGACCAGCAGTGCATATTAAAAAAAGGAAAACCTTTTATGATTGCAAGGGAAAAGAAAATTATTTTAGAAGCTTTGGAATGTGTTGATGAAGTTTTTGATTCAATAGATAATGAAAAATTTATAGGTGAAGATGGTGTAAAACATGTGCCTATTATTAATTCAATTAGAGCAATTGTAGAAAAAAACTCTGGTTGTAAAATTATTTTTGCTAAGGGTGGAGATAGGTTTGATGGAGAAGTTCCTGAAACAGCAGTTTGTAGGGAATTAGGAATTGATATTGTTGATGGTTTAGGGAATAAGATACAAGCATCTTCTGATTTGATTGCGGAGGCTGAAAAATGAAATTATGGTTAGCACAGAGGGTAACTGGGGAAGATCATGTTCAATTAGAAAAAGAAATGAAAAAGATAGTTTCTGTTTTGGAAGATAATGGGCATGAACCTTATTGTTCTTTTTTAGATAGTGAGATGAAAAAAAAGGAGAAAGTTGAAAAAGTTAAGAATGCATTTATGAAGATAGATGAATCTGAAGGAACTTTAGCAATTATAAAATCAGAAGATAAAAGTGAAGGTATGTTAATCAAAATGGGATATACAGTTGCAAAAGGAAAGAAGTTAATTTTAGTTATTAAGAAAGGAGTTATGGAAGATAAGTATGTGCGAGCAATAGCTAGTCAAGTTATCGAGTTTGATGATATTGATGATTTAGTGGATAAATTGGGAGAGATAAAATGACACCAAAAGAAACAAACGGAAATGGAGAAGCTAAAATAGACAAAGAAATAGAAAAGCAAGAATCTGAGCGAAGGGCTAAAGAACAAATTGGTCAGGAAAAGGGAGTTGCTGGTAAAGAGATTGTTGAAGAGATGGAGAAGTCTTATATCGATTATGCGATGTCTGTGATTACTCAGCGTGCACTTCCTAGTGCAGAAGATGGTTTGAAGCCTGTTAATCGTAGAATTCTATACGCAATGCATGCGATTGGTTTGGATGCTAGTAAACCAACTAAGAAATCGGCGGCTGTTGTTGGAGAGGTTTTAGGTAAGTATCATCCTCATGGGGATACTTCTGTATATGATGCAATGGTTAGAATGGCTCAAGACTTTTCTTTAAGATATCCTTTAGTTCATGGTCAAGGAAACTTTGGGAGTATGGACGGAGATTCTGCGGCAGCTATGAGATATACAGAGGCAAAATTAGCTAAGATTTCTACAGAATTATTGAAAGATATTGAAAAAGATACTGTTAAGATGAATCCTAATTTTGATAATTCTGTTAAAGAGCCAGAGACATTGCCTGGGAAACTGCCAACATTGTTTTTGAATGGAGCAACAGGAATTGCTGTTGGAATGGCTACAAATATTCCCCCACATAATTTGAATGAGATTTGTGATGCTATTACTGCCTATATTAATAAACCTGAAATTAAGGCTGAGAAGTTAATGGAAATTGTTACAGGTCCTGATTTTCCTACAGGTGGTTATGTGATTGGTTCTGGAATTAAAGATATGTATGAAACTGGAAAGGGTAAGTTGATTATGCGTGCAAAGAGTAAGATTGAAGATCATAAAGGAAGGCCATGGATTATTATTACAGAAATTCCCTACATGGTTAATAAATCTGATTTAGTTGTTAGTATTGCAAAGCTTGCTACAGAGAAGAAATTGCCTGATGTTTCTGATTTAAGAGATGAGTCTGCAAAAGGAAAGGTAAGAGTTGTTATTGAGTTGAAGAAAAGTGCAGACCCTAAATTTACTTTGAATAAGCTTTACAAGTTATCAAGATTGCAAACAAATTTTGATGCGAATATTATTGCTTTGGTTGATGGAAAGCCAAGGACTTTGAATTTATTGGATTACATTAAAGTTTATGTTAAGTATAGAGAAGGAGTTGTTACCAGAAGAAGTAAGTTTGAGTTGAAGAAAGCAGAGAACAGATTGGAGATTGTTGAGGGATTACTGATTGCTATGAAGAGCATTGATGAAATTATTAGATTGATTAAGGGAAGCAAGTCAACTGCAGAAGCTAGTGAAGGTTTGATTAGGAAGTTTAATCTTTCTATAAGACAGGCAAAAGCTGTCTTGGAAATGAGATTGAGTCAGTTGACAAAGCTTGAAGATGGTAAGTTGAAGGATGAGCAAGGTAAGTTGAAAGAGACAATTAATTATTATAAGAAATTGTTGGCTAGTGGACAGGAAGTTCTTTCTGTAATCAAAAAAGAAATTAGTGAATTGAAGAGGAACTTTGGAGATGATAGAAGGACAAGGGTTTTGAAGAATGTTGTTGAGATTCAAGAGAAAGATTTAGTTCAGAAGAAAGATGTTGTTGTTACTCTAAGCAATTCAGGATATATTAAGAGAATGGATGTTCAGGCGTATAAGGAGCAGAAGCGTGGAGGATCTGGAGTTACATCTGGATTAAAGGATGAGGATTTTGTTAGAGAGTTAATTACTTGTTCCACACATGATTACTTGTTGTTCTTTACTAGCAGAGGTAGAGTTTACTGGTTGAAAGCTAATGAGGTTCCTGATTTTGCAAGACAGAGTAAAGGTAGGAGCTTGGCTAACCTGTTGAATTTGAGAGATGAGGAAATTACAAATGTTCGTTCTGTTAAGAACTTTGATAATGATTATCTGATGTTTGCTACAAAGAAAGGAATTATTAAGAGATTGCCTTTGAAGGACTTAAGCAAGCCGAGAAACACAGGTGTTAGAGTTATTAATTTGCCTGCTGATGGGAGTGATAGTTTGATTAATGTTAGAAGAGTAAAGGAAGGACAAGAAGTTTTGATTACTACAAAGAAAGGGCAGGCTGTTAGGTTTAAGTCCACGGATGCTAGGAGCATGGGCAGAGCTAGTTATGGTGTTAAGGGAATTGATTTGAAGAAAGGAGATGAAGTTGTTTCACTTGTCCCAGTATTGACAGATAAGAAAGCTACAATTCTAACTGTTACAGAGAAGGGTTCTGGTAAGAGGAGTGCCTTAGAAGATTATAGGAAGACTAGCAGAGGTGGAAAAGGTGTGATTAACTTGAAGGTTAATGAGAAAACGGGCAGGGTTGTTAAGAGCTTGAGTGTTGATAGCAAGGATTCCGTGATTTTAACAACAACAAAGGGAATGATTTTAAGGACGAATATGAAGCAGTTGAGGGTGATGGGAAGAGCGACTCAGGGTGTTAAGATTGTTAAGTTGAAGATTGGTGATAAGATTGCGGATGTCGTTAAAGTTCCTCGGGAAGATGTTGTGCTTGAGAAGGTTGATTAGGTTAGGTCAGGGCGTTCGGAATTACTAGTATGCCCTTATTAGTCATTTATAGGATGATGATTAATTAGTTAAATTATTATAGTTTAATGGGACTATTATTTTATGAATGATAAAGTCGTTAAGAGTATTGGTCTTAAAGAAACATTTCACAGTAATGGCATCTACTCTTATGTGGAAAGCTATGGGGATGTATTCAAGGGTGATGAAGATTTTAGAGCTAAAATATTGACTGCCCAATTGTTCATTGAAATGCAATGTGATGAAATCTTATGCAAATATCATGGCGAGAATTATATGGCTGACCCTCCATTACAAAAGATATTATCTTCTGAAGGAATCAATTTTAGTACAAAAATCAAATTTTTAAGTTTGCTCACATCCAAAGAAGGTAGTGGTGAGTTATTAGTCCCAAAAGATGTCTGTATTAGTCTGAGAGCATTTGCTGAAGTGAGAAATAAAGTATCTCATAAACTGCATACTCTGGAGATTATGAAAAAAATGGAGGGAAATAAATTTGCACTTAAAGGGAAATCTCTTAATAGCTATGAAGACTTTGATGAATTAATGGTAGGATTTGAAGCAGAATATTTTGCCTTACATAGAGAGTTTGATAAAATCAATAGGGATATTCAGTCAGCTTAGTTGGGGCGTATAACAAATTCTGAGTACTCGGTCAAGGGCGTTAGGTAGTTTTCTATATAATACTTTTAGAAGAAAATAAGGTAAATAATGATTAGAACTTATTTCTTTGGTATAACTTTCTGTAAAAGATTGCGAATAAAACTCCGCAAATAAGAGTTATGCTCATCAATGCTATGAATAAAGGATCTTTGATTGCAATTCCGCTTCCTGCGTATGCTAATGCTAAGCTTCCTCCTATATGACCTAAAACCATTATTGGAATAAATGCTCTTGTTCTTATTGCAGAGAATCCTGCTAGGTAAGATAGTTCATCATCTGGGAAGAAAGGCAAGAAATACATTAGGAAAAGCAGGATTTTGCCTTTTTCAAAAATCTTATCATATTTTCTTAATGTTTCTGGTTTGATAACGTGCCTTAGTATTTTTCTTCCGAATTTTCTTCCTATGTAGAAGGCTATTGCAGTTCCTATGACTCTTCCAATCCAGTTGTAGATAAATCCTTGCCAAGTTCCAAAAATAAATCCTCCTGAAATAGATACTGCATAATGGCTGAATGGGGTTATTATTACTTGTAAAATCTGGATTATTATGAAAATTAAAGGGGCTAATGGCCCATAAGGTTCAATGAAATCTCTTATTTGTTCTTGGCTCGAGAAAAAGGTAGATGGATAGATGTAACCTAGAATTATTAAGATTATTGGGATGATAGTCAGAGCGTACCAAATAAATTTTATTCCCTTACGCATAAGCTATATTTCTTCAATATTGTTTTTAAATAAAAGTTGTTAGGGTAGACCACAACAATTATAAATTATAAATTATAAGAAAATTTATGGATTTGAATAAATTGAGAGATATTGGGCTTACTGAAAATCAAGCTTCTGTTTATTTGGAATTATTGAAAAATCCCAAAAGCACTGCAGGATTTTTGGCAAAGAGGCTGTCTATTGATAGGTCTTTTATTTATGAGATTCTTTCTAATCTTAAAGATAAGGGATTTGTTAGTTATTCTTTCTCTGGAAGAAAACGAGTTTTTTATGCTTCAGACCCTAAAAAGCTTTTAGAAGATATAGAGGAGAAGAAAAGTAAAATGTTGGATATTGTTAAAGAGATTAAATTAATTCAATCTAATAAGGAACAATTGCCTTTAATACAAGTTCATGAAGGCAAGGCAGGATTAAGAGTTTATGTTAGATCAATTCTTGAATCTAAAGAGTTTCATGTTTTGGGTGGAGGTGGAGGATTAAACATCATGAAGCTTCTTGAATATGAATTGCCACATTATTTTAAGAAGATGAAACTGAAAAAAATCAAGGGAAAAGTTATTTGTTCTAAGGAAAATAAGGATGTTTGGATAAAAAATTTTAATTCTTCATATATAAAACTTAAATCTTTGGAAGGTGCTGGGAGAGATAATAGTATTAGTATTATGGGTGGCAGGGTAATTATTTCTTCTGAAACTGAAAAACCTTCTTTAATTGTTATAGATAATGAGCATATAGCTCATACGTTTAGATATTATTTTGAGCAGTTATGGGGTTTGGCTGAGGAATAGAATTCCCTTTTACAACACATCTATGAATTTATAAATCTACAAATCCTCTGGTTTTATAACAGGGGAAAAAGAGCGAGATGAAACCGAAAACAAAAAAGATATTGAATATAATTGCATTGTTAGCGAGTATTGCTTTATTCTTCTATGTTGTTATTCTTTTTGGTAAAGGTGCGTTTGAGATAATAGCTCTTAATGTGAATTTCCTTCTTCTTGGTACGGCTATGGTTCTGGCTTTTGTTTCTTTTATGCCTTACACAATGAGATTTAAGGTTTTGTTGGAGGCATATGTTGAAAAGGTTCCTTTCTGGATGCTCTTTAGACATACCTTAGCTACATTTGCTGTTTCTTATGTAACTCCTTTTTCAAGACTTGGAGGTGAACCTGCTAGAATATATATGTTAAATAAGGAAGCTGGTGTTGATTATAAAACTGGTTCTACAGCTGTTCTTTTAGATAAGTATGTTGATATTTTAGGTGCGTCTTTATTTTTAATTGCAGGATTATTTTTGGTTTTGACTTTGCCTAATTCTCCTCGTTCTCTGCAAGTTCTTCTTATTTCATTAATTTTAGTAATCTTTTTGATATTAGGGGTTGTTTATGCTAGGGGAATAAGAGAAAAAGGATATTTTTCAAGCTTCTTTATTATTTTCAGATTAAATAAGATAAGAAAAATATCTCATTGGTTATTTACTATAAAGGACGTAGAGGCGAAGATGAATAACTTTTTCAAATATCATAAAAAGAAACTTTTCCTTTCTACTTTTTATTATATTGTAAACGCTGTGGTAAATATAGCTTTAATCAAAATATTATTATTGAGTATAGGATTTAATTTTTCAATTCTAGAAGTAATTCTTATTATTTCTTTATGGGGCTTGCTTAGTTTTGGTCCTACTCCTGCTGGACTAGGGGCTTTGGAAGCAGGACAGTCTGCTTTGTTTGTCTTGTTAGAGGGAGATGGTTCTATAGGATTTGCAATGACTCTCCTTCTTAGGTTTGGATATTTGGTAATGGTTGCTCTTGGATTTATCTTCCTTTCCCAGTTTAGTAGAGGACAGATATGGAAGAAGAAAGATTCTTTGAAAGAAAAGGAAATTAAGGAAGTCTTGGATGTTTGATTATTAACAATTATTTATATTTCTAATTAAGCTGCTCTTTTATAATTGTCAGTTACACCAACAGCAGAGCACCCATACATGTTTGGACATGGACTAATATTAGTTATTTTTTGGGTTTCTTTATCTTGAGAATGATAAATTCCTTCTGCTTCTCTTACAACTGAAGATTCATTCATGAGACCATATTGAATTTCTGTACCATCTTGGACTCTTTCAATTCTTTGTAAACGCCCATCTAAATCATAGGTATTTCCATTTATGGATAAGGTTCTACCATCTACTTTTACTTCAAGGGTTGGTTGTTTTGTCATTTTTCACTCCTATTTTTATAATATTTTAATGTAAAACAATTATATAAACCTTAGTATTGTAGTCCTTTAGTAGTGGTGATTATATCTGGATTTGTAGGAAAATTAATGGGAATCAATAGCTTTTTATAATAAATTTACTTGAATAAAGAATGGTGACGACAGAGGTGATGCAGACACTAATTATTCCTGGAGCACTTGGAGGTTTAGGAGGTTTAACAAGAGGGATTGTTGGACTTTTGAAGGCTTTGTCTTTGCGTAGGCGAATCATGTGGGGCTATTATTTGATAACTGTTCTTGTTGCAATGATTATCGGAATCTTTGTTGGACTCGTTTTTAATTTTGATTATCGTTTGAGTCTTTTGGCTGGTTATGCTGGGACAGATATTCTAGAAGGGTTGTATAAGTCATTTAAGGTTCAGAAGGTTTATGTTCAAAAGGGGAAGAAATGAAAAGAGTAAGTATTGAATTTAATGATGATATTGTTAAACAGCTTAAGAAAAGAGCTGATGAGAATTACCTTTCTTTCACAGAGATGATTGAGGACATTGTTAGGAGAAGTATGGTTTCTTGGAAAGGGGCCACAAAGACTAGAGGATTCAAGGTTGATGATAAGTTAGTTGAAGTGTTTTCTCGGGAGAATCGAGGTCCTCGGAAAAAGGTGAAGAAGAAAAAGTGAAATAAATGGAAGAAAGAATTGTGTTAGGTAGTCGGATTTTAGGTATAAGATGTTTGGATGATTGTGATCCTGTGATAAGGAAGGCTTTTTTTGATTTGTTAAGAAAACATAGGGATGAGTTAATAGATCTGATGGATGAGAATAAGGTTCCTAAGGAAGTTTTGATTAATCTTAAGGCAGGGGAAAGTGACTTGGCTGGTATTTATTATAAGCATAAGGAGAAGGTTGCTAAGAATGTTATTGTTTTAGATATTTTTACAAATTCTCTTTCAGAATCTAATTTGGAAATGGATTTGTTGGATGTTTTTGTTCATGAGTTGATTCATCATATGGTGAGTAGTGAAAGGGAGACTATTGAGAAGACTAGAAGTTTTATGAAAGAGGTTAGTTCTACAAAGATTTAAATAATCTACAGATGTATACAATTGTATATAAGTTTAAGTTATAAGATGGAAACTACAATAAGATTAAATGTAAGAACTAAGCAAGAATTAGATAAATTCAAACAATACAAAAATGAAAGTTATAATGAGTTAGTTAGGAAATTAATTTATATAGCAAAATTATGTGAGGATAAGCCAAAATTATCTCAAAAAACTGTTAAAGAAATTAATGAGGCAAGAGAGAGGGTTAAGAAAGGGGAATTTTATACAGAATCAGAAGCAAAGAAAATACTTGGTTTGTAAGATGTATCAGTTGATTTTTGAAAAAAGAGCTTTAAAATCTTTTAGTAAACTTGAGAATAAAGTTAAGAAGAGAATATGGGATAAATTGCAGATTTCTAAGGAAAATCCCTTTAGATTTTTTGAAAAATTAATCGAAGTTCCAGGATTTAAATTAAGAATTGGAGATTATAGAGTTATTGCAGATATTTTTAGGGATAAAATGGTTATTGTGATTTTAAAAGTTGGACATAGAAAAAATATTTATGATGGAAAATAATTAAATCCCCCAGACATATTCATTGCAGAAATCACAGTTCTTTTCAACAGAGCATGGTTTGAATCCGGTGTTGCAGCATTCTTGAATCTTTTTTGCAGTGTCTAGGAGTTCTTCTTTTATTTCTTCTAAGTTAAATGACATTCTTCCTGAGGCTTCTATGGCGTTTCCTTGGGAATCTAATGTGAATTCTAAGGGTTTCTCTTTCTTTAAAAGATCTAGGGTGAGCTTGTGGACTTTTCCGTATTTTTCTTGGGCTGCTAGAGCGTAAAGGCCTAGTTGCCAGTTTCTTGCCTTTGGTCTCACATTCGACATTCCTGTTTTGTAATCTATGATTTCTATGCCTTTTTCATGGAAATCAATTCTGTCTGCAAATCCATTAAAGATTAGATTGTTTATTGTTGCAGATAGATGAACTTCTGTTTTTGATTCTTTAGTGTATTTGTTTTTGTTTCTTTCAAAAAATACTTTTATTATTGGCATTGCTTGTTCTAATTCAATGAAGTCCCATTCCTCTTCTGCTTGCATTGTCTTTGTTAAGTCTGTAAATTCTTTTTCTTTTGTGAATTGGAGTTTTACTCCTGCTTCAAGAACATGATGGATGAAAGAGCCAAGTTTTATTGCTTCCCAAGATATTGGTTGAGATTCTGGCATGTTGTAGATGTATTTGTATTCGTATTTTTTTTGACAATCATCAAATAGTAATAAAGATGATGGGGAGAATCTTAGTTTTTTTGGAGTGCTAGTTGAAGAAGATATTTCTAGTTTAGGTTCTTTATATGTTTCTTTTGTGTCCTGTTGAAAGATAATTTCAGGGTTTTGTTTATATTGGATTTCATTCAAGAATTGCGAAGGTAGGAATTTTCTGTTGGAGTATTTCTTTGCATATGTTAAGTATAATCTTTCTTTTGTTCTTGTTAAAGCTACATAACAAAGTCTTCTTTCTTCAAGTAATTGATTCTTGTCTTCATGTTCTTTGATAACAAATTGCTTTTCTGATTCAGGAGTTGTTGAAAGGGATTCTTTTAGTTCAGGTGATAGTTCTGAAGGAATTATTGTTTTTGGACTTGCAAATATGGGGAATCTTTTTTGGGCTAAGTTTGAGATAATTACGGTTTGGTATTCAAGACCCTTTGTAGCATGCTGAGTCATTATTCTTATTCCTGAATCTTGAGTAGAAGGGGCTTCTATTTCTATTCCTAGATTTTCTATTATTTGTAAATGATGTAGGAATCCAGGAAGCTCAGGGGAATCTATTTCTGTGTATTCTCTGATTAATTCATGGAATTTTTGTAAACAAAGAATGTTTTCTTTATTTGGACTTTCTGATGAGTTTAGTTGCAAGGTTTCATATATTTTTAGAGTTAAATTTGGAATTTCATCATCTATTGAGGGTAAAAGAGATTTTATTCTCTTTATTATCAAAGCTAATTTTATTTTTCCAGATTCTGAAAGAGAGAGTTGGAATTCAGAGTTGATTAGTTTCATGCTTAGGTCTTCATCTTTGTTGTTTTTTAGGAATTCTCCTAATTTTATTGAATCTTGATCTTCAAAGTCTGATGAGTGAATTAGATTCCACCAAGAATGCTTGGCCGAGGATTTCTTTTTTATAGAATTTAATATTTTTAGATGGTCAATAACTGTTTTTATTGAATTTATTTTTAATAGTGATTTATTTGTTACTGCTGTGAATTGAATTTGTTCGTATGTTAATGATTTTTTTAATAATCTGGATTGTTGATGTGTTCTAAACATCACACAGATTTCGTTTTCAGGGGTTCCTGTAGCTAATTCTTGTTTGATGATTTCTATTATTTTTCTGGTTTCTTCTTTTTCGTTTTCTAATTCGTAAGCCTGGATTTTATCTCCTTCTATTTCTTGCGCGTTTTTTACAAAAAAGCATTCTTTTTTATTTGTGTAATTGTTTTGAATTAGCTTATGGGCTGTTTTTAGAACAGAGTTTGGAGAACGGAATGATTTTGCTAGAGTAAAGGTTTCTGATTCTTTGAAATAGTCTTTGAATAGATTGAAGTTTTCCTTGTAAGCTCCTCTGAATCTGTAGATAGATTGATTTAGGTCTCCTACAACCGTTATGTTTTTCTCTGGAGATAGAAGTTTTAGTAATTCAAATTGTAATTTATTTGTGTCTTGGAATTCATCTACTATTAGATATTGGAATTCATCTACTATTTCAGGGTTTTTTTCTAATAAGGAAATTGCGTTTTTGTTTAAATCAGAATAGTCTTGTAATCCTCTTAAGTTCTTTATTTTTTCATATGCTTTCCAAGAGTTTACGAATTTTTTTAGTTGTGATAGGGTTTGTAATTTGTCTATTTTTTCTATTAATACTGGTTTTTCTTTTTTGTCTTCTTTAGTATGTAATGTTTGTAGTTTGAATTGTAAGTCTTCCAAGGTTTTTTCTAGATTGTCTTGATCTTTTAAATTTGTTTTTAGGTAATCTTCTAAGGATTCCAAGGTTATTCCAAGGTCTTTTGCATTTCCTATTGTTGAGATGTATTTATGACAATAATAAGGAGCTAGTTTGAAGTTTTTATGCATGATTATTTTTGCATCTTCTGGAAGTAGGATTTTGAAGTTTTCTTTAATTCCTATTTGATGTCCGTGTTTTCTTAATAAGTCTGCGCAGAATGAATGAAATGTTTTGATTATTGGTTCTTTGTCATCTTTTAGAATGGATAGGATTCTTGCCCTTAAGGAGTTGGCTGCTTCATTTGAGAAAGTTAGACAGATTATTTTTTCTGGTTGGTAAA
>PJEL010001583.1_pt1 | contig 22512 bp, 24 predicted proteins | sample 1853271 | NCBI WGS metagenome assembly PJEL01 (sample SAMN08108733, study PRJNA415343) | Invertebrate metagenome, whole genome shotgun sequencing project. | host: Globobulimina | place: Sweden: Gullmar Fjord | collected 2015-08
CTTGAAATCCACACCTTTTTCATCAAGGGAAATGGAAACCCGTTGGGCATAAGGGCACAAATTATGACTGACAAGAGTATGGTTCATTGCTTTCTCCAATTTATATGCGTTTGCATGTATATTTAAATGCAATTGCATAGATGTCAATCTTGATGCATTTGCATGTATATGTAAAACTGTCGGTATGACAGATAGAACACCATCAAAAACCAAACCGTTGACCCAATCAAATCACCGAATAAATATTTGGGCAAAATTGATCCGTGTCTCACAAAACCTTCTGCAAAACGTGGAAGAGGATTTAAAGAAAGCGGGCCTTCCATCTCTTGCCTGGTATGATGTACTTTTGGAGCTAAAACGCGTTGAAAAGAACGGTTTAAGGCCATATGAGCTTCAAGAACACTTGCTTATGGCTCAATATAATTTGTCCCGGCTTGTTGATAAAATGGTGAAGGCCAGTTTTATAGAAAAAGAAATGTGTGCAATTGATGGAAGAGGTCATTCTCTTAGAATAACGTCAGCGGGTTTAATTTTACAAAAGAAGATGTGGCCCATTTACCAACAAGCTATTCAGGATCACTTTTCAGTGAATTTGGATGATGACGACATTCAATCTCTAGACGATGTTTTTAATAAACTCCAGAATAGCGACTGAATTTTCCCAAACTCGATGAAGTGAGAGGCTTGATGGCAGACGAATTGCGTATCCTTTATTCCGAGGAGTATATTTATCATATCGCCCAGTGCCTTTTTGAGGAAGGCGATGTAAATCCGGAGGAATTTGGTCGCTATATCCTCTCCAGTCCCTGGGCGGACATGACCCTGAAGGAGAGAATGGCGCGACTGACTGACGGGTTGGTACATTTTCTAAAAGGCTCTTACACAGAAAATATTGAGGTCCTGAAACACCTCCTTCCCCGTGTGAGTGGTGACGCTCAAAAATATGCTGACATGCTCTCCATGTTTATTCCCGATTATACGGTTCAGGCAGGTTTTGAGAACACAGTGCAATCACTAGAGGCTCTTGCCTATTTCACCTCCCATGGGACCAGCTCGGAATTTGCAATCAGACCATTCCTCAAAAAGGATCCGGTCTTCGTAATGAAATACATGCTGGACTGGGCGCATCATGAAGATGAGAATATTCGCCGATTTGCCAGCGAAGGATGTCGGCCAAGGCTTCCATGGGCCATGGCACTACCGGCATTTAAGCAAGACCCTGCCCTCATTCTGCCTATTTTGGTATTGCTTCGAAGTGATGACAGCGTGTTTGTCCAGAAAAGTGTCGCCAATAACCTCAATGATATTGCCAAGGATAATCCACAAACAGTCCTTGATTTTGCAGAAAGTTGGCTTGGTAGCCATAAAAACACAAACTGGATCGTCAAACATGGATGCCGAACGCTTTTAAAACAGGGAAACCGGCATGCATTGTCTCTTTTTGGTTCCTCTCCGGTTAAAATTGAAAACTCTTTGCTCACCTTAAAAGACAAGGATATTCATTTCGGAGAATCCCTTCATTTTTCATTCAAGGTTTTGATGAAGGGAAAACTACCAGAGAATTTACGCATTGAATATGCCATCGATTTTATGAAATCGAACGGTAAAACTGCCCGAAAGGTCTTCAAAATATCTGAAAGCACACCAAAATCTGCCAACATTCAACGTGAGAAGGCCCATAAATTTATCGATTATTCAACACGCAAGCATTATGGGGGAAGTCATGGCCTGGCCATCCTTCTGAATGGCCAGGAAATATCACATCAGGAATTTCGCCTGATTAAGTAACTGATCACGCAAAAATCCGCTCTACAATTCGAGAAATGAACCGATCTTCTGAATAATCTCTTTTTGTACCGGAGGGTTTCTTTTTTAATTTTGATGCTCTGATCTCGGTCACGGATTTTGCTAAAAGTGTAACCAATATATCTGCTTCTTTTCGCAAATTACGTTCCGGAAAATAAGGTTTAGCGGGTTGATAGGTTCCGCTCGTTGTTTTCGCCAACATTATCTAATCTCCTTTTGCAAAACTGTCTTGAAAGGAACATAGATATTGATGTGGGTGGAATTAATAGATAATTTCGGCATTCACTTTTGCGTATGGTGCAATAGTAGAAAACCTCAGACACATTTGAAGCTTTCAGCAATAAAGTCTGAAAACGCGCGCACCTTGGGAGACAGGTGCCGATTGGACGGATAGACAATATAAATATCATAGTCCGGCGCAACAAACCGGACTTCTTCGGTATCAAAAAGACGAATGAGACGCCCGGTCTCCAGGTATTTGGATGCTTGCCACATAGGTAGGACAGCCAACCCAAGTCCGCATAAAGCGGCTTCAATCACAGCCCCGCTGGTGTTAGGCCGAAATCTGCTAGAAACAGGAAAGTCCAATTCTCCATCTTCCGTCATAAAGTGCCAGTTTTTGGCAATATGGCTCCAAATCTGGTTTTCAGCAGAAACGCCGTAAGCCAGACATTGATGATTCTTTAGATCTTCCGGTTTTTGAGGGGTCTCATGTTTTTCAAGGTAACGAGGACTGGCACAGACAGAACGCTTCACCTGATGCAAACGGCGCGCAATCAACGAAGAATCCGGGAGTTGAACAGAAACACGGATTGCGGCATCAAAACCCTCTTGAACGAGATCGGTTACTTTGTCGCTGAGCTCAAGCTCAATGGATAAATCCGGATATTGATCAAGAAAAGCTTCAATTCTTGGCGTTATGAAGTCCTGCCCGACATTAAGAGGGGCGCTTACTTTGAGAACACCCCTTACTGAGGAATCCATCTCGGTGACTGCCCGGTTCATATCATCAATTTCAGCAATCGCGAGGACGGCCCGGTTAAAATACAGCCTCCCTGCCTCAGTTGGATTGACCTGCCGCGTGGTTCTATGAAGAAGACGAACGCCCAGTTCTTCTTCAAGCCTGTTAATCTGACGCGTGACTGAGGAGGGTGCCAAGCCCATATGACGGGCGGCTTCAGAAAAACTGCCGCTTTTCACAATTTCCAGAAAGAGCCGAACCGCATTTATATTATCCATAAAGATCGCCAATTTTCAGGTATGTGACCAGTCATCGGGATTTTCTGAATTGTTGGGAGACAATCCGAGAAGATCCCCTTTTGTTGAACAGCCAAGACCAAGGACTGTTCTGTTTGCATAACCAAAATAGGCTGTTACCTGATTAATTTCCAGAATTTCACCGTCCGAATATCCAGCGCCCTTCAAGTCAGACACCATTTTTTCCGACATTGATGATGGATTTTCTGTCAATATTTGCGCGTATTTCAGAGCAAGCTTCTCTTTCTCCTGCAAAGGGGCGCTTAAAAAATCTCGCGCATCAATGGCGGATTTTATGTTTGCAGATCGTTTATCATCTTTAAGCAGTCGTGTTAGTCCTGAATAATGATGATCAACACAATAAACGCAGTTGTTGAGAGAACTCACCCAAACACCGATGGTTTCCAAAAACCATTTCGGAACCGTATTATTTGAATGATGCAGAACATATTTGTAAATGGCCATATGCCCTTCCATCGTATGAGGCCGCAATGAGTGCATCATCATGATGTTGTCAACATTGTCATCAGGACCTTTAACCCGGTCATAGAGTTGCTTTAAGCGACCGGTGGCATCCTCATACTGAACAGTCTCAATCCAGGCCATTTATATCTCCCACTTGAAAATCTCTATTATCTGATCATCATGCCGAGCATAAAATCTCGGCGCAAGATTTTTGCTAAATATGGAAATGGCCAACACTCTCAAAACGCTAATATTCCTATTGCAAAATTATTTAAGATTGTGCTTTCAAATTGTTTTGGTTAAAATTTTATTAAGATCCACACTTTTGACCAGTGTGAAACAAAAAAGCACAAAAAATCGGGGCCTCAGGCATGCTAAACAAACTCAATCTGTCTTTACGTGTATTCGGTACTGTTACCTTTCTGGCAATCTGCAGTACGATACCGTCCGTTCAGGCGGCAAATGTAACGCCAGACGTCATTTTTGGCAGTGGAAATGACAATGGATCTTTCACGGTTGGTACTTCCAACAACGTCGAAGTAGGTTTGCGAGCTAAACAGAGATTTCCTGCCGCCAATATCTTTAATTATAATGGCGTAGATACCTACACTTTCAGTGCTGGAGAATCTGCTCCTTCGTCCGGTCGGCCTCTTTGGAATTTTGAATGGTCGGTCAATACTGATGTAAGCGGAACATCCGGAACCAACCTAAGTGACCTAGTCTATCAATTGAAACTGGATACGGATCCTGGCGCGGGGACTTCATTTACGACAGTATTTGATCCGATACTTCTACCCTATGCGGATCATGCGATTGGAAATAACAGCACCGGAAACGGAAATGGTACAGTCGCCCTAGATGACCCTCATTATCTCAACTTAATCAGCAATAATAACGTTGCTCAAAACTCATGGGCCTTTCATTGGTTTGATTTGATCGATCCAATGATTACCGGACTGTACCGGATTGAACTCGCTGCTTTTGCTTTAGACGGGCAATTACTGTCCTCTTCTGGCATCAATGTACAGGTCTCTGCCATTCCGCTTCCTGCAGCTCTGCCACTTTACGGGGCTGGTATTGCTGTTCTAGGGTTTATCGGATGGCGCAAAAGAAAATCAGCCGGATCGTCTGAAACCTCTTAGCGGACCGGTATTTTTCCGCAGATGATGTAACCGAGCGCCTCAACAATCTGCTGAGGCGTTCTAGCCATTGCTACGGCGCCAGCATCTACTTCCTTCAAGGCATGATCATGTTCAGCCGGATGTAGTGTTATATAAGGAATATCGGCCGCTGCTGCGAAACCGGCATCAAAAGCGGCATTCCACTGTTTATATTTCTCCCCAAAGCGAACGACGACAATATCTGCCTCAGCAATTAATGTCCGTGTCCGTACTGAATTGAGAAGTGCTCCTTTGTGATCATGCCAGTATTTATTTTCTTCCGCGCCAAAAATCGCTACGCCACAATCATCACTGTCTTCATGCACTGTGATGGGCCCCGTAAGTTCAACCGGTAACCCCCTCTCTGAGACACCACTCGTAATCCGCTCCCTCCAATCTGAATGAATTTCACCAGATAGATAAATGGTCCAAATTTTCTGTGTCATGGGCTCAGGTCCTGATTACTCTTATGAGGAATATAATGGTACCTGTTTTAGAACTCTCTGTCATGAAACACCCATTCCACCATCCGAAAAAGACTGGGGTGCAAGTCGTGAAAATAAAGTGATAAACTGGCGAAAATATGGTGAAATATTTAGTAATAATGTATGTTATTACATATTTATATCATTGATATTGCAGAGTATTTTGGAACAATGAATCTAACTATAGTGTTTTCTATCAAACCAAAACCCAGCAATAAGAACCAAGTATTTCACTTTTAGAGTATTTACTCTATATCCGTCTCATATCCTCAACAGGCACAGTAATGTCTGTTTCTGTCGAACCGGTATGTGTGGTTTCCGCCTTCGTTATGTTGATCAGATATACTTCTTCTTCTGCCACCGGCATATGTTCAACACCGCGTGGGATCACCAAAAGTTCCCCTTCAGAGACAATCTCTTCCCGATCCCGAAAGTGTACTTTTAGCGTTCCTTTAACAACGATAAACAGCTCGTCTTCTTCAGCATGACTGTGCCAGACAAACTCTCCTTTCAGTTTGGCAAGCCGTACATGTTGTCCATTGGCTTCTGCCACAACGTGCGGGTTCCAGTATGTTGAAAATTGCGCGTATTTATCTGCAAGATTAATAGTATGCATCTGCTGGTTTCCTCAAAAAATGTTACTTCAGACCGATTATCTCTGCCTTGAAGTTAGAAAATAAACTGACATAATGAAATCTAATTTACATAATAGACGTTATTAGATTTTCTAATGGTATGGTCATGCGCAATATTGATACACAACTCCTCCGCACCTTCAGGACCACGGCAGAGACTGGAAATATGACCCAGGCAAGCCTCTTGCTTAATCTCAGCCAAGGCGCCGTCAGTCAGCAAATCAAAAAATTGGAAGAGCAATTTGGCTGCACTCTTTTCAAACGCCAAAAATCAGGGTTAACCTTATCTGCGTCAGGGGAAAAGCTTTTGTCTAAATCCCAGCAGATGCTTATCCTCAACGATGATATCTGGCGTGAAATGACGGAAAACGGTTTTAGCGGTACCCTTTCACTGGGCATTCCCCTTGATCTTATGGGCGGACAGCTTCCGTCTATCCTCCGGTTATTCGCCGAAAATTACCCCGATATCGGTATAAATCTCGTTTGTGCACCGACATTGGATCTGAAAACTCAATTGAAGGAAGGCCGTGTCGATTTAACGTTGCTAGAGGAACTTCCAGATAACCTGACCGGAGAATCCCTCTATAGTGATCAACTTGTCTGGATAGGAGCCAAAGGTGGCCGTGTTCAACACCAAACCCCTTTGCCACTTTCCATCGCCAGTAATGCTTGTGTATTCCGCTTGCCGGTTACAACAGCATTGGACCAGATTGGCCGGTCCTGGAAAAGAGTTTATGAAAGCAATAATCTGGATGCTATCTTGGCCATGATCCGTATGGACCTTGCGGTCGGTGCGTTTTTATCATCCCTTGTGCCGGATACACTGGAACAGATACCCCGGAGTAATCTATTCCCAACCCTTCCGAGCTTCCACGTAACCCTTTCCATGGCTTCCAGCCCAAAACGCGAAATGGCCGAACTGTTGGCGGAATATATTCGTAAAGGCTTCATACTACAGAAAGCCGCGTAGAGAACAGAATGATCAGGCCCGCAGAATCAAAAAGGCCCCGCCATTACTGGCAGGGCTTTTTGATAAATTGGAGCGGGCGATGAGATTCGAACTCACGACCCTAACCTTGGCAAGGTTATGCTCTACCCCTGAGCTACGCCCGCTCGGCATGCAACGTCGTTGCGAAGCGGGATAATAGTTATCTTGATTGCGAATGCAAGCGGGATTTTAAAATATTTTCATTTTTTTTCTGCATGGCCCAAATGCCGCCTCCGGGTTATTCTCCTGCTCAAAATATTTCTGCTGAAGGACACCGATAGATGACAGCCACACCGGAACATTTATTCACCCGGCTCGATGACTTGGGAATCATACACAAAACCCATGAACACACTCCTGTTTTCACCGTTGAAGAAGCACAAAAAGTGTCACGCGAACTGGATGGCGGTCACAGTAAAAATCTGTTTCTAAAAGACAAAAACAAGGATTTGTATTTACTTGTCTGCCTCGAAGACACCAAAGTTGACTTGAAATCTTTACGTAAACAAATCGGTGCAAAGAATCTCAGCTTTGGAAAAGCGGAACTTCTGATCGAGGTTTTGGGCATTGAGCCGGGATCAGTGACACCCTTCGCTCTGATAAATGATACAGAGTTGCGTGTTAAGGTATTGCTGGATTCGCGCATGATGAAAGAGGCATATTTAAACTTTCACCCCTTGATTAATGACAAAACAACACAAATTTCATCTGATGGCCTGAAAAAGTTTGTAAATTCCTACGGACATGAGGTTTCGATACTTGAATTAGACGCTTAAAAAGCGGGCAACAGACAGATATTCTTGAAAGCTTTGGAATGAACCTGCTATGCCCTTTAAACAGATGCATGGGCGTCATTGGTAAAACAGAATAATATTGGTATAGTGATTTTATGGAAACACTTCTTGATGGAAATACGGGCGAAAGCTCCAGCCTGATAACTGACGGATCAACCGAGAGCTTTGATACGGATGTTATCAAGGCAAGTGAAGAACGCTTAGTACTCGTTGATTTATGGGCACCATGGTGTGGCCCATGCAAGCAATTAGGGCCATTGCTCGAAAAAATCGTGATCAATGCGGGTGATGCGGTTTCACTCGTCAAGATAGATATCGACCAAAACCCCCAGATTGCGCAGGCGTTACGGGTTCAATCCATTCCAGCTGTTTTTGCGTTTAAAAATGGTCAACCTGTTGATGGCTTTATGGGCGCGGTCCCGGAAAGCCAAATCAAGGAATTTATTGAAAAGAATGCTGGAAGTCCGATTGGTGCCTCCCCAGTAGATGCTGCCATGGAGACAGGCCTGGCTGCATTGGAGGAAAATAATACCGAAATTGCACTCGCCGCTTTTACTCAAATTCTCGAAATCGAGCCCGATCATGCCGATGCAAAGGCGCATCTTTCAAGGTTATATTTGAAACTTGGCGAATTACAGGCTGCTAAAGACTTACTCGCCACTTTGAGTGATGACGACATGACAAGCAAGGCAGCCTCCACAGCTCTTGCTGCGCTGTCTCTTGCAGAAAATGCGGCGAATGCTGGTGATTTAGCCCCACTTGTAGAAAAAGTGGCGGCAAAGCCGGACAATCTGGATGCTCGCCTGGAATTAGCGCAGGCCCAGATTGGTAGTGAAGATTATGTAAATGGCGGTCAAGGGCTTCTGGAAATCATCCGGCGAGACCGCGAATGGAAGGATGCGATTGCGCGTCAGGAACTCCTGAAACTATTTGAGGTTCTAGGTCCCATGCATGACATTACAAAAGATTTACGGCGTCAACTTTCATCCCTGTTATTCTCATGAGTGATCAGGGCACCACATCCGGGTTAGATGAATTACCGGCCATTCTTCCGGTCTTCCCCCTCTCTGGTGCTCTCCTCCTGACAACTGGCCAACTCCCCTTAAATGTTTTTGAGCCGAGATATTTGGACATGGTTCGCGATGCGATGGAAGGTCACAGGGTCATTGGTATAATTCAACCACAAGACCCAAATGATCAGTCTGCTGAACCTCGTCTTTATTCTGTTGGATGCGCTGGAAAAATTTGTGAATTTGGTGAAGCCGAAAATGGCAACTATAGCATCACTCTAGAAGGTCTATGCCGCTTCAAAACTTTAGAAGAACTGGACAGAGTGACAAAGTATCGGCAGATAAAAGTAGATTACTCCCCTTTTCAACTGGATTTATCCCCAGTAGCTGGTGAAGCAGTTAATCGGGCTAGTTTACAAAATGTCCTTAATCATTTTCTGGAATTTGAAGATGAGGAAGATGATTGGGAGGCGTTGAATAATCTAGCAGATGATAATCTTGTGAACTCTCTTTCCATGATTTGCCCATTTTCCCCCGCTGAAAAACAAGCCCTTTTAGAGGCAAAAGACGTCTTTGCCCGTTCTGAGCTTCTTATCAGCCTGCTAACAATGATGATGCAGCAAAGCAACCCCAATAAAACCGTACAATAGTATCAGGAGACTGTCGTGACCGACACCCAACCCTCTGAGGATTTATCAGCTGAGGCTTCTCATGTAGACCCAAAGCTTTTGGAAATCCTGGTCTGTCCGTTAACCAAAGAACCTTTGGTATTTGATCGGAAGAAGAATGAGCTGATTAGCAAAAAAGCGGGCCTCGCCTTTCCGATCCGTAATGGAATTCCCATTATGCTTGTCGATGAAGCGCGCACAATTGAAGAAGGCAGCGCCTGAAATGCCCGATGATTTGTTTGAGCGTGCGGGCCGTCCCCAGCCAACAGAAGTTCGTCTGAAAAAGGCCGAGAAAAAACTCGTCATCTCTTTTGCCGACGGCCATCGGTTTGAATTTTCAGCAGAATTGCTGCGTGTTGAAAGCCCCTCTGCGGAAGTGCAAGGTCATAGTGCCAGCCAGAAGCAACTGATTTCAGGTAGACGCCATGTCGGCATCATGTCCCTGGAACCTGTCGGAAACTATGCGGTACGTCTAAATTTTGATGATCTGCACGATACCGGGCTTTTTTCCTGGAGTTATCTTTATGAACTTGGCCTCAATCAAGACGCAGTCTGGGAATCCTACCTTGAGAATCTGGCAGCCAATGGCCTGAGCCGTGACCCCTGATTTAGCAATCTTATAAAGGTTTTCCTTCAAGAAGCCGTGGAAGTTCCCCAACAGTTCCCCGCGCATGTTCCATAAAGGCGCCTTTTAGCTTCGGCATTTTATTAACCGCTGCCAACCCTAGGTCTCGGGCAAGCCTGACGGGTGCAACGTCTGTTGTAAAAAGTTTGTTTAGCCGATCGGTGATAGCAAGCAAAACCATGCTGTCAAACCTACGCCATCGTTGATAATTAATCAGCGTGTTTTTTGACCCCGGATCCTGTCCAAGCCTAGCTGCATCAATGACAACTTCTGCAAGGGCCGCAACATCCCGGAGCCCCAAATTGAGCCCCTGTCCCGCTATGGGATGCATGCCATGGGCAGCATCCCCGATAAGGGCAAGGCGATCGGCGATATAGTCATCAGACTGATGAAGCGCCAGTGGATAGCTCCATCTTGGTCCAACAATTTCAAGATTTCCAAGATAATCGCCAAACCTTCCCGCCATTTCTCGGTGAAACTCTTCATCGCTCAGTTTCATGATAGCGGCAGCTGTATCCGTATGTTCGGTCCAAACAAGAGAGGACCGGTTTTTGGTCATGGGTAAGATGGCAAAAGGCCCTGGGTTGAGAAACCGTTCCTGAGCAACACCGTTGTGAGGCATCTCATGAGCTACAGTGCAAACGATCCCCGACTGATGATAAGACCAGCCAACCGTTCCAATACCCGCCATTTTGCGCAAATTGGATGCCCGCCCGTCAGCAGCAACCACAAGGCGCGCACGAATAACTTTGTCATCTGACAAACATGCAGTAACCCCTTCTGCATCCCGTTCAATCGTCTCATATGATGCCGGGGCCAGCAGTGTCAGACTGTCAATTTCACGTGCCCGCTTCAAAAGAGCCATTCTCATATGGCGGTTTTCAACCATATGCCCGAAAGGCTCATCCCCAAGCTGTTTGTGATCATAATGCAGGAAAAATTTCGATGGTCCGTCTGTAATGCGTATATCCAGCATGGGTTCAGCATCAATCACATGTTGCCAGACACCGATACTTTTCAGCAAATTTCGAGAGGCATGGGCAATCGCCGAGACACGCCCGTCAAATCCGGCGTCAACGACTTCAGTCGGATCTTCCTTCTCCAAGACAACAACATTAAGCCCTGCCGATGCCACCGCGATTGCGAATGGCAAACCGTTCAGTCCGCCCCCGACAACGAGGATATCCGCAGTGGTTACATCGCTTGTGTTGTTCATTATCCTGCCACTTCCAATTCGTGTGCTCTATTGCCCACCATTAAGATTATCGCTAACCTCACCCGATGACAAATGAATGGCACACTTTAACGGCCCTTGAACTTGGCCGAAAAATTGAACAGGGCGAGATCGATCCTGTTGATTTAACAAATTATTTCCTCGAACGCATCAAGGAAAAAGATCCTGAGCGGGTGATATATGTCCGTCTGACCGAGGAACGGGCACTTGCGGAGGCCGCTGCAGCGTCAAAACGCGCGCAGTTGAAGCAACGACGTAGCCCTTTGGACGGTGTTCCAATATCGTGGAAAGATCTCTTTGATACAAAAGGAATAAAAACCGAGGCAGGTGCCAAGCTGCTTGAAGGGCGGGTTCCTGATGATGACGCTGAATGCCTGAAGCGCGCGACAAGAGCTGGTCTTATATGTCTTGGCAAAACCAATATGCCCGATGTGGCTTTTTCGGGTCTTGGCAATAATCCGTGGACGGGGACTGGCCGCAACCCCTTCGATGATAACGTCAAACGGGTTCCAGGGGGTTCTTCTTCGGGTGCGGCTCTTTCTGTGCACCACGGCCTTGCTGCCGCCGCGATAGGATCCGATACCGCCGGCTCTGTCCGGATACCTGCTGCCTGGTGCGGGATCACTGGGCTAAAGACAACACATGGACTTATCTCTCTTAAAGGTTCCGTTCCGTTGTCTCCGTCGCAAGATACAGTGGGTCCGCTGACAAAAGATATCGCGGACGCTAACGCAATCAATGCCATTTTGTCGGGTAAAGCAGCTGCTGATTTGACGGGAGCGTCCTTAAAAGGCGTTCGGATCTTACGTGCGACATCCGTTTTTGATGATCTGGTCGAGCCAGAATATCAGCAACAAGTGGATGCTGGCCTTGAACAATTGAAAAAGGCTGGCGCTGAGATTATTGACGGTCCTGTGCCGGTTTTTCAGGAAGTTATTGATGCTTGTGCAAAACATGGCTCCCCAGCCAATATTGAGGGGAATGTTCTGTGGGCAGATAAAATCCGCGAAAATCCAGACGGCATGTTTGCGCCTATTGCAACCCGATTTCTGTCAGCAGATGGGTTCAGCGCCCCCGGCATAACCAGCATATTTATGGCGTTAGACGAGTTTAAAGAGAAATATCTGCGCCAAACTGCCGGATTTGACCTTGTTGTTGGCGCAACAGTCCCAGCTCCGCCGCCAGCTCTTGACCCTTTATATGAAGATGAAGCGCTTTATTTGAAGGCTGCGATGATATCTATCAGCCTCACCCGGCTCGCAAATCTGCTGGGTTTATGCGCTACAACTCTGCCTTGCGGATTTGCCGGTCAGTTCCCGGTGGGATTAATGTTAATGGCTCCGCCATTTCAGGAAAATAAACTGCTCAGACTGAGTAAAGCTGTCGAAGGTGCACTTTTGCATCTAGAATGACTATTTTTTGATCACAGCCTATTATTTAGGCATTTTCTACCGCTTCATTCTATCTACAAGCGCCCATTTTTTGGGCGCTTTTCTATTATCTCTTTGTTTTTAAATGTATTTTTGGTCCACTTTCGTAACTGGCACAGGACTTGAAATGATAGAGGTGTAACGGGGCGACACAGCCCTGACCGGTATTTAAAGCCCAAGAGGTGACAAGATGAAACTCGTTATGGCCATAATTAAGCCATTTAAGCTGGATGATGTTCGCGACGCGCTAACAGCACTCGGTATCGATGGACTGACAGCAACCGAAGTAAAAGGCTTCGGCCGTCAAAAAGGACATACGGAAATTTATCGTGGCGCGGAATATGCCATTTCTTTTCTCCCAAAAATAAAGATCGAAATCGCTGTGAAAGAAGCTCTTGCGGAGCAGGTGGTTGAAACCATCATGAACACAGCGAGAACAGGCCAGATCGGCGACGGCAAAATATTCGTTTACGACCTGAATAATGTTATCCGGATCAGAACCGGCGAAACAGATGCTGACGCACTCTAGGAGTATCCCCATGCGTAACTCAACACTAACAAAATCAATAATAGCGGCTGGCGTCGCATTATTTGCTTTAACTCCGGGGGTAGCCAGCGCTGCTGTCGATAGCGAAACGGCCTATATCCTCAATTCTTTTTCGTTCATTCTGAACGGTGCATTGGTTATGTGGATGGCAGCCGGGTTTGCCATGCTGGAAGCCGGACTTGTTCGCAAGAAAAACACTGCAACCATCTGTCTTAAGAATATTGCCCTTTATTCTGTATCTGGCCTGACCTTCTATGTGGTTGGTTATAATCTGATGTATCTTGATGTCACCGGCTTTATGGGTAGCATCAGCTTATTCTGGGCCCCTGATGATACGGCGGCACTTGCCGGAACATTTGAAGAGGGTGGATATTCAGCATCTTCTGACTGGTTCTTCCAGATGGTATTTGTGGCAACCGCAGCATCCATCGTCTCTGGCGCTCTTGCTGAACGCATCAAGCTATGGTCTTTCCTTGGTTTTGTGGTTCTCCTCACAGCAATCATTTACCCAATTCAGGGTTCATGGGTCTGGGGCGGCGGTTGGCTCTCAGAAATGGGTTTCTCTGATTATGCCGGCTCCACTCTTGTTCACTCTGTTGGCGGCTGGGCAGCCCTAACCGGTGCGATCATTCTCGGACCGCGTAAAGGCAAATATACAAAAGACGGTCGCGTTCAACCTATTCCTGGCGCAAACCTGCCGCTTGCAACCCTCGGAACGTTTATTCTGTGGCTCGGTTGGTTCGGCTTTAACGGCGGCTCTGTTCTCGCAATGGGCTCTGCCTCTGCTGTGATTGAAATGGCCAACGTTTTTGCCAATACAAATATGGCGGCAGTCGGCGGTGTTTTATCCGCAATGATCCTGACCCAGATCCTCTATAAGAAAGTTGATCTGACAATGGCCCTCAACGGTGCGATCGCCGGCCTGGTCTCCATCACAGCCGAACCTGCTGATCCAAGTATTGGCATGTCTATCTTGATCGGTGGTGTTGGCGGTATTCTTGTTGTCCTCGCAGTTCCGCTTTTTGACAAACTTAAAATCGATGATGTTGTCGGTGCCTTGTCTGCTCATCTTGTCGCTGGCATCTGGGGAACGCTCGCTGTTGCGATTTCCGATAAAGAAGCCAGTTTCCTGACACAAGGTATCGGGATTGTCGCAATTGGTGCCTTTGTAGTGGTGACCAGCACAATTCTCTGGCTGGCCCTTAAATATACGGTTGGTATCCGAGTTGATGAAGAAGACGAAGCCAACGGGCTCGACAAAGCTGAACTTGGCTTGGAAGCCTATCCGGAATTCGGTCCTTCCACCTAACCTCCTTCCCAACATATGCAGATGGTTCTCCCCCTCGAACTATCTGCGTAGAGAAGAGGCAATTGCTTATTTTTTGGACTTCTATTGTTCATTATTTAGGCAATTGCCTATTCTATTGTCTGGATATTGATCACAAAACGCCCTAAAAAGCGGCATTTCTCCAACTGGCACGTTCCTTGATAGATAAGGCGCAAACGTAACGCGCGTAAAATCATAAAAGGAGTGCGATAATGGAAGCGGGTATTACAGGCACGGATGTCCTGTTTGTCCTTTTGGGGGCGATCATGGTTTTTGCCATGCATGCCGGCTTTGCCTTTTTGGAAGTCGGTACAGTTCGGCGGAAGAACCAGGTGAATGCTTTGGTCAAGATTCTGGTCGACTTTGCTGTTTCTACAGTCTGTTATTTCCTCATTGGTTATGGTGTTGCCTACGGTGTTGATTTCCTGGTTAATGCCGCGGTTCTAACCGGATCAGTCAAAGCTGAAGGCTACAGTTTTGCCAGCAATGGATATGATCTGGTCAAATTTTTCTTCCTGATGACTTTTGCCGCTGCTATTCCAGCCATTATTTCAGGTGGTATTGCTGAGCGTGCCAAATTCTGGCCACAACTCGCCGCAACGGCTGTCCTGACTGCGCTCGTATATCCATTCTTTGAAGGCATTATCTGGGGCGGGTCTTTTGGCATTCAAGCCTATCTAGAAAGCACCTTTGGCGTTGGTTTTCATGACTTTGCCGGATCGATAGTTGTTCATGCTGTGGGCGGCTGGATCGCCCTGGGCGCTGTTATTATGCTGGGCGCCCGAATGGGTCGCTATCGCAAGGATGGCAGGGTTATTGGTATTCCCCCTTCAAACATTCCTTTCCTGGCGTTGGGTTCCTGGATCCTCTGTATCGGTTGGTTCGGCTTTAATGTCATGAGCGCACAATCCATTGGTGGTATCTCTGGACTTGTTGCCATGAACTCCCTGATGGCTATGGTTGGCGGCATCCTTGCTGCTCTTGTTGTTGGCCGAAACGATCCAGGATTTGTTCATAACGGCGCACTGGCCGGTCTCGTTGCTGTTTGTGCCGGATCAGACATCATGCACCCACTAGGTGCTCTTGTTACCGGTGTTATTGCGGGCGGATTATTTGTCTATGCATTTACTCTTTGCCAGAACAAACTCAAGATTGATGATGTTCTCGGTGTTTGGCCACTGCATGGCTTATGTGGCCTATGGGGCGGAATTGCCGCTGGCATATTTGGCCTCGAAGCACTGGGTGGTTTGGGCGGAGTTAGTCTGACCGTGCAAATTCTCGTTAGCCTCGTTGGATGTGCTTACGCATTAATCGCCGGATTTATCGTGTATGGGCTCCTGAAGATGTCGGTCGGCATCCGCCTTGACGAACAATCCGAGTTCGAAGGAGCCGATCTCAGCATTCACAAAATTGGTGCTTATCCAGAAGAAGATTTGCGTTAATCCTATACGCCCGTCACGCTAGTTATCACTTTTGTGTTACCTTTGCGTGAGGGGCGCCCTACGTTTAGGACAATAGTAGTATTTTCTAATTTTGAACAAATATGGAACACATCAATAAAACTGGGGAAAACTAATATATCAACAATAAATGGATCAATAAAAACGGGAAGAAGCTTGTAACTTATTCTCCAATTCATTAGGTTTGTTTTTGTTTTGTACTCATTTTAATTCAGCAATTTTGATTAGAACCATCCATGAATTGTGAACTCTCAAACCTTCGCGCCTCCCCATTTGTCGCTCTTCGTAACCTGTTGGACCCTTTATCACCTCCGCAAGGTCTGGCTCCTTTGTCCCTCACAATAGGCGAGCCTCAAAACCAGCCCCCTGAGTTCATGAAGGGCATACTCAAAGAAAATGATCACCTTTATGGGAAATACCCTCCCGGAGACGGCACACCGGAACTTCGAAAATCAATCACTAGTTGGTTAAACAGACGCTATTCCTTACCGGTTGATATGATTTCAGCTGATCATAATATTACACCGGTGAACGGTACCAAAGAAGCCCTCTATATGGTGGCTCAGCTTGTGACTAATCGACCGACAGCGGGTGAAAGCAAACCAACAATCCTGATACCGAACCCCTATTATCACGTTTATCATGCTTCAGCAGTGATGGCGGGGGCAGAGCCAGTCTTGTTAAATGCGACAAAGGATACCAATTTTTTTCCCGACTTGCAGGCCATACCGGAAGAGACCTTAAAACGCTGCAGCGCCTTTTATCTGTGTAGTCCCGCCAATCCGCAAGGAACGATTGCCGGTGCTGACTATTTGAAAAAAGCCCTTGAAATGGCGCGTCAGTATGATTTCACCCTGATTATGGATGAATGTTACACAGAAATTTATGATCAGGAAAAACCAACCGGTATTCTGGAAATCTGTAAAGATCATGACCAGAAACTTGACCATCTTCTATCCTTTCATTCCCTATCAAAAAGATCCAGCGCCGCAGGGCTCCGATCAGGTTTCATTGTCGGCGATACGCTTCTTACCAAGGCCTTGAAAAATTTGCGAAATTTTGCAGGCGCCGCATCCCCTCTTCCTGTCTGTGCAGCCGCCGCAGCCCTTTGGAATGACGATACTCATGTCGCCTTAAACCGGACAAGATATCAGACCAATATAGATATCGCGGAAAAGGCACTAAAGGGGCGGTTTGAATTTTATCGACCTCCAGGTGGTTTCTTTCTATGGATCAATGTTGGGGATGGCATGGCGGCCACGAAGAAACTCTGGACAGAAGCAGCCGTTCGGGTTTTGCCGGGGGAATTTCTCAGCGTGACGGATGAGAGTGGTTACAATCCGGGAGCGGCCTATATTCGGGTTGCACTTGTCTTTGATGCAGAAATGATGGAAGAGGCTTTATCGAGAATGTCCGATAGCTTATAGAATAGAGTTATGAATTTTAAAGGTTCCGGATCAAAATCGATTTCCCTGCTACCCAGCGGTAGTACGGATTTTCTGTATCGCCGTCTTATCGAGCTATGCGGCATTTCCCTTCTTCTCATTGCATTGCTGGGGGCCGTCTCGTTGGTGTCATATTCACCTGACGACCCCAACTTTAATCACGCGACAGATAATCTCGCGAAAAACCTGCTGGGAAGCCCCGGCGCACATATTTCGGATCTTTTGTTGCAAACAATTGGGTTTGGCTCAATCGCATTGATCTTGGGGTTTGTTGCGTGGGCCTGGCGGATTACCTCTCATCGCGGATTACAATGGGGTTGGGTGCATATCGCCTTGATGCCGTTTGGCATCATTTTTGCGGCAGCCACTTTGGCGGTGTTTCCTGCCTCGGACAGTTGGCCACTAAATGCTGGATATGGCGGAATTGTTGGCGAAACAATTAATAACGGCATTATGGTGATAGGCCTTAAAGTCGGTATCGCTATTCCTTCCGTTCTTCTCTCATCCCTCTTGGGTGTGATCTCGGTTGTTCTTCTTGTTCTGGCCTATGCTCTTCCTTTACAGGAATGGATGACAATGGGCCGGGGCCTCCTGAAAGGTGGGCAGGCTGTGATGCGGGCGCCCAAATACCTCAAAGATATGAAGAATAGAGGCTCTGATGAGGATGAAGATGAAATGATCCTTGGCGTCCCAGAGGATGCTGCTGAAGAAAAACCGCCTAAGAAGCGCTTTCGAAAAAAGAAAAAAGAAAAAGCCTCGGACACTTCAGATCGGCAGACAGAGCCAAAAATTGACGCACGTAAAACAGACGTTAAAACCAGCAAAAGAGTGGCAGCAGAGAAACAAACAGCTCTTGATCTGGGTCCATCTGATATCTATCAATTGCCACCGCTTGGTTTATTATCACTCCCCGATTCAAAAGTAACGTCCAAACCAATCAGTGAAGAAGCACTCCAAAAAAATGCCCGTATGTTAGAAGGGGTTCTCGATGACTACGGCATTAAGGGTGAAATAAGTAGGGTTCGGCCGGGGCCCGTTGTCACACTTTATGAGCTGGAACCGGCCCCTGGCCTTAAAAGCTCCCGTGTTATTGGACTTGCGGATGATATTGCAAGATCCATGAGCGCCATTTCCACACGTATCGCTGTCATTCCCGGGCGCAATGCTATTGGTATTGAACTCCCGAACCAGCGCCGCGAAACAGTTATTTTGAGAGAACTCCTCTCAACTGACACCTATGAAAGTACCAACACCAAACTCACCCTTGCGCTGGGTAAGGATATTGGCGGCGATCCAGTGGTCGTCGATCTTGCGCGTATGCCACATTTACTTATCGCCGGTACAACCGGTTCTGGTAAGTCGGTTGCCGTAAATACAATGATCCTGAGTTTGCTGTATAAGCTGCCCCCCGAAGAATGCCGTTTCATCATGATCGATCCGAAAATGCTGGAACTCTCCGTCTATGACGGTATCCCCCATCTTTTGGCGCCTGTGGTGACCGAAGCCGGAAAAGCAGTTGTCGCGCTTAAATGGGCCGTCAAGGAAATGGAAAGCCGCTACCGCAAGATGGCGGAACTGGGTGTTCGTAACATTGATGGATATAACCAGCGCATTCGGGAAGCAAAGAAGCGTGGCGAGGAATTAAAACGCACCGTTCAGACAGGTTTCGATGCAACAACGGGTGAGCCGGTCTTTGAAGAAATTTCTCTTGATACAGATCCGCTTCCTATGATTGTTATCATTGTCGATGAGATGGCTGATTTGATGTTGGTCGCCGGCAAAGATATTGAAGGCGCTGTCCAGCGGCTCGCACAAATGGCTCGAGCGGCTGGCCTTCACGTCGTCATGGCAACACAGCGTCCTTCAGTGGATGTGATCACCGGAACAATCAAGGCCAACTTCCCAACGCGTATCAGCTTCCAGGTAACGTCCAAAATTGACAGTCGCACGGTGCTTGGCGAACAGGGCGCAGAACAACTGCTGGGGCAAGGTGATATGCTCTATATGCCGGGTGCAGGCAGGGTTCAGCGTGTTCACGGACCATTTGTATCCGATGAAGAGGTGGAGGAAGTCGTCAAGTTCCTGAAATCTCAAGGCAAGCCCAATTATATGGAAGAGGTGACGGAAGACTCTGAACCTGAATTCGACAGCATGGGCGGCAATACTGGCGGCAAGCCCTCTGGGGATGAGCTTTATGACCGGGCCGTTGAACTCGTCTGCCGAGAGAGAAAAGCCTCAACAAGTTTTGTTCAACGCCATTTGCAAATCGGTTATAATCGGGCCGCTCGGATCATCGATCAGATGGAAAAAGAAGGCGTTATCGGGGCAGCCAATCACGTCGGGAAGCGAGAAGTCCTTGCCCGCGATATTGAAGATCGATTTAATTAGCCGTGCCACTCTTTTTCCCAATTTCTCTGGTAATACGTCAAACAGGGACTATATCCCGCTTGAGAATAGAAACTGAAAGCCTTGGAAAAACTATGCGTCGTATCTCTTACGTTTTTGTCGCCCTGCTCTCCATCAATTTGCTGTTTTCTGCATCTGTCACCTCGGCAGAAGAACTCACTCTGGATAACAAGGAAGATATTGCGCGGGTTGAAGCCTACCTGAACAAGATAACCACGTTAAAAGCACAATTTCTCCAGATCAATTCTGAGGGAAAGGTTGCCGAGGGAAATCTGTTCATGAAACGCCCAGGCAGGGCACGATTCGAATATGAACCACCAGCGCAGATCCTAGTTGTCGCCGACGGAACCTGGTTGGTTTTTCACGATAAGGAGTTGAAAGAAACCACTAGATTACCTCTATACTCAACACCGATCAGTGTTCTTCTAAAACAAGATGTTACACTAGACGGTGATGTTACTGTTGTCTCTGTCGAGAAGGAAGCCAATACCTTGCGTATCAATATTATTGATACAGATGAACCCGAAGAAGGGGGCATTACACTGGTATTCAGCGATAAACCTCTGCAATTGCGTAAATGGCTTGTAACTGATGCACAAGGCAACACGACAAGTGTCTCCATCGGCGATGTGGAACGGGGTATGTGGATTAAACCGGAACTCTTTACTTTGTTTGATCCCGCATATGAATAATGGGAACTCAGAACACTTTTCGTCTTTCCTCAAAGATGCTAGAAACGGTCACCCAAGCACAAGGTGATTGCATTTATGATTGATGAAGACGATTTCGAAGACGCGGATCTGGATTTAGAAGACTATCCCACATTAACGTCTGTAGCGCGGTTCAATAGACTTCTTGGGTCTGTTGACTGGTTCCGTTCTGTTGGATTGTCTGTTGGACGGGGAACCATGGACACCGCACGGGCTTATATGGACAGCCTGGGTTTTCCGAACGCTTCAGTCGCCTTGATCGAAAATTGGGAAGAAGCCGCCTACGCTGCAGGAACACCGGACTGGAACAGTGAATGGTGGGAAGCAGAGGAACAACTTCGCACAGGACTAACGTCGCAAGCTCTTGAGTTAATCAGCGAAGAGGATTTGACAATGGCGCTTACTCATATTGCGTCAACTGCCTCACCCATTATTAAAAATGCAGTGGAAAACCTCGCTGAAGATCAAGGGATAGAAGATGAAGAACTGATCCGTGCGGCCATTGGTTCCGCCATTCAGACCTGCCATCAGGCTGCCCTTGTATTGGCGGCCGGCGAAGAAGACACTCATCCATTTGCCTTGAAATATAAGCTATTCGAAATGGGCCGCTGGCCAATAGCTATCACAGGCAACAGTTTTAATATTTTCTAGATCATTACATAACCGGAATAAAAATAATGCGCCTTGTGACCTGGAATATCAACTCTGTTCGTGCCCGCCTTCATCATGTGGATCATTTTGTAAACACCCATAATCCTGACGTCCTTTGTTTTCAGGAAACCAAAGTTGTGGACAATGATTTTCCACGGAAAGCCCTTACTGACCTTGGATTTGATCACCAGGCAATCGCTGGACAAAAAAGTTACAATGGCGTTGCCATATTTTCTAAAATTCCATTTGAACAAATGGAAACACCCCTTTGGTGCAGCAAAGACGACAAACGACATGTCGCCGTCAAATTTCAAAACGGCACAGAACTTCATAATTTCTATGTTCCGGCAGGCGGCGATGTTCCGGATGCGGAACAAAATGAAAAATTTGCACACAAGCTATCCTTTATGAAAGAGATGACGGCTTGGTTTGAAAAGCAAAAAGCAGATAAAAACAAATTCATACTGGTGGGCGACCTGAATGTAGCGCCTCTCGAAAATGATGTATGGAGCCATAAACAGCTCTTGAAAATCGTGAGTCACACACCCATTGAAGTGGATCACCTAAACGAAGTGATGGCATCACATGATTGGATTGACGCCATGCGTCATTTTGTTCCGGAAACGGAACGTCTATACAGCTGGTGGAGTTACCGCTCTCGTGACTGGAAGAAAGCAAATAAGGGACGGCGCCTGGACCATGTCTGGGTAACCCCGCCGCTTAAATCCGCTCTAAAGGACATGAAAATTGATGTTGATGCACGGGATCGGGAAAAACCATCTGATCATGCGCCGGTTATTGTCGATCTTGACCTTGCACCTTAATTGCGCTTTTCAGGTGAACTCAATTTAGTATAGATCGAGTCCTATAAACTCTCCGGATGATCACTGCCTTCTTCAAACTGCCAGTGGTGCGCGCCATCGCCGTGGGCCCGCTGTTTGGCTTCATACATCAGTTTGTCCGCTTTTTGGATCAGCTCGTCTGGATCTTCAAAGTTGGTCGGCCCAACCTGCACAATCCCCATACTGAACGTCACAGGATAGGGACAGTTCATATCAAAATCCAGCATAAGCCTTTTAAGTGGTAATTCGACTTCCTTGAGGGTTGTACGTGGCATCACAATGCAAAATTCATCACCGCCATAGCGGGCTGGAATATCAACTGATCGGGTTACAGTCAGCATAGAATTTGCAACCTGCTCCAGCACCAGATCTCCGGCGTGATGACCATGCAGGTCATTAACAGACTTAAACCCGTTGAGATCCATATAAACCAGAATAAAAGAAAGGTGATGCCGTTCAGCAACCCGACTTTCCCTTTTTAGAAAGTCATACAAAGATCGCCGATTATAAAGACCTGTGAGACTGTCTTTCTGCGCTTTTTCATGAATCCTGTTAAACAACGAATCC
>PJEL010001584.1_pt1 | contig 22480 bp, 19 predicted proteins | sample 1853271 | NCBI WGS metagenome assembly PJEL01 (sample SAMN08108733, study PRJNA415343) | Invertebrate metagenome, whole genome shotgun sequencing project. | host: Globobulimina | place: Sweden: Gullmar Fjord | collected 2015-08
ATGTGCGAGTTCAACGATTTTATTGGGCAACGTCGTATCGTCAAAACTGACACCATCGACCCCATAAAGCCTCAACACAGCTCTTTCAACCGAGTCGGAAGAGTGCTGATCGATAAATGTCTGAACACCGTCTGCAATCTCTTTTGCTGTCTCCTTGAGGCGTTCAATTTGGTCCTGATCGAGTGGTATTGTGGCCATATATTTACCGCTTAGGGTTCGTACTAAAATAACTTGGCATACGCTGTCAGTAAAAGTCCCCAAAAGACTGGACATTTTGCCGACAGAATGCCCACAGCAACGCGTTTCCCTGACGCCAATGGGAAACGCTTGAGTAATTTTTGAGCCGACCCTTTATCGTTTTCTTCTGATTAATCCTTCCGGCTCCAGAAACATCTTTTCACCACCCAACAGCTTGGCTACGCCATCCAGGGGTTTATACTGATCATTATCGCAAATATGACACTGTCCACAATCGGAGAAAACATCGTCCGGCTGGGTATAGGTTGTGATAACACCTTCATAATTCCTCAGTACCAGACGCCGGTCGGATTGGGTCAACAGATGGTTCGGCATGAGCGGAATCTTTCCGCCTCCACCGGGAGCATCCACTACAAATGTTGGGACAGCCATGCCGGTTGTATGCCCGCGCAGGTTTTCCATGATCTCCATCCCCTTTGTGATTGAGGTCCTGAAGTGGGAAATGCCTTTGGAAAGATCGCACTGGTAAATATAGTAAGGTTTCACTCGAATCATCATCAGTTTTTGCACCAGCAGTTTCATAATACTCGGACAGTCATTTACATCTTTGAGCAACACACTCTGGTTACCCAGGGGGATCCCTGCATCTGCCAGCTTTCCACACGCCTCCCTGGATTCAGCTGTTATCTCGCGCGGGTGGTTAAAATGGGTATTGAAGTATATCGGTTGATACTTTTTCAGCATATTGACGAATGGCATCGTTATCCGTTGCGGTAAAACTGCAGGCATGCGGCTACCGATGCGAATGATTTCGACATGTGGAATTTTTCTCAACTCTTTCAGAACATATTCGATTCGACTATCCGGCAGAACCAGGGGATCGCCACCGGAAAGCAACACATCCCTGATGGATGAATTCTGCCTTATATATGCCAGGCCCATATCCACATTTTTCCGGACAAAATCAGCATCCTCAACACCCACCGTTCTTCGGCGCGTGCAATGACGACAGTACATCGAACAAATATGTGTTATCAAAAACAGAACACGGTCCGGGTATCGATGCGTTAGTCCTGGAACAGGGGAGTCGACATCTTCGTGCAACGGGTCATCCACATCTTCCAGCGTGTCTTCGGTTTCCATGATTCTGGGTACCGCCTGCAGGCGTATGACACACCGCTTGTACTTCTGATCCATTAGTGAGGCATAGTAGGGGGTAATCGCCATGCGAAACATCTTCAAACACTTCTCAAGATCGGTCTCCTCTTTTGCAGTCAGGTGAATCACACTCTTCAAGGTTGGAATATCCCGGATGACATTTTTAAACTGCCATTTCCAATTGTTCCAGTCCTTTTCCGAAACACCTTTGAACAGGGGGATGTCTTTATAATTTGATTCGAGAAATGTTTTCATTTTGGTTTACTTGTTTTGATGGCTTTTATTTCTAACAATACAATTTCCTGAACAATTCCATAATGACCGGTGATTCCCTAAGAACTCCATATGTGAGCTCTGCGTGCCCTTTTGTGTACCCATTTCCAATGATCATATTCACATCTTTGCCAACCCCCTCTGCCCCGAGTGCCGCTTTTGTAAATGAGGTTGCCATGCTGAAAAAATAGATTGTCCCTTCATCACGGCACATGAGAATTGATCCCAGCTCAGTATTAGGAACATTGACATTATTGATCACTACATCGGCCAGTTGCCCGCCAGTCAGCTCGGATATCGCGTCAGAGCAAGCCAAAGCGTCCGTCGCATCCAGTTTGATAACCTCATCACAAAGATTGAGATGCCTCAGCTGGTCAACACAGGCATCTGATATACCGGTCCCAATAACTCTGCCGGTGATGCCCGCTCTCTTTTTCGCTTCGAAAGAGCAGAGCGTTCCGGATTTTCCTGTCGCGCCAATGATCACAACCGTATCCCCCGGTTTCACCAATCGAGCTGTCTGTGCAGGAGCACCGGCTACATCCAGTGCAGCCAACACCAGCGATTCTGGAAGATCTCCTGGGAGTTTTGCATAAATCCCACTCTCAAAAATGACGGCCTGACCTTTAACCTGGACCTGATCAATATTGATGCTTACGCCCAGGATCTCATCCAGCCGTAACGGCGTCAGGGAGAGGGACACCAGAGTCACGATCTTGTCACCAACATGCAGATCCCCTGTTCCTGACAGCCTGTCGCCTATAGCAGCGACAGTCCCAATTAAGACCCCTCCAGAACCTGTCTCCGGATTATGCAATTTGCCTCGGGTACCAACAATCTCCAGGATTCTCTCACCGATTTTTTGTGTGTCACAACCGACAGATTGTTTGATCTGGGTAAAGCTGGCCGAGTCCACGTTCAGGGCTTCCACATCAATCAGGATTTCATTATCCCAGATAGCTTTGAAATCGTTGTTCAGCCGTTCAGCGGGCTGGGGCAGGGCGCCTGCCGGCTCAATCACCCGGTGACTGCCATATGGATTTCCACTATTGTTTACTTGTACCATGGTCCCCCTTTTAATCTTCTCCCTCTGTCCGCACAAGGTTCGATAGTTTTTTTTCATTAGCCTACTAAGCAAGACAGTATATGAGCCAAGGGATTTATTCAGTTATTAATATGCCCACAATGTCATTAACTTAAGAATGATTCCAAATTGGTTACTCCCCCTTTTAAGGGGGCTGGGGGGATTTTTTTTCGGATACCCCATGAAACATCCCCCTGACCCCATAAGCGCTAAGTTGTTTTAACTGATAACTATCTATCACCTGTCATTCCTGCGAAAGCAGGAATCTAGTGGATGTCACACTGGATTCCGGCTCGGAGGCCGGAATGACAAGCTATACGAGTTTTGGAGACAAACAACTTAGCACTTATGGCCCCTGATCCCCTTCAGAAGGGGGAATATTTAAATCAAACCCGGCTTAAGTTTATGACATTGAATAAGCCCACCCAATAATTTTTGGTATTGCTTCACTTAAAATTATCATATAGATTCAAACAAAAGTAAAATTAATATTTTTTATATTATATTAATATGTCTAATGAGGAAAAATGCTAGACTATAAACTGATGGAAGCTTTGGCGGCGGTTGTTCACGAAGGAGGGTTTGACAAGGCTGCCCAATATCTGCATATCACGCAGTCAGCTGTTTCCCAACGCATCAAGCAACTAGAAGATCAAACCGGACAAATCGTCATTGCCAGGACCACCCCCTCAAAAGCGACACCAGCCGGGCAACAGCTTATCAAGCATTTTGCCCAGGTAAAACGTCTGGAAGACGACCTGTTTGATTCAATGAGTCTCAGCGACAAGGACGAGTTTGTCACCCTGGCAATCGGCACCAATAGGGATTGTCTGACAACCTGGCTTCAGGAAGCAGTACAGGAATTTCTGCGGAAAAATCGAGTTGTTTTGGATTTCAGAGCGGCAGATCAGGAGCAGACCCATCAACTAATGAAGAACGGAGAGGTAATCGGTTGTATCAGTGTTAAAGACCAGCCCATTCAAGGATGTCACATTGAATATCTGGGGCGGATGGACTACTGGATAGCTGCAACGCCAGCTTTTACAGAAAAGTGGTTTCCCAAAGGAATATCCAGAGCTTACATAAAAAAAGCCCCCTTGATTTATTTCGATCAAAAAGATGACATGCATACCCAGTTTTTTAAAAAAATCATGAAACACCCACCATCTCAGCTTCCCATACATTACGTCCCATCGACAAAAACCTATGCCGATTTCATCATAGCGGGATTGGCGTATGGTCTATTGCCTGATCAGGAGTGCATGCCTCTTTTCAAAAACGGGACACTCATCAACCTTTCACCTGAAAAACCGGTACAAATTAAACTGTATTGGCACTGCTGGAACTTGAAATCAACATTGCTCGAATCATTTACCCACCAACTAATCTCAAATGCAAAGGAACTGTTGCCGCAGTAATTCGAACAAAACAGGATAAAAATAACGGTGAGGATATCAGACGGCGGTTACTCTGATGTTTTGATGTTCGGTCAGCCGGCGCAAAACAATTTGTGTGAATAACCCGCTTTTATGGTCTGAAGTGATGTCCGGGCCATCCTTGCTTTATATACTCTGATACGATACGCTGGCCCCGCAGTTTAACTCCCGCAGTTTCAATTTTGAAAACGAATAATACCTTCGAAATTAATGGTGCTTGAAATCAACACAGATCAACTTATTGATCACTTCCCGAATCCGCTTATAACAATAGACTCTCATACTGAAGGTGAAGCAACCCGGCTGCTTATCAGTGGAATCAGTGATATTCCGGGAGACACAATGGTCAAGAAGCTTCAATATTTTGAGTCGGAACATGATCATATACGAAACTTGCTGACCAAAGAACCGAGAGGCTCTCGCGGTACTCTGGCTGCAGTTGTCACGGAAAACGTTTCTCCTGAAGCATCCTTTGGATTGCTTTTCATGGATGCCAGACGTTATCTCCATCTTTGTGGGCATGCCACTATCGGTGCAGTCGCAACCCTTGCTGAAATTGGAACACTAAAACTGGATGAGGGACAAAACGTCGTCTCAGTCGATACGCCATCTGGGATTATGACCGTTCGTGTCACCCTGGTGGAAGGGACAATCGTATCGCTTGCATTAAAAATGGTTCCCTCTTTTGTATATCAAGTCGATCAAAAGGTGAAGGTTGATGGATTCGGAGAAGTCGTGATCGATCTTGTCTGCACAGGGGGGTATTTTGCCATGGTCAACACTAAAATTTTGGGGATTGAACCGGTTTTAAAAAACAAGAAAATTTTAACAGAACTGGGTATGAAAATCATTGATGCCGCTAATGAACAACTGACTGTGAGGCACCCGGAAAATCCAACTGTTAACACCGTTGACGTAACAAAATTTTACAGTACTGAAACGGTTGAAGGCCAGATCAGGGGGAGAGGGTTCGTGATATATGGTGAATCTCATATGGACCGATCTCCTTGTGGAACAGGTACAGCAGCGAAATTAGCACTTTTGAAATATCGAAATGAAATACAGATAGGGCAAACATATACCAGCATCAGTCCTATTGGTACAACATTCACCGCATCAATGGTTGAGACGACGCGAATAGGTGAGTTGGAAGCCGTGGTTGCAGAAATCCAAGGAAGGGCCTGGATTACCGGTGTTCATCATTTCTATCTTGATAAAAATGATCCCTTTAACAAGGGCTATTTAGTATGAATTTTTCAATGCCAGACTATATTCTGTATAACGGGACAATACGGACGCTGGAGCAGACAAATGAAGTCGTCAGTGCAATCGCCATTTGTGGAAAAAAGATAATGGCTCTTGGCGATGATGAACCGATTTGCGGACTTGCCGACTCTAAGACACCTGTTATTGACCTCAATAAAAGATCTGTTCTTCCCGGTTTTACAGATAGTCATTTCCACTTTTACGAATGGGCATTGAATCTGGACAGTATTGATTTCGCGGAAACCATGAGCCTTGAGGAAATGGGCCGGACCATTAAAGAAAAAGCGGCCAAGCTTGGTGCTGACATCTGGGTGCTGGGACAGGGCTTCAACGAATCCGAATACCCCGAAAACAGAATCCCGGATCGATGGGAACTGGACCAGATCGCTCCCCTTAATCCTGTTTGCATCTGGCGGTGTGACCTCCACCTCGCAGTGGCCAATTCGAAAGCGTTGGAACTTGCCGGCATCACCAGAAATTCAACGGAACCTGTAAATCATGTGGTGGTTCGAGACGAAACGGGAGAACCAACCGGTGTATTAAAAGAGCTGGCACCTGAACTGATTCGCAAAGCGATTCCGGAACTACCGGATGCTGAGTTGTTGGAAAATATGAAAAGAGCGACTGCTCGAGCTCATGGACTTGGTTTAACCGGTATTCACGATATCCGACTCATGGGTGGAGAAGAAGGGGCAAGAGCTTTACGAGCCTGGCAAACCCTTCACTTTCAGGAAGCGCTTAATTTGCGTTGTCATGTCGCGCTTCCAGGCGAAATGACCGAACAAGCCATCGCACTGGGGTTGCAAACGGGACTTGGAGATGACCGATTGCGCATCGGGCATTTAAAATTTTTTGCTGACGGCGGCATGGGGGCCCGTACTGCCTGGATGACAGAAAAATACCGTGATGCAGAATTCGGGATGCCCCTTACGCCTATTTCTGAGATTGAGGCCGCTATTACACAAGCTGACCGGGCCGGGTTGTCATGTATGGTGCACGGGATTGGCGACCGGACCAACAGGGAATTGATCCAAATGTTCTCTCGAATTGAGCAGGCCGGACAAAGTCGTTGTGTCATTCCCCACAGGATGGAGCATCTCCAGATGGTACTGCCGGAAGATCTCCAATGTTTGAGTCAATTACAAAACCTGGTGGTTTCATGCCAGCCCAACAACCTTTCTCTGGATATCAATATGATTGATCAATGTGCTGGTTCCAGGGGGAAATATGCTTACGGATTGAAAAGTATCTGGAATACCGGGCTGCCAATGATTTTAGGATCAGATGCCCCTGTTGCAGACCCTAATCCGCTGGCCGGGATTTACTCTGCTGTAACACGAAAACGCATGAACCGCACACCGGAACAAGGTTGGTATCCGGAGCAATCTCTCAGCCTTGATGAGGCAATCAAAGGTTTTACCAGTCTGCCGGCAATCGCTTCAGGCATGGGAGACCGTTTGGGCTCACTGGCAAATGGAAAAACGGCAGATCTCGTCGTTCTAGACAAAGACCCATACCAGGTCGACCCGGATGAGCTTGCTGATATTCAAGTCGATCTGACATTTTTTGATGGGGAGTTGGTTTATGAGCGATAACCAACAAGTGATAAAACCTGAGTATTTACAGGCTGTTTTCGACCAGTCTGCTGACGGGTTAATGCTTTGTGACTCGGAAGGGACCATTCTTCTGCTTAATAAAGCAGCTGAAAGATTAAATGCAACGACATCTTCTGAATTGCTGGGGAAAAAAGTCAGCTCTCTTGTAGCAGATGGCAAAATTGACCGGTCCGCTACCCAGGAAGTGCTCGATTCGAAACGTCAGGTCAGTGTTATTCAGAAATCACCTAACTCTTCTCATACACTGCTGGTAACGGGAACACCGATATTTGACGAAAATCGAAACATCTCTTTCGTCGTCGTTAATGAACGAGATATATCCCTGATTGAAAGCATGCGACAGGAACTGGAGCAGATCCAGCAGGAATCAGAACGGATGCGTAGTGAGTTAAGTGAATTGGCTCTGCTGGAGCTCAAGGATAGCGAATTCGTTGCTCAAAGCGATTCCATGCGTCAAACCCTGCGCCTGGCCATCAAACTCGCAAATATTGATGCATCCAATATTCTGATTCAAGGAGAATCAGGCACCGGAAAAGGGTTATTGGCTAAATATTTACATAAAAACAGTTCCCGTGGAAAAAAACCCCTGATCCAGATTAATTGTGCTGCCCTACCGGAAAACCTGCTTGAGGCAGAATTGTTTGGATACAAAAAAGGTGCTTTCACAGGCGCCAGTGAAAAGGGCAAAGTCGGACTTTTTGAACTGGCCTCAGAAGGGACACTTTTTCTCGATGAAATTGGCGAAATGTCTATGAATGTCCAGGCAAAGCTGCTGAAATATCTCGATGACCATGAAATCATGCCTCTAGGAGGAACGGTCTCCAGGAAAATTGACTGCATGATTATTGCTGCGACCAATCGGGATTTGGAAAGACTAACCCGGGAGCGTCGGTTTCGACTGGATCTGTTACACCGGCTTAAAACATTTGAATTGAAGATCCCGCCTCTTTCTAAACGCCCCGAAGATATACTGGAATTGGTAAGGGTTCGTCTGAAACAATATAACAGGAAGTACAATCGCAGAAAGCATATCGGCTACGATGCGTTTGAAATGCTCAAGTCATATGCCTTTCCCGGAAATGTGAGAGAACTTGATAACATCATCAAACAGGCCGTTGTGATGTGCGACAAAGGCCTGCTTGATGAATATATTGGCAATTTATTGAGCGGTTCAAAACCAAGAAAACCTCAAAAAGGAAAAAAGAAGAAGATGACCAGCCTGCCTGCAAGACTGGATGCGCTCGAATATAATGCCTTAACAGAAGCGGTCGATTGTTGTCGCACAACCCGTGAGATTGCCAGGCACCTTTGCACCAGTCAGCCGACCATTGTACGAAAACTAAAGAAGCATGGGATTAACCTTAATTCAAAATATAGTTGATGCAGTTTTGAATCAAATATGGCTATTACTCTGTTTTTATATATAATATATCTCTATTCTATTGATCCATTATTGAATCTACATCAGAAAACAATAAAAATCAGATATTAACAATCAATACTTGATCAATAAATGAATCAATAATAAGCGAAAATATTTTCATAATTTTTATATATATTTTTTATTTTAATATAACAGTGTGTTAAGAAACAGTATCATCCCGGTATACTATTTGCTGATAATGAGCCCCAAAGTCCGAAGGGACCATAAAAAAATACAACCATCCTGCCTTAGGGATCGTTAAAAAATAACTTCACATAATCTATTTACAAGAGTCCTAAAAGCGCTGGACATTTTGCAAACAGAATGTGAACTAATTTTTGAGCCGACCCATAGTATCAATTCTGTTTCCAAACTAAATTAAGGATCTATCCATGAAGGAAAAATGGTGGAAACCTTGGCTTTTATTGTCACCCTCGCTGAGCGCCGTTTTTTTATTGCTTGTGGTGCCGGTTTGTTTTGTTGTTGTTTATAGTTTCTGGCTCAGATCACCGGTAGGTCAGGACATTCCAGCCTTTCAATTTGGCAATTATGCCAAATTTTTCGAGGATTTCTTCTATCCCTCAATCCTTCTAGCTACGTTAAGGGTTGCCCTGGAGACAGTATTTCTCTGTCTGGTCATGGGTTATGTGCCTGCCTATTTTTTCTATAAAACCGAATCCCGATTTAAGCCAGCTCTAATGATTTTGGTAATGTTACCTTTCTGGATTAGTTTTATCATTCGGACACTCAGCTGGGTTAATATTCTGGGAGATTCCGGATTGATCAACCATCTGCTGATTAAGTTTGGATTCATCACCGAGCCGTTTGCCATGCTCTACAATGAAGGTGCGGTGGTAATGGGTCTGCTCCAATATCTGCTTCCTTTCATGATTCTGAATATCTATGTCAGCTTAGATGGAATTGACAAGAGTCTGGTTGAAGCAGCCAAAAGTCTTGGATCTACTGAATGGCAGGCATTTCGAGAAGTAACACTTCCCTTGAGCTTGCCTGGAGTGAGCGCCGGTTGTTTGCTGGTTTTTGTATTGACATGTGGGACATATCTGCCACCGATGATTCTGGGAGGTCCCGGCAACATTATGATCGCCAATCTGATTTTTAAACGGATCATCGGCACACTGGATTGGCCCTTTGGATCAGCTATCAGTACCTTATTATTGTTGTTACTGGTCTTAATCGTCTATACTTACAACCGCTATATGGGTATCAGCCAGATATTTAAAGCATTGAGCAAGGAATAAAAGAATGAAAAAGAGCTTTTTTTCAGGTTGGACATTGATCAAGGTGTATACATTTCTGGTTTACCTATGGATGTTTGCCCCTATTGTCGCCGTCGTCATCCTGGCGTTTAATCCCCATCAATTCGGGTCTTTTCCAATGGAGGGATTCAGCTTTAAATGGTTTGTCAAGCTGGCAGGCAATTCTTCCATTATTGATGCATTTCAAAACTCAATCATTCTTGGTTCGCTAACCGCTGTCTTGACCACAATAATTGGTGTACCGGCTGCAATGGCGTTTATCCGCTATGAGTTTCGCGGTAAAGACTTTCTGAATACCTTGCTGATTGCGCCAATTATGGTACCTGAAGTGGTTTTGGGGGTTGCACTGCTGCTGTTTATTCGTTGGTTACAACAACCCAAAAGCTTCCTCCTCTTATTAATTGGTCATGTCGTCATCACCTTACCTTATGTCCTACTGATTGTGCAGGCCAGGCTGGTGGGGATCAGAAAAGAGTATGAAGAAGCGGCTCTGTCTCTTGGGGCAAGTCCTTTTCAGACATTCAGGGAAATCACCCTGCCCTTGCTCGCACCGGCTGTTCTTGCCGGAATGCTGTTTTCATTTACGATTTCATTTGATGACGTCACTGCGACGCTTTTCTGGGCAACCGCCGAGAATCAGACGGTACCGGTTAAAATTTTTGGTATGTTGAGAAATTCCATCAGCCCAGAGATTAATGCTCTGGGGGCTGTGATGATTGTCTTAACTGTTTCCACACCCCTTTTAGCAGGTTTTTTATCCCGACGATTTGCCGCGGGTGCTGCCAAGAAAAAGGGACCCTAAAATACCTGAAAGAATGAAAATTTTGGGTATCTTTTTTTAATTCATTTGAAGGAGAAAGATGACGCAAGAGCTAGAAAAGACATTGGAAGATGTACATGCGGAATACAAGGCGGGTCGGTTGCCTCGGCGTGATTTTGTAAAATACCTGTGTTTGTCTGGAGCTGCTATTGGGCTCATGGGCGGTCCTTTCGGGATGGCGCGTAAAGCATTGGCAGCACAATCAATTCGATTTGATGGCTGGGGCGGAACTGTCTCTGACGCATTTAACAAATATGCGTTCAAACCTTTCAGCAAAGCAACTGGCATTAAGGTGATCGCCGGTGAATTTGGTAACGCGGATTCCTACTTGACCAGAGTCAAAGCATCATATCCTCCTGGGGGAGAATATAATCTGGCGCACCTGAGCGGCGTGTTTGATTATAAGCGCTATGTGGATCTGGGATTTGATACGGTTTTGGATGAGTCGAAAATACCGAACTTGAAGAATGTAATGCCCGCTATTATGGAGCCTTACCGTGCGATTACGAATGGAAAACTGTCTGCGATTCCTTATGATTATGGGCTGACCACAATCGCTTATAACTCAAAATATATCTCAGATTATAAAGCCAAAAAGCTAGGTGCAGGCCTGCTGTGGGACAGAAGTTTGAAAGGAAAACTGGGTTCCTGGACGGACTGGCGGACAAATATCTGGTATGCGGCACTGAAAACAGAACAGGATCCGAACAATATCAAGGATCTCAAAGCTGTCTGGGCCGCTCTGAGAGAGCAGCGCAGCCTGATTAAAAAATACTGGGCGTCTGGTGCGGAACAGATGAGCCTGCTTGCCAATGAAGAAGTATATGCCTCCATTGTCTGGTCTGGGCGAGTCAAGACCCTCCAGAATCAGGGACATAAACATCTGAAGCTTTTGATACCGGACGGCGCATTTTCCTGGCAGGAATGTATCTTTGTGACGAAAGGCACCGATTTGAACATAGCTCACAAGTTGTTGAACTACATGCTTGAGCCGGAATGTGCGTTTGAAGTGGCTCGTGGTCAGAGCTATCCCTCCAGTCTGGATCCCACAAAAGTGAAGACGCCGAAAGATGTGGCAAGTCTGCCCGGGTTTGATAAGACGGGAACACTTGATGGCTATTTGTTCGCTGATCCTGGATATTGGAATTCCAAGCAGGTGGAATGGGCTGAAAAGTGGGACAGAATCATGGCCGGTCGATAGGAAGGTTATGGCAGCATAAGATCCTGATCCCCAGGGTCTTAGGGATCGTACAAAAAAAACTTGGCATATGCTGCCAGCAAAAGTCCCTAGGGGATCGTTAAAAGAAAACTTTACTATAGTCTATTTGAAAAAGTCCAAAAAGCCGGACATTTTACAAACAGAATGTGAACTAATCTTTTAGCCGACCCTGAAAAAGACCGGACATTTTGCTGATAGAATGCCAAGTCAACGTGTTTCCTTTTCCGTCAATGGGGAAACACTTGAGTAATTTTTGAGCCGACCCATGCGCATTTGCATTAAAATACTGGGAGAATGAGATTATGGCTACGGAGAAGGATCCTGCTTTCGTCAGGTTTGAAGGGGTAGAAAAACGGTTCGGTAAGATCACGGCAGTAAAGAAAATGGATCTTGATATTCCTGAAGGATCTCTGGTCACACTGCTTGGGCCATCCGGATGCGGAAAAACCACCCTGCTTAGAATGCTTGCAGGACTGGAAACACCAAGCTCTGGAAACGTTTATATCAAAGGGCAGAGAATCAATGACATTCCGATATATAAACGGAATCTAGGTATGATTTTCCAGAATTACGCCCTTTTCCCCCACAAAAGTATCTTTGATAACGTTGCTTTTGGTCTTAAGTATCGGAAGATGTCTAAAAGCATGATGACTGAGAAAGTGGAAAAAGCGCTGGAAATGGTGCGTCTTCCCGGATTCGGTACGCGGATGCCATCACAATTGTCCGGTGGACAGCAGCAGCGTATTGCTTTGGCGAGGGCAATTGTTATTGAGCCGGATGTGTTACTGATGGATGAACCACTTTCAGCACTTGATGAAAATCTGCGAGAAGACATGCGGCGTGAAATTGACAATCTTCAGCAGGAATTGGGTGTCACAACTATTTTCGTCACCCACGACCAGCGGGAAGCCCTATCCATGTCCGACAAAGTAGTTGTGATGAAAGATGGCGTCATACAGCAGGAAGGTAACCCGGAAGAGGTTTATAACAAGTCCGCAAACCATTTCGTCGCGGATTTTCTGGGTCACTCCAATTTCTTAATCGGTGAGGTTCAAGAAGGCAAGGACGGGTTCTCCCAGCTTAAACTTGAAGACGGTAGTGTCTGCATGGCAGCAGCTTCTGAATCATTCCAGGCAAAAGAACAGGCAGAAATGGTCATCCGCGCTCAGAAAATAGTTCTGGGAAATAAGGCTGATTTTGAAAAAGAAGAGGGATTTAACTATTTTTTCGGAAAGATTGTTGATCGCAGTTATATGGGCGGTGAAGTCAGCTATTTTGTAAAATTGGACAGTGGTCAGACACTTCACATTATTAACTTTGTAAAACGCTCTCCATTTAGACGTGGAGACGATGTTTTTATGCAAGTTGATCGTGAAAACTGCAGTTTGTTACGTATTGAGAAATAAATTGACACCCAAAACGAAAATCATAGCAGCGGACCTGGATTGGATTAAGAAACAGTTGAAACCGGAAAATAGCTATATTGTGTTTGAGAACTCCTCCAAGTTAGCCGGGGATTCAATTTTTACCAAAGAGCTCAAGGTCTATGAGTACCTGAAAAATGGCAAACATAACTGGCAGCAATTCAAGGATGAGAAACTCTCACGGGAGTACCTGGTTATACAGATGATTCCTGGTAAAGAAGATGAAACATTGGGAAAATTATTGAGTTATGGCTTGCCTAAAGATACCGCATATTACCTGTATAAGGCAGAAGAACGTTAAAGAATATGTGTATCTATTTAGTACCCCTCTGTTGAGGGTATTATCATATAAAACACGCATGAATCCATCCCTGGAGCTGTTGGAAAACATCCTGTTTTCCATCGTTTTATTTGACAATACCCTCAACTCCGACATTGTAATGAATAGTTACGAATATATTTAAAAAACTGCACCTGATGCAGATTCCAATTTTAAACAGATTTGTTGAGGAATAAGTACATGAAGTTTGAAGATAAAAAACTGAATATCCAATTTAGATATTCAGGAGAGAATGCCAGTGTGAATCTGGACACATTGATTGCTTGTACCATCGAATTTCTTGAGAATTACTCAAGTGCCCGTTTTACCGATAAATCGTTCGCTGGACTGGTGGGTGATGGGAATGGCAAAGAAAAATTTTCAAGACTGTTGACTGCAGTTGGTTTGGAAAACCAGCCAGAAACCCTTTTCAGTTTAATTCTGGAGAAAATTGCAGATTCCCAAGGGCAGGCACTAACCATCAATGAAATACAATTGCCGTCAATGATGCTGGTGGCCATTCTTGAACAGGTCATTCCCGGAAAAGGATATATATCCATCGAGAACACGGAGCAGCTTAAGAAATCAGCAAATCTTTGCATCCCCGAAGAAGACGTATCCGATCTACAGGCGGTGATTGATAAGTACCCTGTCCGTCTCTCCAAACATACCATTCGGCAGATGATGGTTTCCAATGATGTGGCTTATCAATATATGCCATTTGTTGAGGAGCTGGGGTCGGTAGGATTCGTCAACACCTGGATTGGTCAGTTTCACGAGGGACTCCTGGAGCAAATGTACCAGAACAGGGTCATCTTTCTCCTTCACATGGAATGCCCAGTATACTGTCGCTTCTGTTTTAGAAAACATAAGGATTCAAGAAATGAGGCCAATCCCACGCCGGAAGACGTTAACAAAGCAGTTCAACATGTCAGGGATTCGCCATTGATTAAAGAAGTTGTTGTGACTGGTGGAGATCCCTTCATGAGTCGCAAAAACATGACAGCAACGCTGGATGGTCTGGCAGAAGTGGATCATGTTGAAGCCGTGCGACTGGCCACTCGGGCGGTTGCATACTATCCGGATCTGTTTCTGAACAATGACTCCTGGTATCTAAAATTCCTCAAGGAAAAGAACTACAAACTGCAGCAAAGTGGCAAACGAATGGAATTGGCAACCCATTTCATCCATCCCGATGAGGTTTCGCCTGAAAGTCTGGATATCATATCTGATCTGGTCAGTAGTGGCATCGCGGTTTACATTCAGACCCCCTTTTTAATGGACTGTAACGATAAAGGACCGGAACTGGTTAAGCTATTTAGCCTCCTGAAAAGTGCCGGCGCCGAGTTGCATTACATCTACATCCCCTGCAGTCCGATTCATGGGAATAGTATATACTGGAAAGCCCTTTCAAGTGGGATCGAAATGGCTGGTTATCTAAGAGCGCACCTGTCGGACAGGGCAATCCCACGGATATGTACGGCAACCCCCATTGGGAAGCTGGACTGGTTCAACAGCGGATGGGCGATTGAAAAAGTAAAAGGCAATGATAATTTCCTGTGGGTTCGAACCCCATATACGCCTGAATACTTCAAGTCATTTGCTCCCCTGGAAAGTGTCGAAACCATGCGACTGAACAACCATGGGACATTGGATATTCAGTATATGGCTGACATTGGCAATGAAAAATATTTGCTGGGAGAACGACCGGAGAAAACGGCACCGGTGAATGAAGTCGTTTCAGGGGAAACTGTCGGTATGCTGGTTCAGGAGTTGTCCTCGGAGAAGCAAACGGCTCGTTCGATAGTCGATACCGGAGAGGCCGGTGTTTTTCGGCTGCATAAAACCCGAGTGGAGATTGATGCGGATGCAACGGATTCTGCACTTCGATACATTCAAGAAGACGATCAAATATCTGACGTGGTCATCTCTACGGATGAAGATGTGATAGACAGGTTGTATGACATTAAAAAAATTATTAATGTTTTGCAGGCAGTAGATCACGTGACATCTGTCAGACTTCGAAGTATGAAATTCAGTTCAAATCCTGAGCTGTTTACAAAAACAGTGATCAATGCTCTGTCTGATTTAAACAGGCTGAGTGTGACAAATCCTCTCAGAATAGAATTGGAATCCTGGTTTATCACAGCAGATCAAATATTGCCTGCGCACGGTAAATTAACCAAAAAACTTGGCAACAAGGGAATTACGGTCTATGCAAACGTTCCTCTGCTGGGTGGTGTCAATGATAGTGACGTGGCGATTCATCAATTAGCCAAAGCGATCAGAACTGCTGGAATCGAGTTTCACCATTTGTATGTTGCCGGTCTGCCGATACAGGTCCGGTGGAATCAAACAAGGCCGGTCGACTCCTATGATGTGATAGATATCGCTACAATGGTCAGGAGAGAGGGCTCCGGTCGCGAGATTCCGCGTTATATTTTCTTCACACCGCTAGGGGAAATAGATTACGGGTTGTCTTCAAACCTTGTCAGGGATGGAGAAGCCCTTCACTTGAAACTGGATTGCTACAACCTGGATTATTTCAAAGCATTGGATGGGCAATTTGAGTTTCCGGTTGATGTTTCTCTGGAAAACGGCATACCTGTCGTATCTGTACCAGGCATGATCAAAACGAACGATTTTGCCATTTCATAATCTTCAGAAGATACCCACGTAAAATGAGATACCCTTACATCGATTACTGCCGGAATATTGATATCAAGCCTATTTTCAAAGGACTTACCGGTATGCCTTTAGTGCTGGATATGTCAGACGGGAGCGATCTGTATGAAAAAGTCGATGTTGACGATCAGCGGGCATTTCAGGCATTGCTGGATTCCATGATGAAGGACCAGCGCTCATGGGGGGTCTCATCATATCTTGAGAACCGCAGTCACGCCCTATCTCAGTATCCTCAAATGGTGGAGGAAAAACGCTATTATCACCTGGGATTGGACATCATTGTACCTATTGATACGCCCCTGCACGCTCCTCTGAGGTCTGTTGTCGAAGACAGTGGGTATGAAGAGGGGCCGGGGAATTACGGTGGGTATGTGTTATTGAGGCATGACAGCGACGTTTTCGAAACGTTCTACAGTTTTTACGGTCATTTAAGCAAAACCGGACTTGCCTCCCCAAAAACGGAATTTGATGCCGGGCAGGCATTCGCATTGATTGGTGATTATCCTGAAAACGGCAACTGGTTCTTCCATACCCACCTTCAAATCATCACCCAGAAAGGACTGGATGAAGGCTACATATCAAAAGGATACTGCAGTGCGCAGGATCTGGCAGATATGAACACCATTTGTCCGTCACCCATCCCTCTGTTTAAAACTTGAGGAAACCCCGCAAACCGCTCTCACCGAATTGTTTCTGGAGGTACAAACGGATCAAACCTTCGAACAGCCCGAAACGATATCCCAACCATCATGAAAATTTCCGGACACAAAATACTGAGCATGTTTCAGCGCTACAAACTTGTCGACGAGTCTGATGTTGCCATGGTGTCCTGGAAAACCTTAGTCCCGGAAAATGAAGAAAGTGAAAAAAACGCGCAATAATCCCGCTGGTGGACACCTATAGGGACACCAAAAAGCACCCCCCGGTATGAGATAGATTTTGGCATTGAGCTAAGTAACGCTTCATGGTAATTTAAGCGTTCAAAAAGGAGTGCTTTATGATGAAATCAAGCAAAACTGAGGGTTTTATAACAAATACTCCCCTTCTTCGCTTTCCAAACAACGGAGAGCAATAGTGAGGTAATAATCGTGACAAAGCTTATACTTATCTTATTTTTGATGATGACTTCGACGGCTTATGGAGAAGACTTCCACCGTTATAATAACGTCACCCGTTATGATCATTACTTCTCAAAATACACCAAACGTAATTTTGGCCCGGCTTTCAACTGGCATCATTTTAAGGCACAGGCAATAGCGGAATCGAGACTCAAAAAAAATGCGAAGTCCCATGTGGGTGCCATTGGGCTTATGCAGATTATGCCGACTACTTATGAAGAAATTAGTAAACGTCATCGGTATATTAAAGGCAGTGGTACCAGCCCAAAGTGGAATATTGCCGCAGGTATTTCCTATAACCGTTCTATTTGGAATTTATTTAAGGCAGATCGGCCTTTTCAAGACCGCCTGAATTTCACATTTGGTGCTTATAATGCAGGCAAGGGAAATATTATTAAAGCCCAAAAACGCGCAAAACGTTCAGGTAAAAATCCTGATTTATGGCGCTCCATAGAACAACTCTTGCCTGAGGTTACCGGCAGACATAGTAAGGAAACCCTGGACTATGTAGTGAAAATTAAATTTATTAAACAGATATTAAAATAGGCAGAATCATGGAAATAGCCATTGTTGTATCAAATTTTACTTATGCAATTTTAGGTGCGTTTTTGACCATTTTATTTATGGTTTTGGGTTATAAAATACTGGACTGGATTACACCTTTTGATACATCGAAGCAGTTAGGCGAAGGTAATATTGCCGTTGGCATAGTTATTGGGTCTATGTTTGTTGGTTTAGGTATTGCTGTGGGTTTGGTGGTTGGCTTAGGGTTGAACTAATCGCTGGATATTACTTTCAAAAAACCGATGAATAGTATAATATTGCTTCAACAGGCAAAGCTATGGTGATTTAGAATAACAAGTATTTTCAGAATCCTGGATGGTCCTATCATCGCCTGTCAGGGACATATAATCTTGCCTTTTTTACTGTTTTATTGTGTCTGATAGTTCTGAAGGGCCAAGACCATCCTGATCTCACCATAGGAAAAATCATCACCCAACTGTTTTTTGATCGCGCTCAGAGAGTCGTTGCTTTTGCCAATGACCTTGAGCTTCTCTCTGATCAGTGCCTGCTTTTCCAAAGGTAAAAGCCTGTTAACATCGAGTCTGCCCTGTTCGATGAAAAAGCATAAATGTCCTTCGATAGTTGATTCTGTAAGACCTCTTTTTTTGGCAATCTCTTCGATCGTTAACCCGTTCTTGAACATTTCAAAGCTGGTCCGTTTGGTTTCCGGGACCGTCTTTTTTTCAAATCCCGGTAGTTCCAGCTGGATCTGAGGCATTTTATCTTTTTCAAGCCCCTGCTTTTTTCGATAGCCGTCAACAAGCTTAATAAGCTCCAGACCCCGTTTCTGTATTGTTTTTTCCCCCACACCGGCAATTTTTCGTAATTCGGTGATGCTTTTGGGAAGCACTCTTGCGACCTCAAACAGGGCTTTCTGCTGCAGAATGCGGGAAGTTGGAACGTTCTCAATGTCTGCTTTTTTTAAACGCCATTTCTTAAGCCCGGTCACCAATTCCGGGTGATCCACATCGGAAGCCATAGAGAAGTCTTTTCTTTTAGGGGTTTTGCGCACCAGAGCCAGACGAATCTTGTGTTGGTACGCCGACGGAGAAAATCCGTTCTCCATAGATTTTATGCTTTCGAGTTTGACGCTGACCTCTTTTTTAAGTTGCTGCAGGCCATCTTCCAGTTTCATGGCCAGGATTGAATTGTCTGTCTCAAAATGGAGTTCTTCGAGCGAATCTGTGAGGATCTCTTTAAATTTTCCCTGAAACCAGATGGATGCTTTGTGAAGTCGCTCCAAGATTTGCGGGTCGGATTCAGGAAGATTGCCCTTCTGGAAAAGCTGTTGCAGTTGGCGTTTGAACTTATCACCGATATCAAATAAATCCAGATTCGCCCTGTCCATGGTCTGTTGCATCTGCTCCAAACCCGAACAACGAACTGTGTTGTGGTGATCCAGGAGCTGTCGAGCCAGCCGGCTGAGATGACTTTTTATCTGCTTAAAATCAAAACAATCGAGGAGTATATTCTGCTGAAAGCTGGTTTTTGCTTGCTCAAGATACTCACTGGAGGGGGTATTCTCCTTCAGACAGTGATCAAAGTCACTGATCGCCCTATCCATTGGGATGCCACGGGGCGAAATCGGAGAGCTGAGTACCACCCCGTCGAGGGTCTTACAACGACTCAGAGCCACATAGGTTTGACCGTGCACAAATGCTGCCTCGGCATCAATGATTGCTTTTTCAAACGTCAGTCCCTGACTCTTATGAATTGTAATGGACCAGGCAAGTTTGAGCGGAAACTGTTTGAACCGACCGATCACATCCTCTTCCAGTTTCATCGTCTTCTGGTTCAGGGAATACCGGATGTTCTCCCAAACAACAGGTTCAACAGTAATTGTCTGTGAGTTATCGGGACAGATAACCTTGATTTCTTCGGCTGTGATCTTGGTGATTTTTCCGATTTTTCCATTGAAATAGCTTTTTTCTGCGGAGGTGTCGTTGCGAAGAAACATCACCTGCGCCCCTTCCTTCAGCCTGAGCTCTTCAGGTGCCGGATAGCTGTTTTTCTGGAATTCTCCTTTGATCTCTGCAGCCAAAAAATATTCTTTCCCTTCAATCCCTTGAAGTCTGGAATCGTTCATTGACTCTGCGCTGGCATTATGGGTGGTCAGGCTGATATATCCCTGGTCACTCACGGGAATATACCCCTTGATGTAACGTTTGTTAAGTTCGGACAGGGATTGCGCATCAAGCCGGTTATCCCGAAGTTGATTCAGAATCGTGATAAATTTCTGATCCGTCTGTCGATAGATATGTTTCAGCTCGATACTGATAAAGGATGACCGCGTCAGAGCTCTGCTGCTGAAGAAATAGACAGATTGATAGTACTTTCGTAATAGATCCCACTCCTCCCTTTTGGCGATCGGCGGCAACTGATGGAGATCACCGATCATTAGAAGCTGAACACCCCCAAAGGGAATATCATTACCGCGATAGTAGCGGAGGACAGAATCTACGGCATCCAGGATATCCGCCCGCACCATACTGATTTCATCGATGACCAACAGGTCGAGATTCTTGAGGATTGACTTCTTTTCCTTGTTCAACCGGTACTGACTCTGGTTGCGATCCGCCTGTAACTCACTTCCGGGTACGTATGGCCCCAAGGGGAGCTGAAAAAATGAGTGGAGGGTCACACCGCAGGCGTTGATCGCAGCCACACCTGTCGGAGCAGTGATCACCATATTCTTGTCAGTTTGCCGATGAAGACCTTTGAGAAAAGTTGTTTTACCTGTTCCCGCTTTCCCGGTTAAAAAAAGATTGCAACGGGTCTGCATCACAAAACTGGTGGCAAGTTGGAGCTGTTCATTTTTGATCGGCTCGGAAGGCATGCCCGCCATCATCCTTTTATTACCTTTTGCTTTCATGTCTTTCTGGTTTAACTTTCAAAAACGATGAATTATTGAGCTGCAAATTCGTACCCCTTAAACAACTTCCTGAAAAATGCATCATAAAACATACAAGAGAAAGTGTCACTGATACCGTTGACTGACATAGAACGTAACCAGAGTATTGGGGTTGAAACCGGGAATTTTGAATGGTAGCCCCCACCAGGACTCGAATGGCGACGTGTTTCTTTTCATACCAATGTGAAACACTTGGGCAACGTGTTTCTTTTCATACCAATGTGAAACACTTGGGCAACGCGCTTCTTTTACATTACCGCCAGTGGACACCTATATGGACACCATTTTTTTAATCAACTTGATGCTTCTCGGGTTTCAAAACCGTGTGGTGCAAAAACGGAACAGCACCACGCAACTATAGCTAGTTCCAGTTAAATTATGGATAGTCTATGATTAAGACATCAATAAAAATAAAACGGTTTTAATAAAATTTGCCGCTTATGGTTCATCAAAAGTGGCGCTGGATCATGCCACCAGGAATCTCGCTGCCGAATTAGGGCCAAGCGGAGTCCGGGTTAACGCAGTAGCACCGGGCTTTACAATTACAGATATATCAGCAGGCGTTCAATCCGATGAACAAATGCTCGGAATGATTGTTGCGCAAACCCCAATGAGCCGCCCTGGTGAACCCTATGAAATCGCAAACGCAGTTCTATTACTTGCCGGCAGCGGTGCAGGATGGATCACTGGGCAGATTGTACAAGCCGGTGGTGGTCTCATGCTATAACTCTCCTCAGCGAATATATCATATGGCAGGAGAGCTATACATCTCTTTTCAGTCTCGCAGAAACAAGACGACTGCAGTCTATACAAAGATTCGAGAAATCTAGAAAGGGAAAATTTTAAAGCTGAAAAAGGTGGATGATTCTGATTCCGCCCAGAAGTAAGGCAGGTTAAAGTGGAATACTTTTATATTTCTACCATCTGAAGATCATCAATGAGAATCCACGAATTCCTGCAGGACCTCATCGACCCGGGTTTGCCATCCTTTTCCCTGGGACTTGAAATAGTCAATTACCTCGGGGCTCAGCCGTATAGAAACCGGCACTTTCGTTGGGCGTTTCTGTACTCCACGTACTCGGCGTGGAATTCCAGGATGCGTTTCTTTCACCGGCCGCATGCGTGCCAGTATTTCATCAGAAAGTGGAGGAGAATCTATTTCGTCCCAATCCTTTTGAGAAACGTTTTTAGGTTTGGCTTTCATAATACTGTACCTCTCGGCTATTGGCTTTTCGAAGACTGATGATACGAATATTTTCCATACGAATTGTATAAACCAGAACGTGCAGACGTTCTTTAATTAATTCCAGAGCAACCCAGCGCTGTTCTTCATAGTCCCGCCGATCATCGACTGTTTCAAGAGCAGTGTCCCACTCGAATTCAAGAACCACCTGAAAATCAACACCGTGTTTGGACTGGATAATCTGCTGTTTATCGTCATCCCATTCGTATAGCATACTTATATTGTATATACAAAAAAATTTATTGTCAAAGCAAATAGACAATTTGGTGCGGGGATGCGAGGAAATCCAGAAAAGGGATGTTTTAAAGCTGAAAAAAGTGGATAGGCCTGATTCAGCCCAGGAGTATGGCAGGTAAAATTGGAACACTTTATTTGCAACAATACTTTTTCTATCTATCTGATTTTATAATTATTAGATAATAGATACACCAAGACTCGACAGCAAC
>PJEL010001585.1_pt1 | contig 22474 bp, 23 predicted proteins | sample 1853271 | NCBI WGS metagenome assembly PJEL01 (sample SAMN08108733, study PRJNA415343) | Invertebrate metagenome, whole genome shotgun sequencing project. | host: Globobulimina | place: Sweden: Gullmar Fjord | collected 2015-08
ACAGTCCTTGTAGGCTGTAACTCTAGCAGTGGTAGTAACACCAAAATAGAAAAAAACACGTCAACATTAACACTAGACAACTTCAGTGCGGGTATTGAAATTCCAGATAACCGCTCGATGCAAGATTACGATATATTGTTTTTTGGTAATAGCCATATTGCAAACATACCTAGCATATTAACAAAAATTATTGAACAAACGTTGCCTGATAAGACGATAGAAACTAAAAGAGCGCCAAACTCTCATTATTTGGCTGAAAGGTTAAATGATGGTCAATCCAAAGAAACGCTAGAAAGTGGAAATTGGAGTCATGTGATTCTTCAGGCTCAAAAATATTCTCAAAGTGGCGCTGTCGAATACCCAACGACTGCAGCTCAAACATGGATTAGAATGGCAAAATCATTAGGGACTATGCCCATACTTTTTCCTGAGCATCCCCAGAGAGGTAATACACTCGAGGCTGATCGAATTCATCAAATACATTTAGATATTGCCAGTAAAGAAGCGAGTTGTGTTGCTCCTGTGGGTTTAGTTTGGGATAAAGTGATTTTATTAAAACCATCAATCAGTTTGCATAACAGCGACGGTAACCATGCGACCAATACGGGGCAAGTTTTAACGGCATTCGTCTTGTTTGAGATGATCACAGGGCATTCTGCAGATTTACTACCCTACATTGAAAATATAGCGGTTGATCACACGACGCAAAGCCTATTTGGACAAGTCGCAAGTGAAATTATTCTCGAATACAAGAACTGCTTAAATTGATAAAACACGAAGAGGTTTTACTCTGACGCCTCTGTACTAGTTGAGCTCGCCTCTGTTTCCATCTTAGCTCGTTCAGCTTTAGAAATATATTTAGGCTTATTGCTTTTATGTATCTTTGCATTAGCCTTTTTTAATTTAGCTTTTAGCGTATTGTTGATTTTCTTTTTACGATTCATGATTTACACCTCTAGAGCTGGAGTCTTTATTTCCGGCGCTCGATTTTTACTAAAATAATATCTTTACCATTGATCTGATATTGATGACTGGCCTCGTGGAAATCTGACCAGGCTTCAATCTCTAACAAGTGATGAGCAGGCAGGTTAATTAATGTTGTTGATTTAACGTCAGTTACTTGAATGTCCTGTGTTAAACCATAGACAAAAGCTCGTTCTTCGACAAAAATATGCAAGCCGTCAACCTGTTCAAAAGTGCAGACATCAGCGTCAAAATGCTGCGCATTCACCATAACATTAAAGTCTTTTATTGCCCCTTGATGTAACCGTGAGACAGTTTTATTTCCACCATCAAACCGTGCAAATTGAAGCTTTTTTGTTAGATCATCAGTATCGCGCTCATCATGGCATAAACTTATACCTTCACCGTCAATCAGCACTAGATTTCTGCTGTAACCACTGAAGTCAGAGAATAGACCATTTTCCGACACTGTCGCGATGCTTAGACGCCAATCAAAATTTGCTAGCGTACTGTTTGCGCTTATCGCTAGCTCCAATGTATAGCCTAAGCCATTTTTCCATGGAACATTTTTAAAGTTTTCAGGTGCAATAATTCGCATTAATCAATCTATATGGTGAAAATTCGAGGGGTATTATAACAGCGAAGCCGCCAAATTAATCATTGAAATATAGCCCTTTATAACGGAATGCAAATATTTATCATTCCGACTTCAGATCTCTTAGTAATCTTCAGACAACCAATCCAGATAGCAATTAAAAAACAAGGTCCAGAAATCTTCACATTGAGACGCTTCAACCAAGGTGGTCTTAAGTTGCGCTAAGGCAATAGGGTCAATTATGGTATCTGGCTCGGCAACAAATACCGCATCAGTCTGCTTACCTTGCTGGTAAAGTAACGCCATACACTGATAAAAACCTGCTAACGAGCGCGCAACATATTCAGCTTGCCAACCACTGTCGCCGTAAAAGCCGGTAAGCACGGGTAACGACTCATCTGATGTATCGATAAAATAAGGATCGCCAAGTTCTGTATCTCGAGCAACAATAAGCCAGTGAGATTGCCATTGTCCGGGTTGTTCGCCACAAAGCGAACTACCTTGCTCATCGACACTAAATCCAATTTGAGCGGCTTGTATCTGCTCCATGTTTCTAAATAACTCAAAACCTTGCGGACCAAAAAAACTATTTTGCGTTGGTGCTTGCGCTAGTAATGATAATAACTCTACTTTATCCATAATTCGCCAATGTAATTTTTTATCTTGATGTGCACCATTATACGTAGGCTAGAACAACAAAAATATTTTTTTCCTCTACAATCAGTATTCTTTTTAAGTAAAAAACAAAAAAGGAGAATGAATTCATTCTCCTTTTTGACAATCCGCATATTTAAATTCTAAATAGCAAAGCTATCGACTATTTAGTGTCTGCACGGCCAACAAATTTTTGCTCAGCAGTATTAACTTTTATTCTATCGCCTGTAGATACATGTTCTGGCACTTGTATGATTAGACCTGTAGACAACTCTGCTGGCTTAGTACGTGCAGTAGCAGAGCCCCCTTTAATTGACGGGTCAGTCTCTTGTACTACTAAATCTACCGTTGCAGGCAAGTCGATGCCAACAGGGCTTTCATCAACAATAATTAACAGTAGCCCTTCGGTCTCTTCAGTAATATAAGGCGCTTCATCTGCGATTGATTCTTTATTTAAATGAAATGGCGTGTAATCTTCATTATCCATAAAGACGTACTCTTCACCATCCATATATGAAAACATCACCTGACGACGGGTAAGATCAGCAAAGTTCAACATATCACTGTCTTTAAAGGTCTCATCAACTTTTGCGCCTGTGACTGCGTCATATAGACGCATTCTGTATAAACTGCCACCAGCACGACCTTGAGGAACTGAACGTTGAATGTCTTTAACAATTAATACTTTGCCGTCATGAACAATGGCTGCATTTTTCTTTATATCACTTGCCTTTGGCATGAGTGTCTTTCCTTAAAATAAACCTGCATGAAAAATAACATGAAACTAATTTATTGCAATAACTCAACGCCAAGAGATCACTAAAATAGACGGGTTTTTAATTAAAATAAGCAAAACCGTGCTAAAAACATACAGCCCAATGGGTTTATTTAAAAGAACAACGTATCCTGTGGCATAATAAAAACTACAAAGATTATTCTTCATTAACTATGGCATTAAACACCACTCGTCTGGATAAATTCATCGCAGAGCATATCGGCATCAATCGTAAAAATGTGCGACTGATTGTTGCTCAACAGCGTGTTTTGGTTGACCAACAAGTCGCAACGAGTGCCGATCAAATCATTAATCGCTTTAATCATATTTGTTTAGATGGAAAAGTGCTTCAAGATCATAAACCGGTTTATTTAATGCTTCATAAACCGGTTGGCGTTGTCTGCGCGACAAAAGATGATAAACATCAAACCGTGCTCAACTTGATCAATCATCCTAAAAAAGATGAATTACATATTGTTGGCCGATTGGATTTAAATACCTCGGGCTTGGTCTTATTAACTAACGACAGTCGTTGGTCTGAGGCACTTACCGACCCCAAACACAAAGTCGATAAATGTTATCAAGTTACACTAAAAAATAGATTAACCGATGAGTATGTCGCAGCATTTTGGCAAGGGATGTATTTTGGCTATGAAGGTATCACCACCTTACCGGCTGAGTTAACCATAAAAAATGCGCATCAAGCAGAAGTAAAGTTAATGGAAGGTAAATACCATCAAATAAAACGAATGTTTGGGCGATTTCAAAATCCTGTTATCGCCCTGCACCGTTCAAGTATTGGTGATATAACCCTCGATCCAAATTTAGATGTTGGCGGCAGTCGTCAATTAACGGCCCAAGAAGTTAACCGAGTCGTTTTTCGTTAAAGCAATATTCTACAAGTGCCCTACTTTAACTAAAATAATCGTTTCTTGTTCAACATACGGGTGATGTTGGCTCATATGGGGGCTTCGTATCCAAGTACCTTTTGGGTAACGCCCGAACTCATCGATAAATTCACCTTCGATAACAAATATTTCTTCACCACCAAAATGAGTATGGGGTTTAAAAACTTCACCGGCAGGCCATTTAACTAGCGCAGTAGACTCAGTTAGATGGGTATGTAATGGCATCACTTTAAGACCACCTTGGCCAGGCAACCAAGGCGTATTATGTGTATCTATGCGAACTTGGGTAAAATCATCCGGTTGAAATTGATGCAACTTTACCAGTATGACACAGCCCTCTTCACTAAACGGAGCATGCTCAAACCCTTCTGGATTTCGCAAATAGCTGCCTGCGCCATAATCACCGGTTTGGTCTGAAAAAGTGCCTTCAAGGACAAGGATTTCCTCTCCTTTAGGATGCGGATGCGAGCTAAAGCGAGCACCTGGTTCATATCGTACAATACTCGTCGCATGGCCCTGTTCAGTGCCTTCTCTGGCTAAAGGTTTACGTTCTACTCCAGCCATTGGACTGGGTTGCCAAGAGACGTTGTTAGTATTTATCACCACGCGCTGTTCAAAATTCATGTTCAACATGGAAGTCTTATTCTCTTCATCATCAGTTTGCTATTCTTTACGTACTAACAGACCTGAATAGTTCACTAATTTTTTAATTCCCAACTAAAAGGTCCGTAGCTTGGGAAATCGAGCAGACACACTTGATCTGATTTTTCATCGAGTATCGCTTGACGGTGCAACCAATGAATATCTTTTTGCAATGCTATCCTAAACTGATAGATTTCTTCAGATAAAGCCTTAAGTTCACTAAATTCTTTTAGTTCACCTTCTACCGCTGCCTTAAACAATGGGCTTAGTTTGCGAAAACCTGCAAACAAGCGCTCTGTTTGCTCTTTTGCAAAATTGATAACTTCAGGATTACGACTTAACTGAGTAATCGTTTCTTTTTCAAGGCCAACGGTCGAAAAGTAATTGAGGTATTGCTGAAAGGGGATCGAATCGGCTTGGTTAAATTGACTCAGACTTTGTAGATTCAACAGTGTCGATGTTTTGGGATCAACAACCATCACTAATGGCGTAGCATAGTAACCGGGATAACCAAAAAGCTCAGTAACAGCACGCTCATCCTGGTAATAGCCAACATCAATAAATACCGTTTCAAAACGTTCATTTAAAATGTCTTGCATTTGTTCAGTTGAAAACTTGCTCGACAGCCCCGTGCTATCGTGACACCACTGTGCCCCTATTACCACCATCAGTAGCTTGTTATTAGCCAATGCCGATGACTGTACTGCTTTGACTTTAGCGACAGGATCATCGGCCGCCCTATAAACGTATTGAGGCAGGATCTCTGCGGTTATCTTTTCTTCTTTAGGCTCTGTTGAAGCACAGCCAGACAACACCACAAGAGTGAATAACGAAAATAGATAAGCGTATCGGCGTTTCATTGAAAACATCATAAAAGGTTGCTTTAAAAAATTTAATTACAGTTAGGGTTACACAAGCAGATTCAATTACGCAATATATCACTATTTACTGCTACCACATTGAATTTACAACGCTTTATGCTTTTGTATTATTTCATTGGCTTTTAAAAAGAAACTATTGGCTTTTAATTGCTGGTGTATCTTTGTAAACCTTACGTCATTTAAAACACCTTCGAAATAATAAAATTCTTCATTTTGCGTCGATGATAGATTCAAAATGCCCATTTTACTGGCATCATACTGATTTTGAAAAACAGCTCGTTCAGCAATTCGACAAGCTAAATAGCAAAGTAACACATCAATTTCATCATCGTGTTCAAGTTGTTTACCCGCCAATTGATTAGTAAACGGCAGTAAACCGAATTCTATGTCAGTAACCATACTATCAGGTAGGTCCCATGCATTAGCTGCATTAAAACCAATAATAGCTGAATTGGTTTTGTACAACTCTTGGATATGAGTTAAGCGCTCAATAAAAGACTGCGGTTTAAGATACTGCTCAGCCACTTCAGGGTTAGCAGAGAGTAAAATCAAATCCCCTAAATAACCAAGTAAGCATAAAGTAGAAAGTTCAGCAGCGTTGTCTTTACTAATACTTTTCGCTAACTGCATACACAGATCACCTGCTAAGGAACTCGCTTGCCATATTTTTTCAAACGCCTGATTTTGCTTATCATTTTTAAACTCGAAACTATGTTTTAAGGCGAATTCGACAGCAATACTTCTCACTACTGCTGCGCCTAAAAACATAATCGCATGATTGATATCTTTTATCGGTTGCTGAACGCTAAAGCGCGCTGAATTAACAACAAACAGTATCTTAGCGGTAATCTTAGCGTCTGACTTGATCAGTGCTAATAGATCTTTCTGATCTAGATGCCCAACGGTCAGTTTTGCTAATAGTGGATGAGGCTTCTTGTAATAAGACAACATTTGCAATGTCGCTTGATGTTGAGCAGCAGATAAATCTTTCATGGTTAACAATCGAAATTCGGACAATGCCGCAGAAACTTCAGCTCGTTTACCAACAGATACTGTTGATTGCTCGCGATTAAATGCTGAATGGTTTGAGTTATTTTTTGGATTGATTACTGGCTTTGAACGAACGGTTACTTTTTGTGTGCTTTTGACTAGTTTGCGAGAATCTCTTGTTGCTTTATCACCGTCTTTGGCATTGATGCTACGCAGAAACCACAAAAACAACCCGACAACGACGACACCAATAATTACGTCCTTTTCCATGAATACTCCATTTAACTACACTTAACTACATTTGATAGAGTTTATAATATCGAATATCTAAGGAATTAACCAACGATAAACAACTTTATTCACTGCTTTTAAAACAAGAAAAATGGTGATGCTCTGGCTAGATGTATGCGAATTCTAAAGTTCAATAGCTCCTAGTATTTAGCCCAATAACAACTACACTTATGCCTTGAATAGCAAAGGTTTGCTACCTATTAAACAACATAAAAAAGATAAAAAGGAATTAACTTGTGCATATCCTGAGAATTCTAACCACGACAATATATATCCTGCTCTGCACTTCTGCACTGGCTAAAAGCAATTCAACAACCAATTTAATTTATACTGAGAAAGGACTCGCAGGAAAGCAGGTTGTTACCCAAGAATCAAAAAATCAGTATAAGGGGACACTTGATGTTGGTTGGAATAACAGAGTATTTAAAATAAACGAAACTGTGACCACCAATGACAAGGGACTGCCGATTAAATACACCGCAACAGGAGTCTCTCCTTTTGGTGCACCTATTGACGAAAAATTTACTTGGCAAGACGGCATTGCAACATGGGAAAGTAATAAAGAAGACGGCCAACTTAAAGCATTAAAAGATTATTTTTACTTGCCAGCCAATAGCGCTGGAGCTGTAGAAAATTTACTGGTTCGTTCGATGCTTAAATCAATGACTAATTCCGTTGAACTTATACCATCCGGTACTGCTCGCTTGGAAAAGCTGAAAACAATTACCATCAAAAATGGTGATTTATCTAATGAAGTGTCTTTGTACGCGCTTAGCGGTATGGATTTTAACCCTGACTTTAGTTGGTACGACAGCGACGGCAACTTTTTTGCCAAAGACGTTTCAGGTTTTTTACGAATTATTCGTGAAGGTTACGATATAGAAAACTTTAACGCGTTACGTGATATACAAAATGACGCTGAGCATGAATACTTAGCCAATTTGAACAGCCAATACAGCCACAATTATCAATCCCTGATCATCAAAAACACTAAAGTTGTCGATGTTGTTAACGCTAAAGTATTAAACAATGTCGACGTACTATTGCGTAATGGAAAAATTGCCGATATTTCAAAGAACATTAAAACCAATAACACCACATTAATGATTAACGGCACAGGCAAAACACTCATTCCTGTAATATGGGATATGCACGGCCATTTAAGTAAAGACCAAGGCATATTAAATATTGCGGCAGGTGTCACTAGCGTCAGAGATATTGGTAATAATCATGAAAACATCATGGATATTGAACACCTCTTTAATAACGATGAATTAATTGGCAACCGCGTTTATCGTGCTGGGTTTATGGATCAAATGAGTGAATTCTCAGCGGGTTTATCAGTCAGCTCTTTAGCAGAAGCTCACGAAAAAATAGACTGGTTTGCCGATAACGGTTATCTACAAGTTAAATTATATAGCTCTATTGACCCTAAATGGGTTGAACCAATTTCACAACACGTGCATCGCCGTGGTATGCGTTTAAGTGGCCACATCCCTGCTTTTATGACCGCAGAGCAAGCGGTTAAGGCTGGCTATGACGAGATCCAGCATATTAATATGTTGTTCTTAAACTTTCTCGCTGGAACCACTGTGGATACTCGTCAACAGTTAAGATTTTCATTAATCGGCGAAAAAGCCGGAGAGCTAGATTTAGACAGCAAAGAAGTGAACGACTTTATTCAAATGCTGGCCGATAAACAAATTGTTATCGATCCTACCGTTTCAACATTTAGAAGCTTACTGTTAAAAACAGAAAAACAAATCGATCCTGAATTTGCCTCCATTGCGGATCATTTACCTCCTAATGTCGTCAGACAAATTAAAGGAGCTGAAATGAATGTAGCACCAGAGCTTATCGAAAACTATAAGGCAGGCGCAGAAGCGCTGTCGACATTAGTGAAAAAATTATATGACTATGGTGTACCAATGGTCGCAGGCACCGACAATATTGCAGGCTTTACCTTGCAACGTGAACTAGAGCTATATGTAGAGGCAGGAATTCCAGCAATCGATGTATTTAAAATTGCCACCATTGATTCGGCAAAATTAGTAGGCGCCGCTTATTACACGGGCTCAATTAGTAAAGGAAAGTATGCTGACGTGGTGCTCATTGATGGCGATCCAATGACAAATATGTCCGATATTAGAAAGGTTTCATTAGTGGTTAAAGGTAAACATTACTTTAGGCCAGATGAATTACATAAAGCAATTGGTGTTAAGCCTTTCGTAACTTCTGCCCCCTTTGAATAATATACAATAGCTCACAGCCCACCTTATAAAGATGAATGCCTTGCTGATGTTACAGAGTTAACATTAGGAAGGCATTTACGAACATGAATTGTGAGCTTAAAGCAGACTTTATGGCCTCAAGACTCATTAATTAAATTATGGTATTCAATAGTTTGAGATAAGACGTGGTCTGTTGTTATACAAGTAGTTTATTTGACACATACATGGTCTTTTTTCCTTGAAAATCATTAAACAACTTTTCATGCGCAACCTTTGAAAAGGTATCGGTACGAGTTGTATATTGTGAAATCCAATCGATTAGCATGGCTAAATTGGCATCTTGAGCCAATTTGCTTTCGTATTTGTGTGGTTCCCACGGGCGATTTTTTGCATTATCCACACAAGCAGAAACCGGTAAATTTAGAAAAACAATTTCATTGGCTTGTTGAGTTACCAGGGCTAGCAAATCGCCATAACACCCCTCAATCACCCAGCGTTCATTTGTTAATAAGAAGTCATTGATCAATTTACTTGATGCTGAAATAGACAGTCGCTCTGGCGGCTCAGTAGGCAGCCACGCCACAGTATCTAGATCTAAATGAGCTAAGTGATTTTTTAACGCAAACTCTTTTGCCAAGGTTGACTTACCAGATCCAGAGTTTCCAAAAATGACGACTCTATTCAACTATATCTCCTTAGTATCCCCTTAGTGCATAAGCCTAAATAACAGACCTGTTCAATATTACTTAAGTAAAAAGCATTCCTAAAATATAATGATTTTGTAAATTATTCACGACCTTTCCTTTTGCAGCTAGTGTCTTATTGAAAAGCAAAATTTATTGATTAAAAAAGCAACGGAGTGCTGCAAATTATGCACTTTCGCCCTATTCATTATTGCCATCTTGGGCTTACTTATAACTTGCAAGCATAACCTTTTCACTTTTATCAAACTCGATAATACATTGCTTGGTGACAAAATAGAGCTTGCTGCTAAACACAATTATTGGTTGGTTTTCCTTGATAGTGAGCTTGTAGCTAGACAGGTTTGCTGTTTCCAGTTGCCTAATTACACTTGATTTATTTACGCCAGCAGAAAAATTGCCGCAAAGATAGAAAATCTCATCTTTGGCAATTTTCCAATAAATTGCGCCCGTAATGAATAAAACAAAGGCAATAAAAAGCCCGATATAAAGATTTTTATTTTTTGATGTCACTCTGACGTCTCCATATATCTGCTATAAACCTAACCAATTAATATCGGCCCGCAGGGTCATTTTTCTAACTAACCTTAACTCGGATTAATAAATGTTGTGAAATTCAATAAAGCATTATAGTTTCGATGAATTAGGCCTTCTAAAGTAAACATATTAAATTTATTATTTTTCAACATTGATAGTTTATTGTATGTCCAGAAGGATTTTTTAACCAATAGCTGGCTATTGGTTAAGAATACAACGCTGATAGGCAGAAAATAGCTTGTTGAAAACCTTTGTTAATCCCGAGTTGAAGTTAACTAGTAAGGGTTCATATTTATCTTAAACACTTTTTTAACATAGCCGCTAACAATAAGCTTCAGCGAAATAATTAAAGTCTATAAAAGACAAAAACGACCCTATGGGTCGTTTTCATTAAAATAGCTGAAACAAGTAGGGTTCAGAGACATATTAATTAACGTCTACCTAACACCATTTTATTTCGTTCGTAAATTTATTCATAAACTATTTGAATTAGCCTAGAGACTTAACAAACGCTTCAATTTCTACTTTAAGCTCTTCGTTAACGACATTTGCTAATAACTCGCCTGCATGGGCAGCTGACGATTTTGCTTTATCTAGCTCTTCCATTTCTTGATATCGTTGCCCCATAGATAAATGGATAGACGCAGAAAAATCAGTCAATGTTAGTTTATTAGCGATTTCTAAGCCTTTTTGATAAATATCGATGGCTTGCTCAGAATCAACGGTAAAATCCCCTAACGCTTCCCACTGCAATGGGTGATTTCTCGGCGAATTATCATTGTTAGCACAAAGCTTGATCAATTCTTGATAACTACCGTCACGAGCGGCTTCATTGTCACTAGCCGATGCCTCAGCAATTGCTTGTGAAATTCTTAAAATATCGTCAAATAATGGCGCTTTCATTTTATTCCTCATTGTCGGTAGCCAGCAAAATAATCCGCTGTACATTTTCGGGCCGCATTTTACCTAATAACGCAGTAAACAAGTAGTCATTTTAAACTATATGCTGACATTTATTGCCATGTGTAATCTGCACATATTGATCAATAAACATTTTATTTACCAAAGATAGGCTATGATCAACTCAATGAAGTGAGTTTAGATTAAAAAGGATAAGTTAAATGAAAGTCGTTGCTTTTGCTGCCACTAGCCATAAAAAGTCAATAAACAAACAATTGGTTTCCTACGCTTCTTCGCTCGTTAACGGGGCAACTATCGACATATTAGACATTAATGACTACGAAATACCACTTTACAGTCAGGAAAGAGAAGAAGAGTTAAGCCAACCCGTGTTGGCACAAGAATTTCTGTGTAAAATAGCAGAATGCGACGCACTCATCATCTCTTTTGCTGAACATAACGGCTCTTACACTGCAGCATATAAGAACCTTTTTGATTGGTGTTCTCGCATAGAGTCTAAAGTGTTTCAAAATAAACCTATGGTATTGCTATCAACATCACCAGGCGGTCGCGGTGGTGCTTCTGTTTTAGCACAAGCGGTTCAATCAGCGCCATTTTTTGATGGTGTAGTTAAAGCTAGCTTATCGATTCCCAACTTTTATGAAAATTTCGATGTAGAAAACATGAAGCTTAATAATCAAGAGCTTAACAAGCAACTTATACAAGCCATTGAGCAACTTTCATAGGAAACTAAATCTCATCAATTTTTTTGCAGTAATTCCTTAATGCATAGACAAAGAAAGTAACAGGAATTATCGCTGTTAAAGGCAACCAAGTAATAGGTGTTATTATCGATTGAATCGCAACAGCCACACCAATGCCGACACCAGCTAGCAAGGCTACTACCGGTAACATGACTATGGCTAGCTTTAGCTCGAGTCTTTTATCTTTGCTTGCTCTCACGTTTAACCATTTACTCACGATTAACCTCCATTTAAAAAATCAAAATTCTGTTGGTAAGGTAACTTGGGCCGATTAATCTTTCGCGGATAATTTTTAGTCGAAAGAAAAGTTCCCTATGTATTTAATTCTTTCACCATATAATAGCGACAGCCGGTTTTCGGGTATTCTTCTTGCACCCACTGGGTCACATAGCCATATTTTTCATAGAACGGCTGCGCCTGAAAATTAAGCGTATCTAATAAGCACTTTACACAGCCTCTATCTTTGCCTGCGGCTTCCATCGCCGCTAATATTTGTTGGCCAATATTTTGGCCACGTAATTCTGATGACACCCACAGGGTATTGATCATCAGCCAGTTACCGAATGTGCGACCCGCAGCGCCAGCAATAACCTGACCTTGATCATTTTTAAGCTGAACCGCAATAGGCTTGCGCTCATTAACTTCCCAATGTTGCCAATTAAACTCTGCGATTTTTTGATCAAGAAACTCGATTAGCGCTTGTTCTGGGTTTTGTAATGTTTCTATTTGCATTTGAAATTCACTTTTAACGGGTTAGTGCTCTATTGCACAAATTGCTTTAAAGGCAGCAGAAATTGCTGAAGCCAAATCTAACGGGCTCAGTTCTATTTCTAACCCTCTTCTGCCCGCACTAACAAAAATAGAGTCGAATTGTTTAGCTGAATCATCAATCAAGGTTCTCAAGCGTTTTTTCTGTCCTAATGGGCTGACACCGCCTAAAACATAGCCGGTTGCCCTTTCAACATCGGCTTTATCAGCCATCGTCGCTTTTTTCGCTCCAACGGCCTTGGCAATAAGTTTCATACTCAATTTTTCAGATACTGGAATAATGGCAACGACCAAGGCTTTTGACTCTAATTGAACCACTAAGGTTTTAAAAACACGGGCTTGCTCAACCCCCATTTTTTCAGCGGCTTCTATCCCATACGATTCACTAGTGGGATCGTGCTGATACTCATGTACTTGGTGATTAAGTTTCTTCTTTTTAGCTAAGTTAATTGCCGGAGTCATTAATAGGTGTTCGGTACAGTGATGGTGATGAGTGAATTGATAATATAAGAGATTTATGCGAATAACAGCAAGCATCTTATTTTGTCGCTGACGATCTGATTACGCCGCTTGTATGCGGCGTAATCAATTTAACCCGAACAGCAGAGGCTATTTTTTAGCTGGTCCTGGAAAAAACATATTAGTCGTTTCTTGATATTCCTTGTATGCAGGTCTTTTTTGCAAGGAATAATATTCCGCAGGCACAGCACCCGTGTACGTCACTAACGTGGTGTACATAATTTTAGAAACAAACAGCACCCCTAAGCCAAGTAACGCAAACAGTAACATTGGTAATTGATCGAACAAGTATAACCATGAAGGAATAGACGCAATAACTAACCCATTCCAAACCATCCACTCGGCAAAGTAATTAGGGTGGCGGCTATATTTCCATAAACCGACATTACATACGGCATTCTTCTTACCGGCTTTTTTCATCGCTTTTAAAAAGGCTAATTTCTGCATATCAGCAATGCTTTCCAATGCAAATGAACCTAGCCAAATCAAAATACCCACAACTTCAAATACTGAAATGGTTGCACTAGGATTTGCTGCAATAATAAAGGCTGGAAACGCTAAATATGCGGCATTTGCAACACCTTGAATAAGCGCTTCCACCTGCATTGCCAGTGCGGTATTCGACTTACCCGCTTTCTGCCAACGGCGCTTTTGAAATTCATACCGAGGTAGTTCTGAATTCAAATGCCCTAACTGCAATAGCTTAATTGCACCTAGCCCCATACGAGCGCCCGCGAAAATATACGCAATACTGACAATCGCAACCCGAATGGGGTCACCATCACTAAACAACCAAGTTACAACGCCAATAACCGCAAGACCCCAAGGCCAGCCAATATCCACATACGACATACGTCCCGTTCGCCAGGCAGGTATACAGACCACTAGAGTAAATAACACCAATTGCAGTATCCCATTAACCAAACTCATTTGAGTAAAGGGTGCTGTGACGAGCAATAACAGCCAGCCAACAATAAAGGGTATTAGTGGAGAAAAATACTTCATATCTCACCTATTATTATTATTAATAATGACTTTATTTATGCTGTTTTAATGGCAACGGGCATGCCATTAAATGCAGCGTTACCCGTTAAGGTGTCAACTCGATTCGCATCAGTTAAGTCATTAATACTGACCCCAGGCTGCCCTGCTGCAATGGTCATGCGAGTATGCTTTTGATTATGTCCCCACCCCTGAGGCATGCTGACAACACCCGGTAAAATATCATCTGTAATGCTGACTTCAATATCGACATCCCCAACAATTGAACTAACGTTCACGAGCTGTCCTTTGATTAAACCCAATGCTTGGGCGTCGTCAGGGTGCACTTCCAATGTACAAGGGTTGCGACCTTTGACTAAACGCTCAGAGTTTTGAGTCCAAGTATTATGGCTCTTCGTTAACCGACGACCAATCAATTCAAACGGATAGTCTGCGTTATTAGCAGGAGCATCCATGACCGCATTTAATCTCGGTAAATCATCAAGATAAAGTTGTGGTGTAAGATGCAATTTACCATCTGACGTTAATAAACGTTCCGGTAAGCCAGGCTTTAATGGGCCTAAATCAACCCCATGAGGGTTATCTTTTAACATTTGTAAACTCATGCCCTGATCGCCATATGGCCCACTTTTAAGCTCCATATCTAAAATCATCTCTGGCGTATAAGGATTATCTGGGGCACCGGTAATCGCACAAGATAATGCTTTTAATATCTCCCAGTCAGCCTTCTGATTGTCATCTTTTTCAAATAGTGGTGCGGAATATTTTGCCGTATCACGTACAGAGAAACTGTTAAAGAAAATATCAAAATGTGAGTTTTCTAAGCCCGTGGTCGCTGGCAAAATAATGTCCGCATGCTTAGTGGTTTCATTCAGATATATATCTACGCACACCATATAATCTAACTGTTCAAATGCGTCAGCCAACTGCGGACCATTAGGCGTAGACAAAACTGGATTACCGGCGACTGTGATCATCGCTTTAATTTGTCCATCACCTTCCGTCAGTATTTCATCCGCAAGGGTAGCAACAGGAAACTCACCGTTAAAAAAAGGTAGTTGGTGAACACGAGACTTATGACGACCAAATGAAGATGGCTGCCCTTGCGTATTTTGACGCAACAAATTAAATGCAGGCAGCGGAAACATCGCGCCACCCTCTCGATCAAAGTTGCCAGTAATCACGTTAAACGCTATCGTTAACCATTGACATAAACCGCCAAAAGATTGTGTTGAAGCGCCCATTCGGCTGTAACATACAGCTGAATTTGCACTAGTCATGTCAGAGACTAATTGGCGAATGGTTTGGGCATCAATACCTATATGTTCAGCAACTTGCTCTGGCGGGTATTCTTTAGCTATATTTTCAAGCGTTTCTAGCCCATCAACATAAGGCGCTAAATGTCCAAGGTTAACTTGTTTATTTTCAAACACGCATTGGATCATTGCCAATAACAACAACGCGTCTTTTTCTGGGCGAATGAAAATGTGCTGATCCGCTATTTTTGCTGTTTTAGTTTTTCTTGGATCAATCACGACGACTTTACCACCACGCTTTTGAATACCTTTCATGCGTTGAAGTACACCCGGTGCCGTCATTAAACTACCGTTAGAAACAACAGGGTTCGCACCAATAATCAACATAAAGTCTGTGCGGTCAATGTCAGGAATTGGCACCAACATGCCGGCACCCAACATATAATTAGACGCTACATGATGGGGCATTTGGTCCGTTGACGCTGAGCTATAACGGTTAATTGTGCCGATAGACTTAAAGAAGGGCCTCAGAAAAAGGGCATTACCTAGGTTGTGTGCATTAGGGTTTCCTAAATACACGCCCAAAGCATTTTTTCCGTAAGTGTGTTGTATCGAAGAAAACTTTTCACCAATTTCGGCAAAAGCCTCTTCCCACGAGATATCAACCCAGCCATCGTTAGTACGCTTGATTGGCGTTTTAAGGCGATCTTTATCCGTGTAGAAGTCCTCTAACGCTAGAGCTTTAGGGCACATATGTCCTTTACTAAAAGGATCATTTTTGTCGCCCTTAATCGAAATAACCTCCTGATCTTTATATTTGATTTCAACCCCACACATGGCTTCACAGATATTACAGTTTCGATAATGGGTTTGTACTTCGCTCACAGTCAATGTCCTATTAATCACTTTTCTTTAGTGTGACAGTAAAACAGGACAAGACTAATTGTAATTTTTGACATATATTGGGTGAAATTTGCCACTTTGAGTGCTTTTTATGATTTCAGTTACTGTTCTTGCTTTTGATTATGTGCTTGCAAGCGGCCTTACTGGGATCAATGATCTATTGAGCTTGGCGGGAGTTTCGTGGAATAAGCTTCATCAACAAAAGCCTGAACAAAAGTTCAAGGTACAAATCGCCAGTTGGGATAAAAAGCCAATTTATACGTTAAATAACGTCATTATTATGCCCCATTGTTCAATTCAAGACGTGTCAATAAGTGACATTTATCTAGTACCGAGTATTGCTGGTGATATAGATAAAACGCTCGAGCAAAACCACGGTTTGGTTGAGTTTTTGAGGACTCTCGATCCTTCGTCATGCATTATCGGTAGTAATAGCACAGGATCCTTCTTCTTAGCAGAAGCCGGTTTGCTTGATCATAAAGTTGCCACAACACATTGGGGTTTTGAGCAAGCATTCAAGCATAGGTACCCGAAAGTTAAACTAAAAGCGGATCAACTTATCACTCATGATGAAAACATACTTTGTGATGGCGGCGGCTTGGCATGGTTTGACCTTGGTTTATACCTTATTGAGTTATTCTGTGATCATGAGACAGCCGTAGGTAGCGCAAAATCTTTTGTGATAGATACTGGCCGTACCACCCAATTAACTTACTCTCCGCTGATCAGCAAGAAGTACCATAACGATAAAACCATAAGAGCCGTGCAAGATTGGATGGAAGATAATTATCAATCCTCCCTTTCCATTGCCACTATTAGTAAAAAGTTTGGAGTATCAAACCGTACCTTAATTCGTCGCTTTAAACAGGCTGCCAAAGTGACACCATCAAGCTATTTACAAGAAGTGAGACTAGATTCAGCCAGCAGACTTTTGGTGCAATCTAACCAAACCATCGATGAAATTACCCATGCGGTTGGCTATTCAGATATTAGTTCATTTACTAAATTATTTAAGCGCAATACAGGACTATCGCCAAGCAGCTATAGAGCAAGGTATAAAGCGAGCAGCTTCAACAACTAACAACGCGCTTCATCGTAAAACCAAAAAACGTTCTTGGTTTTTCAAAATTGGTTTTTCAAAATAATTTTTGACAATTGTTAAATCCTTTTCTAACGTTATAGACGAACTTTTAAATAACTGTTTAAGGATGAACAATTATGAAAGCACTAGTGACGTGCGTGTTATTTCTATGGCTATCGTCAGCCAGTCAAGCGGGTATCATTTTTATTGAAGACTTTGAAGATGATGTCCTAACCTATAGCTCGAGTAATCCAGATGCACTTTTAGACATTGGCAATAATGACTATTACGGCCGTCTAAACACTGCTACCCAACCCTCTAATTTAAGTTACAGCAACCTTTTAGGAACTGGTTATTATGGCGTTCAAGATACAGATGGTGCAACGCCTCTGCCCGTTGACGTAATAGACTTGTATTGGAACAATATTAATATCAGCCAATGGGACAATATCGTTCTTTCATGGTTTATAGCCGAAGGTAACAGTAGCGATGGCGCAGAAGATATCGATAGCAACACTGGCTTTAATATTATGGCGCAAATTGATGGTGGAGGTTTCGACAAAATCTTCGCTGTATCAGGCAGCGGCACCAACACCAAAGCGCAAGTAGACACTGATTTCGATGGTGTTGCTGATGGCACCGAAATTACCGATATCTTCACACAATACTTCAAAAGTATCACCACCGGCTCCTTGTTAGATATTAAAGTCTCTTTTGAAAATTTTGACGCTGGTGATGAAGATTTTGCTTTTGATCAGTTAACGCTTAGCGGCGACCTAAAGTCGGCTGTAACCGCGCCTGCAAAAGATATACCTGAGCCACCTATCCTATTATTACTACTGATAAGTTTAATAGGGGCACTTTCAAAATCGACATTTGAACGTCATTGATTTAAATGAACTGAGAAACAATGCAGAAAACTAATGGTCTGGTTACTCCAGCAGCAATTAACATCTGGCCATTTATACCCAAGCTACCTGAAGATACATCTTCAATTGGTTTGGGTATACACTCAAATATTGCTCGCTTTTCCTAACTTTGCTCCTTACTATAAATTTAACCATTTAAAAAATGAGTGAAATTAATCTCTGGCGTTCCCTCTCTATTGGTTAACACCAGATTAGCTAAAGCAAGGAAATTTAATGTCTGAACAAGTTTATATTCCACCTAAAGTATGGCAATGGGATGCAGAAAGCGGCGGGAAATTTGCCAGTATCAATCGCCCTATCTCAGGTGCTACACAAGAAAAAGCTCTGCCTAAAGGCAAGCACCCACTGCAACTGCACTCTTTAGGGACGCCAAACGGTGTTAAAGTCACCGTATTGCTTGAAGAATTGCTGGCACTAGGAATTAAAGAAGCTGAATACGATGCCTATTTAGTCAATATTCTTGAAGGTGAGCAATTTAATTCCGGTTTTGTAGAGATAAACCCAAATTCAAAAATTCCGGCGTTAATCGACCAAAGCGGTGATAAACCGATCCGAATTTTTGAAAGTGGCGCAATAATGGTTTATCTGGCTGAAAAGTTTAATGTATTCCTACCAACTGAACCTGCAGAGCGCGCTGAATGCCTTTCTTGGCTGATGTGGCAAATGGGTAGCACGCCATTTTTAGGTGGAGGATTTGGCCACTTTTACGCCTACGCACCAGAAAAATATGAATATCCGATTAACCGATACGCCATGGAAGTTAAACGTCAATTGGATGTGCTTGATAAACGACTCGCTAATCATAAATATATTTGTGGAGATCAATACACTATTGCAGATATGGCCATTTGGCCTTGGTATGGAGCAGTTGTGACCAACAAAGTTTATGAAGCGGCTGAGTTTTTAAGCACACATGAATACAAAAATGTATTGCGCTGGGCAAAAGAAGTTGGCGATAGAAAAGCGGTTAAGCGTGGCACTATGGTTAATAAGACTTGGGGTGAACCGGCCACTCAATTACATGAAAGACATGATGCTTCAGATTTTGACACTAAAACGCAAGATAAGCTAACCAGCGATGAAGAGAGCTCATAACTTCTCTATGTTTGGTTAAATTGGTTAATGGCAGCGACTATCGCTCATCAATGCTAATTAAGCCTTGTTCATTAAATGACAATACTGGATGGTTCAATGATTTTGGTATTGTCACCTTCATACTCCCACGAGCCATGACAACGATCTGCTTTGCCTTTCTAAACGAGTCATCTATTGCAATTAAGCTTTACGAGCAAACCATTGGGCTTCAGTGAGCTCTGCTATCGTTTGCTTGCCACTCGCTGAATAGATAATACCAATCAGGTTAAATATGTGTTCTAAATTTTACGCAGGAAAAAGAGCTTAATTCAAGGCGTAAGTTGACGTAAATGGTTATTCCCTTTACGAAACTTGCAACGCAGAAGTGAGTTTTTTTAACCAGTAAAATAGATCAGCTATTTACTGTGATTGGTATAAGACAATATCGACAGCCATGGGCATATTATTGGGTAAGCCGCCGTCTGAAACTAATGAATATGGCTGCCCTGATATCCCGGCAAGTAGATTGCGACATTTGAGCACGCTGATACCAAAGTAATCAGCATAACTGTCACGAATAATTTAAAATTCATTAGTTTATAGTTCTTAGTTAACGTTCTACACATTGTAAATGATTATGAGTACAATATGGGGTGTTGAACTTTGGTATATTTTTGAAACAGTATCGTGGGCATTTATACCAAAAAAATCAACACGCCCTAATCTGGCCCCACACTAATCAACCACCTTGTGAACTATGTTAACGTATTTATCCGCATACCCTGATCCCGTGCAAGCTAAAGTTCAGCAAATGATTGACCAAAATACCCTAGGTCAATTTCTGCTTAATAAATACCCAAAGCCCCACACTATAAACAATGACAAAGCGTTGCGAAGCTATGTTATTGATATTAAAAATGAATATTTGAAAAAGGCTTCACCACTAAGCCAAATAAAATACGATGATAAAATTCACATCATTAATAATGCACTTGGCCTGCATTCCTATGTATCACGGATCCAAGGCGGCAAGTTAAAAAGTAAAAACGAAATACGTATAGGTGCGCTATTCAAAAATTCCCCTGAGCCATTTCTGAATATGATTGTCGTGCACGAGCTTGCTCATTTAAAAGAAAAAGAACATAACAAAGCCTTTTATAAACTTTGTCAGCATATGCAACCTGACTATCATCAAATGGAGTTTGAAATGCGTGTCTATTTGACTCAGTTAGAACGGTTTGGTGCTATTTACAAATAATAAAAAAAGCGACTGTTTAGCATTGCCAATCGCTTATTATTAACTGCTATTCTGATCTTATAAGTTTATTGTTCTTGAAGTTGCTTCAGGTTATCAAGCCCCATTTGCAAATCATCCCCTATCGTTTTTTCAAAATCCATCAACAAAAACAATAAGTTCGTTGGGTAATCCATATGGCCACTGAAACCCCATTTCACTTTAGTTTGCGTAGGTGAAACTTCTTCGATAATCATGTAAGCAGGATCAGTTGCTTCAAATGGTTTAAAAAAACGAAGTTCAAAATCGATACGTTTTCCTTCATCTATCGCGATAATCTCTTGCTCACCAGTTCCTACTTGTTCATGTTGTGACTCCCACGCAGAGACAAAACCTACTTCACCATCGGTACCACGAAATGTTGAAATCATGTTGGGGTCAATATTCGCCCACTTACTAAATTTATTTTGATTTTTTAGGTATTTAACGTAATTGAAAATTTCATCTTTCGGCTTTTCTATCAATATTTCTCGCTCTACATGGTAGCTTTTATGAACAAATAAAGCCGCCACCAATGGAATAGCAATGATAATCACGATAAACATAGAGAGTTTCTTGATCATGTGAATTCCTTATTAATTAGTGTTATTCCACCCACATAATTTTGGCTTAATCGCAAATCAATTACAAATTAATGAAACAGATAACCACTACACCATAATTTATTTAGACATTACCGCTACTATAGTTTTAACATAGAGCATCTTCTTATCACTGAAAACGGATTTATCATGACAACTAAACCACTACTTACGGGTATTTTGTTATCTGCTTGTATTACAAGTGCTAGCGCACAATCTTTTGATTTAACAAAATCTTTAAACGAAGCAAAAGAAAGCGCGACGAGCATAGCTAAACAATCAGAGTTACCTGTTTCTGCTGCAGGGCTTATCAACATGGCATCTAGCACATTAGGCTTATCACCAGAGCTTACTCAAGCAGGTATTGGCGCTCTACTTAATGTCGCTCAGCAACAATTAAGTAAGGACAACTTTGCGACGGTGAGTAAAGCATTGCCTGAATCTAACCAGTACATGAGCGCAGCGCCTAAAATGGATACATCAGCACTAACATCTATGCTTGGTAACGCTGACCAAAAAGCAAAAAACACGGCAAGCTTAGGTTATTTGGACAGTGCGTTTAAAGAATTAGGTATCCCGAAAGAAACATTGACGCCATTAATACAAGTGGTAACGAGTTACATGGAGACTCAAGGTTATGGTCAAGCGGCAAACCTGTTAGAGCAAGGTTTAAATTTTCTATAAGTCCCCTGTTATTGCGCCCAACACCAATAACATCGGTGATGGGCGTTTAATCTACCCGAAAAAACACAGTTAACTCCATTGCTGATGACACATACTGGCTCTACTTCATTCAAAGACGAGAGCTTGCTTCACCGTGGAGCTTAATGAGTCAACTGTTCAAAACCATAAACTAACGTAGATGGCCTACCAAAGAATTTAACCTTAGATGTGTGAGTTAACTGATTGAAAAACAGAGCGCTTTAGGATAAGTTCAAGGGGAAATATGTATTATAAATTTGTTAGAGGATTTCATGGAAGTAATGTTCGCTAGATTAAGATCAAGTTTTATGTTGTTTATAGTGAGTTTCAGCCTAGTTACTGGCGGACAAGCTTGGGCACAAGCAACAGTTGAAAATGAACAAGCGAGGTTAGTGAGTAAGCTAGCAAAATACGTAAGTTGGTCTGTGGAAGCAGAACAGTCTATATTTACCATTGGCGTATATGAAGATGCTGATAAACATCAGAACTTCAGTGACTTCTTTAAAAATAAAGGCGTTAAAGGCAAAGACATT
>PJEL010001586.1_pt1 | contig 22466 bp, 18 predicted proteins | sample 1853271 | NCBI WGS metagenome assembly PJEL01 (sample SAMN08108733, study PRJNA415343) | Invertebrate metagenome, whole genome shotgun sequencing project. | host: Globobulimina | place: Sweden: Gullmar Fjord | collected 2015-08
ACAACGGTGAGCTACAAAACGGCTATAAATTGCGAGACATGAGTGACCGAGATTCTCATCTTCTTGTTATCTTTTTTTACCATCAATTTGTGAAGATGAAATAAATTTAACTGGCACCCTTTGGGGGTTGCCACTTGAAGGTTCATAAGTCTTTCTTGGCATCTTATCTAATTGAAATTGAGTCATATAGCCTTCAGGCTTAGAGCTGACAAGTATTCTTTCTTGTTCAATGCCGTTAGAATCAATAACAGTTGAATAAGTCCATTCGCCACCTTTTGAACGAAAATTAGATTTATGCTTAGACGATACGCCTCTACGCAAATAAATTTTCGGTTGAAATATCCAGTACTTACGTAACTCGACATTTGATATCTCTATAATATCACTGTTATATACAGGCTGGGTTGATGCACAACCAAGCAACCCAAGTGATAATAAAACTAAACTTATTAATCTAACTTTCATAAGGCTTCCTTTTGCCAAAACTTCCCGTAAACATAACGCCTCATTAAGCGGCGCAAAATAGTTAACTAAAACTAGCAACACAAGAGTAAAAGCCAACTATTGCTTATCCGCTATTTAATTACCTTGTATGCCGCGAAGGTAAGTCTAAACACGGCACAAACTTAAAGGCACCGTAATTAAATTACTTTACTGGTAATAGTTTAACTTTCTGCAAGGCTCTATATAAAAGTTGCTTATCTGAAGTCGTAACGTATTTTATGTTAATAGCCGCATCAAATTCGGCAAACTGTGTTGGCTTAAACGTACCATAGGTTGTAACGTACAGCATCATTTGTTTGATAATCTGATCTCCAAGGCTAAGTAAAGCGGGACGCACATCTCTCTGAAGATCTTTTGGCTTATTAACAGAAGGTTGAGAAAGTAAATCTGCGCGATATCGAAACTGAATGGCCTTCGCAACAGCGATTTGAGCCTTAAAAAAATCTTCGATATGGTTTGGGGAAAGCCCTTTATTATTTGCCGACACTTTAGCTTGATCGATTACTATTTTTTCTCGCTCAATATCTTCGATGGGAAGGTGTTTTAGTGCTTTGAATAGAGCAACGTCTTCCATATAACTTAGACGCTCATTAATAGTACTAAATAACTCTGTCGAAATAGCTTCTGCTCTTATTTGAAGTGAGGAAATGATTAAGAGGAAAAAAATTAGTAAATATTTCATAGGTAACCCATACAGTTTTAGAAGATATAATTTTTTAATTTAACACCACGTTAAGCGGCTAATAATTGTTGGCCAAAATGTGTAGCAAAACAAAGCCAACTGCAAGCAGTGGGTTATTAAACGCCTTGTATGGATGATCACGCTTAATAAAAAATGGCTAACCAAACCGTTATTTCATCAGATGATGTTTCGATCACTCGGTGCTTTTCATGAGCTTTGATATTTAAGTAATCACCTTGTTTAAGAGTAACCTTAATACCATTTACAAATTCAATTACACCATAACCAGATAAAACAATAACCCATTCATTTTCATGTTGATCGTACCAGCCAGTGTCTGGAGATATTTGTCCCTTTGAGACTATACGCTCAACTCTTAACTTTTCTGTAATGATAATATCTTCAAATATTTCATTTGGTAATTCTGATGGAATGTTGCTAAATATATTTGCCAATATCTATCCTTTTAAATCACTAACGCCTAATTAATAAGCGAGAAACTGTTGGCTACACTTATTGAGGAACGAAACAAAGCCAACTGTTATTTTGTCTGTTTAAGCAACTTGATACTAAGAAGTATCACCAACTTTAGGCAATAGCCTTTTATTTAATACCTTAAAAGTGCTCATATCTATCACCATTGAGTACACTTCGTTATTGTTAATAAATACAACAAAGAAATTCCCTTCAGTATTTAAATCTGATTTAACTATTCGATTATATCCAGAAATAATTTCTGTGTAATTGCTACCGTCAATGTTGCTTACAGCAAAAGTCCGTTTGTCAGTATTAGACAATTTTCCATCTTGATTCGTATCATTATTTATCACTTCGTAAGATATACCACGAGCAATACCCTTTACTTTAAACTCCCCTTTAATAAGAGGTTTAATTTCTAAAATTAGTTGGTCAATCGACTTGAACAACCAATTAGAGTCATTGGTTATACTATTAATTAAAATAACATTCTTAGATCGAGTAGGTGTATAACTGCTACCGTTAAAATATTGAACATTTCTACTTTTCTTCTCTACAGTAAGTTTTTCTGACTCAAGTGGAATATAGTAAAAATCTGTATCTCCAATAAATTGTGGATAACCTAAGCTCCATTTTTCATTATTCTGATTATCCTCTGCTAAATTTAAAGTTGGTTGTTCAGCAACTTCATCTTTAAAAAATGTTGACGTAAATTGATAAGTTATAAATATGGTAAATATTAATATCCCAACAAATAAAACTAACCCATTAAAATTCCAAATCCATTTAAAAAATTTATCAGATTTCATATGACTCCAAGTGATACCTAACAGCTTACTCAAAGACAAAAGCCATTGTTTAAACAATGTTTTTTGCCTTCTTTTATAAAATTCAATTTACTAGAATATAGATAAAGATTAAAAAATCAATCTATTAGAAGATTGACTAATTTGATAGGTAGATTAAATAGAGGTTTTTGCTTTATTTCACGAAATTACCATTAGCCATTAGCAAAACATATGGCAAAACTTTAAAGTGAGCGGTGATAAAGCGCACAATGCAAAATATTAAATTTAGTAAATAGTACAATAATAGAAGGGGGTTAGTAACGAGTAATACCTTGCTACTAACGGTCTTTCAGCTCAGGTTTTGTTTTAGCCTGCTTTTGCACAATTTTATCTATATAACTATCTATTGAAGTTTTCGCTGTTGCGGTTAAGCCGCCTTTAGCATGTTGTGTTTTTAGTAAGCTTTCTAGCTGATTAAATAAGGCATCAACATTAACTTCATTGTTAGATGATAAATCTTCATTGCTATCAATATCTTCATTTTTTAGAGCTTTTGAAATCGATTTATCGTTTGTTTCTAGCTTTATTTTAGGGCCAAAAAGGTTAAGCCAATGATCTGAAACATGTCCTAATTGCATTAGCTTATAAAAATAACTTTGTTGTTTGCTATGGCCACTGGCAATGTCAATCAGCGCACAGATAATTGAAACTGGGCTTAACAATAAATCTCGAAGAGCATCTAGCGCTAACTTTATTTGAAAGACCAAGCTGTCTTTAGCGATACTCCACCGACTGGTTTCAATTGGCTCTTGTTCCATATTTTTCTTTTCCTTGGCTTTAGGGGCTGTTGATCTTTCGAGATTACATAGTATGCGTTTGTAGCATCAACAACAAATGTGCAGCACTCCAACTAAAGTTAGTTGCTCCTTGCATAGCCCCTGTTTCAGGATTGTAATTTTCTCGTATTGCTTTATCAGAGGTTAGCCCTTGTGCGTTACTGAGCAGCTTATTCAATAGCTTTTGAGCGTCAGTTTCATAACCATAATTAACTAAACCTTGCACGCCAAAATGCACTTGGTCTAACCATACTCTACCTCGCCAATAAATATTCGCATCGTAGGCTGGGTTATCTAACGCGGCGGTGCCTAACGGCACTTGTGTATTAAAAGCATTTATATTTAACATGGTATTACGAACACTTTGAGCTTGTTGTTTTGAAGCAATATTCGTTGTCAGTGGGCTCCATCCCTCTGGGCCTTTGCCTCTATGTACAAGCAAAGTACCATTGCATAATATTGAATCCGAACTTTGGCTGCCTTTATGATTAATGTTACTTTTACGCGGTAATTGTCGGTCGTAATAAAATCCCGTTTGAACATCAAAAAAACAAGTATTTATTTTATTAGTCAGCATTTCGGCTGTTTTGGCATAACTTTGCGCTTTTTTAGATAAGCCAAGTACCGCCGAAATTTTCGAAAGATAACGTTTTTCTTGTGCTAAATAGGCATTTAGCTCAACCGATTCTTGGTTAATTGAATAGCCAAGTAAGTTGCCCTGTTGATCTTTATTTTCTAATACGCTTACTTGCCAATCTTTGCGGGCTTTATTTAGATCGCCTTGATAATGCATAGCAGCATATTGCGTAAGTTGTTGCTCATTGATAAAGCCAAAACGGGCGGCATTATCCATGCCCGACTCCCAACCAGCTGCATGCTGCACGCCTAAATCCATGTTTTGATATGGAATCTGTGCCAGCACTAGCTCATAAGTATCAAGCCCAGCACAATGATACCAAGCATCAATAAGTCGACAAGATTCAAGAATACGTGTAGCTGTTGAGCTTAAGCTTTGCTTCGGCAGCTTAATTTTAAAGGTTAATGCTTGGTTTTTATCTAAATGAAAGCGGTGTTTGGTTGCTCCATATTCAACTAAACCATTACGGTTGTGGTCTCGATTGCGATACCACCAAGCATGATAAGCTTCTAGTTTTGGCAACATGGTTACTAAAAACGCTTTATCTTCAGCGTCATCTTTAGCTTTATTTTGACCTGCAACATTGCCCTTACCTTCAAGCTTATTTGCTTGATATATTTGCCAAACAGCCCAACTCGCTAACGGCGGTTTTGAGTTTCGCTCATTCCAATTTCCGCCATCTCCTGCTCGTGCGATATCTTTATTATAAAAAATAGCATCTATAACCATGCCGCGATCTTGTGGCCGTAATTGATCATTGGCTTGAATTTGGTAATCAAACATCGCTTGAATATTGCTTTGTGCTAATTCAGGCGCAAATGAAGCAAGCGCAGCAGCATGTTTCCAACTGTCCCATGCCCAAAAACCATTAAACCAACGGGCAGTTACTGAAGGTGTTACACCATCATGTTTAAGCGCCCCCGCAGCACTTCGCCAATTGCCGATTAATGTTTCAATTGCTTTAGTGGCCACCTTTTGTTCTTGCAGTGAAGAGCTTTGAGCAATTGATGAAAAATAGCCTTGCCAGCGTTTTTGACTCGCTTTAATAAAAGTATCTGGCTTGCTCAACATATTTTTAACTAAAGCACGTTCTTTTTCAGCTTCAAGTACATTGTGAAAATAACTTTGCACTGTGGTTATCACTTCATTACTTCGCGCTTTTAATGCAAACGCATAAATACTTTGATAGCCAAGCGCTTGCTTTTGTGCTGATTGGCTTTTAGCTTGAGGAGCTAAAACCTGCGATTGCGTAACAATCGAGCGTTCAATGCGATATTGCGCACCTTGCTCAAACATTAGTCGCCAAGTATCACGAACCACAGGTAAACTAAATTTCACCGTTGTCGCATCAACATCAATAGCAGGTTGCCATGCTTTGAACTCATCTAAAATGGGCTTTTCTTGCTGCCATTTTGATAATAATTGCCCTTGCCATTTAAGCTCTAACCTTTTAGAACTATCGGTATTATTAATAATTTTTGTCGTTATTAAAGCACTTCGCTTACTGGCAAAAACAAGCGACAGTTTCAATGTTATCTCACCAAAATTAATCGACTGTATTAAGGCACCGTTTATAGATGACAAAGCAATATCAGCATCTTGGTATCGGTATAAATGGCCAGAGTCTTTATCAGTAATAGTAAGCTGCTCAAATTGTTCCGCAATAAAAACACTGTATTCTTGAGCGATGATCATTGGACCAGTGAATGCGCCTTGAGTTAGCTCTTTGGGCAATAAAAAGCCATGCCAAGCACCTAAATCAAATAAAGGGCTATATGCCTGATTTTGGTAGCTGTCAAAAACTCTAAATGCCTTAGGGTTACCTTGTCGATTAATGCCTTGTGAAGTTACCATTACTTTTGAATACTGCTGCCCTCGCACATTTTTTGCCACAGCTTGTTGCACAATAACTGGCACACTAAATAAAAAAACGATACACAAAAAATTTGAAAGTATTTTCACATTAAAAATCCTAGATACAATGGTATTCAAAACCATTAACCTTAATAGTTAAAATTATAAAGTTAAGGTATAAAAGCAAAAACATATACAATATACTATTTATGTTTTAGATAATAGCGCGCATATAAACAACATTTACTGAAAACTAATAACAAAAAGCAGACTAAACATATGACATCGCCACATATTTGGTTAAGAGCCGAAACCAAGCCATTTGAAGAAAGAACAGCACTAACACCAGCCAATGCAAAAGTACTTATTGACGCTGGATTCACGCTTACTATTGAGTCGTCTAATCAAAATATTTTTTCTGATCAAGCCTATGTTGAAATAGGCTGTGAGCTAGTTGCTAGCGGTACTTGGGTCGACGCGCCAAATACGGCTATTATCCTTGGACTAAAAGAGTTGCCAGAAGCTGACTTTCCTTTAGTTCATCGGCACATCTATTTTGCTCATGCTTATAAAGAACAGCAAGGATGGCAGGCATTATTGGCCCGTTTTACTCAAGGTGGCGGACAGCTTTTTGATTTAGAATACTTAGTTGATGAGAACAACCGTCGTATCGCAGCTTTTGGCTATTGGGCGGGTTATGCCGGCGCAGCCCTTGCTGCACTTGCTTGGCTAAACCAAAAGAATGGCGAGGCAGTTCCATTAAAAGATATTCATTCATTTGAAAACAAAACATCGTTGCTTGATTCTATTCAAGAGAAGCTTGATGCTTGTGATAAAAAACCACGTATCTTAGTTATTGGCGCTAAAGGTCGTAGTGGCTGTGGTGCGGTTGCTTTAGCAAAAGAGCTTAAGCTAAGTGTTGTTGAGTGGGACATTGAAGAAACACAAAAAGGTGGCCCGTTTACTGAAATTAACGACATGGATATTTTGGTTAATTGTGTCTTTATTTCAGGATCTTCAGCAAACAGCAATATACAACCTTTTACGACCCGTGCCTTGCTTGAAGAGAGTGCTCGTCAGCTATCAATAATCACCGATGTCAGTTGCGACCCATACGGTAGCTATAATCCTCTGCCTATCTATAATGAATGCACAACATTTTCTTTACCTTGTTTACAGATAATTGAAGGTAAAAATCCATTATCATTAATCGCGATAGACCACTTACCATCCCTACTACCAAAAGAAAGTAGCGAAGATTATGGTGAGCAATTAACCAAGCATCTATTAACACTAAATGATTTATCTAGCGGCGTTTGGCCACAAGCCCTTGCCTTGTTTAATAAAAAATCGAACAACTTATAATCCTATTATTTTGTAAAGTACGTATAACGTAAAAAGAGAAACAACATGACTCAAACAATTCATTGGCTTGGCGCAGGCTTATCATCTGCTCCGGGCATCAAACGTTTAGCAACAGGCACCACCAAACTTATTGTTTGGAATCGCACCGTTGAAAAAGCGCAAGCAAACCTTGCCGATTGCTCAGCAACAATCGAGATCAAGCAACTTTCTTGGGATGCACTTACCGCAGAGTTAAATTCTGGCGATGTGGTCATTTCAATGTTACCAGCCACTATGCATTTAAAAATTGCAAATTTTTGTCTGCAATATCAATGTCACTTTGTTTCTAGTAGTTATATTTCACCTGAAATGGCAGCGCTTGATCAACAAGCTAAAGATCAATCATTATGCTTTGTTAATGAAGTGGGTTTAGACCCCGGACTAGATCATCTATTAGCACATGCTTTGGTTGATAATTATCAGCAAAGCTCTGCATTTTCTACCGACAACCAGCTATTTTTCCGTTCATATTGTGGCGGTTTTCCAAAAATACCTAACGACTTTAAATACAAGTTTAGTTGGTCGCCACTTGGTGTGCTCAAGGCACTAAAGTCGCCAGCTAAATGGCTAGAGCAAGGTATTGAAAAAACATCAAATGCCCCTTGGGAAGCATTGAGTGACTACAACGTTGGGCTAGTTGATGGCGATGAAACATTTCAAGCTTATCCAAATCGCGATTCTGTGCCTTTTACTGAGCAATATCATTTTGATAAAAGTTGGGATGTTCAACAATTTGTTCGAGGCACATTGCGTCTCGCTGGTTGGTCAAACGCATGGCAGCACTTATTTGATGAAATTGCTGAACTAACCTCAAATGGTACGCCAGAATCAGCAGTAGAAGAAAGGTTACAGGCGATTAGCCAAACACTCGAGCAGCAATACAGTTATGCCGAAAATGAGGCTGACCGCGTAGTATTAAGTGTTGAACTTGAAGCCAAAAAAGACGGCGTAACCGTTTGGCAGCAAAACTACTTAGTAGATGAGGCCGGTAATGACCAAGGAGCTGCTATGGCACGTTTAGTTTCTTTGCCTGTTAGCATTGCAGTAGAGTCGATAGTAAATAAAGAAATCACTACGGGTGTTAGCGCAGCCCCTAGTGAACCAAATCAAGTATCATCTTGGTTAAAGACATTAACGCAGTTAGGTGAAAATATTCATCACCAAATAACTAAATAAAGTCTTGTCGTTATCGTTGGTATTAGCGTTGATGTTGATGTTAGCAAGCTAGATATAGCCCCTTTAAATACTCGCAATAAATAATGCCTGTTTTTAATAAGTCCTCAATGCATAAAGACATTTAAGACGGGACATAGCTTATAGAAAAGGCACCTCTTTTAAAGAGGTGCCTTTTTAATTTAGGCTAAGATAAGCAACTAAGGTCATACAACCCGCTACTATCTAGGTAACGCTGCTACTTTTTGTTATATACTCATCAACATTAGACAAAAATAATAAATATCATTTACTTGAAGATATAATAATTTAGCTAATACTTAACTAAAATCACCAAACTAAAACCACTCAACTAAAACGGCACTAAAATAATGAAACACATTCTGCTTCTACTTCTTATCTTTACCTCAACCACTACTTTTGCAAAAACACTTTGGTCTGACTTCAGCCTGAGTTATTTACAAGGCAATAATTATGAAGTTGGCGACTCAAAACGTAAAGTTTTAACCTTTGAACACACCACAGCAACCAGTTGGGGAGATTCCTTCCTATTTATTGACCATATTCGTTCAAATAATGATGATGTGGAAACTTATGGTGAATGGGCTCCTCGTATTAAAATATCAGACTTTGATCATCAAATAGTAAAAGGAATTTATGCCGCGGGAACAATTGAAATGAACACCTTTGCTTCGGCTGATAATTTTGGTGCAAGTTTTACCAATTACCTATTAGGTGTGGGTACTGATCTGAACATTCCTGGTTTTGATTTTTTCAAAATGAATGTTTATTACCGTGCGAATGAATACGGTGACAATAATTATCAAACCACACTCGTTTGGGGACTTCCTCTAGGACCTCTTTATTACGACGGTTTTGCTGATATCACCTCAAGTACTGATGACTCATCTGCGGGTATGAATATAACATCACAATTGAAATATGATGTTGCGCCACATATTGGCTTAAGTTCAAAGTTATATCTTGGGGTTGAATATACCTATTGGATCAACAAATTTGGCATTGATGATTTAGATGAAAACAATGTCAATTTGTTAGTTAAATATCACTTTTAAATATTTAACCTGCCAACAACTCAAAAAAGCGATAGCAATTTGTTATTGTCTCGCTTTTTTTTATCATTTAATACCAAGTTAAATACCATATCTTTTAATTATTTGTTGGTAGGTACCATCCGCTTTTACTTTTGTTAAAGCGTCATTAAATTTATCTATGGTTGATTGCGGCGTGCCTAAGCTAAACGCCATATACAAATAACTAACATCAAAACAGAAAACTTTTTTTAACTTTTCATTTTTCTGGTTTTTATCTTGGTTCACCGTATTATTGACAACCTGAGTCGGAAAACCCCACAAATCAACCCTACCCGTTAATAAAGAGCGGTAAGAGCTATCAGCAGAAACACTACTAAAGAGGTTTTCCCCCTCAACAAATGCCAACTGTTTTAGCGTATGTTCAGTATGACCCTCCCGCTGAGTAGTCACTGAATATTTATAAGCACCTTCAACCGTTTTAATATCAATATCGGCACGAACGGCTAACGAAAAAAAACAACTCTCCACTGGTGCCAGTGCTCCACCCCATTGAAATAACTCAACCCTATTAGGTGTTTTAGCCATCGAAAAAATTACAGTATTGGGAAGATGTTTTGCCATCTGGTAGGCTCGAGCCCAAGGGTATAATGAAATACTCACGTCAAGCGATAGCTCTTTTAATATCGCTTGCATTATTTCGGTGCTGGCACCTTTAAGTACACCATTGACAAGAAAGTTAAAAGGAGGAAATTGTTCGGTAATAATTTGGATTTTTTCAATTGGATGAGTAGGAATTTTATCGGTACCAGTATTGGCACTAGCTGATGTAATAAGTGCACTGTAACAGCATAAAGAAAAAAGAAAACCTTTAAACATATCAACTAACCTACTTCAATTATCTACCAAACATCAAAGAATCGAATGTTAAAAATTAGCCTGTAAAATTTATACCTAAGCTACTTGTAGCCCTACCTCCATGTATTTCTATTTTTTTAGCAATCAACTGCATTACACTTGAATCTGATTTCAAAGCTAATTTAGAATCTTATTCTAGACCTTGCTTTAAATCTCACCTTGAATATTAGTACAAGAACTGCGGCTTTTCTATCAAGACAATCTTGGTTTGAGCCGAAAAACAAACCCTTTTTAGCAACACGGTTTTACTAGGTGATTGATTTCAAACCTAACTCAAAGACTGATAAAAACTTATCGGCTTCTGTTTTACCAAAAACGATCGGCGGCTTTATTTTAAAAACATTATAAAATGGCCCTTCACTGGTCAATAAAATATGATGCATTTTGAAAAACTCAATAAACTTCTCAGTTAAAATTGTCGCCGGTTTTTGCGTATCTGTATCTTCAATTAATTCAACACCAATAAAAAGTCCAAGGCCACGAACATCACCAATAATGTCATATTCTTTTTGTAATTGGCTAAGCTTTTGTAAAAGGTAATCGCCAGTTGTTAGTGCGTGTTGTTGCAGGTTCTCTTGTGCAATAACATCAAGTACTGCGCTGCCAATTGCGCATGAAACAGGATTACCACCGAAAGTATTAAAATACTCCATGCCTGTAACAAAGGCATCGGCAATGGCTTTGGTGGTAACTACAGCAGCCAGCGGATGTCCATTGCCAATCGGTTTGCCTAAAGTAACAATATCTGGCACAACATTTTGTGTTTCAAATGCCCACATATGTGTACCAATGCGGCCAAAACCTACTTGTACTTCGTCGGCTATACAGACACCGCCAACAGCTCTTACATGCTTATAAGCTGCAGACAAATAGCCTTGGGGCATAATGATTTGCCCGCCAACACCTTGTAATGACTCACAGATAAAAGCAAAAGGTCGTTTACCTTGCTGCTCTAGTTGGCTAATTTTTTCTTCAATACAATCTGCATAAGCTTGGCCTGCCTGTTCCCCATATCCTTTATATTTTCCTCGATAAGGATCAGGCAAAGTAACTTTGTGCACGTAGTCTTTAGCACCTTCACCGCCCTTACCATCAAACTTATAAGCACTTGCTTCAATACAAGCATTGGTATTGCCATGATAAGCACCGTCAACCACCAAAAGCTCTGTTGCCGCTATTTGTTGTGATAGCTCTGTTTGTTGATGCTTGGTATAAGCTTTGGCTAAACGAAAAGCCAATTCATTAGCTTCACTGCCACTATTTACGAACATGCACACAGATAACTCGTCTGGCATTGTTGCTAAAAGCTTTTCAGCAAAAGTAATTATATTGTCGTGCAAATAGCGTGTATTAGTATTTAACCTCGCCATTTGCTGTTGCCCGGCAGCAACAACCTTGGGATGGCAATGGCCAACATGGCAAACATTATTCACCATGTCTAAATAGGCTTGGCCTTTTTCATCATAAAGATAGGCACCTTGCCCACGTATCATTTTGATAGGTTTTTGATAAGTTAAACTTAAATTTTGGCTAAGGTGCTGATGGCGAAAACTAATAATATCGTCATTGTTGGGTGCGCCACTGCGCTCTGGCTGGCAAGCTTGCTTTAAAATACAAGCAACTGAGATGGGGTCAATGTTCTGTAATTTTTTCAGTAAAGTCCATGCTGGTTTTGCTGAAATTAACAGGTAGTCATTTTCTGGATTTTCGAGAATAGCTTCACCAGAATGGCAAACGCTAACACATAAACGCAAAGCAATAAGTGGTAATAAAACTTCAATTTCATCATTCGTTAAAGGCCTAATTTGATGATAACTTTTTACTATATGAGTAAGAACGGCGATAGGGCCATCATGATTCATTAATGCGTAAGCACAAGTTATCGCTAAATCATTCACTACTTGGCTAAAAACCATGTCACCAAAATCGATAATACCGGATATTTGCAAAGGTGAAGTTATGCTATCAACCAACAGATTCATATCATTGGCATCATTGTGAATAAAGCCAAGCGGCAAACGGCCAATAATCGGATAAACATTTTGTTGATATAGCGATAGAAAGTGCGCCACAAGCTTAACTTGCTCACCTTCAAGTACCTGCATTTTAGCTTTGCAAATATTAAAACCGTGCGCTAAATCCCATGATAGATAACGATACCCACCGACATGGTCGAAGTCAGCTAAGGCTAGATCTAATTTACCAACAAATGCTCCAAGCGCTTGCCAAAGATGAGGTTGATGAACGCCTGTTGGCGCATCAGCATAAAAACTGCCTTCAAGGTAAGTCAATACACGTAAAGAATAGCTTTGCCCTTGTTCATCACAAATTGACGTTATCGCACTTTTTCGTTGGTTTTTAACCGCACAAGGAACTGGCAACGCTTTAGATGTTAAATGAGCCATCGCCGCATTTTGCATCGCTAGCTCTTCAACTGGCTCAGCACTATTTGCCACTTTAACTATGTATTGCTGCGTTGTCGTTGTCAGTAGAAAGTTCTGGTCAATATAGCCAGGTAAATCTTTCAATGTTCCATTTAGTTGATAATGAAGGCTTAATTCAGCAAGCAGTTGTGTTTTGGTAAAATGTGGCGTGATTTCTGACATGAAACTCTATCCAAAATTATTACGTCAGCTTTGTTTAATACCAGACGGTATAATTCAACAGTGAATGACGTTAATGTATGCGCGAACCAGATAATTGCATACAATATAATTTAAGGTTGATAAAATCAATATTATCTTGAATAACATTGATTTTATCTTCGAAGGAAAGAAAAATAGGAGGTTGGATTGGTATTAATCTGAAACTTTTACGTCAAGTAATTCAATAATAGTTTCACAAATCTCATCAATTTTATCGGCCCTTACCGGAGCAATAAAAATGGTATCGTCACCTGCCAAGGTGCCTAAAATACCCGACGACTCACCCATACTGTCTAACATTCGAGAGATCAGTGGCGCACCGCCAATGCCTGTTTTTACAATAATTTGCATATTATTGTGCTTAACGCTTAAAACAACAGATTGGATCGCTTGTTTAGATTTTGGAATAGCAAGCTCATCCGGCAAAATATAAACTTTTTGATTATTGGCGTTACCCATTTTAACCGCACCAAGCTTAGTCAACAATCGGGATATTTTTGCCTGTGGAATATTATCAAAGCCATGCTCAGTTAAAGCTTGTGCTAACTCGCTTTGTGAGCCGTAGCACTGCTCTTTAAGCAGCGTCTTAAATACCTGAACGAGATCAGATTCATTTTTTTTACGAAGACTTGTCATAGTTATCCCAACAGAAAATGTTATCTATAAAATAGAGGAAAAATCAAATGACCAATATCCATTTGAATAATTCCTATTACCGATAGCAAGGAGGCACATCATAGCAGTAATTCACGATAATACCGCCTCTGTTTTTCAATTTCTATTGCTTGCCAATTTATTCAACTAACGCATCCCACGCTTCAATAGCGTCAGGTTGACCATTTTTAGCTTTAATATAAAGGTTTAATAGCCGCAGTTCATCACACTGTCTTTCTTCAATCGGTTTAGCCAGTACTTCAATTAAACGAATTCCTGTATCACCTTGCATGCAATCGGAGAAATAGTTTTTAAAATCGCCAACTGTTGTTACAGTTTTTGATTGCCCTTGATATGCACTGACTATGTTGTGAACATTGAACTCAACATCGTTGCAATGATAAATAGCACCGTCACCGCTTTTGCCTAAATGAAATACATTGTTTCTCATATATATAATAGTGACATTGGTTTTATCTTTAAGAAAATGAATAAGCTCATTTAATTGAAAGTGAAAGCCGCCATCACCAATAATCACAACAGTACGTTCTTGTTCACCACTTTCTTTTATTTTTAATGCCGCAGCTCGCGCATACGGTAAAGCCGTTCCCATAGCGCCGTACCAAGGGTTGGTGATCCAAACTCGGCCAAATGAAGCACATCGAGTTTTTAATCCATAACTGGCAAAATATGAGTTACCAACCTCTGGTAAATAAACATACGGGGTTTTATCTTGCGCTTGCAGTTCATTCAACGTTTGCGCAAGGTTATTAAAATCTATATCTAGACTTTCATCAAGAGCAGGAATGCTTTCAGTATCAATACTAAATTTATATGGAGGAATATCCTGTTTTAACAATAACTCAAAGATTTCAATCAAATCTTTCTCTAATAACGAACCGCCTTTAAGCACCGTTTTATTAGAAAATCTTTCTATTTTATGGGTGCCTGTTGCAAAAGCGATATTACTATCTTGAGGAAAAATGCTGGTCGCAATATCAAGAACATAATCCATTTCCTGTTCAATATAGTCAGCACCCGATGTTTTGGTGAAAACACCGTTATACGCCCCTAAACAAAGTGGAGAAAACTCATCAAAAATGCCTTTTGCAAACCATGTTGTCGCATAAGGAATAGAAAACTTATTAGCAAAGTCAATAACTAGGCTCTTCAAATAGTGATTATGTTTAAGTCGGTCACCAATAAATAATACTGGGTGTTTTGCTTGTGCTAATTTTTGAGTGATATTGTTAACAATAGACTGAGCACCGCCAAGCACATTACCGCCACAGCAAATTTTGTCGATTGATTGCGGCAAATTAATCATTTGGGTTTTGGCAAAAACTTGATCGCGCGGCACTTCAATAAAAACTGGTTGTTTATTTTTATAGGCTTCAGCCACTAGTTGATAGAACCGTTGCCCCGCAATATTTGGATGACCTTCCGCACGCTGTCCTTGTAAACGCTCAACACGCATACCAAGCGCAGAAAACGCCTCTAAGGCGTTATCATATTCAGCTTTCCACGAAGCCGTAGGATGTATGGTGTGGTGAATAGCCATACTATTGACTTCACTTTCAGCAGGGGCCCCTGATATAAAAACAACCGGCAAACCTTCAGTCATCGCCATTGCCGCCGCAGAAACACAAGGCAAACTACCCACCATATAAGTTGTTAAGCAAAAGCCGATGCCTTCAATTTCTGCCTGCCCACAGGCTGAAAAGCCAGCATGCATTTCATTACTTGATGGACAAATTTGCACTTGTTGCTCTAACGCCGCAATTAGGTTTGCTGCAAAGTCTCCCCCTACGCCATAAATGCGTTTACCACCAAAAAAAGAAATAACTTCACCCATAACTTGCCCTAACTCGGGTAATTCATCGTTATATGCTTTTCCTAAGTTCATTTCGTATGAAACTGACATTTACAATCCTCAAAACAGCGTTAAATTTGACCTCTGCACTCTATGAAAAGTGCTCGTTGCTTGTGCTGATCAAGATCATGTTTTTCGTCTCAACGCTTTAACTTTAAAGGGGATAGGTGTTCATGAATTGATACATCGTTTGTAAAGTCGTGATGAAAAACCCTTAAAAACGCTAAGGTTAAGTGATAATCACTCAACTTCTTTGCTTAATAACAAAAAGTATTGTCATATGTCACAATTTAATCATATGATTAAAATTCAAACATTGATGTTAAATTAATAGGCTGTGAGATATTCATGACTAGTATACGTATTTCGTTCATTGCCTCTTCGCTCGTAACTTGCTCAAGCATGCTGTTAGCAGCACAAATGCCGGTACAAGCAGAAGTTTTAGTTATTGCTTTGGGAAACTTTAAACCTCAATTTTCCGATAAAAATGAGCCTGCGCTTTTTAAAGACATCATCGACAGCACTTATAGCCACATTCCAAATCAACAAATTGAATATCGCTATAACTTATCAAATGCTCGACTTATTCAATCATTAAATCAAAAAGCTGTAGATGGCGCTGCCAATATATTTGCTTCGAATGAAGTTCAAGGTTGTATTACTGCGCCAGTTTTTCGTTTCTCTGACGTTGCCATTTCCAAAAAAGAGAACAATCTGACAATTAATTCAGTGAGTGACCTAAGAGGGAAATCAATCGTTACCTATCAAAGAGCTAAAAAGTTGCTCGGCCAACAATTTAATCAAGCAATAGAAACAAATGAAAACTACAACGAAGTACCGCACCCAGATCAACAAGCAAAACTATTAGCTTCGGGATTAGTTGATGTTAGCATTGGCGATAAGTATATTTTTTTACAAAGTTTAGGTAGCCTGCAAAATACAAAAATAGGCAATATTGATCCGAATAACTTTGTTTTTCATGAAATTTTTCCTCCAGTATATTCAAGCATGGGTTTTAATGAACAAGCCCATTGTGATGCTTTTAATATAGCGTTGAAAAAATTGAAACAAACAAAAGAATATGAAGCTATCTATAATAGATACCTAAATAAGTTGGGCTATCGCTCAGCAAAGTAGCTGCTTAATAACCCATAGGTGAAAACCCTTAAAAGAACGCCTGTAAGCCCGTTTGTGCTCGCCCTAAAATAAGCGCATGCACATCATGTGTGCCTTCATAAGTATTTACTGCTTCAAGATTCATCACATGGCGAATAACATGAAATTCATCACTGATACCATTACCGCCATGCATATCACGTGAATTTCTCGCAATCTCTAACGCTTTTCCACAGGAGTTTCTTTTAACCAGCGATATCGCTTCTGAGGCTAAGTCACCGCTGTCCATAAGCCTGCCAACTTGTAAACAAGCAAACAAGCCTGTAGTTATCTCGGTTTGCATGTCAGCCAATTTTTTCTGGATCAATTGTGTTGCAGCAAGAGGTCGACCAAACTGCTCTCTATCTAGTGTATATTGACGCGCCGCATGCCAACAAAATTCAGCTGCCCCCAGCGCGCCCCACGATATTCCGTAGCGGGCTTTGTTAAGACAACCAAATGGCCCCGATAACCCTTTAACATTAGGCAAGATATTCTCTTTTGGCACCCGAACATTGTCCATAACAATTTCACCCGTTATAGAAGCACGTAATGAAAATTTACCTTCGATTTTAGGCGCACTTAATCCAGCCATGCCTTTTTCTAAAATAAAGCCCCTGATAATACCTTCAAGCTTTGCCCAAACAATGAAAACATCGGCAATGGGTGAATTAGTGATCCACATTTTATTACCCGTTAACCGATAACCATCTTCAACTTCTTCTGCTCGCGTTAGCATGCTCGCAGGGTCTGAGCCTGAATTAGGCTCGGTTAAACCAAAACAGCCAATTAACTCACCTGTTGCCAAACGAGGTAAGTACTTCATTTTCTGTTCTTCACTGCCATAAGCATAAATTGGATGCATAACCAAAGACGATTGCACACTCATTGCGCTGCGATAGCCGCTGTCAACACGCTCAACTTCTCTTGCAACCAAACCATAAACAACAGAATTTACACCGGCACAGCCATATTTTTCAGGAATGGTGCAGCCAAGCAAGCCTAACTCCCCAAGCTCACGCATAATTTCAACATCAAAAATTTCATCACGATTTGCTTTTAGAACTCTTGGCATTAATTTTTCTTGGCAGTACTGATGAGCACTGTCTCGTATCATTCGCTCTTCTTCAGTCAATAAAGTTTCGAGCAATAGTGGGTCTTGCCAGTTGAATGATGGACGTGAGCTTGAGTCTGCCATGAAATAATACCTTCTAAAAAAGAGTTGCTTGCACATTTAGATACAATCGCATTGCCGCCCAAACAACTAAAATAACGGCGCCGTTAAATGAATTATATTCAAACATTTTTAAATATAAACTTACTTGAGCGCGATCATAAAGCAGCACGAGCCAAAGCGAAAATAGTGTTTTTCTTTAGTAGCCATAACTAAAGGCTATAGCTATAACCTATAACTAAAAATTTATGGTTTTACAGCATTACTCCGCACTAACTAGCTGAGCATCACTAGCGGCCTTAACGTTACAAGCTATCAAACCTTTAACTAAAGAAAACTGAGCCGCGTAATAAGTTGTCATGATCAATACGGAGACATGTTCAATCGGTGCATAAAATTTATCTATACCGATCAACGAGTCTGAAAAGATAAACAAAATCCCCCCCATAATTAACCAACTATTTGATTTGGTAGATAAGAGTGTTGATAAGCCCATAAATAGCAATACCAGCATATATAGCAGTACCGGAATGAACAACTCGCCTAAACCGCCAGCAATCAAAGAAAACATTGCAATACCATAAACTAGATAAAGCAAGCTATAGCCTAGTCGTTTCTTTTCAATTGGCCAAATGGCGGATAAATAGAAAACATGCGCAACAAAAAATGCCCCTAAGCCATAAATAAACCAATGGGTACGATCATAATCTAGGAAAAAGTCACCACAGGCCGAAAAAGCCAAACCAATAAAAAATAAATTGTGTTTCTTGTTACTGATATGTTGTGAAACATAAAGAATTAATATCGCCATAGGCACTAGTTTCATCAACCAGCTAAGCGGATAAGGCTTGAAGATGGTGGATACAATAAAGGTAATGGAAAATACGACAAAAAGTAGTGAAAAATATTTATCAAACAACTGCTTAAACATAAAGTGAACATCCTTCTATTATTTTTATTATCATTTGTTCTTAGCTGGCTTTTATCAAATAACACTGCATTTATTCATCTGTATATTCATTTATATAAAAAATATGGCGACTGCCAACATCTTAAATAAATGGCTTATAGCAATAAATTCTTTACGTTTTGCTAATAAATAATAGTGTTATTTCAATAGTATGCCTTGGGGCTATTGGTCAATAACAGCCCTACGTATACAATAAATCATCTTACAAAAATAACAAATGGAATTTACCTGATGACAAAAAAAGACCGCCGACAGTTTCTTAAGTCTGTAGCTGCTGTTTCAGCTGCAGGCATTGCCGCAGGTTGCGCCCAAACAAAACCAACAAATGCTGCTGCTATTACCCCTAATGCTCAGGGAAAAACCGTAATGGGGCTTATCGCGCCTAAGATGGATATAGTTCGTGTCGCATTTATTGGTGTTGGTCAACGAGGCTCTGGCCATGTTAAGCACTTTTGTCATTTAGAAGGTGTTGAGATCAAAGCTATTTGTGATATCGATGAGGCAATGCTAGATAAATCAATAAAGTATGTAACTGACCAAAATCAGCCAGCGCCTGAACGAATTACGGGTTCTGATCATGCATACCAAAAAATGTTACAGCGACAAGATATTGATATCGTCATTATTTCAACTCCTTGGCGTTGGCATACACCAATGTGCGTTGAAACTATGGAAAGTGGTAAACATGCCTTTGTTGAAGTACCCGCCGCCACCACATTAGCAGAGTGTTGGCAGTTAGTTGATACCGCAGAGCGTACACAGAAAAACTGCATGATGATGGAAAACGTATGTTATGGCCGTGATGAACTAATGGTACTTAACATGGTTAGACAAGGGCTTTTTGGCGACTTAATTCATGCCGAAGCCGCCTATATTCATGAATTACGCTGGCAAATGAAAGAAATTGAACAAAGCACAGGCTCATGGCGCACCTATTGGCATACCAAAAGAAATGGCAATTTGTATCCAACCCATGGTTTAGGGCCAGTATCTCAATATATGAATATTAATCGTGGTGATCGCTTTGATTATGTAACCTCTACCAGTTCACCTGCTTTAGGTCGTGCAGCCTATGCAAAAAGAGAGTTTCCGGCAGACCATGAGCGCAACCAATTAAACTATACCGCCGGCGACATGAATACTAGCGTGATTAAAACCGTTAATGGCCGAACGATTGTCGTGCAACACGATACAACAACGCCACGCCCTTATTCTCGCCATAACCTGATCCAGGGTACTAACGGTGCTTTTGCTGGCTTTCCAAATCGCATAGCATTAGAAAATGCACCAAAGAAAATTAAAGCTATGTATGACCATGCCTACGAAAAAACATTAAAAGACTGGCATAAAGACGGCGCTAAAGGCAGAAAGCCAAGCGAACCTAGTTTTCATCGTTGGGATTATGCACTTGATAAATGGTATCAAGAATTTGATCACCCGTTATGGACAAAAATGGGGAACGAAGCCGAGAAAAATGGCGGACATGGCGGTATGGACTTTTTAATGCTTTGGCGCATGGTTTACTGTTTGAGAAACGGCGAAGCACTCGATCAAGATGTTTATGATGCCGCTGCTTGGTCTGCAATATTTCCACAAAGCATGGCCTCGGTTGCAGATAGAAGCAATAGTAAAGATATTCCTGATTTTACCCGCGGTGTTTGGCAAAAGGCGGCCCCGCTTGGCGTGATCAAATAACCTTTACTGCATTCACTGCTAGCAATTGTTATTCTAGCTAGCAGTGAAGCTTTAAAAGACTTCCATAACAAGTTTTAACACGAATTTTTGCTCGGGCTTATGATAAGGGCCTTGGCTAAGGTTTTTTGATAAGAATTTTTGATTAAAGCTAGATTCAAACAAACCATCAATAATTAAACGCTTAATAAAAGTAATAATAAATGACTCATTTAGTAATTTTGGCCGCAGGGCTTGGTTCACGTTTTGGTGGCAATAAGCAACTAGTAGAGTTTGGCACGCAACAACTAACATTAATGGAATACAACATAGCACATGCTGTTAAAGCAGGTTTTACACAGGTTACATTTATTATTCGTGAAGAACTTAAACCGCTTTTTAATAACGCTATATTGCCGCGCCTCCCCAAGCAGCTTTCAATAAACTTTATTTATCAGTCGTTAGAAAATATTCCTCAGGGCACTTCATTGCCATTAGACCGCATAAAGCCACTTGGCACGGCACATGCGCTTTGGTGCGCTAAAAAACTCCTGATCGATAAGTTATCTCAAAGCCCTTACGACAAATTTGCGGTAATAAACGCCGATGATTATTATGGTGAAACAGCTTTTAGTTTATTATTTCAAGGAATAAGCGATAAAAGAGGCCATTATTTACAAGTGGCTTATCCGCTAGAAAATACGCTATCTGAGTATGGTGGTGTTAACCGTGGACTATGTCAGCTATCAAATAATCATCAGTTAACTTCTATTGTTGAATGCACGAACATCATACTCAGCAAAAATGATTTGCATGGTGATAAAATAAGTGGCCATTGTATTAATGAAGCACGAATTAATAGCACTTTAGTTGGTACTGGCTCAAAAGATGAACACTCTATTGAGTTATCACCACAAAGCTTAGTTTCAATGAACTGCTGGCTATTTACCAATGACATTTTTCCAGCATTAGAAGAACATATAATAGAAATGTTACGCAAAGAATCAATGTCTCTTACCGCAGAATGCTATCTTCCAACAGTCGTTATGAAGCAAATAAGCCGTGGCCAAATTTGTGTTGATGTTACGGTATGTCCTGATGAATGGTTTGGTGTTACTTACAAAGAAGATATTGCCGTTATCGCCAGCAAACTTGAATAAGCCTGAGGCCTTCATTTAAAGCAATAACTAACATTAATCACAATTAAACATAATTAGAAAAACAAGCAGGTAGTAAACTAATATGACCAATGAAAAATTATCAGCCTTAATATCAATTATTGAACAATATGGTATTGATACCAGCCAATGCAATATTGCCCCGCTGGGTAATGGCTTAATAAATACTACCTACTTAGTTACTTCAGATCAGCTTAACTTTGTCCTGCAAAAAATAAATAAATCAGTATTCAAACAGCCCCTACAAGTAATTAATAACGCAGAATTAATTAACGAACATCTAGCTAAAGAAAGTCAAAATGGTCATTATCAACTTGCCGCTATTTATCAACTAAAAACCACCAATAAACAAAACCATGTGCTTGCAAATGGCGATTATTGGCGAGCGCTTAGCTATATTCCCAAATGTTATACCATCGAGGCAGTTGAAGGCATTGAACAAGCAGAAAAAGCAGCAACTGCTTTTGCTCAATTTACCTCGGCGTTAAGTAGTTTTTCAGCCGAAAGTCTTAGTGAAATCATTCCTGACTTTCATAATTTAACAACTCGTATAGCCGCTTTAAAAATTGCCGTTGAGCAAGACAAAGCGGGACGATTAAAGCATGCGCAAAAACAGGTCGATTTTTGCTTCAAGCAAGAGGGTTTTATAACGCAAGTTGCAAGCATCACTAAAGAACTGCCGTTACACGTTACCCACAACGATACTAAAATTAATAACTTACTCTTTAGTCAAACCAACAATCATGCAGTTGCCGTGATTGATTTAGACACCTGTATGCCGGGATATTTAATGCATGACTTTGGCGATATGGTGCGTACTT